>Ga0181525_10001342_pt1 | contig 21064 bp, 13 predicted proteins | sample PEATcosm2014_Bin_48_FD_121100 | JGI IMG/M metagenome (GOLD analysis project Ga0181525, IMG submission 121100) | Peatland microbial communities from MTU Mesocosm Facility, Houghton, MI, USA - PEATcosm2014_Bin06_10_metaG | ecosystem: Environmental > Terrestrial > Soil > Wetlands > Peat | place...
GTGGTCGCCACTTTCAAGGCGCCGCCACGGTTCGCACCGCCATTGGCGGCAAGTCCAAAGCCGCCGCGCGTCATGATGGTGCCGGGGATGTCCCAGGTTGCCGACGAAACGCCTTGCCAGTCTCCGCCACTACCCTGCGGGGCGCCAAAGTGAAAAAGCCTGGTTTGCGCACCCGCGTCGAACTCGGCTTTCAGGGTGTTGTCGTCCAGCCAGGTGATGTGTATTCTTCCGGGCTGCCGGACAATTCCAGCGGCGCCAAATGCCCTGCACTGTTCACCGGCAGCTACGTCCTTCGCCGGGTCCCAAGCCTGGGCGGCTTTTTTCCCCTCCGGGTTCAGCGGAACCGATTCGGCATCTCCTTTGGGCGGCACCGTCATTCGCGATCGCCAGTCTTCGGTGACCAGTGAGACCCAATACCCGGTGAGATCGATGGGCGCGGCGGCTCGAGGCGACGGCGGTGGTCCAGGTGGTTGCCCGGCGCCGGGAGGTTGCCCGAATGCTATAGTGATCGCGGCGCCGCTCCAGAGCAGATACCGCAAGAGACAGTGGCCTTGCATGTACTCAAGTGTCTATTCAGAAAATCCATTCTGTCCAACCCATTAACATATCTTTACGATTGGTGTTTACGATTACTCTTGGCGCCGTCGGAATTGCGGAGATAGAATCTATGGACAGGTCCCACAGACTATGACTTCTACTCCGGCACGCACTCTGATGTCCGCAATTATTTTGGCGGGATGCATACGCGCACAGGCTCCCGATGCAGCGCCGGCGAAACCGGATTCGCCAGCCGTGTTGGAACACGTCGAGAAAGCTAAAAAGGTCGCGGGTAAAGAATGGGCCGGCGAGGCTACGTTCTTTTGCACGTCGCCGCGCGCCAACTCGCCTACCGATCCGCTGATTGAGCCCACCAAGCTGTTCGACAATCTATATGCCTTCGGCCGGTCGGGGACCGTGGTGTACGCCATCACAACCTCGGCCGGCATTATTCTGATCGACTCCGGTTATGCCAACGAAGTGGAGAATGTGCTGATCGCACAAATGAAGATGGTTGGTTTAGATCCCGCGCAGGTGAAGACGATCATCCTGACGCACGGGCATGGCGATCATTTCGGAGGCGCAGCCTACTTTCAGGATCACTATGGAACGCGCATTGTGGAGTCCGCTGCGGATTGGGACCTGATGGCGCACCCGCCTCCACCGCCTGCGGGGTTGGCGCCCAAAGGTCCGCCTCCTGCGCCGGTGACGCCTCCGCGCAAGGACATCGTGGCCGAAGAAGGCAAGCCGATCGTGCTGGGCGATGAGAAAGTCACGCCGGTGATGATCCCCGGTCATACGCCCGGCGCGATGGCGTTGATCTTTGCGGTGAAGGATGGCGGCAAGACGCATATCGCTGGACTGTATGGCGGCACGGTGTTACTGACCAGGATTCTTAAAGACGAGCAGCTTCAGCAATACCTCAAGTCCATGGAGCACTACAAAGAGGTTGCACGAAAAATGAAGGTGGATGTCGAGATCCAGAACCATCCTCTGTATGACGGGATGCCCGAGAAGCTGGCGGCTCTCAAGGACCGGAAACCCGGCGCACCGAATCCGTTTGTCGTCGGCCCAGGCAGCTATGCCAGGTTCCTGGATGTGCAATCGGAGTGTATGCAGGCCGCTCTCGCCCGCCGGTCGGAATAAAAGAGCAGGGAATAAGAAAGCCGGAACAGGCGACTATTTACCGTCCACCGAAAACGCAAGCAGCACGTTCCCCGGCATGGATGGAATGCGCGCATAACCTGAGTTCGTGTAGAGCGTTCCGTTCACCACCACCGCGCCCGTGGCGTTGATCGATCCTCCGTGCGCCTTCACTCCGTTCACGGTCTCGAAATCGCGCAGAGTATCGAAATCCCAGATGATTTTTCCATCGCGGGTGTCATAAGCCCGCATGTGCCCATCCATGGAGCCCAGGAACGCAACGCCGGGAATCAAGGTTACAGGAGCGGGCTGCGCCGCGCTGCAGCCAGGCATGGAGACACAAGCAGGTTTTGGCGCTCCCGACGACCATAGAATCTTTCCGTCAATAAGCCGCATGGCCACCAGGCCGCCACCCGCTTCCGGTTTTCCCGGATCCCAGTCGGAGATGCCGAAATACGCGGTGTTATTGTCACTGGCCCCGCCCCAGATCACTCCGCCTTGCGATCCGCCCTGCGCCACCCGGGTTTGCCACAACAGCTTGCCGGCTTGATCCGGATCAAGCCCATACACCATGCCCGACTTCTGGCCCACAACGAGAATACGGCTGCCGGTTGCAAGCCTTAACAACATGGGCGAGTGGCCAAAGTCCGCATCGTTCCCGTGATCCTTTGGGCAATTCGCCTGGTTATCGCCGCGGCATCCGAAGTTGTAGACATCGCCCGCCGTCATTTGCCGCGACCAAAGGATGCGGCCGGTCTCCATATCGAAAGCTGCAATGGCATCGCTGCCGGGAGTGGCGGGCGCCGAAAAATTGATCCCGGTGCCGGTGTAGATGGCTTTCTTTTGCAGATCGATGGTGGGTGACGACCAAAGCGACACGCCGGAAGGCCCCCACTGCTTGGTTCCGGCCGAATTTTGTCCCTGAACGGAAGGCGGCTCCGGGATGGTGTAGGACTTCCAAACCTGCTTTCCGGTGGCTGCGTCCAGCGCCACCAGGCTGCCGCGAAACGTACAACATTCGTATGCCGGATTGGCCGCCGAGATGGGCTCGTCACCGCCCGAAACCGGCACAAACAGCTTACCGTCGGCCACGCGCGGCGTCCCGGTGACGACCGCGAATGGGTGCTCATCCACACGCGTTTTCCAGATCAAGGCGCCGCTCCTCGCGTTCACTGCATAAACATTGGCCTTCAGGTCGCCAAAGTAGGCCCGCTGTCCGTCGTCGGAAAGTACAATAGCCGTCCGCACGCCTTCCGGAGTCGCGAATTTCCAGTAGATGCAACCTGAGTTCGGATTCAGCGCATACACCGCGCCCTCCGCGCTGCCCACAAAAAGCCTGCCGCCGCTTACGCTGGGCTGTCCAAAGGCCGTGGTGGCTCCAGGAAAGCCGAACGCCCACTTGAGCTTGAGTTTGGGAACGCTCTTGCGATCCAGTCCGGCGTTCTTGGCCCCCTGATACCTGGTGTTCGCCGCGTCCACTCCCCATCCGTTCCACTGGCCTGAGCCCGTATTCACCACATCTCCCGCTTCTGAGGACGAACAAGCGCCTGCTCCGGAAGCAGCAGGAAGACTCTCGGCCATCCCCAACCACTTTGCCAACGCTTCGCGCTGCGCGGCTGTCGGCGATGCACCAATGGTCCTCATTTTGCCCGTCTCCAGAGCCTCCAGAATGTGTGCCGCGGTCATCTGGCGAAGAGTGGCGGGCAGAGGAGCACCGGCGGCGCTACCGGGACTGTGGCAGGTTGCGCACTTGGCTTGAAACAAATCCGCCGCGTCCTGCGCCCAGGCTGACATGCTCACCAAAAGCACTAAAGTGGAGTATCGCAACGCCGTGTTCATGACCTTCTTGAGGATAGACGAAGCAGTGGTATCAAACCAGCCGGTGCCCCAGCCTGGGTGATACGATTAACATATCTTTACACTTGTTCGCCGTACCCGCATTCGCGCCAAGGTAGACTCAAAACATTCATTCACACTGGAGATTTATGAGAAAAATCAACGTTGGAATTATCGGAACCGGTTGGTGCGGAGGAATCCGGGCCGTGGCTTCCTCGACCAGCCCCTGGGTGAACGAACTGCACATCGCCGAGATTCGCGAAGAGCGCTTGAAAGAGGTAGCGGCGTCCACCAAGCCGGTGACCGCAACCACCGACTACACGACGCTATTGAAAGATGCGTCCATCGATGCGGTGATGATCTCCACCACCCCTGAGCCCACTCACTACCCGATCGCCAAAGAGAGCATGCTGGCCGGAAAACATGTGTTTCTCGAAAAGCCCATCGCGCTGGAACTGGCCGAAGCCGATGAGCTGATCGCGCTGGCGAAGAAAAACAATCTGCTGTTCACTATCGGCTATTCCCAGCGTTTCAATCCCAAGTTCGCGTACGTGAAGCGCTCCATCGAGGACGGCACCATCGGACAGCCGGTGAGCGCCCTGGTAAGCCGCCATATCACGCGCAATCTTGGTAAGAAGATCGGCGGCCGCGTGAAGCTGTCGCCCGCGGCCATGGAAGCCACGCACGATATCGATTTTGTTCTGTGGTGCCTGGCGCCGCGAAAGCCCATTCGGGTATATGCGCAGGAAGTGAAAAAGATTATGGGCGCGCAGTACAACGTGCCCGATTGCGTCTGGATGATCGTGACCATGGACGACGGCGTGGTATTCACCATCGGCGCGGGTTGGGTGCTGCCGCCCGCATATCCCAACTTCTCATCCACCTGGATCGAGTTCGTAGGGACCGAAGGCGCAACCATGGTGGACGATACGCATCGCGACGTGTACACCACCACCATGCAGGGCGGCATCCAATTTCCCATTTCGTCCATGCCGGGCGAGAAGGTGAATCATGTCTACGCCGGGCCAATGGAAAGCGAAACGCTGCATTTCCTGGAATGCGTCGCGCTGGGCAAGCAGCCTCTGGTTACGCCGGAACAAGCGCGCCTGGCGATGCAGCTCTATCAAGCCGCGGATCTCTCGGCGGAAACCAATCAACCGGTGGAGCTGGCGGCGCAGGCCACAATTTCCAAAGAGCCGGCCTTAGTCTAAAAGTGCCTGTCAGGAAATAACCATGCCAAGTTTGGACGGATACGCCGGTTGCGCACGCTCTCGTGCGTGCCGTGTCGAGACTCGTCTCGACACCCTCCACAAGGGTAAACGCCTCGACAGGCTCTTGAGTACATTGGTGTAAGCAGATCCGGAGACAAGATATTGGCCGCCCGTCCCGATGCTGTGGTGCAGTCCCCGGTACGCGCCGGCGATGCCAAGCCGACGCGAACGCGCTGGTGGATTCTGCTCCTCATCAGCCTGATGTATCTGATCTGCTACATGGATCGCAGCAACATCTCCGTGGCGCAGCCGGAGATTGCAAGGCAGTTCCATCTCAGCAAAAGCGCGATGGGCCTGGTGCTGGCGGCTTTCACCTGGGCGTACGCTTTGGGCCAAGTTCCGGCCGGATGGCTGGGCGACCGTTTCGGGGCCAAGAAAGTCCTGACGGTCATCATGAGTTGGTGGTCTGTGGCGGCCATGATGACGGGCGCTGCCGCCGGGCTGGTGTCTCTATTCGGCGCTCGCTTCTTGCTGGGCCTCGGGGAGGCAGGCGCGTTCCCGGTTGCCAGCCGGGGCATGTGGCTGTGGTTCCCTCGCGCCGAACGGGGACGAATTCAGGGCGTCACCCACTTCTTCAGCCGTTTTGCCGTGGCGGTCACTCCTTTTGTAGCGGGCAGCATCATGATCGCATTCGGATGGCGCGCCATCTTTTATATTTTCGGATCGCTGGGCGTTGTGTGGGCCATCGTCTTCAATTTCCTATATCGAAATCGTCCTGAAGATCATCGCCATGTGAACGCCGCTGAACTTGCCGCCATCCGCGGCGGCGACGCGTTAGCGCCACCCGCTCTGGAACGCCAGCCGGCGCCATGGAGACGGATTTTGCTGGCCCCGAATATGTGGTTCGTTGCGGTGGGCTATGCCTGCTTCTTTTTCGGGACAAACTTTTATCTCACCTGGTACCCTACCTACCTCCGAGAACATCGCCATCTGTCGCTGACATCGCTCGGCTTCTGGGGATCGCTCCCGCTTTTCGCGGGAATGGCCGGCGACATTTTCGGCGGAGCGCTTTCGGATCGTATTTTTAAACGAACCAAGAGTGCGCGGCTGGCGCGGCGAGTGGTGGCGGCGCCCGGTTTTCTGCTCGCGGGTTTGTTTCTCATTCCAGCGGCGCTGACACCCGAAGCTGTCACCTCAATCCTCTGCCTGGCTGCATCTTTCTTTTGCCTGGAGTGGGTGATTGGTCCGGCATGGGCCGTCCCCATGGACATCGGCGGGCAGTTTAGCGGAACGGTGACGGGCATTATGAACATGGTGGGCGCTTTGGGGGGATCTTTGGCGGCTATTGTCTACGGAACTTTGTTCGGCCGGGGCTTGTGGGTTACCCCGTTTTACGTGAGCGCCGTGGTGCTGGGACTCGGCGCACTGATCTGGATCTTTTTGATCGACCCGGAAAAATCGGTTGTGGAGGCGGTTTAGTTAAATGAGGCAGCTTAGCGAAATATGTTCAAGACATCAACGTTAATAGCCGCGTTCGCCGCTCTGGTGCAGTTCACCCTAGTGACGCCATCTCTGCGTGCGCAGGGCAAGTGGGTCAGCCTTCCGCCCTTCCCGGAACCGCACGAAGAAGTAATCGGCCAGGGCGCAAACGGCAAAATGTATGTCTTCGCCGGACTCGTCTCCGCTCCAGTCTGGTTGCCTGTAGGCATGGTCTACGAATTCGACCCGGGGTCCAGCAAATGGACCAAGCGCAAGCCCATGGCATTGCCCGCGCATCATCTGGCTCTCACCGAATACCGCGGGAAAATTTATGTCTTTGGCGGATTCACGGCAGGCACTGTAGACGGTCTCTCGGCCTGGACGCCCATCGACAATGCATTTGAGTACGACCCGCTGAACGATTCCTGGAAAGCCCTGGCGCCGATGCCGGTGAAACGGGGCGCGGCAGTGGCGGCGACGGTGGGGAACAAGATGTACGTAATCGGCGGCGTGACTACCGCGCCGGGCGCGACGAATCCGGCCATTCGCCCCAACACGCCCCAGAGGGTTCTGGGCACGCTGCAGGAATACGATCCTGAGACCAATTCCTGGCGCGAGCGCGCCAGCATGCCGACGCCGCGAAATCATACCGCAGCCGGTGTGGTGAACGGTAAGATCTATGTCATCGGCGGACGTATCGGCGCAGCATTCATCGCGGCATCCTCCGATCTTGCAAACGTCGAAGCCTACGATCCGGTAACCGATACCTGGAGCGCTCCTCTCGCCAAAATGCCGACCGCTCGCAGCGGACTGGACGTTGGCGTCTACGAGGGCAAGATCTACGTGGCGGGAGGCGAGAATCAGGACTTCTTTCAACACACCGCCTATCACGCTTTTGAAGGATACGATCCAGCCACCAACACCTGGAGCATTCTAACGCCGATGGCCATTGGACGGCATGGCGTGGCAGGCGGCGTGGTAGGAAATCGATTCTACGCCATCAGCGGCGATGTGCAGTCATCCGGAACCGGCGTGATGGTGTCCACGCCGTCGGCCGATGCCTTTGAGTTCTCAAAATAACGTTTTCAAGTCCTCAAAATAGAATCGCTGGCGAGTTGCTTTGCTCACGGTTTTGCGGACGCCGGTTTCGTACTCACCAGGGGTTGAACATCGCGGCTATTTTCACTGCAGGAGTACTCGATCAACCCAGGCAACGCGAGGACCAGCTTCAAGGACTAAGAACCTGGGATAAGATCCAGGGCCGCGCGTACATTTCGGATCGTCGATCCGGGGAACTCCGGGCAGGCAGCAATTCGCGGTTGGATCGTCCCTGGCTCATGATTCGATGGACTTGGACGCCCGGGGCGGCGGGAATGGTCTGCGCCCAACCGCGCGGCGCTAAGCCCGCTGCGGCCGCACCTGGACAAGCCAATCAGGCAATGATTGTTGGTTGATTATTGCAAAATCCTTTATCGTATGTCAGGCAGGAGGCGGATTCCTGGCGCACCCCCGCCCGCATAAGTTGTAAGCTTCGGTCGCCGTATGGCTTCCCATCGGTATAACCTTGTGATAACATTCCAAGCCTGCCGGAATGATCGTCGAGGGTGAGCCAGGCAAAACAGCGCCGCCCGGCATTTGGAGCGCAAGCTCAGAGCATAAGGAGATTATTTATGAAACGACATCTAATATTCCTGCTCGTTTCCCTTTGTCTGCCGCAGGTCCAACTCACCTTCGCGCAGACCTCCAGTGAAACGGCTTCCGCTCTTCCGCGCCTGGTCCGCTTCCGCGGCACGGCGGAAGAACCCTATGGTAAACCGCTGACCGGCGTAGCCGGCGTTACGTTCACGCTCTATTCCGAGCAATCCGGCGGCGCGCCGCTCTGGATGGAGACGCAGAATGTAATGGTCGACACCGACGGCCGCTATACCGCTCTGCTGGGCGCCACTCACTCCGGCGGGCTGCCGGCTGAGTTGTTTACCAGCGAGCAGGCACGCTGGGTAGGAGTACAGGTGCAAGGACAGCCCGAACAACCGCGGGTGCTGCTGGTCAGCGCACCGTATGCGCTCAAGGCCGGCGATGCGGAAACTATCGGAGGGCTGCCCCCATCGGCCTTCGTGCTGGCAGCGCCATCGGCCGGCGCCCCGGCTGGCGCGCGCGGTTCCGCCGCCACCGCGCGAAGCGATGCCACGCCGGATATCGTGACCGACGTGACCACCACCGGCGGCACGGCCAATTATTTGCCGTTCTTCACCGGGGCTTCCTCCATACTCGATTCGGTGGTGTACCAGTCCGGGTCGGGCAGCACAGCTAAGATCGGCATCAACACAACCACGCCCACCGCCACACTGGATGTGAAAGGGGGCGCCTTAGTCGCCGGCACGCTGACCTTGCCGGAAAGCGGCATTGCCACAGCCGCCACCGGCTACAACTCGCAGCCCTTGGCTCTGACGGCTTCGGTGTTCAGCAGCGGAACCAGCACGGCAGTAGCACAAACGTTTCAGCTCAAAGCTGAGCCGGTGGGCAACGACACGCCAACGGCCGGCGGAATCTTGAGCCTGCTGCACGGATCGGGCAGCGCCACGCCCACCGATACCGGACTGAAGATCGCCGGCAACGGCCTGATCACCTTCGCCGCGGGACAGACCTTTCCGGGCGCCGGCGACGGCACCATCACCGGCGTCACTGCGGGCACCGGGCTGAGCGGCGGCGGAACAAGCGGCAGCGTCACGCTGAACAACACCGGAATTCTGGGTCTCACCGCAGCCACCGGCATCACCATCGGAAGCGGGCAGACCCCCACGGTTAGCGTCAGTTCAGCGGTGCCCCTGCTAGGGGCCAACAACACTTTCACCGGCAGCCAGACGATAGACGGAACCACATACATGCTTGGCGACGCCCGGTTGGACTTCGACGGCCTGAACGCCGGGACCATCAGCCCCGGGCTTCGCTTCGGCAGCGGGAATGCCGGTGAAGGTCTTTCCTCGGACCGGATGGGAACGGTGAACCAGTACGGAGTCGACATCTACACCGACTTTGCGCCGCGCTTATCGGTCACCAATGGAGGCCTGGTGGGCATCGGCACCACGACTCCCCAATATACGCTGGATGTGAACGGCATGGGCAATTTCTTGAGCAGCGTGTCCAACGGCTTGAACGCCACCACCTTGGGCACCGCCAGCGGTTCCACCGGAGTGTACGGAGCAGCCACCAATTCCACCGGGATGGCGAGGACTTACGGGGTATACGGAATGAGTGCGACGGCCAATACAGGATGGTTCGGCGCCGGAGTTGCCGGGACGGGCCCCACCATCAGCAGCACGGGCCAAGTTTTATGGGGAGGAGGGGCCGGCGTCTGGGGGGACGTGACGGGCATTAATAGTACGGCTGGTGTCTCAGCCACCGCGGATGATAGTGAAGCGATCGATGCTCGCAACAACCCGGGCACTGGCTCAACCCCGACTTTGCGCGCCTGGAGTTTCTCTTCGTCACCCACAGCGTATGTAATTTTTGCCCAAGGAGGTTTTGGGGCATGCTATATAAACGCCAGCGGCGACTTGAGTTGTACGGGGACGCTTTCCCCGAGCGCCTTGACGGCCGAAGGGCGCCAGTTGCAGCTCTACGGCGTCGCCTCTCCGGAGAACTGGTTCGAAGACTTCGGATCGGGACAGCTATCCGGCGGCCACGCGCAAATTGCACTCGACCCGGCTTTCGCCTCCACCGTCAATACCGGCGCAGCCTATCACGTTTTTCTGACTCCCCGGGGCGAATGCGAGGGCCTCTATATTGGCGCCACAACCGCAAGCGGCTTCGAAGTTCGCGAACTTCATAACGGGACGTCCGACATTTCGTTCGACTATCGCATCGTGGCCAAGCGCATCGGATACGAGAGTGTCCGCCTGGAAGATACCACCGAGCAGACGAACAAAATGCGGGAGCGTCAGGACCAAATGGAGGCGAGACGCGCTGGCCATGAGCTTTCGGCGCCTGACCGCCCTGCCAAGCCAGTGCCTCCTAACATAGCCGCGCAGGCGGCAAAACCGGCTCGCGCGACGACGTTGAAAGCTGCGCCCGCCCCGCCCAAGTAAGGCGTTGAGCGCCCGAATCGGCGCAGGTCCGCCCGGTCTATGTGTGATGAACGGTAAGATCTATCTCATCCGCGGACGTATCGGCGCAGCATTCATCGCGGCATCTTCCGATCTTGCAAGCGTCGAAGGCTGCGATCCGGCCACCAACACCTGGAGCATTCTAACGCCGATGGCCATCGGACGGCATGGCGTGGCGGGTGGCGTGGTAGGAAATCGATTCTACGCCATCAGCGGCGATGTGCAGTCATCCGGAACAGGCGTGATGGTGTCCACGCCGTCGGCCGATGCCTTTGAGTTCTCAAAATAAGGCCTTCGGGTTCTCAAAATAGAAGATCGCTGGGCGAGTTGCACCAAGCGCTGTCGTTGCTCACGCGCGCGGCCCAGTACGCCATGTTGGTAAGGCGTGACCTGGAAACTCTGGCTCACCGCAGTGGTGTATCACGTGAAGCTTACCGTCAGGCCTGAACCTGCTGTTGCACCCACCTGAAAGGGCGCGGCCACGCCGGTACAAAAGGGAACACCAGAGTCAACTCCGGCCCTCTAATCCGGTAGAGCGAAGACCCACACCGCTCCGCCTTCGGGAACTTCCGGATACTGCCCCGGAAAGGCCCGATTCAGGTTCGCTTCGACGCCGCGCGAGTCGCCGCCCCAACCCGTAAGCACCGCGATGTACTGTTTGCCTTCCATCGAGAAAGAAGTGGGCGGCGCCAGGATGCCCGAGTTGGTGGGAAACTCCCACAGAAGTTGGCCCGTGGCAGCGTCAAACGCGTGCATCTTGCGATCGTTGGTGCCGCCGCTGAACACCACGCCCCCGGCGGTTACCAGCATCGAACCCCAGTTCGGACTGGTGGCGTAATCATGCCTCCACACCTGCTTGCCGGTGTCAACGTTCCACGCCTGTACTTCGCCGAAGTGATCCGCGCCGGGCCGGATGCTGGTAGGCGCAATCTTCACTCCGTTGTATCTGCTCCCAGGCACGTACTTCGCTTCGATTCCGATGGATGAACCGCACATATTGTCATTGGCCGGAATGTAAATCATGCGCGTCTTCGGGCTGAAGGCGATGGGCGGCCAGTTCTTGCCGCCGTGCAATTCCGGGCAATAATCCGCCTGCTTTCCAATACCAGGTTTGTGCGCGGCATCTACGTCTGGACGCCCGGTTTCCGGATCCAGGCCGCGGAACACGTTCTGGTAAACGTACGGCTTGCCTTCGATGAATTTGATCCGCCCGCCGGTGGTGGAATCGCCGCGATCCAGGAACCAGAGGTAGCCGTCGCGGGCCACGTCGATCAGTCCATTGAAGGTGCGGCCGCCGCGTTTGAAGTCCACCAGAATCGGCGGTGAGACTTCGTCCCAATCCCACGAGTCGTTGGGATTGTATTGGAAAAAGCCTTTGATCGCGCCGCTGGAGACATCCAATGCGATGGTGGATGCAACATAGAGATTGTCCCCGGGCCGCTTGTCGCCCATCCAAGGACCGCCGTTGCCAACGCCCCAGTAAGCGAGATTGGTGGCGGGATCGTAGTTGCCGGTAACCCAAACCGAACCCCCGCCGGTCTTCCATTGGTTGCCTTTGGGCCAGGTTTCGCTGCCAGGTTCGCCGGGCGCAGGGATGGTGTAAGTGCGCCATTGCTCCTTGCCCGTGTCGGGATCGAACGCGGCCACGAAACCGCGAATCCCGAACTCGCCCCCCGAAGCGCCCACCATCACCTTGCCGCCGGCAATCAACGGAGCCAGTGTGATGTAATAGGCAGCCTTGCTGTCGGCCACCTGGGTGGTCCAGACTTCCCGGCCGGTTCGGGCGTCGAGCGCAATTAACACGGCCTCGCCCGCGGCGAAGTAAACCTTGTCGCCGTAGAGAGCCACGCCGCGGCTGGTATCGTGGCCCACGACAGCGCCGGCAGGATGCGGCCTTTTGTATCGCCAGAGGAGGTTTCCCGTATGGACATCGATGGCGATCACCTGGTTATTCGGCGTGGAAACAAACATTACGCCGTTATTCACCAATGGGGCCGCTTCGTGAACCTTGGACTCGCCGGTCGAAAAAATCCACACCGGACGCAGGTTCCGAACGTTGTCCGGCGTGATCTGTTCCAGCGGGCTGTAGCCCCAGCCATCGTAGGTGCGGCGGATGGAGAGCCAGTTGCCGTCTTCAGGATTTCGCAGACGCTCCCCGGTAACCGGTTGGTAATCGCGCAAGACGGCCGGCAGCGGTGCGGCCGGCTCTGAAGGCTGCGCTGGCGCCTGACTGAATCCCACGCCCAGCGCAAATTCGAGTAGGCCCACAACCGCACCAGCAGTGGCCCAATAGCGTACATGAAACATGAACTCCTCCCGGTGGTTCTTAGGATCGAAAGTCTGCCGGTGAGCCATCATACCTGATGCGTAAGGTAAATTGGTACGATCAACCGTACCGGCCGCGCCCGCCGCGATAACCTCCCATGAACGAGCGACAGGTCCCCGCGGTACCACCGGCAGATGTTTCGAGCATTCGTCTGCAAAGCTCCGGTCTGCGGCAAAGCCTGGGCCTGTTCGACTCCACCATGCTCGTGGCCGGTTGCATGATCGGGGCCGGAATCTTCATCGTCTCAGCCGACATGGCGCGGCAGGTAGGCAGCGTGGGATGGCTGCTTGCATCCTGGATCGTCACAGGTCTGTTGACCATGGCCGCGGCCCTGTCCTACGGGGAACTGGCGGCGATGATGCCAGGGGCCGGCGGCCAGTACGTTTATCTTCGCGAAGCGTGGTCTCCACTGTGCGGCTTCTTGTACGGGTGGACCTTGTTCATGGTGATCCAGACCGGAACCGTCGCCGCAGTGGGCGTGGGCTTCGCTCGATATCTGGGCATTCTCTGGCCGCGGATTTCCGAGAATACTTACCTTATCCCACCCGTCCATCTGCTCAGTCATTATGCCGTTTCACTTTCCACGGCCCAACTGATCGGCGTCTCGCTGATCGCACTGCTCACTTGGGGGAACGCGCGCGGAATCAATTACGGGAAATTGATTCAGAATATGTTCACCTCCGCCAAACTGGTTGCCTTACTGGGAGTGATTGTGGTGGGAGCGGTGGGATGGAGTCTCGCGGGCAAATCCAATTTCCACGATTTGTGGCGGCCGCAAGGCTACACGCCGGTGGCCCCCGGAGTTACGCCGATAACGGCCTTTGGGCTGCTGGCGGCCTTATGCATGGCGCAGGTGGGCTCGCTGTTTGCAGCCGATGGGTGGAACGGCATCACTTTCACCGCGGGCGAGGTCAAGAATCCGCGCCGCAACGTCCCGCTTTCGCTGGCCCTGGGGACGTTCATCGTGACCGCTCTGTATGTGGGCGCGAACGCGGCCTACGCTGCTGTCTTGCCATTGGCGCAAATTCAGCATGCGCCTTCCGATCGCGTTGCGGCCGCGATGGTGGAAGCGGTTTTCCCATCGGTGGGTGCGGCGTTGATGGCGGTTGTCATTATGGCGTCCGGTGTGGGTTGCGTAAATGGTTTGCTGCTGTCGGGCGCGCGGGCTTATTTCGCCATGGCGCGCGATGGCCTGTTCTTCCGGCCCGCTGCCACAATCAATGCAGCCCATGTTCCCGGCGCTTCGCTCGCCATGCAAGGCGCATGGGCCGGCTTTCTGGTTCTGGTCCGCACGTATGATCCTTCCACCGGCGCGTTTGGCAATCTATACAGCAATCTTCTGGACTACGTGGTTTCGGCCGATCTGCTGTTCTACATTCTGACTATCGCGGCCGTGTTCCGCCTGCGGCGATTGCGGCCGGAAGCCGAGCGGCCCTATCGTACTTGGGGTTATCCTGTGGTTCCGGCTCTTTATATCGCGAGTGCGGCACTGATTCTAGGGATGCTTTTTGTTTATCGTCCGGCAACCACTTTCCCCGGCCTCGTAATTGTCATGGTCGGGGTCCCGATTTACTTCGCCTTTCGGCGTTCTTCGCATATATGACACGCACAACGCTGCTCCTCCCTTGCGCCGCACTCGCGTTCTTCTCGAGCACCGGCTGCAGATGGCAATCGCAGCAATCCGTCCAGGCGGCAAGTTCGGACGCCCGGCTGGGTTTTTCGAGCCGCAGCATGGTTCAGGAGCGCGATTCCGAGGCGAAGTATATCGCCCAGCTTTCCACCGAATCGATTTCACAATTCCACCAGAGCGTCACCAGGCGGCCGCACATGGCAGGCACGCCGGCGTCCATGGCGGTTGCCGAGACGATTCGCAAAGGATTGGAAAGCGCCGGCCTCCAGACGGAGGTTCACGAGTTCCAAGTGTATTTGTCGACGCCGAAGTCCATCAGCGTCGAGCTGGTGGAGCCTATCCAGGAGGCTTTGAACGTTCGCGAACCGTCCAATCCGCTGGACCCGGACTCGTCGAATCCGGAATTGGTACCCGCCTTCGTCGCGTATTCGGCTTCGGGCGAAGTGCAAGCACCGGTGGTGTACGTGAATTATGGATTGCCGCCCGATTATGCCAAGGTGGAAGCCGCCGGAATCGACGTCCGAGGCAAAATCGTGATGGCTCGCTATGCCCGCAGCCATCGGGCGGTGAAGATCTACACAGCGCAACAGCACGGGGCCGCGGCCATCGTCATTTATAGCGATCCGGCCGATGACGGCTACGCTAAGGGACTGACCTGGCCCGAAGGTCCTTGGCGGGCCGATTTTCAGAGCCAGGATGGCAACGGGAAGTATAGTTGGTTTTGGCATGGCGATCCGTTATCACCGGGAGTGGGAGCGCGCGCCGATTCGAAAGTGCTGGACCCCGCCGCCGCTCCGACGCTTCCGCGCATCCCCGCCATCGTTCTTTCGTACAAAGAGGCGGCGAAAATCCTCCAGCAATTGCGCGGTCCAGCCGTGCCCTCTGGTTTCCAGGGCGGCCTGCCGTTTCCATATCGCTCGGGCGCCGGACCTGCGGTGGTTCACATGAACGTGCAGATGGACTCCAGCCGCCGGCCCATTCGCGACATCGTCGCCCGCCTGCCCGGACGAAATCCAGACCGGTGGGTTGTGCTTGGCACGCATCACGACGCCTGGACGTTCGGTGGAATGGACCCGGGAAGCGGAACATCGGGCGTCTACGAAACAGCGCGGTCTCTGGCCGCCTTGGCGAAGCAGGGCTGGACTCCGGATCGATCTATCGTCTTCGCTTTCTGGGATGCCGAAGAGCCGGGTCTGGTGGGGTCCACCGAGTACGCGGAAGCGTTCGAAAAAGAGCTTCGCCAGAAGGCGGTGGCCTACATTAATACCGATCTATTCATGCGTGGGCACTTTTTCGGCGGTGGAACGCCATCCTTGCGCGACTTCATGATCCAGGTGACTCAGGATGTACCGGCGCTCAATGGAAAAGGCACTGTGTATGATGAGTGGCGGGCAGAACGCAAGGGTCGTAAGAATGTCGAGGTGGAACTGTCGGCTCTTGGCAGCGGCGCCGATTTCGTGGCGTTCCAGGATTACCTGGGCCTGCCTACATTGTCGTTGCAATATGATTTTGAGGGCAGTTACGGCGCTTATCACTCGAACTACGATTCCCGCTATTACGTCGAGCATTTTAGCGATCCCGGGTTCCAAGTAGCGCGGACACTCGCGCAGGTTTTCGGCGTCACCGTGATGCGCCTGGCTGATTCGGCCGTGCTTCCCTACCGCTATTCGCATTACGCCAATAAAATATCCGAATTTCTTGAAGATGCCGGAACATGGGCAGCGAATGACGACGGTCGCCCGATTGTGAAGCTCAATTTGGAAAAATCGAAAGCGCTAGCCGCTGAGATTGCCACGCGATCGGCGGCCCTGGAGCGGCGGATCGATGAAAATGTGGAGAGTGGCCGCTGGCCGGATAAGTCTACAGCGGCCTTGAACGACCGGCTCACTCACCTGGAGCAGGATCTTCTTGACGAGAGCGGCAGTCCGGCCGAGCATTGGTATCGGCACGTGATCTATGGCTGGAACATTTATTCGCTATACGATGGCCAGCCCTTGCCTGGATTAGCGGAAGCCATCCGGCTGAAAGATCCAGCCCGAGTGGCGCAAGAGACGGCGCGGATTGAAAACGCGTTGCGCCGCATGCTCGAAGCACTGCGTCAAACTCGAAGCACTGCGTCAAATATGAAACTGCGTCGGGCGGGAAGCTAATTGGTTCACGGCACGGTATCGCTGGCAAAATATCGCGCGGCGGATGCATTGTCGCGGGAGTTTTATGAGCGCGCGTCGCGAGTGATGCCCGGCGGCAACACGCGGCACTCGGTGGCGCTGGCACCCTATCCAATTTACGCGCGCAGCGGCCGGGGTTGCCGCATCACCGACGTCGAAGGCGAAGAGCGCGTCGATTTTCTGAATAACTACACTTCGCTGATTCTGGGGCACGCGTATCCCAAGGTTACGGAGGCCGTAGAACGCCGCGCCGCGCTCGGAACCGCCTTCACCATGCCCACTCCGGAAGAAGTGGAGTTGGCGGAATTGCTGGCGGGTCGCGTCGCGTATGTCGAACAGATCCGCTTCTGTAATTCCGGAACCGAGGCCGTGATGCTCGCGATTAAAGCGGCGCGGGCCTTTACGGCAAGGCCCAAGATCGCGAAGTTCGAAGGCGCTTACCATGGGCTTTACGACTATGCGGAAGTCAGCGAAGGTCCAACACCGGATGCTTGGGGCGAAGCCGATGCACCGGCGTCGATCACTGAGCCTGGTACGCCGGAAAGCGTGGCCCGCGACGTCGTCGTGCTGCCTTGGAACCGCCCGGAAGCCTGCCGCCGGTTAATCGAGCGGAACAAGAGCGATCTGGCTGCCCTGCTGTTCGATCCGATGCCTTTGGGAATCGGGATGATTGCACCCCGTCCCGGATTCCTCCAGTTGCTGCGCGAAGAGACCGCGCGTCACGGAATTGTTCTGATTGCCGATGAGGTTTTGAACTTTCGTCTGGATTATCATGGCGCCTGTCACGCCGCTGGAATTACGCCGGATCTGGCGACTTTCGGAAAGATCATCGGCGGTGGATTTCCGGTGGGCGCGGTTGCGGGAACCCGGCGCGTGATGTCCGTGTTCGATCACACCGGAGCGCTCCAGGTGCATCATGGTGGGACCTTCAACGCGAATCCGGTGACCATCGCGGCCGGTCTTGAAACCATGTTGCATATGACGCCCGAAGCGTTTGAGCGGCTGAATCACTTAGGTGAATATGTTCGCGATCGCCTGCGGCGTCTGTTTCGCGATACCGGGACAGCCGCTCAAGTGTGCGGGACCGGATCGATGTTTCTCGCGCACCTGACCGGCGAGGAATTGATCGACTTCCGCTCGCTGCGCGGCTTCTCGCGCACCAACCCCGTTTACGGCGACCTGTGCCATAAAATGTTGGAGTACGGTTTCATCCTTTCGCCGCGCGGGATCTTTGGCTGCCTGTCGACGCCCATGGGCGAGGCCGAGTTGGACGGATTGGTGGAGGCGCTGGGCAGGGCGTTAAACCACTTGGACAGGAGAGGCGAGAATGCGTCGTCGTGAAATGATGGCGGGAATGCTGGCTGCGGCGGGAGGCGGCTCTGTGGGGTGTTCTATCGGAAGCTCGGCAGGTAATAACACATTTCGTAGCGGCGAGCCCACGCTGGACGAATTGCGGGCGGACGCGCAGGCGATTGGGTTCGATCTTTCGGGCGATGAACTGAAGGCTATCCACTCGTACGCCGCCGGATTTCTGAAGGCCGCCGACCGCGTGGCCAAAGCCACCCCGCCAGCGCCGAAGCCGAAGTATGGGCCTCGCAAATTCTCGCGGCCGCTGGCTTCGGAAAATCCGCTCGGCGCTTGGTACGTCACGGCATCCATTCAAAGCGCACCCACCGGACCGTTAGCAGGCAAGAAAATTGCCATCAAGGACAACATTTGTGTTGCCGGTCTGCCGATGATGAACGGTTCGAAAGTGCTGGAGGGCTTTGTTCCCGCCACGGACGCAACGGTGGTGACGCGGCTTCTGGACGCGGGCGCCGAAATCACCGGCAAGGCGGTGTGCGAGAGCTTTTGCATGAGTTTCGGCAGCCACACCGCCGATACCGGCTTCGTTCTCAACCCGCACGATCGCACGCGCACCACTGGCGGATCTTCCAGCGGCAGCGCCGCGCTGGTGGCGTCAAACGTGGTCGATATGGCCGTGGGCTGCGATGAAGGCGGTTCCATCCGCGTGCCCTCCGCGTTCTGCGGAATTGTCGGGCTGAAACCCTCTTGGGGTCTGGTTCCGTTCACCGGTATTTTTCAGCTCGAGATGACTATCGATAGGGTGGGTCCGATGGCGCGCACGGTCAACGATTGCGCCCTGATGCTGGAGGCAATGGCCGGCCCGGATGGTTTAGACCCTCGCCAGCATGCGTCCTTACAGCCTCAGCCTTACACCCGGCTTTTGAAGCCCGGCGGCAAGGGGCTTCGCATCGGCATTCTGAAAGAAGGCTTCGGGCTTCCGGACGGCGAGAAGGACGTGGATGCGCTGGTGTTGGAGGCGGCGCAGCGTTTTGAACGCGCCGGCGCAGTGGTTAGCACGGTTTCCGTCCCGGAGCACACCACTTTGGCGATGGATTGCCTGAACCTGGTATCGGCGGGGATGGCGCCGGTGGCGCGGGACTCGGTGGGCCTGAATTGGAAAGGCCATTATCAAATGGATTTGGCCGAGTTCTATGTGAAGCATCGCCAGGAACGAGCCGCGCTTTTTCCGCCCGAGGTAAAGTTGTGGCTGGTGATGGAGCGCATGCTGGATCGCACTGGCGACGGCCTATATTATGCCCGCGCTCAAAACGCCGCGCTCCTGGTGCGGGCGGCTTATGATCGGGCCCTGGAACAGGTGGACGTTCTGGTGATGCCGACGGTTGCTGCGCGGCCGCCAAAACTCCCTCCGCCGGACGTGGACTTCGCCACCAGCTTGAGGCTCGCGGACGGAGCGGCGCTGAACACCTCGCAGTTCGATTTGACCGGGCATCCGGCGTTGAGCGTGCCGTGCGGAAAACTGGATGGTTTACCGATCGGCATGATGATCGTGGGACCGATCGGCGGGGATGCCACGGTGCTGCGCGCCGGATATGCGTTCGAGCAACTGGGCTAACAGCTCGGCTAACTAACAGCGCCGCGCACGTCCGTAAGCGGTCTTTTCGCCACTGGCCGCCAGCCGTCGGCACAGCTTCTGCAATCGTAGTAAGCTGGCCGGATGGCAAAGATGAAAACAATAAAGATAAAAGTAATTGGGTTCGTTCTGATCGCCTCCGCGAGCCTGTTGCTATTGGCGCAGAATCCAGGCATCCAGCGCACCATCGTGGAGAGAAAAGACATTTCGGTACCTGGACGGGAGGCCGTGATCGCACACGTTGAGATCGCTCCCGGAGCCGCCGCCGGGCGTCACACGCATGCCGGCGAAGAGATCAGTTACGTGATGGAAGGCGAGGGGGAGCTGCTCATCGATGGCCAGCCCGCTCGCAAGCTCAAGGCCGGCGATGGCTTCGTTGTTCCCAACGGCGCCATCCACGATGCGCGTAATACCGGGACGCAGCCGCTCAAGCTGGCCGCGATCTATGTCGTGGAGAAGGGCAAGCCGCTCGCGACACCGGTGCCTTGAAGCGAATGGACGGCCAACGCGAACATGGAAAGTGGACGTAGCACTGCGGGGCATGGTTGTTCCGGCGGGAGACAGCCGGGGTTCACTGCGCTATGCACCGCTATCGTTTTACGCCGGGCTGTCGCTCACACTGATAGCATTTCTGGGCGGCGCATTTCTAAGCTTCTGGACGTTGAAGCGCTCCTAGCGCCGGTGTTCACACCCACAGTTTCGGGATCAAGTTGCCGGCGGTCCCGGTGGGCCGCTCCGCGCGGCCATTATGCAGGAAGGTGGTGCGCAGGTGATCCAGACCCAGCAAATAGAGAATGGATGCGTGAATGTCGTGAACGTGGTGCGGTTCTTCAAGAGCGCGCAACCCGATTTCATCGGTGCTTCCGATAGCCTGGCCGCCCTTGACACCGCCGCCGGCCATCCAGATGGTGAAGCCCCAGGGATTGTGATCGCGCCCGGCTTTCTCATCGTTCGGGTTGCCTTGCACAAACGGCGTGCGGCCGAATTCCCCGCCCCACACCACCAGCGTGTCGTTCAGCATGCCACGTGCTTTCAAATCCGCAAGCAATCCTGCGACGGGCTTGTCGCACGATTTGCAGTTTTCGGTGTGATTAGATTCCAGGCTGCTGTGCGCGTCCCAGCGCGACCCTGAGCCGTTATAGCACTCGACGAAGCGCACTCCGCGTTCCACCAGGCGCCGCGCCAGCAGAAGATTCGTGCCATAACCCGCCGTGGCCGGGTCGTCCAGTCCATACAGTTTCTTGGTGGCTTCCGATTCGGAACTCAGGTCCACGGCCTCTGGCGCCGACGATTGCATGCGATAAGCCAGCTCGTACGATCGCGTGCGGGCGTCCAACTCCGTGTCGTCTTGTTTGTCGCGGCCAAACCGGTTGTTAATGGCCTGGAGGAACTCCAGTTTGTTGCGCTCCTGCGCATCCGTCATCCCGGCGGGTGGCTTCAGATTCAGGATCGGCGTGTCGCCTTTGCGAAACAGCGTGCCTTGGTAAGTGGCAGGCAGGAAACCGGAGCTGTAATTCTGGACGCCGCCCAAAATTTCCTTGTCGTCCTGCATCACGACGAAAGTTGGAAGATTCTGGTTCGCGCTGCCCAGGCCGTAGGTGACCCAGGCCCCCATGGACGGACGCCCGGCAAGAATTTCGCCGGTGTTCATCTGGCACACCGCGCCCACGTGATTGACGCCATCCGCCTGGCA
>Ga0181525_10001343_pt1 | contig 21058 bp, 25 predicted proteins | sample PEATcosm2014_Bin_48_FD_121100 | JGI IMG/M metagenome (GOLD analysis project Ga0181525, IMG submission 121100) | Peatland microbial communities from MTU Mesocosm Facility, Houghton, MI, USA - PEATcosm2014_Bin06_10_metaG | ecosystem: Environmental > Terrestrial > Soil > Wetlands > Peat | place...
AAGCGCAAGGTTTTGTTGGGTAGGCCCCACACCACCCATATTCTGACCGTTTACATTAGGATTTTGTGCAGCACCCTGCTGCATCGCCTGTTGTGCAATGCCTGCGGGAAACTGCGCGGGCAGTTGGGGTTGCTGCTGTCCAGCTTGGGCCAGTGCTTTCGATAAAAGAGATGTGCCGGTAGATGTAATGGGATTTGACGCGGCAACCTGTTGTTGTCCGGGCTGAAGCGCTGCCAATCCCTGCTGGTAGTATTGGTTTAAATTTGATTGAGCGTTTGGGTCGGGTCCGCTCGATCCAGTAAAACTATAGAGGCTCATGCCAGCCTCCCGTAATCCACCATGTCAAAACCGCTTTCATGTCGTATAACTGCTTCAGGAATAATTTTGATAACTTCGTCAGCCATGACGCCAATTCGCTTAATCTGATCCCAGATATATTCAAATTCATAAAGAGGGATACCGCTTGAAAGTTTCCCAATATTCCGGATATTCTTTTTCAGGCGTCTATCCGATGCCAAAATATTACCAAATGCGCTTACGCCGCCAGCACCGGGCACTGCAGCGCCAAGCAAGGAAGTACCTAAACCAAAAAGGCCAGTTAACGAAGAATTGCTTGCCCCTACTTGTGCATTATAAGAATTAAGCTGATCCTGATAAGCGTTTTGATATGCACCGATTACATTCGTCGGCGCTGCTGTGCTTGGGCTTGCACCGCTAAACTGCGGCAATGTGGGCTGCGTACCAGACATGAGCGACGAATAGAGACTAAGCGGCTCTTGATATTGTTGGGTGTATATCTGCGCTTGTTGCGCCTGATTTGCCAAAGCCGTATTTGAAAGTTGTGATTGATAAGCGGCTCCACTTCCGACTGCCGTGTCCATCGCGTTTGAATAGGCTTGCTGTTTCTGTAGCCCATAATTCTGCATGGCAGTATTATAAGCTGCGCTTCCTTGGGGAATTCCTTCGTTAGCTAACTGGCTTTGAAGTTGGGCCTGTTCCTGTGAGAACTGAGGATCAAGGTATTGTGTCTGTTGCTGATAAATCGAGTTTTCATCATTGGTCAGATCGCCCTGTAAATCCTGTTGTGTTGGCGTTTGAGAAACGTTAGCCGCAAGATTATACGGCGTGTTCTGCATATTCGTGACATTATTAAGCGCAGTCGTTGCAGTGGTGCCTTGCTGTTGGACGTTGGCTTGATTGGTAGAAAGTATTTGCTGTTCAGCCGGAGATAAGGAAACATTCCCTGTAACGCTCGGCTGCGCCGCATTCGAGGTATCGACGTTATAGGAAATGTCGCCAAGAGGCGTATTCAGGTTTGGGTTTGTGAGCCCGAAGTTGAATAACGCGGTAGCTTGATTACTGGCGGTTTGGGCTGCGCCCTCAGCCGTAGGATCTGGTGCTGCTGGTGCTGATGGTGCTCCGCCAAGGCTCATCTAACCACTCACATTCATGCCGGAGCATGCTGTAAATTGCGCTATCTTTTCCTGTGTAATGAGCATTACGAGCTATCCCTTCGAGCTTAAAGCCCAGACGCTCGGCAAACTCCCTTGCCCTTCTATTGGGCTTGGCGATGCTCAAAGCGACCCTCTTCACTTTAAGTTGAGAGAAGGGATATGCAAATAACGGCTTAATGATATGCCTTAGGGCACATCTTTTGTCAAGTGAAGCTCCGCTGATTTCAATGGAGATTGGTAATCCTAAAATACAAGTGCGATAGTTATTATAAATAACACCACCCCTTATTTGGCCATTCTCTTGAATTCCTATCGCTATATACGGCCTAAAATATTTAAAATCTGGAATTCTAAGTTTTTCAGCAACCCATTTTCCGATAAGCTCATCTTTGCCGTAAACAAGATTCATAGAACGCCGCCCGGCTCATAGACGTAATCAATACTTTGGAGGGAGGCTTTCATACCATTGGTCGATCCTGACACCCGGAGAGCTGCCGCATAACCTATTCCTCCTACGGCAAGCCAATCTTTATTAAGGGTAGGCGTTCCGCCCCAAGGAGTGATATCCCATGGGGACGAATCCCATGGTGATCCCGATCCGGTAGAAAGGGCCGGGGCTGCCGGTCTGGTATCATTATAATCTGTGTCAAGAATATAAGAAAGTTTTACAATGTCTGTAGAAGCGATGATCGGACGAACATAGGTAAAATATTTCTGCTGTCCTAACTCTCCGAAATAATTAAAAGACGGCTTAACATCCCATGTAATCGCAGTATTGTTATCCGAACTTCCGGTATCAGCCACGACCACGGCACCATTTGTCCCAAAATAAAGAACATCCTCCAGAATATCCCAACATGCTGCATTAAAGGCATTATTTTCAAAATTCCATGTAGACCATGCGCCCGTAATGGTATTCATGATGTATTGATATTGACGACTATTTTCTGTCTGGGGAACATTGATAATAAGTTTATTGCCAAGCGGATAATAGACCGGCTGCCAGCCAAAATTAGCCATATAACTAGCCACGTCATTATTGATGAGATTAATAATATTATAGCTGAAAGCCTGTGAAAGATTTCTGTCAGTTGTTAATTCCTTGGCAAGAGATATGATCCCATCGGCGCATATGATTACATTATCGCTGCCCATTTTAACAAAACACCTACGTCCAACCGGACGCCCGATAACAAATCTTCCGACAAGCGTGAAGGTGGAAGCAAAGCTCGGATCATATCCTTGATAAATGAGAACTTCGCCTTCCGAACTTAAAAATACCGCATAGTCCTGAATACCGTTCGTATTATCAACCGTCCATGTCATCATTGCCATGAGATAGCCACCGAGGACCATAAGGGAACTAAGATCAAACAGCGTAGCAGCGCCCGCGATAGAATTAAGCGGTAGATACCATGCATGAAGGCTGTTTTTTTCCACATACCATAGACGGCTTTGAAAGGCGTTCACATGTATCAAGTTAGCCGTAGATACGCCTGTAATGGCACTTGTAACCTTCGACCAAGTCGTTCCATCATATTGGACAAGCGCATCGGCCCCATTGACCATATGGAGATAATTACCCCCGGGCGTGGCGAAGTTAGTCCATTGCCAACGGTTATTGGTAAAACTGGAAAGTTTTGCACTTCCGACTGCACCCGAAGAGGTGACATCATAAATAGCGTTATTAGCTGCCGCCACCAATACTTGTGCTGTTGGAGAGCGGTAATGAGCAAGCGTTTCAACCCACCCCGTGATACCTGTCACCCAATTTGTTGATCCATTACGGCTGTCAACTGAAGTTGGCGTACAAAACATATTATCGAGAACCAATGCGAAATCAGGTGGCATTGATGCGATAGCGTCGCGTGCGTTTAATCCCTTAACGGGGGCCGGAACGGAAGTTGTCTTTACGATCTGTTTTTTTGAGGTTTGTTGAAGCATCTTTTCCTCTAATAAGGTATGATTTTACCTCATGAATAATACCATATTCATCGGCAACCAAAACTTTTTTGATTAGATTTTTCATCTAGCTTCCAAAACCCGTGTCCGGAACATTCTGCTGGTTTAATAATCTTATGCCACTCGCACTCGCGTTAAGCGGCAGGCTTCTATTGCCCCCGTCTCTCGCCATTATACGCTCAACCAAAAGATCATAGGTTCTTTTTTCTTCGCCGTAATCAAGCCCTTTGGCCCTTTTATACCGCCATATAATGCCAAGAGTTATGCATTCGTCATCGAGACAATAATTATCCGTATCAGCGGTCCATTTTGTTTGTAAAATTCCCGCTGTGCCTCCCGTAGACTGGCACCATCCATTTGAATAATACTCATAGACCTCTGAAGAGCCATTATCGCTGGAACTGAAGCCGGGGACAGGATCAATTACAAACTGGTTATTATAAATTCTAAACCTTCTGCGGGGACCGGTAGGACTAATGCCTGATTTAAGAACCTGCCATTCCTGCGCATCCAGAGGACCGAGAAGTTGCCATTTAAAGGCTCTATCCCACCATGTCTGAGACATGAAATAGGCAAAATCAGACGGAAGAGGATAAACAGCTTGACCACAGAAGAAACTTGCATTTGTGGCTGTCGCAAGTGCATTCACACTCATGGTAATCTGGCTTGAGCTATCCACACTTACGATTGTTGTATCAACCGGAATGTAAGTAGTGGCATAAGGCAACATCGAGGTTGTAATGCCCGTCGTATTGGTTTTTATATTGGTGACAATAGGAGAACCTAACGTAAAATTACCTGTTAAGCCTGAGACAGAATTAATCGTAAAAAGATTCTGGCGTCGCAACGCAACCCAACCACCATTCGTACCAAACCCCTGATTATAGAAGTTTTTACCTTCCCGGTTTGCCAGAGCAAGAAGTTGCACGATCTGGGCGTCAGTATTGGAAATAATCTGGGTGGGAGGATTTTGGCCCAACCCCAGCTCATTATAGACATTCTGAATAATCTGAAGAAGTGTCAACTTTCCAGAGGAAAAGGCCAGACCATTTCCCATGGATTAGGCTGTCAGATTGGCCGACCACTGCGTTGAGGTGAGCTTTTTAAACGAAGCAGTTTTCTTCGTTGTCATATTAAAGCCAGCCCCGGCACCTCCGGCACCAATCGAAGTCGTGGACTCAAAGGGATAAACAAACATAGCGTTGGATGCCCCATTGAAAACAACAACTTCACTGCCCGGATCGCAATTCGGAAGAACCACTCCCTTGCCACTTGCGGAAACTATCGAAACATAAGCTGTGCCTCCGGGTATAAGTGTTCCTGTTCCCAGAGTTGTTCCGGCCGCAGTTAAAGTAGATACTCCCCCACAAATTACATCCGCAACGGCAGGTGGGGTTCCAAGACCCACAAGATGATTTTTAATAGCCATAACGTCTCCTATTCAGTTGGTTGAATTTTGGGTCTGCGCCCGCGTTTCTTTGGTTCCTCACTATGACTTCCCATTCTTGCTCCTGCCTGCAAAGAGGCAATCTGCTGTTCAAGTATTGCCATACGGCGGTCTTTATCTTCATTCTCGCGCATAAGCTTAGAAAGCTGCACTGTAGCCATATTTGGATGAAGAAAGGCATCGGCCTGATCGCGCATCTTGCGCCACTCCATGCCGAGCGCCACCGGCCCTGTTTGATCCGTAAGGGCGGCGATTTGCTCAACAGTAAAAATCTTGGAGGCCTTTAGTTCAAATACGCGCTTTTTATCAAGCGGAGGCCACATCTCAATAGGAGTACCATCGGGAGTTTGTTCTTTAGAACTTTTATAAGCCTCCCATTGACGCGGGAATCGATGCGTCCATTGGTTGCCGCGATTTCCTTCATCCGCCGTGAATCGGAATTTATTGGTTTTGGTGTTGTCGCCCGGAAACTGAAGTTCTATACAGATAAAATGCTCAAGAACGACCCGGCCCTCCATTTCTGATTTATATTCGTTTTTTACAAAATCATCGTCAAATGTCGCATAAATGCCGGTATCATCGCCAAAAGAAGCCATGGTCCCGTTTTTAGTATTCGGGGGAAGTTTGGCGATAGCAAGATTATCCATATTAAGTCCCTTGGGTTAAGTATTTATACCTTTTTTAAAGTAAAAGGCAAGTATTACATAAGGCTGGCAACATAGGGCAAAAGACCATCTCCATAAATCGTAATCTGCATTCCCATCTTTACAAAATTACATGCCGCATGACGGAATTCTTCCGTTTGCGTTGCCATCCATGGCGCACAAGTAAATTTTCTATCATTAACCGTTATTTCCGTAATTTGCTCATTATCATTAAGGGGCTGAGCATAAGCATGATTATTGCCGTTCCGGTAACTACTATCATATCCAAATAAGTGAATATCTGAAAACCCGAACAAATGGGCTAATCCCAAAGCCTTTAGTCCAACGGTGGAACCGCCGCTTATTAAAGCGGCTTGCATCTTTTTCTCTGCTAAAATATCCAATATTCCAGCAATAGAAGGACACCATATAATGATTTTACCGGCTTGCTTATTAAACAATGATGGATGGCATTGAGCCGAATAAAGGAGAAGGGCATCCGTTTTTTCAGGCACGAATTCAATATTTTCTTGCCGGGCATCGAGAATAATTTGTGCATGGGGAGATATGTCGTGCTCACAAAGATATCTAAAACTGTTATTTAAAGCCCATACTATAGCACCACCTTCTTGCATGGCTTTTATATAGTGAAGGTTATCTTTTAAACTCGGCCCTCCTCCACATATAATCAAAGGTCTTTCATCATTGGCTTTATATTGGTTGGAAAGAATCTCATGTCCCGAAGACAGAGAGTTAATAATATTATCTTTTATTGTCTTTTCGTCCGTATTCCATACAGTTCTCCAGCTATGGATTGTTCCGCCGCCTATTTTCCATACATTCTCAACCCAATTTCCTATAACCTCATGGGGCCTTGGATGACCATGAAAGTAAACAATGCTTGTCCCCATCGGGATACCTAAACTGGCCTGAACCTTAAAGCTTGCAAACTGTCCCGGAAATAGATCGTTTAAAATATCAGGTTTTTTATCTTTACGCGCAATCTCTATTAGCTCCTGATCGCCTCTCGGTAAATCATCAGGAAAGCCCATGTTTTCGAATAATTCCCATATATCATTGGTGGTATTTGCTCTCCACATCATCACCGAATTCTGCCATCTATCCGGATGATATATATCTCTCAAGAGAGCAAAATCACCTTTATAAGTAATGATATCATCCAAAGGCCCCACAATACAGGTATCAAGACCCATAAACACAATCTGATCATCATCATCAAAATGCCCGTCTTTAAAAACATAGGGTATATTCCACCATCCCTTTAATTTACCATGCAGTGGGCGTTTTGTAATACCTTCATGATAAGGCTCCTCGTCATCGGTAAAACACACGAACGAGGCCTCCACCCCTTTAGCAAGGTTTCTGCCAACCATCTCATAGAGTTTTTCGGTGTATTCTTTACCGCGTTCACAATAATTATGGGCTTGAACACAAACGAAATGAAGCATTTGACCCATAGAAAAAGGATAGGAAGCATACACTTCCTACCCTCTTCTCTACTATCTTACAAGTTTTACGCGCCTTCGAGGGCCGAAAAATTGTAATAGACGTTTACCGTCGAAGCCCCGGCGGAAATCGTAGCCGTATTCTGAGTGCGTGCACCGAGAATCTGCTGGCCCGTCGAAGATACGAATTTAACACGCCCTGCTGTCGCAGAGATATAAACCGCACTCTGGGGAGAAGCGGCTACGGCTGTTTTAAGCGTAGCAGCCTGACCGCGAACCAAAAACCATGCATATTGCACAGAGTTAGCATTCGAGGTTACAGCGGTATATGCCAAAGCAACAGCAACACCCGTATTTTTAGATGTTCCAGCCACCGGAACCAAAACTACTGTATAGTTCTTATCCCATTGGTATAACAGGCCAACCGTAATAGTTGTGCTTACAGGAACAGCGAGAAGAATAAACGTGGCTTCGCCAAGCGTATTGTCCTGAGCTGTCATCATAGTACCGGGTTTAACCTCAACAGATACGCTCGGAAGAACGTTCGTTGTGCTTACCCACGGAGCACCGAGGGTTCCAGAAGTCGAAACCACCGAAACATCGGGTACACCGATTTTATTGTCTGCGTTTGTATAAGCCATAGTGACCCCCCCTTAAGCGCCAAGGACGGCTTGTAAACGACGGTTTGCAACCGTCATGTTACCAGCAAATCCGATTAGTTTAACCATTGCGTCCTGATTGACCGCAAAGCGTTCATCGCCAAGCGGCTCAAAGAAACGACCCGTAGCAGGACGGAAGTAAATGTAATCCGTATTAAGGAAATACATCGTGTTCGTCGGCGCACCACCCCCCACACCACCGTCAAGTATAACATCGCTTGTCATATATTTAAGCGACTGGAAACCTGCTGCGCCCTCTTCATTGGAATTGATCCGCTGAATAGCCTGCAAGCTCTGCAAATAGAACTTCCAATAGTTATTATCAGCAATAATCAAGTCAGGAGCATCGGCACCACGGACCTGCTGGACCCATACCCGATCCATATAGTCCAAGATGTTACCAGCAGAAGCTGCCGCGCCACCAGTAGTCGCGGAAGAGAAAGCGGTATTCTGCCAGAAGGTATAAGTACCGGCATTAATACCACCCACTGTATTGGTGTTCGTCGCGGCAACAAGAGCCTGTAGACCACCGATTTGGCGTCCGCCATCCGCTGTACCATCCGAATAACAATCCAGAGAAGTGTTATTTGCCATGGTCTTTTCAGCGTTGGCAATACGGCCTTCGAGAAGGTCGATGATCGCTTCTTCACCTGAGTTCTGGATCATTTCCAGACCGGAGATAGAAACAGCTACCGCGCTTTGGGCATAATTGAACTCAGCACCCGTAAACACGTCCGAAGGACTGATATTCAGGACTTCATAGCCCGAATAACGCTTATAGGTGCCGTTTTCAGCGTATTCGAGTTCCTGTACGATTGTACGTCCCCCGGATACCATCTTAACCTTGCCCTTTTTCTTCAGGCGGTTAAGCAAAGCATTATTTTTAGTGACGTTATCGGCCAATACGCCGGTACGGTTACGCAGCGTTGTGGTTACGATTTCCGTCAACGTCGAAGACGGATTAACTAGAGCCATTTGGTTTATCTCCTAGAGTCATGGGTTAGCCATCCCTAAAAGCCGCAAATTGGGCTTTCAGTTCGGAACGAAGGTCGGGCTGCACAATTCTTCCATTCTTGGTTGCCGCGATACCCGGCGCACCTCGAAGAGAGGAACCAGCCCTTTTAGCCGCTTCAGCTTTTGCCTTCTTTTCGGCTACCCGCTGCTCATCAACATTAGTCTGTTGAAGGAGAGTGGAGCGTGTATGAGGATTGGCATGAACCGCTTGATCGTATGCATCTTCCAAATCCTTAGCCGCTCCTCCGCGCAGTAACGCAGCCATATGGGCTTTTACTGCTTCGAAGTGAACATTCTTGGGGTTTGCAGCGAACGCATCGATTTGCGACTTTATTGCACTATCCTCCTGCTGCTTTTTAAACGCCTTCTCTTGCTCAATCTGTCCTTTTAGAGCAGCAATTTCCTGCTGCATCTGTTGAAGGGCAGGATGGGCCTGAGGCTGCGTCTGCGAAGCACCCCTAAGATCGGCCCCATATTCCTGAGCCAACTTAAGGATTAACTGGCCTTTCTCCTGAGGGCTTTTCGTCCTCAGAACATAGGCAGTGTTCAGGTATTGCTCGAAGGCTTTGACAATTTCTCCGCCTTCGGCCTTAATAAGTGGAAGATAAGGATTTGCGAGGGCCTGAACCTGTCGTCCAAAATTCCTTTCTTCGTCATGTTTGGTAAGTTCTTTATGATAATCATCCTCGCGCTTGGCGAGGAGTTCCTGAATTGGTCTGGGTAAAGCAGCAAAATCCTTGGCTTTATCAGCCGGAAAGGATTTTGGCATCTTGATTTCAGGAAGAGTTACTTCTGTCGTTTCACGTGAAACGGTCTTTTTTTCTTTAGGCTCTTTTGTGAATTTCCCAACTTCGTCTCTTTCACGCCCAGTTTTTGGAGTTTCTTCGGCCTGCTTGGCCTTAACAGTTTCAAGAGCAGTGGCGAGATTTTCTCGAATAGAAACCGGCTCAGCAACGACTGAGGCCTCGGGAACAAGTGCGTTCTCAAGGTTTTCTTCTTGTGCTTGAATTTCTTCACCCGTTGTCATCCCAAAACCTTTTGAACCGCTTCTTTAAGCTGCGGCCTTACGTTAAAATCGCCCTTAACTCCCCGTTCCATAGGGGTCTTATATTCCGCGTTGTTCCATTCATTCCCAACCACACTACATCTGCGGGCTTTTACTTCAGCAAGATATTTGCTCTTGCTGTCGTATTTCTTGCCATCAGCATGAGAAACCATACCGTGTATTCCGCCCGGCAAATCATCCCCAATCACATACGGCGATGATTTAATGGGCTTAGGCTTAAACTTGCTGTTTTCTTCGGCAATCTTTCTAAACTTTTCTTCATAAAGGACAAAAGCTTGCGCTCTTTGTTCCTTATTCAATTCTCTTAACGGCGTAACAAGAGACATTAGATCGGCACTTCTTCCCACTGGAACGAAAACACAAATGCTGAAGTACAGGCAGCGGTAGTGTAAGAAGCCACATACTGACCGGGAGGCACGATAATCGACCCATAAAGATCGACAACGATACCGGGCTGTAACCCATAACCAGTTGTGGCAAGAGAACCGACGCTTCCATAAGTTGCAAGAAGGATAGGAGTAGCAATTGTTGCGCTGGCGCTCCCGGTGGCCTTTGAAACAGGCCCACCGATCAAGCAATTTTGGGGAACAAGAGAGCCTGCGGCAGCGCCCGATCCCGCCATAATACCCACAGAACTTGCAACTGCGACAGCCACCTGACCAACGGCAAACCGGCGCATAACAAGATTAACTCCGGAATTTGAGGGGTTGGCTACCGCCAAGCCGGTAAAGGTAGTCGCCAGACCCGCCGTGGTCGTTACGGCCGCCTGATTGGCAAGAGTAAACATTGTGCCACGATAAGCAGCTTCATATCCCTGCCCGTGCAACTCATCAACAATCAATTGATTTTGATTGCCTTGGCGGACGGGGTTATTCGATACGCCATCGGCGGTTTTAAGGTTTCCGGTTCCGGTTTGTGCGCCGATCAACATAAGATATCCTTTGGTTAGAGAAGTTCAGAGAAGTTGGGATTAATTTGCATGTTGGTTGGTTGAGTAAAAAAGGTGTAATCCTCATCGGTAATTCCGGCAATTTGCTTTAAAATATAAGTTTGAATTACCAGTTGTTGGTAAATCCTCTCAAGAGGACTTGAGCCAACTTGCGCAAGAGGTTCTGTATCGGGAGTTACAGGCATTTAAGACCCAAGTAATTATTTTCTGAATACTATCCTTTTATTTAAAAAGCGCAAGTGTAAAATATCAATGTCCAATAAAAGTGTAATCCTCATCAGTAATTGACGCAAGCTGCTTAAGTATTAAAGTGTTTATGAATATTCTCTGGTAAATCCTCTCAAGAGGGGTGGCACCCACTTGGGCAAGTGGCTGTGCGTTAAGGGGAAGAGAAGGAACAAATCCTTTTGGAGGATAAACGGGAATAGAGGGAGCAGAAATACTTTGAAAAAGATTGATAGAATTAAAGACAGTTGGAGCATATACGGCACTGTATCCTGATTCATTGGGGTGAAGGCTATCGAACATATAACCATTAGAATTTGCTGTTGCCCAACTGCCGAAAGCATCATAAACGTCGCACACCGCTAGGTTATTTGAGGCCGCTAAAGTATCAATCACCGCTAAATAACTTTGTTGTACAGGAATACTAATACCGCCGCTTGGGTTTGTGGGGCTTGGTTTAACAAGCAAAACATCGCCACCCGATGCAAGCGCCGCCGTAATTAAATCCTGCATATATGTTGAATAATTAGTGGTTCCAATACTATTATTCCAGTCATTAATACCAAGGTCGATAATTGTTAGGGCTTGCCCCATATAAGCCAATCCATTGCATGGGCTATAATTATTTGAAAGATCACCATCAGCCGTCCACGTTTTTGAAGATGATCCCGTCCATCCACAGTTAATCATCGATACCCATGATTTAGAGCTATCATAGGCTTCCGCGCCGACGATATATACACCCCCTCCCGTACTCCAATTGATATTAAGTGTATTTGAACCGAGAGTGCCGGTGATTGTTGCGTTGCTGACTTTTGAAGCTCCCTGTGTATTGACGGTGGTATTTGAACCGCCGTTGATGTTCATCGTAAACGACCCGGGGTTAAGCCCTCCGGCGGTGTCTTGAACATAAAAGACATTGAATGTATCGACATTCACAGTAGGTAAAAATGAAATTGCATTTGTATTCGTGGTGGCCGACATGGGATATCCACCAACTGAAAATGTAGGGTACGCCGCATTTGCCCATGCACTTCCAAACGTCAGTCGGGTATCAAAATATTGATAACCGACAAAACCGCCACCACTGGTTCCCACCCCCATCCAGCTATTCCATTGAGAATTAATTCCTGCATTATTGAATAAATCTGAAACAAGCTTAGGCCATGCAAAGGGGGGGATATTACCTCCGGCTGTCGAACCATAACCGAAAGTTGTGCTGTCTCCTACACAAACAACGCGAGCATTGCCTGTACCTGCCTTAACACGGGCTAGCGCCGCTGTCCATATTGGCAAACTCATTAATGCACCCTTTTTTGTTGGTATGGATATTCAAGAGCGAGCAATATAGCTTTCATGTCGTCTTCATCCCGCAAGCGCCGAGCCTCTATAGCGGCCTGTCTCATTTCTTCATATAAAGCAGGTAAAGAGGCCTCTAGCTTGGAAAGCCTCTTTTGAAGAATTGGAAGAATGTCTTCACGGTGCTTTACTTCTATATTTTTAGGCAAAGCTACTTCTTGGATTATTTCCGCTATAGGCTCGTTTCTGACAAGCTTTTCTATCTGACTGCGAAGCGCCTGCCGCGAGGCAAGTTTATCACGTTCAATTCGTTCAAGTCTTTGATTTAGTTTAGATATTTCTTTTAAAGAATAATATTTACGTTTTTTCGATCCACCGTCATGGGTATCAGCGGTTGAAACACCCGAGGCATACCCCAAAGAAACCGCCAGATTTATGGTACTAAACGAACCGAACCCAAAGGTTGTGATAGATGCGATAGACATTAGGTCGCTTCAGTTATTGAAGTAGGAGCACTGGCACTATCAAGAGTATATGTTTTAGCCGTTGTAGTGCCGTCCCGTTTCTTGACAATCCATGTCGTGCTTGAAGTACTATGCTGACCCAAGAATTGATTAATGCCATACAGGGCTTGCGCCAAGGTGAGAGCGGCTCCCTGCGCAGCATAGCTTTCCGTCAAGGCACTCGTTCCATCGATCTTTGCCGCACCCCCTGCTGTAATGGCAAGAGAACTAAAATTGGATGGAAATGCCTGAGTTAAACTATAGCCGGTTTTGTCGTTATTTGTCGTGACCGTCACGCCTGTTGTGACAGAATTGACCGAACCATTAACATTGCCCGTAACCGTTGTAACACTCGCGGGAGTTGAAGAATTCAGGCTGGTTTTCATCGTTGCCGTGAAGTCACCGGCTGTTGGTGCATTCGTGAGATTGGTGACAGTCGATACCGCGCCACCGGAAGTTGTAATTGCACCACTCGAAACAATCGCCGATGCTGCAATATCGTTAAATCCTGTGATATTCGTTGTTTTAGCGATGCTCAAGCCAAAGGCTACTGATTGATTATCGATTGCAGTAAGCTCAATTTCCAAAACGCAGGGGACCATATTTGTAGCCCCCTGAAGAAGTATGGTTACAAAACGCCCATTACCCGAAGCTATAGCAGCATTGGGAATATCAAGTCGATAAAGACCCTTGTTATTAGTACTGTCAATCTCAACAAAACCACCAGAACTATAAGCTCCGGTGGCGGTTTGTGTAACAAGACTAATTGCTACGGGACTTGTTTTAGGAAATGTATAATATGCCGTAAGGCTTCCAGAATTATATGCAAGACCGGTTAATCCTGCGCCAGTTGTCACAGAACTATTCTGGATAAAAATATTAATAGTTTGAGATGTCGCCCCAGCGAGAATAGATAATTTAGCCATGCATTCCTCCCGTCATATCCTGCATTCCTCCTGTTGTATTCATCCATGGGAGAGGGATGATTGTGCCACTTGCTGACGGAGCTTTAAAAGTGGCTATCGATGCTTGAGCACCATCTGTTGTTGTAAAACTCCATGTAGGGTTAGTTGCCGTTGCAGAGGTTTGCACCAAATAAGACATATAAGCAGCTATGTTAAATGATCCTCCTGAATTAAATGCTTGTCCGATCGGCGCACTATAACTGCCATTAATCGTAACTGTCCCCACGGCATTTACGGCACTCATTCCCGTTATAACAACCTCATTGTTTACCGATGGAGTAACACTACCCGGCTGAACCGTGTTTCCATAATTTTGCGTTCCTGTATTTTGTTGATCAAAGGCAGAGGATGTGGCAGTGCCAGAAAATGCCATAATGCATATTGTTGGGTTATATGATGAAGTCGAATTGGAAAATGTATGCGAAGCGCTTGTTGTTGGATTTACTACATAATATATCTGCTGATATCCATTAGAAGAAACTTGCGTAAGATTTGACCATGTATTGCCAACACTATCGGTAATAGTTAATGATGAGTTCTGAGCAGCGGAAATTACCACGATTAGTGTTGCGCCAGTCGTGTTGATTGCCGGACTCGTAACAGTTGCCGAATTTGTACTAGCGGCGCTCGTTGATGCTATAAGGGAGATCGCCATCTAATGCACCCCTACTATATTTCCATTTTCATCGCGCATGATCTGTTTAGGGCGCGCTATCGCCTGTGTCAGATTTTGATGAGCATTCATCATGCCTTGATGCGATTGTTGAATACCCTGAAGTGTATTTCTCAATTCAGATATAACAGTCGTCATTAAATCATTCAGATTGGGTCCAAGAATATCGCCAGTGCTTGCAGGAATTGATGGATCGTTACCGCCTTCGGCAACTGCCTTAGCCCCGGCCGAAATCTTGGCAACAATAATTTTAGTCTCACTCTCAAGTTTTGCCTTAGCCATATCAAGTTGACCCTGTAGCTGGATTTTAAATTTCTCAACCTCGGCATCGACCTTTCCTTGATTGGCATCCACTTGAGCCTGCATGGTCAGTCTCTTCTGTTCATCATCCGATTTCTGTTTTTCAATTGCTAGGTCTGCCTGTAATCGTGCCTGCCCTAATTGTTGTTCTCCCTGAATTTTCATCATCTCAGGATTCGGCTTCGGGGGACCGTCGGCATCCTTTTCAAGTTTATGAATTGCAACTTCAAACGCTGTCTCAAGTTCTTTACCCACCTTAAAGCCGCGAATGCCAAATTCCAGCATTTTACCAAGCAATGGCGCAAGGTCAGGATTCTGCACGGATTGTGCAGCTTGGATAAACTTACCAGCGGCCTCAAGGAATTCAACCCGGGCAGCCTTGTCAGCCTCCTGATCTACCTTGAGCGTACTATCGGTTTCAATGTCGATCTTGTAGCTTAGCGTAATCTCATCGCGCAGGAGCTTTTCAATCTCTTCCCATGTAGGATTCTCCATTAATTCGTCCATGTCCTCTTGATCACATTTCTGGAGCCAGTCGGGCAGTGGCGGAAGCTGAGGTGGTTGGGCGGGCGGCATTCCATGTTGCTGAGGCTGCTGTTTCTGCATTTGCGCGAATTGCTGCAAGGTTTTCATTCTGAACTGTACTAATTGCTTCTCGGCCTCAGTTAACAACTGCACACCGCAAATCTTCTTGATGGTTTCTATGCTGAAATGATTGGCAATAATCTCGGTGCCAATCTTAACCAAATCCCTGCAAAACCGCCTTACTTGCTCCTGCTTATCGTTAAGGCGCATTGTGCCGAAATTGCTTTTGATATTCTGTGCTGTAGCCGTCTCGTCAGGATCAGACTGGCCACGCATAATGTCGGCGGACCCGCTAATCTCATATAAATCCTGCTTTACTTTCTCACGTGCCTCGTAAAGCCCAAGCAATGTTTGAAGAATTTCCTCCATTGGTAAAAGAGCCATCACGCTCTTTAACCCACCCTTTTCAGCAAAAATAGCCCATTGTTCGACGGGAATAAGCTGGTTTTCCACTCCCTCGGCCAATAATCGCCCTATACCGGGTGCAGAAGCGTCATAGACGCCAGCTACTTTAACAGCCCGCGTAATAGCCCCTATACGGCTGGTAATCTCATCCAGTTCGCTGGCTTGGTCTTGCCATTCGATGTAATCAGGGACAGGGATCATATCGTCATTGGCAAGCGTAGCATAGAGGGGCTTGGGGAACGGCCAGAAATCCTCTAGCTGGAGAGGGTCGTTCTGCTCATCCAAAGGCCCATGCTGATAATCCTTGTGAACCCATAAGACCTTTTTATCTTCTTTGTCCCAAATCTCATAAATAGTGGCCTTTTTCTCAACTTCATCATATTTGTTATCCTTTAAATCGTGAGGGGAATAATCGAGAGTAATATCCCCACCAATTTCCTCTCCAAATCGCTCTTTGAGCTCATCGCGGGTTAAATAGACTTTCCGCCAGCAAGCCGGAACTTCATCCCATGTGCGGCCGAAACAGTGTCCAAAGTCCTGCCAATGCACATAATCCCAGCAAATTACTTCGTTTTCAATATCCTCGCCTCCAGCATCTCCTGCGTCGGTGTGAGGATCGGCTTTTTTTCCAGCATTTCCTTCATCATCTTCAATATTATCGGTGATTTCTTCGCCTTCGTCAGCGACTTCTTCATTCTCATTCTCCGTCTTATCGTGAAAATGCGGCTCATATCTGGCCCACACAAGACCTCTGCCCGGCAAAAGCCTATCTGTGACTGCCTGTCTTACGGCATCCCCAAAGCTTTCAGTGATAAAATAAGTAATCGAACGCTCCAGCACCATTGAACTTATGCGGCCCAGATCGTCTTTGTCGCGAAAGCGTCTCTCAATATCAGGTTTGGGGTTTTGTCCGAACAGGGCGGGACGGGCGCTTTCAACAACAGACCAGAGAATGTTAAAGCGAGGAACTTTTTGTTCTCGGGGGCTGCGGTCGTCCTTGAACCGCCTGAGTATCTTTTTGCCCTTTTCTTCCCATTGCTTGCTTTTGCTTTCATAAAACCTTATTTCCTGCACCCACCGCTTAACCTTACGCGCTTCACCCAAAGCAGCTGCAAGGCCATCCTCATTAGCTTCGGTAGTAACGGAAGAACCCAGACTTGCCATTATATCCGTTCTCTGTAGTTTACCCCCATATTTTCAGGAAAAAACAGCTCATTCGCAGTAATTTCATGTAAAAACCTGGGTTTTTCCTTGGTCTGGTCTTTTACAATACTTGCGTATACTTGTCCAATTATTTCAAAGGCGTCGCAATAATGTGAGGACCAATCATGTTTGGGTTTTGCTTTGAATATCTTGTTATCTTCGTCATAGTCATAGTGATATTGGCGCAAAGCATTGATGCCAGATTTGCATGCATCCTTATCGAACCAAGCCATATCAAGAACCTTTCGTGCCGCAGATATGCTATTCTGTTGGCTGGTAGCGGCTACAACCCGCATCTTTATTCCAAGAGCGTGGGCCTGTTGGACGATTGATCTCCCTCCCGCAGCTAAAAGCTTGTTAACTGCATCATGCGGAACATAATGTCCGTTCTCTTTGTAAATGTAAGGCTTGGAATGAAGTACATTGCAGTAATGCTCAATGTCACACTGGCTATTTTCATAACAATCTATCAAGCGAGCTTCGTTAAACGTCCTTTGGAAGAACCAAATGCTTGTGGCGTCATCATACCCCAAATCCCATGCGGTCTCTACTGGCAGTTCTGGATCGTAAATATTCGTTGTAAGTCTTCCTTGTGCCTCGGCCCTCTCCATCCATTCACCATAAACCGCTCCAAGTACCGCACTATCAAAAGAGCAATAATATTCCTGCCTAAAGAGTGAGTTGCCAATACTCTCTCCGTGTTCAGCCGTTAATTCGCGCTTTTCTCTGGCAAGCTGCTCTGGGCTGAATACTCCAGTTTGATCGGCTGTTAGTCTTTGGCAAAACCAATCATCCGAATTTTGGGCTGATTCGAACATAGCCGCTGCATGATTGCGGCCACGCGGAGTAGTGATAAACACGGCCCATCCGTCATTCTCTGCAAAGATCGGTCTGAGATATCCCCATGATAAAGGATTAGCGATTGCCCATTCAGAGAACACCACGCCAGCCGGCGGCGAACCCACGAGACTGTTATAGTTATCCGATCCCACCACCTGCCATGTGCTACCGTTCTTGAACTTGATGAACATCTCCTGTTCATTCGTTGACTTGCGAATGTCCTCAGGAAAGGCTTCATCTATCCGTCGTTTGCCGGAATGGGGATTAACCGCATTCCAGATGGCTTTACGCGCTTGGGCGGCTTCTGGTAGCATATGCCAATACGTGGCAGCACGTGTGCAAGCGGCCACCGCAGCCCAATGCAAGGCAACCTCGTCCTTTCCGCTTCGACGATGCCATGTCGCCATAGCCCGCTTTCCGCCAGATTGAAGGTATCGCCAAAGCTCAAGTTGGTATTCTCTAGGTTTCCAATTGTAGGGGATATCGAAGGACACTCAAATTTATTTCTTCCCTAATTTTTTATTAGCCTTCGCTCTAATCTCCGCCAAAGCTCCTGCGCTTAGATTACCCTTGTTGTATTGTTGGGTTGCTCTAGCCTTTGCATTCGCTGCATGGGATTTATCGGGGATGGGATATTTACGCTCAGAGGGTAAAGCGAATGTAGACTTCTTAAGGTTATCCCGTTTCTTACTTGTTAATTTTGACATCTGGTGTCCTGAGTGTTGGGACAAGAATTCTATCTTCCCTTAACTTACTTACGATGAGACCATACGTAATCCATTAACACATCTCCTCTGCACGCTTGGTTGGATGACCACCTTTAGCTTTGCCATGCATTCCTTTGGTTGATCCCACTTCAATATATTTTCCACGATATGTTTTATCTTGAGTATTTAAAGCCCCCTTATTCCCTTTGTTCTCAACATTAAATTCTTTTTTATGGGAATTTTTAGCCATGGAAGCTCCTAGAATTTGAGGATATTGACTGTGAAAGTCTGGGAACCCCTCTTATCATCTTCCTCAAACATATTCAAGTGCTTTCCCAATAACTCAAATGACTTAAGTGCAGCGGCAGGATTAGGTTCGTGGCGCTTGGGAATAGTGTTCTCCGCTGTTATTTTCAGTCCCCTTAAAACATATTCCGCATCTAGTCCCAACTTATCCGCAATGGTTTGTTTCTTTTTATCTATATAAGCCTTTATTTGAGGCTTTATTAGCAGTTTGTACCCTTGAGCGCAGGCAGAGTTTTTATTATACCCGGCGCGGATAGCCGCCTGCGTAGCATTGCTATCAATTAGATATTCATCCGCAAATCTTTGTTGCTGGGGGGTTAACATGCCCTTTCTATAATCTTCAGGCCGGACGCTAGGCATTTAATCATCGTCCCTATGTTTAACTTTGTCTTCCAGACGCTTTTTGCGTCTTTCATCTGCCCATCTAATATCAGCAGCATTCCGCGCAATTGAAGCCTTTCTTTCCGAAGAAAGGGATTGACTTCGCGCATTTCCGCCTTTGCGGCCTATTTCCTTAAGATATTCTGTAACTTCACTCATGGGTTAGTAATATGTTATCCTTATCGAGCACGCAACAGAGAAATAAGCAATATAATTACTCTATATACCCGAATTATCACTTGACTGCTTACCGGCTTAGTATATAATAGGCATCTCAAGACAACCTCTCATGGTGCAATGAATGTTGCCAACCCAAAAAGGATGTCACACATGCGGTGAAGAGAATATTTCACCCAACATAGAGGCATTCGAGATCAGTGGAAAAATAGTTTGCGATGAGTGCGCCGACGAGATTTTCGAGGATAACAGCCAATTCGGAGCAGGAGCATGAAAATGGATATAGAAGAAAAACACGCGGCTCAGGCTTGCAGTAAGCAAGAGTCTCAGCCCGAACCAACTGAGGAACAGCGGCTAATCAAAGAGGCAATTAGGATACTCGATCTTTCGGAAGGCGCTCACCGTAGAGCAACAGCAAAAGGAAAAGAGGCATTCAAAGATGCTTGCTGGAAACTTACGCCAGAGGCGCGAGTGTTCATCGGAAGGCTGTACGACTTTGGCAAAGAGTTCCATGACACCGATGATAAAGTTTTGTCCTACTGGGAGGAAAACAAAATCAACGTGGTTGAGGCCGGGATGCACATGGTTCCGCATCTTATCCATGATCCGATGGTGGAGATTTACATCGTCAGGGCGTTGGGAATTTTACAGGCCGAAGGCGTCCTTCACAACACGGGGGTAACTAAGTCATGACAACACAAACCACCAAAACAGCGATCATCAAAACCGAATGTGTATTTCCACCTATATCTATTAGGGATTTGGACTGGGAAGCAACAAAGGACGGATACGAGCCGGGCGATCCACTGGGCCGAGGTTCAACCGAAAAACGCGCCATCAAAGACTTGGCCGAGCAGTATGCCGATAAAACCGGATGTTGTGAAACATGCGGCGAGGATGAATTTAGCCCAAACATTGAAGCCTTCGAGATCAGTGGAAAAATAGTTTGCGATGAGTGCGCCGACGAGATTTTCGAGGATAACAGCCAATTCGGAGTTGGCGCTTAACCCCAACAGCAAAAGGACACCCTATGCGTAAATTCCTCAACAAATGCCTCTGGATCACAATGCCCCCGGCATTCGCCATCGTACTGGCTTTTGCCTGTAACTGCGCCCTCAAAAGTGACGGGTTTTATATAGGCAATCCTCGCATTACCGTGGTCTATGAGTACGATCACCGTGCTTTCGATGCCGCCACGCAAGTCGCCAGCAACCGGCTTCCTGTGCCGATGAGGGGGAAGCCATGACCCAAACCACCAAAATAATGAAACTCACGAAAAAGCAAGAAGCTCGGTTTCCCGAGTTCGTGGATAAATGGATCAAGATCGGCCTTTCCACTGAACCAGCTAATCGGGAGAAGTCAGAAAAGGCTATTCGCGGTCTATATGGCTTGGCAAAACTGAAAGAACCTAAAGTTATCTGGATTCCGTGTCCTCTAAGCGGTGCAATGAGTGCCGTTCTTTATGCCTATATCCGAAATGGGAAAGTGAAACCGAAAAAAGACGCGGTTGACAACGCGGTTTACAGCGCGGTTGAAAGAGCGGTTGACAACGCGGTTTACAGCGCGGTTGAAAGAGCGGTTGACAACGCGGTTTACAGCGCGGTTGGCAGAGCGGTTAACAGCGCGGTTGACAACGCGGTTTACGGCGCGGTTGGCAGAGCGGTTGACAACGCGGTTCACGGCGCGGTTGGCAGAGCGGTTAACAGCGCGGTTGACAGCGCGGTTTACGGCGCGGTTGACAGAGCGGTTGACAACGCGGTTTACAGCGCGGTTGGCAGAGCGGTTAACAGCGCGGTTGACAGCGCGGTTTACGGCGCGGTTGACAGAG
>Ga0181525_10001344_pt1 | contig 21053 bp, 21 predicted proteins | sample PEATcosm2014_Bin_48_FD_121100 | JGI IMG/M metagenome (GOLD analysis project Ga0181525, IMG submission 121100) | Peatland microbial communities from MTU Mesocosm Facility, Houghton, MI, USA - PEATcosm2014_Bin06_10_metaG | ecosystem: Environmental > Terrestrial > Soil > Wetlands > Peat | place...
GCGGCTGACGATATCCACCAGCAGGTCGATTACGGTCTTGGGAGTTTTGTAGTGGTGGTCGCGGCTGTAGTGCCAGTCGCCGATGCATGTGTCGGTCTGCCAGGGATGGGGCCAGATTTCATCCACCACGCCGCGTTCGACGTCCAGAACGCAGGTGCCGGCTTCGCAATCCGAGCGGCGCTTGCAAGTATAAACGACATCCAGATTACCTGCATGCCAGCGTAGCGCCTGGTTGTAGAAGTGGGCGACCAAACTGCGGCCGTATGCGCCGAAGGGAATGCCACCGTCGGCATAGAGGAGGTCGGGCTGGTAGTGATCCACCAGATCCTGGATACGCAGAAACCACTCCCGCTTCCACTCATCGGGCTCGTTGCCTTGTTCGGCCCAGGCTTCTTTGGCGGGAGCATGCGGGGGGAAGTAGAGGTCATAGTTGGCGGGATCGTTGCCGTCGTAGGGGACGCCCGCATAGGGACCCTGTTTATCGGCTCCCTTGTTGGTGATCCACCAGTTATAGCTGCCCCAGACGTGTTCGGAAACGCCGAAGCGGAGGCCTTCCGCACGGGCGGCGTCGCGGAATGCGCCGACGATGTCTCTCTTTGGCCCCATATTGACGGCGTTCCAGCGATGATGCTGAGAGTTCCAAAGATCGAAGTTGTCGCAGTGGACTCCCATAGAGACGAAATACTTCGCACCGGCCTGGCGGTAAAGCCGCATCAGATCTTTCGGCTCGAAGCGCTCGGCTTTCCAGGTGGGGATGATATCCTTGTAACCAAACTGGGAAGGGTGGCCGTAGTTGGCGACGTGATACCGGTACTGGCGGCTGCCTTCCATGTACATGTTGCGGGCATACCAGTCGCCGGTGCCAACCGCCGACTGCGGCCCCCAATGGGCCCAGATGCCCAATTTGGCGTCGCGGAACCATTCCGGGCAGGCGTACTTTTCGAGCGATGCACCGTTAGGGCTGAAAGGTCCGTGTTGGATCGCAATACCGGCGGGAATCGACTGCCCCCCAGCGCGGGCTGCGGATGCGGCCACCACAGCTCCTTTGATCAGATCTCTTCTGGAGAAGTTCATTTGGTTCGCCTCGGTGGCAAGAGGCCATCATATCTCGTAATGTGGCAGGCTGAAGTTTTCATCGCGCCAATCGTGGAAGCTGCCGTGAGGCACCGGTACAACAAGCGCGCAGTGCTGGTACACTTGAGGGGACGCAAGTTAAACCCACATGGCAGAGAAACGCGAGAAGAAGGAAAAGAAAGACACGCCGGCGGCTGCCAGCGAGTCGCCGGTAGCGGCTGCTCCGGTTGAAAAGAAAAACACTCCGCCGAAACCGAGAATTCCTCAATTGGCGAAAAAGAACAAATCCAGGCTGCCGCGGCGGCAGAAGAAGGCCCTTCAGAAGGCCGCTGATAAGTAAACGCGCAGACCCAGGCTGCACGCAGCTTATGGCGGGCGGCGGATGACGCCCAGTTGAGGCGCCTCGTGGCCAACTACTTCGGACGGCGCGCAGCGGTGTGCCGGAGCACCCGCCCCTTACCCGCGGCCGCGAATAGGCCACTGCAGGATCATCCGCCGGAGTTCAAGGCAGGAGGGACGCCAGGCTGGATAGAGAGACGTAGTCGATACGTTCATTCCCGAGATCCGGCTCCATCGGCGTCAGCCTCGCGAACGAATTCTAAGAACCTCCGCATCGTCGCGGTTGGCGGCATCCTGGCACGGCATACACAAAGCAGCCCAAGGCGCCGCCGTTAGACGGCTCCGCCCGAGCGTAGCATTGCAGCAAAGACAGGCCCCGAACAGGTCTGCCCGCATGAACGCCAGAGCGCGCCGGAACCTGCGGAATAAGTTGGCCTTTGCACGTCTTCGGTCCGCGGTGCGCCAGATTTCTTCCAACACGTCGGCGCTGTTTTCGGCGGTGGCATGCCGCCACGGTTGCATTTTCGGGGCGGCGCGCACCGCTCTCCTCTGCCACGGAAGGCGCCAGCGCCGCCTTAGATTTTCCGCGATGACGTGCATCATTTTGGTGGGCCGTTGAGCACGCCCTTCAGCGCGTCCATGGCCTTGCCGAAGCCTCCCCAATCCCCTTGCTCCATGGCCTTCTGGGCTTTATCGAATGCCGCGCGCGCCTGCCCCGATTCCAGTGGCCGGCCTGCCGGCTGACCCGGAGTTGCGGGTTGTTGTGTCCCGAACACGGCTTGGATCGCCTCGTCGAGGGTCGGCTCCATCGCCACTTTGTCCCCCGAAATTACGATGACGCGCTTGAGTTGGGGGAAGTCCGTGCCTTCCGCCGTCAGGTACAACGGCACTACATAGAGAAAGGAGTTCTCAATCGGTACCGCGATCAGGTTCCCGCGAATGACTTTTGAACCCTTTTGGTCCCAGAGAGTCAGTTGCGCCGCGATGGCGGTGTTCTGATCGATCATCGCCTCTATCTGCATCGGGCCATAGATCAGCTTCTCCTTGGGAAGTTCGTAAAAGAGCATCTTTCCGTATTCCGGGAAATCGCACCTGGCGGCCATCCACGAGATCATGTTGTTTCGCTTCTGCGGCGTGAACGGCGTCATCAGCAGATATTCAAGCTGGTCGCTGCCCGGGAGCTTCATCAGGATGTAGTAGGGTTTCATGGGCGCGACCTGGCCGGCATACGCCTCGTTGGGGAGCACCCAGAGATCCTCGCGGTTGTAGTAGACCTGCGGGACCGTCATGTGGAAGGTCGTGTATTGGTCGGCCTGGATGGAGAACAGGTCCTCCGGATACCGCAGATGCGATTTCAGGTCCGGCGAAAGTTCATTCAGGTCTTTGAAAACGCCCGGAAAGGCGCCACGGTAGACACCCAGGACGGGGTCTTTCGGGTCCATGACGTAGAACCGGACGGTTCCGTCGTACATGTCCACTACGGCCTTCACCGAGTTTCGAATGTAGTTCAACCCTTGGTCGGAGGGCGCCGCGTGAGGGCTCGAGTAGGGAAAGTGATCGGAAACGGTATAGGCGTCCTGAATCCAATATTGTTTGCCTTCGCTGACTACGGCGTAGGGGTCCTGGTCGAGGCGCAGAAAGGGAGCGACCTGCCGCACGCGCTCCTTAACCTGCCTCCAGATTTGAATCTTGCTTTCCGGCCTAAGATACGACGTGAACAGTATGTTGATGTCAGCCTGGGTCCAGGTAAACAACAGCCGTTTCCATAAGCTGTCCAGCGGAATACCGCCCGTGCCGCTGTAACTTGTGTAGACATTCTGGTTCCCTTTGGGATAGTCGAACTCTTTAACGCCCGTGGCCACGATCCGATATCCGGGCATCGATTCGCCGTAGTATATGGACGGCTGGGTGATGGTCAGGCCGTAATCCGATTCCGGCGGGATGTTCTGAAGAACATACTGAGGAAAGCCTCCCCCGATAGTTTTCGAAACGAAGCTCATGACCAAGCCGTAGCCATGCGTGAACTGCAGTTTCTGGTTTACCCACGTTTGGGCTTCCGCCGGAAGCTCCGGCGAGAGCTCTCGCGCCGAAAGCATCACCTGATGATATCCGTCCGGCAGGTGGTAGCGGTCTACATCAACCCAGTAGAACTGATAATAGAGGCGTATTTCCTGCGCTTGTTGGTACATCTGAAGCAACGGGCGGTAGTCCCAGAGACGGATGTTCTGGATCGTGTCCTGATTTCTGGCGATGACGTCAGAGGTCAGGTCGGCCAGCGCCGGATAGGATGTTTCCTGGATCTTGTCGAGACTGAATGCATTGCGGGTGAATGCGATGTTGTTTTTGAGATAGGGGGTTTCCAGGGCCAACTCGTTCGGCTGCACCTTTAACCGTTGAAAGACTGCCGGCAAGACCATGACTGCCAGGATGTACAACGCGACGTAGCCGGCGGAGCCAAATACGATCGCCCTGAGGCGCGGCCGGAAAACGTTGAGGACCAGCAACGCACACAGAGCCGCCGCCGCGCCTACCATAAACCAGTAGGCCAAGCGCGTCACATGATCCGCCGTATAGCCGGCTCCGAAAACGACTCCCTGCGTAGAGTAGAGGAGTTCGAAGTGGTCGAGGTAGAACCCCCATCCCCAACCCGCCACCACCACAAAAGCCAACATCGACAGATGTGGAGTCACCTTCGCGCCGCGGTCCACGGTTTGCTTGTTTCGGGGAAGGCGCAACAAACCCGAGTACGCGTAATAACCCGTGACCAACACCAGCGTGATAAAGGCCAGGCCGGTGAGGGAACCTTGCAATAACTCATAAAATGGCAGGCGAAACACATAGAACCCAGTGTCGGCTCCGAAGAGCGGGTCGGATAGCCCGAACGAGCCTCCATAACGAAAGCGGAGATAGGTGTCCCATTGGGAATAGAAGACGGCCGCGAACGCCAGGCCCGCGACCGCAGCGATCGCCGCCGTCGCCAGTTTCAGACCCTTGGAAGAAAGCTGGATGCCAAGCTCGGCCGCCAGCGCCGCCGGGCTTCTTAACTTACCCGCGCTGGAAGCGGCGCCGTTTCTCTCGGCCAGGCGGAGGTTGAGCCCAACGTACAAGAGCGCGACCACGAAAGCAGCGGCGAACAGTTCCCACCGAACGGACCAGATCGTCCAGAAGACGCCAACGTACCCGAGTTGCCGCATCCAGAGCCACTTCTGGATCCAACCGGGGATGGACGCTACGAGCGCGAACAGCATGATCGCAGCGGCGACGATGAATTTCAGTGGACGCCATCGCGGGAAGCGGTAATTCACGGCTACCGTACGCGGCTCGATTGCGGGCGTCCTTGGCGGCTCGATGTGTAAGGGCTTTTCGATCATTGCTTTGTCACCTTTCCATCAATCTGAAATGCCGCACCAAAGGTACGGAGCGGTCCCACCAGAACTCAAACTGGATACCGCCATTCTGAACCTCTCTCATTTAAGCTATGGGCAAACCGCCGTTGTTCAACCGTATTGTTCAACCGCGCGGTTGGCTTAGGACTCGCCTCACTTCCTGGAGTAACACCGCCGCTGAATAGGGCTTTGGGAACACCTCAAAATCCTGACGCTCCGCCCGATACCGAAGCCGCTCGTCATCCAGGAGTCCCCCGAGCAACAGAACCCTCATTTCAAGGCACTTCGTGCGTAAGTACATGGCTGCCTCGTGACCCGGCAAACTGTCCACGTAGGTGCGGGTTATCAACAGATCGGGACTGCACTCGCTCAAGCGGTCCACCGCCTGTCCCAGGTCGCCGGTGGACAGCACGACATACCCTTCCCGCTCCAGTGTCTCCTTGAGAACGGAACGTACTACCGGATCGGAAACCAAGAGCAGTATCGTGGTTCTCGACAAAGAGTGATCCACCAAGGTTGTTCCTTTTGACGCTGGCGGACTAAACGCCCGTCAAGGCGTATGCAGACCTGTGTTCGGCGTCGTGGATCCAATAAGGCGGCCGGCCGTAATGCAGGTAGAGGCGGTTCTCATATTCTCGAGTCATCGGCACGAACTCGTCGTACTCCGGAGCTTCCTTGACGGCCTGGCGGGAGAGCCCGACGCGGACTTTTGACTCCGTCCAGCTAACCCGCTCGATCCACGCGGGCGGAATCAGGACCTTTTTGCCGGGCAGCCATTTCCGCGTGTCCACTTCCAGGTAGCGGATCGACCAGGTCTCGTCGTCCACGACAAAGCCATCCACGTGGCCGATCTCCCCGTCCGTCGCTTCAATATCATAGCCAGTGACGGCGCCGGTGCTGCGCAGATGCGAATCCGCGGATTCCCTGCCAACCCGGTCCGCCAAGGTTCCGGCGGAAGAAGCTTCTGAAACAGCCACTCCGGTGGGGTAATACGCCGTGCCCCATAGAAAGGGGCCTCCCCAATAGTATGGAAACCCGAAATACCCGAGGTAGGCGGCCTCGTGTTGCCGCGAGACAGGCCGGTGAGTGTCGATGTCGGGGCTATCCTCAACCTGCTTTTTGGTCAACGCCACATCCAGGCGCCGGGCATCCCAGTCGGTACGGATTACGGAGAAGGGCGAGATCAGCACTCGCCGGCCACCAAGCCAGCCACCAGTGTCCACCGTGAGGTAGCGGATGGCCCACGTCTCATCGTCGAAGTAAAGCTCATGCACATATCCGAGTGCGCCGTCGGACGCCTGAATCACGAAGTCTTGTAAACGGTTATTGGTCAACATTGCCCTGCCCTCCATAGGCAGTGGGTGAGTGAGAACGTGGGTTCTTCCGAATCTAGTGTTTGGACCTTGAGTGCAGAAGTTGCCGTTCCGAGCGGCAAATGCCGCACCAGAAGTCCGCGCCAGAGTTTGGTGAATGCACTTTGCACCAGCACGTCGTATTCTTTGCTGTACACGCAAAACCTACTCTCCCCTTCACAGGCACGAGGAGGGCCGAACGTCCCGGCGCAGTGTATTCCAACTCGGATAACGAGCCACCCTGTCTCCGTAACTACTCGCGCGCCGCGATGGCCGTTCTCGTGCGGGCGACGATGCTTACGGCCACCGCCTTATGCTGAGCATTCAGAAAATCCTGGTACCCGTTGTCTTGACGGAGACTTCCCGGCACGTCATGCACCAGGCCGCGTGGTTGGCTCGCCGCTTTCATGCGGAGATCGTCCTTCTGCACGTGCTGCCGCCTGTCAGCTATCCCATCGGCGCGCTCGAAAGCGGGCACGAAATCACCGCGCCGGATTTACTCGCGCAAGCCGTCCAGCAGGCCCAGGAGGATCTGGACCGGCCGCTGCCGCCGGAATTCGATGGCATTGTCTTCGCGCGCGTGCTGCTCAGAGGCGATCCGGCGCGCGAAATCGTCGAAACGGCTCGCGACCACAACGCCGATCTCATCATGATGTCGACTCACGGTCTGGGCGCGTTCCATCGCTTCCTGCTGGGCTCGGTGACCGCGAAAGTTCTGCACGAAAGCCACTGCCCGGTTTGGACGGGCGCTCACCTGGAGGAGCCGCCGGCGCACGAGTTCTCGATCCGCCACGTCGCCTGCTCGGTGGATTTGAGCCCCCACAGCCGCCACACCGCGGCGTTGGCCGCGGAGTTGGCTCTGGCTGCCGAGGCGACCCTGACGCTCGTCCACATCACGACCAGCGTCGAGGTCTGGGGCCCGGGCGGATTTCATGTCGACCCCGTGTGGAAGGAAACAATCGTCGGGTCCGCCGCCAAGGGCATGGCCGAGCTTCAGCGGGACCTGGGCACAAAGGCCGAAGTCGTCATCGATAGCGGCAATGTTCCGAAGCTGCTGAACCGGGCGGTAGAGCAAGCTGGAGCTGACGTCCTGGTCGTCGGGCGGATTCCGGGGCGAAACCATCTGGGGGACAACGGCGAGGGCTATGGGATCATTCGGGAATCGCGCATCCCGGTCCTGAGCGTATGAGGACGCCGAAGTTGCCATCAAAGGCGGTCATCGTTACCTTTTTGTTGGTTTGGCTTGTCGCCCGGCCAGCCGTTTGCCAAGATGCCCAAGCAACGCCGGCCCGTGATGAATCGACTCGCTTCGACTACTCGAAGAGCCACGGTTTTCCCCGTGGTTTCTATCCCTACACGGTTCCCTCTCTCGCCGGCCCACGGCTGGGCAACTCACAACGGCTGCAAGACCTGATTGTCGGTGGCAAACTGACGCTGACACTGGATGACGCCATCGCCCTGGCGCTGGAAAACATGGAAATCGCCGTGACGCGGTACGACCTACCCATCGCCCAGACCGACCTGCTGCGCGCCAACGGGGGCGGCGCCACGCGCGGCGTGGCGGGCTCTTACCAATCCACCACGCTTTTCTCAGGCAGTCTGGGTGGAGGCGTGGGCAGCGCCGGCGGCGTTGGCGCAGGTGGGGCGGGAGGCGTCCTGGGAGGCGGCATAGATCGCGTTGGCTCATCGCCCTGATGCGATCCGAGCCTGCATATCGGCTATGGCTGGAGTAATGCCATTACACCTCTGAACTACACGGTCGTGAGCGGCGTGCCGATCGACACCACTCACCAGGAGTCGGCCTTCGCCGGGTACAGCCAGGGTTTTCTGACCGGTACCAGCCTTTTCGTATCCGAGAGCAGCTCGCGTCTGTCCTCAAATACCACGACGAGCATTTTCAACCCTGAGCTTGTCTCGGACTTTTCCGTAGGTGTAAGTCAGCACTTAGCGATCAATGCCCCTAAGTGTAGCGGCCAAACGATACGGCTCTAGAGAGAAAGCACCCAAAGGTTTTTTGGATTACAAGAATGATACGGAAGTTGCCAGGAACGCGCTGCCTACATCTAACAATCAACTCCGCGAATACATCAGCACTATACAGAATACAAAGGGTACTGCTCGCGCAATGGACAACGCAATAGATAGACATATCCACGCGCTTCGGGTAATTCGTAGACGCTGCCGGAACAACGGCGATTGCAGGTGAAACTGCAGGATGCGAAGAATATGGCCGTTTGGGCGGTCAACAAAGCTTGGACCGGGGTGCAGCAGTCCCGGAATCAACTCGACTCCGTCCAGAAGCTGGTGGCGTTGGCTCGTAAGGTGCTTCAAATGCAGCAGGAAAAGTACACCCGGGCTTTGTGCGCAGTGGAAGAGGTCATCACGGCACAACAGAATTTGGCCATAGCCCAAGGCCATGTCGGGAGAGCCCGCTTCGCCTACGCCAAGGTATTAATCCAATATGAAGAGGCGCCGGGAACCCTCCTGGAAAGGCACAACATCGACATGTCGGAGGCCGTCAATGGGGAAGTTCGCAACGCAAAATAGTGCAAAATCTGCCGCGACGAATGCACAGCCAGGCATTCGAAAGCCCGGTGGCAGAGCGGCCGAAGCCTTGCGAGCTCACTTTGCAAAGGGGTTGTCCATCCGGAGGAGACTGGCCTCCTTCGTGCCTATGAGTGGGTGCCCTAATCATGACTTCTGGGAGAGGAGACCTATATGCACGAGGATCATCGAAAGGCCGCCGAGCATCACGAACTCGCGGCGAAGGCACACCGGACGGCCGCGGAACATGACGAGAAAGGCGATGGCCCCGCGGCACAGTGGCATTCGGAACGAGCGCTGGAGAATTCGGATCAAGCTTACAAGCTGGCCAAGAAGATCCATAACAAGTCGGGCGCGATAGAGAGGTTATAAATGTCTAAGCGTTATAACAACGGGTCGCATTACGGGAATCATCAACGGGCCGCCGAGTTGCACGAAAATGCCGCCCACGCTCATCTCACCGCCGCGGACGCGCACGAAAAGAACGATCACCAAACCGGGCATGAGCGCTCCCGGCAAGCTCTTGAGCACTCCCAGCAGGCTTTCGAGCACACCGAGAAGATGCACCGGGAGGCTGTGAATGAACGCCGCGGCGCGATTCCTGGGCACGGCGAAATCTCCGAACTGGCCTATTCGCTGTGGCAAGGCCGGGGCTGTCCGCAGGGATCGCCGGACCAGGACTGGCTCCAAGCGGCGCACCAACTGCGTGCCGCTCAAGCTCACCGGCCGTGAACAGAAGCTCGATCGTAATCCGCACGGCGTTGTGAAACTCGATTACAATCGCTAGCATGTTCCGATCGCAGAATGCATCTCGCCGGCTATTCATCTTGGTTGGCGCCGCCGTGTCTCTGGCGCGGGTTGTGGCAGCCGCCGGATCCATCGATCCCGAGCGGTTGAAGTTGATTTCCGCGCGGATGAAAGAGTCAGTCGATAACGGCTCCATTTCAGGAGCGGTGTACCTGGTGGCGCATCGGGGGCAGGTCGTGGCCCTCGATGCGGCCGGATTCAGCGATATCGAGAAGCGCAAGCCCATGCGCGCCGACACAATCGTGCAGATCATGTCCCAAACGAAGTCGTTCACTGGCGTGGCGGCCATGATGCTGGTGGAAGAAGGCAAGCTCGATTTGGCGCGGCCGGTCGAGGATTATCTGCCGGAGTTCAAGGGGCAACTGGTCGAGGAGAAGCGGCCCGATGGTTCTGTCTTCACGCATCCTCCCGAGCACCGGATGACGGTCTGGCAGTTGATGAGCCACACATCGGGGTTCGGCTTCCTGCCGTCCAGCGGTCCCTTGAGCCGAATCAATTTCACTCTGGATGCCACTTTGGCGGACGCAGTTCGCGGTTTTGCCCACGAACACCTCATCGCGGAGCCAGGGAAGAACTACCGGTACAGCAATATGGGGATCGCCACATTGGGGCGCATTGTCGAAGTTTTGTCCGGCCGCGACTATGCCCAATTCGTCGAGTCCCGGATACTCTCGCCGCTGGGTATGGTGGATTCGTTTTTCTATCCGCCGGAGTCCAAACGAGGCCGCATTGCGATGATCTACCAACACGAAGAGGGTAAGCTGGCGCTCTCGCGAGAGAAGGCGCAAGCCGGGGATCCGGCGGCATACCGTGCAGGCGCGAAGTATCCAGGCCCTGAGCTGGGGCTCTACTCGACGGCCACCGATTTGTTTCACTTTTATCAGATGCTGGCAAACGGCGGAGTTTATAATGGCCGGCGATATCTCTCCGCGCAGTCACTGGCTTTGATGACGCAGGATCACACTCCGGACCACTCCGGCTATGGACTGACCTTGAGTGTGGCGGGCAAGCTGCAGTTCGATCTGCTGTCTCCGGGAAGCTTCGGCCACGGCGGCGCTTTTGGTACGGCAGGGACGGTAGATCCAAAGAACGAACTGGTGATCGTCTTTCTGCCGCAAATGAACGACGGTTCGGCTGAAGTGGCCAAGCATGCGTTATCGCAGATCGCGGAGTCGGCGATCCGGTGATGGCATGACCACCCCCAACAAGAGAGTGGCTGTCCTGGCGCCGGTCGCTTGGCGCACTCCTCCGCGGCACTACGGCGCGTGGGAGACGGTGGCCGGCAACATCGCCGAAGGACTGGTGGCCCGTGGCTGGGATGTGACGTTGTTCGCCACCGGGGATTCGGTGACCCGCGCTCACTTGCATACGGTGGTCGACCGGGGGTATGAGGAGGATCGCGCCATCGATCCCAAGGTTGCAGAATACTTGCACATCTCCGAAGCATTCGAGCACGCGGCCGAGTTTGACCTGATCCACAGCCATTACGACTTCATGGCGCTCACTTACACCCGGCTGGTCAAGACGCCGGTCCTCACTACCATCCACGGATTCTCGTCGCCCCAAATCATGCGGGTATACGAGAAATATCGTGACGGATATTTTGTCTCGATCAGCAATTCCGATCGCGCGCCGGGGCTGAATTACCTGGCGACGGTTTACAACGGAATCGACCTATCGTTGTACCCGCTTCAGCCACAGAGCGGAGATCACTTGATTTTTCTCGGCCGGATTCACCCGGACAAGGGTGTCCATCTGGCGATCGAGGTGGCTCGCTTGAGCGGGCTGCCATTGTTGATCGCCGGCATTATCCAGGATCGGACATATTTTCGGGAACAGGTGGAGCCTCACCTGGACGCGGCCATCCGCTACATCGGGCCGGTGGACGTGGCGGGGAAGAACGAGTTATTCAGGGGCGCCCGAGCCTTGCTGCACCTGAACACCATCCCCGAACGATTCGGACTTGTGCTGGTGGAAGCCAATGCCGCCGGCGTGCCGGTGATCGCCATGGACCTGGGCTCCTGCCGCGAGGTCATTGCAGAGGGTCAAACGGGCTTCCTGGTGGACAATGTCCACGAAGCCGCGCGAGCCCTGGAGCGCCTCTCCACGATCGATCGCGGCGCATGCCGTCGGCGGGTCCAGGAACGCTTTTCCATCGAAGCCATGGTCACGGCGTACGAGCGAGTTTACCGGACGATTTTCGAACTGGAAGCAGCTTGAGGCGATGAGGTCGTCATGAAGCCGGACATAGTCAGAAGATACAGTGGGAACCCTATCCTCACCAAGGCCGACATCCCCTACCCGGTGGAGACCGTTCACAATGCGGCCGTGGTGAAGCACGGGGACGAATACGTCATGCTTTTCCGCTCTCACCTGCGCACGGGACGATCCATCATCGGTTTGGCGCGCAGCCCGGACGGATTCCGGTTCACTGCCGACCCGCAACCCTTTCTGACTCCTGCGCGGGACGGCCCTTTTGCGGCCTATGAAGAGTTCGGCGTCGAAGATCCACGAGTGACGCTGCTGGATAGCGAGTATGTCATCACCTACAGCGCTTACTCGCGAAATGGCGTGCGCATCGCACTGGCGAAGACGAAGGACTTCCTTCAGGTGGAACGCGTCTCACTCATCACCGAGGCGGACTATCGAAACGTAGTGATCTTCCCGGAAAAATTCGGCGGCCTGTATGCCCGGCTGGACCGTCCGCACTCGGAAATCGCTCCGTGGTCGATCTGGATTTCTTACTCTCCGGACCTGCGTTTCTGGGGCGAAGCCCAGCTCATCATGCGGCCCGAACCCTATCACTGGGATGAAATGAAGATCGGTCCGGGCGCGCCGCCGATCAAAACGGATGAGGGGTGGCTTTCCATCTATCACGGCGTTTTCCAGACAATGGACGGAGCGGTCTATCGCCTGGGCGTCGCTCTGCATGATCTTCTGAACCCGGCGAAGGTGATCGCGGTGGGCGACTCGTGGATCCTGCAACCGGAAGCTCCCTGGGAAGTCACGGGATATGTCCACAACGTCGTGTTCACCTGCGGCGCCGTTGCGGAGTCCGATGGAACCATCAAGATCTACTGGGGCGGCGCGGACACGGTGATGTGTGTGGGAGAAGCGAACGTCTCCGATCTGATCGCGTTATGCCTGGATCATGGGAGGCCGGCAAAGTGAGCTTGCCTTCGCGCTCCAAGCGGCTTGCGCTCATCGTCGCGGGGGCGTCCGCGTGTTGCGCTCTGCAGGCGGCGGACGTTCCGGACCGGCGCGGAGGGAACAGCAAGCCCGCCATGTGACCATCATCCGGGACGATTGGGGAATCGCGCACGTCTACGGTAAGACCGACGCGGACACTGTTTTCGGGGCGATCTACGCCCAAGCCGAGGATGACTTCAATCGCGTGGAAACGAATTACATCAACGCGATGGGGCGGTTGGCGGAGGCGGAGGGCGAGTCCGGAATCTATCAGGACCTGCGGATGAAACTGTTCATCGATCCGGTGCAGTTGAAAACGTTGTATGCGGCGAGCCCGGCGTGGCTGAGGGTACTAATGAACGCCTGGGCCGACGGCCTGAACTTCTACCTCTCCAGGCATCCGAAGGTGAAGCCGAGGGTAATCCAGCGATTCGAGCCATGGATGGCGCTGAGCTTTACCGAAGGGAGCATCGGCGGCGATATCGAGAGGGTCAACCTGGGCCAGCTTGCGGCGTTCTACGGCAAGGCTCCGGTGAACGAACCGCGCGCAGCGACGGAGTACGATTACGATGCGGAGCCAGTAGGTTCGAACGGCGCGGCGGTCGCGCCCTCGAATACGGTTGACCATCACGCGCTGCTGCTGATTAATCCGCACACCTCCTTCTTCTTCCGGTCTGAGTTGCAGATGGTGAGCGAGCAAGGGCTGGATGCCTACGGCGCGGCGACGTGGGGCCAGTTCTTCATTTACCAGGGATTCAACAACCGCGCCGGCTGGATGCATACCTCGAGCGGAGTGGATGCGGTGGATGAGTACCTGGAAACGGTGATGAAGAAGAGCGGCCGCTACGTTTACAAGTACGGAAGCGGCGAGCGTCCCGTTACGGCAAAGGAGATTACGGTACCGTACAAAAGCGGCGCGGGCATGGCGGACAAGAAATTCAGCGTCTACTACACGCATCACGGGCCCGTCATCCGCGAGGCCAACGGCAAATGGGTAAGCATCAGGCTGATGCAGGAGCCGGTGAAGGCGCTGACGCAATCGTATCTGCGCACCAAGGCCTGGGATTATAAGGCCTACCGGCGGACGATGGATCTGAAGGCAAACTCGTCGAATAATACGATCTTCGCGGATGCGGATGGAGATATCGCTTACTTCCACGGCAACTTCATTCCGCGCCGGGACACTCACTACGACTGGACTAAACCGGTGGACGGAAGTAATCCAGCGACGGAGTGGAAGGGATTGCTGGATATCGACGAGACGCCGCATTTGCTCAATCCGAAGAGTGGCTGGCTGTATAACTCGAATAACTGGCCTTGGTCGGCTGCGGGTGAGAGCAGTCCGAGGAAGGAAGACTATCCGGCTTACGTGGAGAGTGGCCGCGAGTCGGCGCGCGGACTGCACGCGGTGCGGGTGCTCGAGGGCAGGAAAGATTTCACGCTCGAATCGCTGATGGCGGCAGCCTATGACAGCTACCTGACGTGGTTCGAGAAACCGATGCCGGCGCTGATCAAGGCATGGGGCGAGACGCCGGCCTCGAATCCGCTGAAGGCCAAAGTGGCGGACCAGATTCAATTGCTGCGCGGGTGGAATCTTCGATGGGCGACGAATTCGATTCCCACATCGCTGGCGGTGTTCTGGGGCGATGAGGTGCGGCGCCGGGGCGATTACGCGGGCGGCAAGATGGCGCCGGAACAGTTATTGCAATCGCTCGCGGCGGCGTCGGACAAGCTGGCGGCGGATTTCGGAAGCTGGCGGACACAGTGGGGCGAGATCAATCGATTCCAGCGCCTTACCGGCGACATCGTGCAGCCCTTCACCGACGCTGGGCCAAGCATACCGGTAGGGTTCACATCCTCCACGTGGGGGTCGCTCGCGTCGTTTGGAGCGCGTGCCTATCCAGGAACGAAGAAGTGGTATGGGACTAGCGGGAACAGCTTCGTCGCCGTTGTAGAGTTCGGTAAGACGGTGCATGCCATGGCGGTGACGGCCGGCGGCGAAAGCGGCGATCCGTTGTCCAGGCATTTCAACGATGAGGCGAAGCGATATGCCGCGGGCGATTTGCGCGAGGTGTACTTCTACCGGTCGCAATTGAAGGGGCACACGGAGAAGGAATATCATCCAGGGAGTTGAGACGATCGATGCAAGTGGTATGCAAATTTCCGACAGATTTGTCCGGATACCCTATTCCCGCTGGTCCCTTCGGTGCTACAGTACACTTTCAAGGACCGAAAGGAGAGACGGATTATGCAACGACGGGATCTACTAAAGACGGTGGCCGCGTCTGCGGGATTGACCATCCTCAGGAGCGGAACGCTCCGCGGTCAGGAAGCCCCCAGTAACAAGCTGAACGTGGCGCTGGTGGGCGTGTGGGGCCGCGGCACGGCCCACTACAACTCCCTGATTCGCGAAAACGTGGTCGCGCTCTGCGACATCAACGACCAACGCTTCAAAGAGGCCTTGCAGATCTTCCCTAATGCCAAAACCTACTTTGACTGGCGGCGCATGCTCGACCAGAAGGACATCGAGGCGGTGGTCATCTGCACCGCCGACCACCATCACGCCTTCATCGCCAACTGGGCGCTAAACCGCGACTTGCATGTGTTCTGCGAGAAGCCCCTCGGTATCTGTGTCGAGGAGGCCCGCACAGTGCGCGCGAATTATCTGAAGCGTAAGGCGAAGGTGGCGACTCAGCACGGCACGCAACGCCACGCCTACCCGAACTTCGCACGCCTCCGCGAACTGGTGATGGATGGCGCTATCGGCGACCTGAAGACCGTGCATAGCTGGGATAGCCGCCAGTTGCCGCGCCCGGGCTATCCCGCGCTACAGGGCATGCCCCCAGTGCAGTTGCACTACGAGCAATGGATCGGGCCTTCCCCCTACCATCCCTATAGCCCGCAGTACTTCGGTGGTTCGAGTGGGTTGAACTGCCTATTTTGGAACATGTACCGCGATTTCGGCGTCGGCCAGATGGGCGATATGGGCGCTCATACGATGGACCTGGTGTGGAACGTGGTGGACGCCGGCGGCCCGTCGGCGATTGAGATCGATCGGGAAGTGAGCGACAAATACAATCCGGATATCTGCCCGGTAAAACTGAAGGCCACGTTCGAGCATCCCGCGAACGAGTGGCGCGGGCCGATCACGCTGGTCTGGTACCAGGGCGGATTGAAACCGCGCGCGCCGCGGGGTTATATCGACGTCGAGAAGATCGACAACGGCGCGATTTTCGAGGGGACCAAAGGTTTGATCGTCGCGGACTTCACCACCCGCCTGATTATCCCTAACAATGACGACGGCGACCTCACTTATTACAAGCGCCGGGACAAGAGTCATCTGGAAGCGCTGGTCGCCGGAGTGGGCCAGCCCACGCAGGCGCCGCCGCGTCCGGCCCCGCAGCGCCCGCGCGCGCCGCGTCCCTTGCCGCCGGGCTTCCTGGCTGAACCCAACGCCAAGCCCACCGCCAGCGGATTTCCAGAGATCCAGTTCACCGACAAAGGCATTCCGGCCGCCCTCGGCCTGCCGAATTCCGAAGTGGAGGCGATTCTGGAAGCGCGGAAGAACGGGACGATGGAAAATCGCCGGCCCGACATCTTCCAGGTGGAATGGCTGGACGCCTGTAAAGGCAAGTACAACGGCGTAACCCACGGCACCAGTTCCAAGACCCACTGCGATTTCGACTACTCGGGCTCGATGATCGAGCAGATGCTGCTCGGCCTGGTGGCGCATCGCGCGGGCAAGAGACTCGAATACGACTCCGCCAGCGGCCGCGTCACGAATGCCCCCGAAGCCAACGACTATCTCAAGCGTAGCTACCGTGCCGGCTGGCCGCTGAATGGCTGACGAGCGGGTATTGAAGGCGCAGCTTGAAGACCCTGTTTGCGTTTTCCCAGGTCACCTGACGAAAAATCTCGGCGGGCGTGGATTCCTTCAGTAGTCCCAGCGTGGCTCGGGCGACGCACTTTCCGTTCAAGCGCGCGGCTTCCGGATTATTGCCCTGCGAGATGCCTGCGCCATGGCCGTCGGTGCAACTGCAATCGCTGCCAAAAATCAACTTAGTGCGGTGGCGAACGATGAAGTCGCGGGTAAAATCCGGATCGCGCAAGAGCGCGTTGTTTCCCGAATTGGCCGACATATCCGCGTAGAGATTCGGGAAATCGGAGAGCCACCGGTCGGTCAATCCTCCGGGTTTGATCGGCCCCGTCGGATAGCCGCGGTCGGTGGGCACGTCCGCGCTGATATGCGCCCAGAAAAGGTCGGCGTGTCCCACGAAAATCGTCTTCGGGTAAGCCTTCAGAATCTTGTCGAACTGCGGATAGCCCGTGTTGTAAGGAAGTTCGCCCTGGAAGTGAGGGAAGTTCTGGATGTGCATCATCAGGGGCGCCTGCAATTCGGCGGAAATGTCGTAGAGCCGGCGCATCTCGGGCGATTCCAGCGCCAGGTGATATTTAATTTCGCCCATGCTGACCGCCCCGCCACTCAGCGCGTCCCGAAAGACGCGGCCGGCATTGGGCCCGGCGGGATCGGCGGCCACCGAACGCGCAAAACGGCCCCGCCCCTTCTCCATTTCCTGCTTGGCCCGCTCTTCATCGTTCGCCGGGGTCAACAACACCGCATGCGTGACGCCGCACCCCTCGATGTGCGTGAAGCACGCGTCGGCATCGCGGCGCAGATGCAGGTGGGTGTCGACCACTGGGCCGCCCCACTCCGGTTCTGTCTGGGGCCAAAGACGCGGGGCGGCCGCGGCCAATAGAGTCGATTTGATAAAAGTTCTTCGTTGCATGTCTCGCCTTCGAATTACCCGAAGCATAGCATGCTGTCGCGTCAATCCGGCGTGGACAGCTTGTGGGGCGGGCGTCCGCGCCTGCTGCGGGTCGAAAAACCACGCAAGTTACCGAGCCGGCTGCGGGCAGAATTGCCCGCCCTCCGAAATAAGCGCCCGCCTGCCGCCTGAGGCATATTCGGAGAATCACGACTTGTTATATTAAATCTTAATGCAGCAGCATGGAAGGAGGTTCGAATGCAGTCCAGACGCAGTTTTCTGGTGGGCGCGGTGACTGCGGCGTCGGCCGCGCAAGTGTTCGGCGCAAACGACCGGATCCGCCTCCTGATCGGCGCGGGGGGCCGGGGCAACCATCTTGTCAGGATGGCCAACGCCAGCGGCGGCATTGAGTGGGTGGCTCTTTGCGACGCTTGGGACCAAAGGCGCGATGAAACCGCCGGCCGGCTGGGTGTCCGGTGATGACGTACGGCGACTATCGCGCGTTGCTCGGGCGGAATGACATCGATGCGGTCATCGTGGCCACCTGGGACCACATGCACTCGCGCGTCACCTGCGATGCATGCCGCGCGGGGACAGACGCTTTTGTCGAGAAGCCCATGACCTCACTGCCGATGCAAGACCTTCTCAAGCGCTTCCACAATTCCCTGTACGGCTACATGCATCGCCCTCGCCTGCTCCTCCACGTATAGATATCTATTCGGCAGGCTTTCCAGCTTCCATCGAACGTCACGCCCACCAGTCTGGCTCTCCACCCAAAGTGCCGGCGCCTAGTACGGCCCTTCGTTGGTGCGGCGATAAAACAAGGCCCCCAGCGTGGCGGCGTCCGGCTGCGGCGCCCCGGCCCGGTCGGTATAGCCCTTGACAGTGCCGAACTCCACTCGCGGCGTGGACGTCGCACCCGGATATTCGGCATCGCCGAACAACGCATAGCGGTACTGCGCGATCTTCTCCGCTGCCGAAGTCTCGAGCGATCCAATCAGATCCTCACGTTTTTTCCGTAGGCGCTTTCCCGGCTCGTCCAGCAGCGATGCCAGCCGGATCATCGGATCGTCGGAGCTCGAGGCCCCCGTGAATCCGCTCGCTTGCATCCTTGATTGGCTCGCCGCGCACCAGTTGGCGGGCCATGGGGAACAAACTCCGATCCGGGCGCGGGCGACTCTTCCAGCCGTTGATAAGGCTTCTCAAACCGAGCCCAAGTTTTATATGCGGTAGCCATCTGGTCCCACACCTGGCCGGCTGGTTTGCCCAATTTGGGATCATTCTCCACCGTCTGCCGGATCTTCGCATCGAAGATCGTCTGGCGCGAAACCAGGCGGTCGTCCCGCGGGCCGATGAGCTTGCCCGCGGCGGATTTGTAGTGTTCCAGAAAAGCCGTCCACACCGGCTGCGCGGTCCTCCGATCTCTGTCGCTGCCGGCCGCGAATGCGGTCAGTTGAGCCGCCGTGGTGGCGCGCGGTAGCGGCCGGATTGCCCGCCGCAAATACGCTCCGGCCATGCTCCGCTTCAGATAATCCGGCGTGGCGGCGGGCTTGCCATTCTCACAGACCCGCAGGAACGCAATACCCAGCCCGTACCGCAGGTACGTCAGGCTGTCCCGCTCTCTTCCGAAAGAGGCCATCGCCTATTCCGGAGCAAACACCAGGCGCACGTCCGTGTACTTCCGAAACTGAAAGAGATCGTAGCGCCAGCCGGAAAACAGGGTAGCCACCGAGCATGTGTTCCCCGAATGGGCCGCGCAGTCCTTCTCGATCCGCGCGATCACGGCGTTGCGAGCCTCCAGCGCCTTCACTGCCGCGGCGCCTTCCCGCGCGGCGGTTTTCACCTGGGTAGTCACATCGTCAATCTTGACCAGGACGCTCGCCTCCAGGCCCGCACACCGCGTCTCGCTGGACTCCGCGGTGGCGTAAAAGCTGCCTTGCCCGGTTGGCGAGAAACCATACTTGTGCTCGACGGCGTCTGTCGGAAAGCGTCGGTAGAGCCACATACCCTCGTCCGGCAACGCCGGCAATACGCACATCCAAAGCAGAAGGCTCAGTTTGCGTTTCATGCAGCTGGGAGGCTCACGTTTGTAATAGCGCAGTTGATGGCGCACTGGTTACCGGCACGGTATCATCTGTCTTAGATGGTCCCGAACTGCCTGTCTCTTTTTGTGCTCGTTTCGCTGCACGCCCTGCTGGCTGCGGAAAACACTCCCGCCGAGTTGCTGGCGAAGGCCTCCCGTGAGGGTAATCTGAAAACGGCCGAGCTTCTGCTATCGTCCGGCGTGAACCCCGATGCGCCCGACCGCTACGGCGCTACCCCACTCTACTATGCCTCGTCGGGTAACAAGGTCGAGATGCTTCAGCTCCTCCTGGCCTACCATGCGGATCCTAACGCGCCCGTCAAAATGAACCGGCGAAAGGACGACACCGACCCTCCCAACGGCGCGCTGCAATATGCGGCCGGCTACGGAAACATCCGCATCATCTCCACCCTGCTGGCCCCCGGCGCCGAAATAAACACCAAAGGGGCCCAGGGACGCACGGCCTTACACTTCGCGGGCACGCAGGTTGCGGTGATACACCTCCTCATCGAACACGGCGCCGACGTAACCGTTCGGGATAGCGAAGGCGTCGCACCGCTCGATCAAGCCGTGTGGAACGGCTCTCTCGACGCCGTTGCTATTCTGCTGGCTCACGGCGCCCGCCTGAATGAAGCGGAGCCGGCCACCGGCGCCACCCCCATCAACGAAGCGGCGTATCGCGGACAGACCGCTGTCGTCGAATATCTCTTGCGCTTTAACCCCGATTTCGCGGCGCCCGACAACCGCCACCACACACCGCTCGAAAATGCCATCCGATTCCGGCACGAGGATTCCGCCCTACTCTTGCTCGACGCCGAAGCCAAGGAAAAGCCGCCGCAGTTCTTCGCGGCAATCATGGACCCGGCTATCAAAAAGGACGAGTCGGCCCTCGTCGAAAAACTCCTGCAGCACGGCGTGCCTCTGAACGAGATATTGGCGTCCGGCTCCACGCCGCTCGAAACCGCCGCATTCGCGGGATCGGTCAAAGTGGCCCGGCTGCTCCTCGAAAGCGGCGCCGATCCGAACCGAAGTGGCAGCGCCGGCGCCAGCCCACTGGAGAATGCCGCGCTCCAGGGGTATGACGCTATCGCCGCCCTGCTGCTCGATCGCGGAGCTGCGATAAACCACATCAATACCGCCTCTGGCGCTACCGCACTGTACGATGCCGCATCCTTCGGCAGAAGCAGCGTGGTCCAACTCCTGCTGGAGCGCGGCGCAAATCCGAGTCTCTGCGGACCCCGGCAAAGAAGTCCTTATCAGGCAGCCCTCGAGAACGGCAACACCGACGCAGCCACGATCCTGCAGACCCACCACGCAGCCGCGGCCTGCAAGCCATAGAAACCCTACTTCTGCACTTCTTCGTCGCCAGCGTTGGCATCCATATGCATGTCCATTCCGGCCCACACGTCATTGGGGGACTTGGCGTTGGGGTAGACATGCGTCATCCATCCGAAGACCACCGGAATCCAGAGTCCGTGCGCCTCTTTGCATGCCTCTTCGCTGTGGATACTCC
>Ga0181525_10001345_pt1 | contig 21033 bp, 19 predicted proteins | sample PEATcosm2014_Bin_48_FD_121100 | JGI IMG/M metagenome (GOLD analysis project Ga0181525, IMG submission 121100) | Peatland microbial communities from MTU Mesocosm Facility, Houghton, MI, USA - PEATcosm2014_Bin06_10_metaG | ecosystem: Environmental > Terrestrial > Soil > Wetlands > Peat | place...
CGATGGAGGCGCAACCGCCGTCTGACTCAGCCTCACGTGGACCTGCGCTCGGTGCGTCTGGTGATTGAACAGATGACTGCATGCTGCGGGTGCCGTCTCCACGTATTCTTTGCCCTGATTATTGGTGTAGGCGAACGACTGGCTCCAAAAGGCCGGCAAAATCGTCGTACAGAATCTGGTTTAGCGGTGGGGTTGCGCGTTCTCCTCCCTGGAGCCGCTCGTTCGCCATGCGGTTGTACCGGGCCAACATTTGAAAATGAGTGGTCAGGCGTCACCAGAATAATTGCTGGAGACCGAACTGGCAGACTTCGCGAACGGACTCCGGAGTGAGGTCCCTGCCGGCCGCAATGATGGCAGCCTCTCGAATCGCATCTGAAATCCCGCCGAACACCCGGTCCGGCGCTTTCCGAACCATGTTGACGTGATTTCGATGCAATCGTGGCGCAATACTCGACTGCCACTGGGCATTGAGCGCCTCGAGCCGTCCGCCAAAAACTTCCAGTGTGTCGTGAATGTACAGAATATCTTTCGCACGCTTATCGCGGCTGCGCCTGGAATGGATCAGAATCTTTTGCGCCAGGAAGCTTGCGGGGTTCGCGATCTGTACTGTCTTCCGTTCTTCCGCAATCCCGGCCAAAGCGAAATCGATGGCCCAGGGATCCACGAGAAGGATATCGACATGCCGCAATCGCTGGGAGGTTACGCCGGCGACCCGAGCGGTGGCTTTCCAGGTGTTCTTGCGGTCATAGCCGCTTCCCAGGAGTGGGGTCAGGAACTCGGCGTAAAACCCGGAAGCCTCGTCACCCAGTCTGTAGTGTGTTGCGGGTGGACGATCGTCGCCCAGGAATTCCTCCGTGAATCCGTGTGCCCGCAGTCGCTGCCCAATTTCCTCAGTAGTGCCGGGCAGGTCGGCGGGAATCGCGACGTCCGTGTCCAGCGTGGTCAGCGGGTCATATTCCACCGCTTGGGCGTAGGGATGCAGCCGGTAGAGCCGATGCGCCCACCCGCCAACAATCACGACCCGGTCGAGCCATCCGGACAAGGCGGCCACCAGCCGGGAGAAACTGCCGAGGTCGCTGAGCTCCGTCATCGCGTCCTGCCCAGCAGCGGTCCAAGAACCCGTTTTCGGATCTCGCCGGCCTGCTCACGTCCCCGCGCGGGATGGGTGGATACGTCGAGCCACACCTGAAGAATGTCGGATACCGGCAGCCCGTCGCGAATCACGGCCGCCCGGAACACGGCTTCCCGATTCGTGGGAACGCGTATGTATGCGTCGGCGCGGCGGCCCGCATTCTCTACCGAGAGTCCCAGCCGCCTGATGACGTCCAGGTCCGGACGTTCCAGATATATGTATGGGGGAACGCCCTGTACAAAGCCGAAGCCAAGCGCGTTGGCGGCCGCGAAGAGTCCGGCCGCGCAGCGAAGTGGAACCCCTCTAGGGGCGCCGCGGGGGACGCGGGCGCTGACCCCGGCCGTTGCGTCTGACCGCGAGTAATACGACTTGACGGCCGCCAGGAGATGGCGCTCGTCCCGCTTGATGATCCAGCGGGCCGGGATGTCGCGGAAAGCGGTCTGGTTGGCCGCCACCCATCGCGACAGGAGATCTTTCACTCGCACAAGCTCCAAATGTTCCGCGCGCTCGTTGAGGAACCCTTCTGTTTCCAATTGGCGCACGAATCGGGATGCGCTCATTACCGACACCCCGGCCGCGCGCGCTAGCTGGCTGGCGTTCCGGAACCGAGCGCGCGGTATCGATAGCAGAGACTCCGGGATGGACTGGCCCAAAAGGATTTTCAGCATCCACGAATTCAGGTCGGAGAACAAGTTTGTCAGCCGCTGCGGCGCCGGCTTCGGGCGCCGTATGGGTTGAAGCGGTTGGCGGTCGAGCGCCTCCAGGCCATGGCCGGCGAAGATACACAAACCTTGCGCATCGATGATGCCGATACCGGTCTCTGGCGCGAACTGCGCTGCAAATCGCTTGACCTGTTCCGCCGCCGCGGGCGTAACGCGACCGGCCGCCACTACCGCCACAGGCACCACTGGTCCGCGGAATCGTCGTGCCATGGCACGCGCCTCGAGCACGGCCTGGGAAAGGAGCGGGATCAGCCGGTCCCGCCGCCCTTCAGAGGACCATTTCAACTCGATCGCGTACGTCTTGCCGCCATTTTCGACGATCAGGTCCGGCCGAGGTTCGGCGCCCCGTGGTTGTGGCCGGACCCGCCAGCGGACTCGCCGGAAGGTGTCGGCCAGAAGGCGCTCAAAGTCGGGCTCGGAGCGAGGGCTTTCCGGCATATTCAATCCCCGATCTAACATGGCCAGGTTATTTAACATGGCCATGTTATATAACATGAATATGATAATCGCTGAAGCCCGCCTCGGTCAAGTGTGCCGCCGCCCGCCGCCAATCCCGGAAAATCTGGTATATTCGGTTAAAACATCGCAACCATGCGTTTCCTCAAACGTCCGAAAAACACGCCCCCTCTAGGCGGCATGAAAGGAGTGTCTGGTGAGTTCAAGCAACGATTCTGAGGTTCCCGGCAAGCCCAAACGCGGCGTCTCCCGGCGTGGATTCATCCGCGGCGCGGGCATCGGCGGCGGGGTCCTGGGCACCGGCCTGCTCGACAAGAAGGCTCTGGCGGCGCCACCAGCCGGGGGCGCCTTCGTGGGCCCCGGCGAGGTGCCTATCACGCTCAAGATCAACGGCAAACCGCAAACCCTCAACCTGGAGCCGCGCGTCACGCTGCTCGACGCGCTCCGCAATCACCTGGAGCTGACCGGCGCCAAGCGGGTTTGCGACCGGGCCACCTGCGGCGCCTGCACGGTCATCCTCAACGGCAAATCCGTGTATAGCTGCACGGTGCTGGCCATCGACGCGCAGGGTAAGGAGATCCAGACCATCGAAGGCATTTCAAGCGGCAAACCGCACCCGGTTTCCGAAGCCTTCGTCAACAACGACGGGCAGCAGTGCGGTTACTGCACCCCCGGATTCGTGATGGCGGCCAAAGCGTTCCTCGACCACAATCCGAATCCAAGCTACGAAGAGGTGAAGGAAGGGCTGTGCGGCAACCTCTGCCGGTGCGGCACCTATGTGGGCGTGCGCCAGGCCGTGCTGGAAGCCGCCAAGGAGATGAAGGGAGGAAACCATGCCTGAGTACAGTTGGCCTCCGATGGACCAGCGGCGGGTGATCGGCAAGCCCACCAAGCGCGTTGACGGACTCGATAAATCCACCGGAAGGGCGAAATATTCTTCCGACCTGAAGCCGCAAGGGACGCTGTTCGGCGCGCTGCTCACGTCGCCCCACGCGCATGCGCGCATTACCAGCATCGATACCAGCGAAGCCGAGCGCATGCCCGGCGTCACGGCGGTGCGGGTGATGACCGGGGCCGGAAAAGAAGTGCAGTGGGAAGGCGCCGAAATCGCCACCGTGGCGGCGGTGAGCGAGGAACTCGCCTACGACGCGCTGCGCAAGATCAAGGTGCAGTACGAAATCCTGCCGCACCTGGTGCACGAAGGCGATCTGGCCAAGGCCGGCCCGCGCGCCAAGTCCGCCGGCGAGCAGGTGACCGGCGACCCCGATAAGGCCTTCCAGGAAGCCGATGCGGTCATCGAAGACGCTTATGGCATTCCGGTAATCACGCACTGCTGCCTGGAACCGCACGGCAACATCGTGCAGTTCGCGGGCGACAAAGTGAACTTGTGGCCCTCCACGCAAAACGTTTCCGCTATCGGCGGCGATCTGGGCAAGTCGCTGGAGGTGCCGGCCGCCAACATCCATGTCGAGATGCAATACATTGGCGGCGGCTTTGGCAGCAAGTTCGCGGCAGATAGCTGGGGCGTGGAGGCCGCGCTGCTCTCGAAAGCCAGCGGCGGCAAGCCCGTCAAGATGTTCCTGGACCGCGCCACGGAACTGAAGATCGCCGGCAACCGTCCTTCGGCGTTCGCCAAGATCAAGGTCGCGGCCAAGAAAGACGGCACCATCACCGCCTGGCAATCCGAATCGTGGGCTACCGGCGGCATGGGCGGCGGCGGCATGCCTCCCATACCTTATGTCTTTACCGAAATCCCGAACAAGCGGCTGAACCATACGGCCGTGGCGGTGAATGCGGGCGGCGCGCGCGCCTGGCGCGCTCCGAACCATCCGCAGGCATCCTTCCTGACCTGCTCGGCGCTGGAGGACCTGGCGGCCAAGCTGCGCATGGATCCGCTCGATCTGTTCAACAAGAATCTGGGCTACACGGCGCGCGAAGCCACCTACAAAGCGCAATTGCAGAAGGCCGCCGAAATTATGGAGTGGCAGAAACGCTGGCATCCGCGAGGCGAGGGCCATGCGCCGGTGAAGCAAGGGCTCGGCCTGGCGATCAATACCTGGGGCGGCGGCGGACACGCCAGCCAGTGCCGCACGACTATCAATCCGGATGGCTCCGTGCTGCTCGAAATCGGCACTCAGGATCTGGGCACCGGCACGCGCACCGCCATCACCATGGTGGCGGCGGAAACGCTGGGCCTGCCGCTGGGTGCTATCACGCTGCGCATCGGCAACAGCGATTATCCGCCCGATGGCGCATCGGGCGGCTCCACGACCATAGGCGGCGTTTCGCCTTCCACACTGAAATCCACCACCAACGCGCGCAATAAGCTATTTGCGGCGGTGGCGCCGGCGCTGGGCGTGGCGCCCGATCAACTCGCGGCCGTGGATGGCCGGATCCTGGTGAAAGGCGACCCCTCGAAGAGCCTGCCCTGGCAGGATGCCTGCCGCAAGTTGGGCACGGCCAAGATCTCCGAGATGGGCGAGAACAATCCGCGCAATCCCGGCGGCTTGATGTCCAGCGGCGTGGGCGGCGTGCAAATGGCCGATGTTTCCGTGGATACGGAGACGGGCATCGTCAAGATGAACAAATTTGTGGCCGTGCAGGATTGCGGCTTGGTGGTGAATCCTAAGCTCGCCGAAAGCCAGGTTCACGGCGCGGTGATCATGGGCATCTGCGGCGCGCTGTTTGAAGAGCGCGTGATGGATGAGCAGAGCGGCAAGTATTTGAATGCCGATATGGAGTTCTACAAACTGGCGGGCATTGCCGATATCGGCGAGATCGTGGTGCACATGGATATCACGCCGGAGAACGATAAACGCGGCGTGATCGGGCTGGGCGAGCCGTGCGCGGTGGGCGTGATCGGCGCCATCGCCAATGCGGTGGCCAATGCCGCCGGAGTGCGGGTGCCGCATGTGCCGCTTACGGCGGACCGCGTGCTGGCCGCCCTGGAAAGGAGGAACGCGTAATGCAAGCCTTCGAATATGCCAACCCAGGCACCGTCCACGAGGCGGTGGGTATGCTCGGCGCGAAGTGGGGCGAAGTCGATGTGCTGGCCGGCGGCACGGATCTGCTGAGCCTGATGAAGGAGCAGATCGAAACGCCGCGGCGCGTGGTGAATATCAAGAACATCAAGGAACTCGGCGGCATCCGGAAGCACGGCGCGGAAGTGCGGATTGGCGCAGCGGTGACCTTCAATGAACTGGAGCGCAATCCCGATATCCGGCGGTTTTATCCGGCGCTGGCGCAAGCGGCGCGCGGCGTCTCGAGCCCGCAAATCCGCAACATGGGAACCATTGCGGGCGACCTTTGCCAGCGGCCGCGGTGCTGGTATTATCGTAACGGCTTCGGCCTGCTGGGCCAGGATAAAGACGGCAAATCGCTGATCCCGGGCGGCGAGAATAAGTATCACGCCATCCTGGGCAACGGCGGTCCTGCGTATTTCGTGAGCGCTTCCAGCCTGGGTCCGGCGCTGGTGGCGCTGGGCGCGAAAATCCGCATGGTTTCGGCTTCCGGCAGCCGCGAAGTGGATGCCGCGAAGTTCTTCGTCACGCCGCAGAACGCCGCCAGCCGCGAGATCTCACTGCTGCCCAACGAGCTAGTCACCGAGATTGTGCTGCCGTCCGCGGACACACACAGCGCCACTTACGAAGTGCGCCAAAAAGAAGCGCTGGATTGGCCGCTGGCTACCGCTTCCGTGGTTTTGAATATGGCGGGCGACACGGTCTCGAGCGCCCGCATCGTGCTGGGTCATGTGGCTCCCACGCCATGGGTTGCGGCCGAGGCGCAAATGGCGCTGTCGGGCAAAGCCGTCACGCAGGCGGTAGCCGCGGAAATTGGCAAGGCGGCGCTCGAAGGCGCTACGCCGCTCAGCCAGAACCGGTATAAAGTACAACTGGCGCGCGTCGCCGTGAAGCGCGCGGTGCTTATGGCTGCATTGGGAAAGGTATAGTATGGAACTCCCCGGATTGACTCACATCGGCATGGAGCGTTGCCAGAACCTCAATTGGAAGGGCCAATTCATCGATGCCGAATGGGACCCCACGGTCCAGCATGGCAACGACCGGCTCTTCTGGTGCCAGCATACTTACAACTGCCTTGGCCCGGATGGCAATGTCGTCGACGACGAACAATGCAACCCGGCTCGGGAGTGCTATAAGCCGCTGTAGCGAAATTGGAGGGCGGCCAATCCTGGCCGCAGCCGCCTCTCAGGCGGCCAGAGCCGGTTGACAGAAAAATGGGACCGTGATTACAATGTAATTACCATCCATGAAAGTCGAACTGGTGCGTATCGGCAATTCCCGCGGCATACGCATTCCGAAACCCCTGATTGAGCAGTACGGCTTCGGCGACACGGTCGAACTGCAAGTCGAACATGACCGTCTGTCCATCATCCCATCCCGGCGTGCACGCCAAGGCTGGAAGGAGGCCTTCGCCGCGGCGGGCTCTTCTTCCGGCGATCCGTTGCTGCTCGAATCTTTGCCTCCGAACGAGTTCGATGCCGAGGAGTGGAAGTGGTAAATCCTCCTCGGCGGGATGAGGTCTGGCTGGTCGCCTTGGACCCAGCCCAGGGGTACGAGATTCAGAAAACGCGCCCGTGTCTGGTCGTTTCACCCGATGAAGCCAACACATATCTGCGCACTTTTATCGTGGCTCCCATGACAACCGTCGAACGCGCCTATCCGACCCGCGTCGGCATTACATTCCAAGGAAAGCGCGGCCAGGTGGCACTCGATCAAATCCGGGCGGTGGACCGGGAACGCCTGGTGCGCAAGCTTGGCGCCGCCCCGGCCAAGGCGGCGCAAGCCGCCGGGTCGGTGTTGGTGGAGATGTTCACCCGCGCCTGAACTTGTGGTGCAGAGAAACTTCAGCCGGCGGAGCGGCACAGCCCCGTTCGCGCATCCACTATAATGGTGAGCATAGGATGGTATCTGGGATGCATCGAACAATCGCAATAACTACCGCGTTCCTGGTGACGGCCGGCCTGACTTTCGCCGCCGCCATTCCCGCGCACAGCATCTATGGCAATTATGTGGAGGCCCGCACGGCGGATATCTACACCGGCCCCTGCTTCGCCAACTCTGAAGTCGGGCTGGTCGGCCAGCTAGCCGTGTTCGGCTGGAAGGTGACCAAAGGCTCGTGGCAGGGCGTGGATCTCGACGGCATGTCCGTCGTGGGCGTGGTGCGCGCGCATCACACGCTGGGCGATGTCTTCGAATCGGCGTATCCCGTGAAAGCCGTCATGATCGTGGATAGCCGCGCCAACCCCGAGCAGCGCCTGGCCCTGCAGAGCTTCGCCAAGCACATGGCCGGCGATCTGTTGCAGGATGTGGTGCGCGTGGATTACCAGCCTGTCGAGCTGACCTTCGCCGACGACAACATCCACAGCATGAAGGCTAACCTGACGGCCGGCAACCTGGCCCAGATCACCACGCGCGCGCTGAGCGAAGGCGACCATATTTGCCGAAACGAAGAAGTCTGGTATCGCCCGCTGACCAAGCTGGATCACGCCATGCCCGCCTACGCGTTGGCGAACCAGTTCCAGGGGCAGGGCCTCGATACCACCTGGCGCAGCCCCGACAAGCGCAGCGCCTTTATCGGCTCGTTCGTTACCGAGTCTGAATAGGCGAGACAGGCTTCCCGGCCGGCCCGCCCAAGTACCGGCTGGCGAACTCCAGAAACGTCGGCCAATTAGGCCCGGCGGTGTGCCCGGCGCTGTGCTGCCGGAAAGCTACGTCGCCGTCGGTCAACGCCGTCTCGATGGGTGGCATCTCTGTGGTTCCCAGATCTTTCTGGCCCAGTAGCCTGTAAACCGGGCCCGCGCCCACCGCCGCCAGGAACATGCCCTTGGCGTCCACCCATGCGTCGCCCTTGAACGCGCCCGCGCTGATGAACACCGGACGCGGCGCGCATAGCGCCACCAGTTCGTGCGAATCGACCGGCATATCGTTCCAGTTCAGCGGCCCGCCGTACTTGATAAAGTTCCCCGCCATCCAGTGATACTCGCCAGCCCCCGCCAGGTTTTCCACGATCTCGCCGTAATTCCGCCGGTGCAGCTTCGCCCCTCCCTCGCCGGACGAAGCGACAAACCCGATGGCGAAGCGCTGGTCGTAGGCCATGGTCACCAGAGCGGCCTTGCCGTAGCGCGACAGTCCTTCGATGCCCACCTGTTTGGCATTCACGGCTTTGTCGGTCTCGAAATAATCCAGCGCGCGGCTCGCGCCCCAGGCCCACGCGCGCAATGCGCCCCAATCGTCCGGCTTGCGCGGCTGGCCCTTGTTTACTAAGCCGATGATGCCCTGCCGCAGGCCCGCGCCGTTATCGGCCTGCACGCTGGTAGGTATCAGGATAGCGTATCCCCAGCCCTTGGCCAGCACCTGTTGCTGCCATGTGGGGCCGCTCGCGGCGGGTGGCGGCGGCATGCGGCGCCCAGCCGGAAAAACGAAGCCGAACTCCATGATCACCGGCACCGGACCGCTGGCGTTGGCCGGCGTCGTCAGCGTGAGGTCGATATTGACCGCGATCGCCGGATACGCCGCATTATCCACGTGCCCCGCCAGTTTCTTAACCACCACCGGCACGTCGCCGTTCTTCTCCTGCGTTGTGCCGGTCACCTCCCAAGTCACTTTCGGCGTGACAGTGGGCACGCGCCCGTAGATCTCCCGATCGAAATCCTCTACGATCTCCGGGCGGCGCTTCGCCCACCAGACCTTGGCCGACTTCACCCGCTTGCCGTTCTTCAGTACCAGCGGATCGGGCAGGTTCGGATACGGATTGGCTTTCGCTTCGTCGTAGTTGGCGGCGTTCGGCGCGTCCGGATGATTGCCATCCGCCCCAGGCCGCAGCGAGGCGATATGCAACTGGTCCATCATCTGCTGATGATCCTGCTGTGCCGTCACCTGCCCCGGCGCGGGCGTGTCCTGCGCGCGGGCCCACAAAGCCACGCACGCCGCGAGAATGAAACCCAGCCATCGATTTTTCACACGGACATTATAATCCCGCGCGTTCGAGCGTAGCCCGATTCCGGCAGTCCCATGTAGAAGCTCGGAGGCGGAACTGTTACCATGTACCCGGATGCATAGCTTCGGCAGAAAAGCCCACGCCATCCTGTGGCTTGCCGCTGGGATCTCCGTACGCTCGGCTGAGGCCTGCTCCTGTGCACCACCGCCCCCGCCGCCTGCTGGGACGCAACCCGCAATTCGGTTCCCGTCGTTACGCGGCAAAGGCACAGCGGTCTTCGTCGGCGTCGTCGAAGACGTGTACCCAGAGGACATATCTGACTACCAGGCGCGGTGGCGGCAAATCTATGGCGAAGATCTGTCCGAAGACAGTCCGCCATCCCTGGCGCAACTGCGAGGCTTCGCGTTGTGGTTGTGGTCGGAACTGTTCTCGCGATCTGAGCGGGAGCGGATTGGCTCGGCCAAGTCGCTTGACGACTTAGAATCGGCGGTCCATCCTTTCTGGCTCACGCCCCGCCGTGTTCGTTTCCGGATTGAAGAGCTCTTCGCAGGCCCGCAAGCCGGCCAGTTTGTGCTTTATACTGGCGCTGGCGAGGGCGACTGCGGCGTCGATTTCAAAGCTGGCGGGCAATGGCTCGTTGATGCTTATCTCGATACCGCTGGTCGATGGATTGCGCATCTCTGCTCGGCGACGGCTCCTATCTCGGAGGCAAATGCCGTGCTAAACAAGCTGCGCGCCGAACGGAGATAGCAGCGTACGCTACACATGAAGCAACCGATTCTCATCGTCATTTCGCTAATGCTGCCGGCCTGGTTGGCTCCGGCCCAAACGAATGCGCAAGGCCAGCGCAGCCTGGAGTCGGAAGTTCACGACCTGGAGGCGCGCCGCTTCCGAGCCATGACCGAAGCCGACGTAGCCACCCTCGATCGCCTCCTGTCCGACGATCTCGTTTACACGCACGCCAGCGGCTGGCGCCAGACCAAGGCCGAGTTCCTGGCTTCGATTCGCTCCGGCGAATTGATTTACCATTCCTTCGCCGCCGCGAACTTCCAGGCGAAAGCCTACGGAAACATGATCCTGGTTACCGGCCGCGCTTCGGGAAAGGTCAGGTCCAGAGGCGAGGAACTGAACGTCGAACTCCTGTACCTGGAGGCCTACGTGAAGCAAGATGGCCGGTGGCAACTGGCCGCCTGGGAATCCACTCGGCCTGCATCCCCCCACTGAGGGGCGCTGACTCTCTGAAACCCAGCCGTCGATTTTTCACAGGCCTCATATGAGTTCGTACGTTCTGCCGGTGAAAGGAGCGCTTGACAGACTGCTTCCTTGATACCTACCTTGGATGTATGGAAGTGCAACTCAGCCCCGACCAGAAAGCGTTCGTCCGCCAGGCGATCGATAGCGGACGGCTCCGGCGCGAGGAAGACGCGGTGACCGAAGCCCTTTCCCTATGGGAAGAGCGCGAACGCGCCCGAGCAGAAACCCTCGCTGCTGTTGACGAAGCGGAAGCTTCCCTTACCCGTGGCGAAGGACGCATTATCACACGGGAATCTATGCGCGAGCTTGCCGAGGATGTAAAGAGGCGAGGACGTTCGCGTCTTGCCGCCGAGCAGTTGCCCCTCCGCTGATGGGACATCGCCGCACGCCACAGGCCGATTCCGACCTTGACGGGATATGGTTTTACACAGCGTTCAACAGTGGCTCTATCGAGAGTGCCGACCGCCTCGTCGACTCGATCACTGGCCGATTCTTCCTACTCGCAACCCATCCGAATATCGGGCGCGCCCGCGATGCGGACTTGCGCCCCGGCTTGCGGAGCTTCCCTGTGGGCGGGTACGTCATCATCTACCGCATTGAGGATGCAGACGTCCTGATTCTTCGCGTGCTGCGCGGCAGCAGGAATATTGAAGCGCTGCTTGGACCTTGACCGCGCCATGGCGCCGCTCCGCCCCAACTGAGCTATGCTGGCCCTATGAAGATCTCCCGGCGTGACTTTCTGGGTACCGCAGCCATTACCGGCGCTGCCGCGCTCGCCGCTACCGATGCCATCCCCACCCGCATCCTGGGACGCACCGGCGCGCGCGTTTCCATTCTGGCCATGGGTGGCGGCAGCCGCTTCCTGATGTATCAGGACGAAGACAAGGCTCTGGAGGCCCTCAACCGCGCCTTCGACCTGGGCATCACCTACATGGACACCGCTTACAGCTATGGCAACGGGCGCAGCGAGGAGCGCATCGGCAAGGTCATGCAGACTCGCCGCAAGGGTCTCTTCCTGGCCACCAAAATCGAGGCGCGGAAAGGCGACGAAGCGCAGCGCATTCTGGAAGGCAGCTTGAAGCGCTTGCATACCGACCACTTGGACCTCATCCACGTGCATAGCCTGACCGACGAGAACGACCTGGCAGCGGTCGAAGCGCCTGACGGTGTGCTGCAAGTCCTGCTGAAATTACGCGATCAGAAGGTGACGCGCTTCATCGGCATCACCAGCCACACGGATCCGGTGGTGCTGAAGACCGCGCTCGAGCGGCACGATTTCGACTGTACCCAGATGGCGCTCAATGCCGCACGCGCGGGCATGCGCAGCGGTAAGGGCGGGATGCAGCCGAACCCGGACCTCAAGACCAGCTTCGAAGATGTGGCCCTGCCCGTCGCGCGCCGAAAGAAGATGGGCGTGATCGCCATGAAGATCTTTGCGCAGGAAGCGCTGGTGGGTCAGGCGACGCCCGAAAAGCTGCTTTACTATTCGCTTTCGCTGCCGGGTGTGACACTCGCCGTGGTGGGCATGCCGAAGCTCGAATTCATCGGCCAGAACGTGGCACTCGCGAAAGCTTTCAAGCCGCTGCCGGCCGCGGAGATGCAGCAGCTATCGGCCTCGCTCGCCGCGCGTAATAAGGTGGCGCTCGACCGCTTCTTCAGCACGCACGTGGACGGATGACGTTAGCTGGGGGCAATAATCATCCGTGGATCTGAACAGTGCTGATCTGTCCGGGTTTGGTCTGTTTCGCGACATCCCGGATTTCCGCGAACTGCGGTCGGTAGGTCGCGAGATTGTTGAACCGGGTTACGAGAACCACAATACCCAGTCGGTACCGCCCGATCGGGTTCTGAAATTGGAGATTCTTGTCCAGTGTCACAAAAACGTCGAAATGCTGGGCCGCCGCTTCCATCAGGCGTCCGTTACTGAGCGACCGCCATTCCATTTCAGCCACCGTTCGTACTTCGTCGCCGGGGAACGCCAGACGCAGCCGCGGGTTCACGCATTCGTCAAGGAGGATGCGCATTCCTGGACCTGTTCTCCAGCGATCTCGATGAACCGCTGCGCTTGGGCCCGTTCGAGAGATGGCACAGTTTCCAGAAATTCATCCAGCGAGAAGCCGCCGGCAAGGTGATCGATCAGCATCTGCACGGGAATCCGAGTCCCCCTGAAACACGGGACGCCAGACATGCGGCCGGCATCCACCCAAACCACCTCTTCCAACTGTTGAAGGAGTTCCGCGCTCATAAATCCAACCTACAGCAAAACAGCTTATACATGCAAAGTCACGGTACGCCGCGCTGCCGCTAAAATAGAACCAGGTGTCCCCCCTCGCCGAGTTCGACCCCCTGGTGCGCGACTGGTTCGCCCAGCGCTTCGCCGCCGCCACCGAACCGCAGGTGCTTGGCTGGCCGGAGATCCGCGCGGGCCACGACATCCTCATCTCCGCGCCCACCGGTTCCGGCAAGACTCTGGCCGCATTTCTGCTCTGTCTCGACCGTCTGGTGCGCGCGGCCCGCCTCGGCCCGCTGCCCAATCAGACCGAAGTCGTCTATGTCTCGCCGCTCAAAGCGCTCAGCAACGATATCCACATCAACCTGGAAGTTCCGCTCTCGGAAATCGCGGCCGCTGCCGCCGCGCAGGGCATTCCGCTCGCGCCCATCCGCGCCGCCGTCCGCACCGGCGACACGCCCGCGTGGGAGCGCCAACAGATGGGCAAAGAGCGCCCGCACGTGCTGGTCACCACGCCTGAATCGCTCTTCATCCTGCTTACCGCCGAGAGGCCGCGCGACATGCTGCGCTCAACCCGCACCATCATAGTGGACGAAATCCACGCCGTGGCGGACGATAAGCGGGGCTCGCACCTGGCCCTCACCCTCGCGCGCCTGGATGCCCTGGCCACCGGTGCGGGAGGTCCCAAGCCGCAGCGCATCGGCCTCTCCGCGACCGTTAAGCCCATCGAAGAGATCGCCCGTTTCCTCAGCGAGACCGCCCACATCGTCAACGTGGGCCATCGCCGCGATATGCAACTGGCCGTCGAAGTCCCCAAAGACGAACTCGGCCCCGTGGCCAGCAACGAAATGTGGGCCGAGGTCTACGATCGCGTGGCCGATCTGATCCGCGCGCACCGCACGACCCTGGTCTTCGTCAACACCCGGCGCCTCTCCGAACGCGTCGCGCACCAGCTTCAGGCGCGCTTGGGCGATCAAGCCGTGCTGCCGCATCACGGCAGCCTCTCGCGGCGCTTGCGCCTGGAGGCCGAGGCCCGCCTGAAAGCCGGCGAACTGCGCGCAGTAGTGGCTACGGCCTCGCTCGAGCTGGGCATCGATATCGGCACGGTCGATCTGGTCTGCCAGATCGGCTCGCCGCGCTCCATCGCGGTGGCCTTGCAGCGCATCGGCCGATCCGGACATTGGGTGGGCGCGCGTCCGCATGGCCGGCTCTTCGCCACCACGCGCGACGAACTGATCGAATGCGCCGCCCTCGTTCGCGCCATTCGTTCCGGCGAACTCGACCGCACCGAAATCCCGGCAGCGCCGCTCGACATCCTCGCCCAGCAAATTGTCGCCGCTTGCGCCTGCGAAGAATGGACCGAAGACGCGCTCTTCGAGTGGGCCCGGTCGACGTATTCCTACCGCGCCCTCGACCGCCGCGATTTCGACGATATCGTCGCTATGCTCAGCGACGGCATCGTCACCGCGCGCGGGCGCGCCGGCGCGTACCTGCATCGCGATCAGGTGAATCATCGCCTGCGCGGCCGTCGCGGCGCGCGACTGGCGGCAATCACCTCAGGCGGCGCGATTCCGGATAACGCCAATTACCTGGTGGTCGCCGAACCGGAAGGCGCCACCGTCGGCACTGTCGATGAAGACTTCGCCGTGGAGAGCATGTCCGGCGACGTCTTCCTGCTGGGCACCACTTCCTGGCGCATCCGGCGCGTCGAAAATGGCCGGGTGCGTGTGGAAGACGCCCACGGCGCGGCGCCGTCGATTCCTTTCTGGAATGGTGAAGCGCCGGGCCGCACCGCCGAGTTGTCCGCCGAAGTCTCGCGGCTACGCGCCGACATCCTGGCCGCGCCCGAGCCGGAATGGCTATTGCGCGAGGCCGGCCTCGACCGCCTGGGCGCGGAGCAGGCTATAGCCTACGTGCAATCCGGCGCACGCGCGCTGGGCGTGCTGCCCGCTACCGCGCACGTGGTGGCCGAGCGGTTCTTCGACGAAGGCGGCGGCATGCAATTCGTGCTGCACGCCCCGTTCGGCGCGCGCGTGAATCGCGCTTGGGGACTGGCCCTGCGCAAGCGCTTCTGCCGGACGTTCAACTTCGAGCTGCAAGCCGCGGCCACAGACAACGGCATCGTGCTCTCGCTGGGCGAGCAGCATTCGTTTCCGCTCGACATCGTCTTCGAATTCCTGCGTCCCGAAACCGTCGCGGACGTGCTAACGCAGGCGCTCCTCGATGCGCCCATGTTCACCGCGCGCTGGCGCTGGAATGCCTCACGCGCGCTGGCCATTCTGCGTTTTTCGCACGGCTCGCGCGTGCCCGCGCCCATCCAGCGCATGCGTTCCGACGACCTGCTGGCCGCTACTTTCCCCGACCAGGCAGCCTGCGCTGAAAACCTCACCGGACCACCGCGTATTCCGGATCATCCGCTGGTCCGCGAAACCATCCGCAACTGTCTGCACGAAGCCATGGATCTCGATGGTCTGATCGAGGTGCTCGAAGGCATTCGCAGCGGGCGAATCCGCACTTCCGCCATCGATACGCCGGAGGCCACGCCCTTTTCGCACGAGATCCTCAACGCCAACCCCTACGCGTTCCTGGACGACGCGCCGCTGGAGGAACGCCGCGCCCGCGCCGTCGAGTTGCGGCGCACCGTGCGCACGGATTTCGTGGAAGGCGCGGGCGCGCTCGATCCGGACGCCATCGTGCAAGTGGCCGCGGAGTCCTGGCCGCTGGTGCGCGATCCCGACGAGTTGCATGAGGCGCTGTTGACCCTGATCACCGTCCCGCCGGTGCCCGAGTGGGAGCCGTTCTTCGCGGGCCTGCTCGGGCCTGGTCGCGCCACAACTCTGGTAGTCCAAAATTGTGCCTTCTGGACCCCCGCTGAACGCACCCAAATCGCCCTAGCTGTTCACCCCGAAGCCAGCCTCACCCCGCCAGTCCATTTCCCCAACAGCCGTCCCGAAACCGAAGAAGCCTGCGCCGCCGAAATCCTGCGCGGCTGGTTCGAATCCGGAGGCCCTTATCGCGCCTCCGAACTCAGCCTTCGCCTAGCCCTGCGGCGTCCGCTGGTGGATTCCGCGCTGGCCCAGCTCGAAGCCGAAGGCCAGATCCTGCGTGGCCGCTTCACACCCGGCGCGCTCAACGACGAGCCGGAATGGTGCCATCGCCGCCTTCTGGCGCGCATCCACCGCCTCACCATCGGCCGCCTGCGCCGCGAAATCGAGCCCGTCACCACCGCCGATTTCGTCCGCTTCCTGCACCGCTGGCAGCACCTCGCGCCCGGCGCGCAATTGCACGGCGCGGACGGCGTTCTGCACGTCATCCGCCAGCTTCAAGGCTACGAGATCTCCGCCGCCGCATGGGAATCCGAAATCCTGCCCAGCCGCGTGGCGCATTACAACCCCGAGTTTCTGGACCAGCTTTGCCTTTCGGGCGAAGTGATGTGGGGGCGCCTCTCGCCGCACCCGGCGTTCGACAACGATGACAATGGCCGCGCGCACCGCGTGCGTCCCACCCGCGTCGCGCCCCTCACCCTGTTCCTGCGCGAAGACGCCGCGTGGCTGCTCTCCGGACCCCAACCCGCGTCCGATGCCTCCCTCTCGCATCCGGCGCGCGAGGTGCTCGCCGAGTTGCAGCAGCGCGGCGCGTCGTTCTTTCCCGAGCTGGCCCACGCCACCGACCGCCTCCCCAGCGAGGTGGAAGACGCGCTCTGGGAACTGGTGGCCGCGGGATTGGTTACCGCCGATGGCTTCGAAAACCTGCGCGCGCTCCTCGATCCCAAGCGCCGCCGCGGCGAGGGACGCGGCCGTCTGGCTCGTCCCCGGCACGCTGCCGGACGTTGGGCGCTGCTGCGCCGCGCCGCCGCGCCGACGGGCGAAATCTCCCCGGCATCTTTCGCGCGCCAATTGTTGCAGCGCTGGGGCGTGGTCTTCCGCGACCTGGCCGCGCGCGAAACCCTGGCGCCTCCCTGGCGCGATCTGTTGGTGGAACTGCGCCGCATGGAAGCCCGCGGCGAAATCCGCGGCGGCCGCTTTGCCCAAGCCTTCCTCGGCGAGCAGTTCGCCTTACCCGAAGCGCTCGACCTCTTGCGCGCCGTGCGCCGCTCCGCCGAATCCGGCGATCTCCCTGATCCCTCTGCCACTGACCCGCTGCACCTCGCCGGAGTTCTCCTGCCTTCCGTGGCGCACGCACTCGTGCGTGCCGCGTCCCCACTCTTGGGGACGCCTGGTGGCGCCGGCCTTCAGCCTGTGATTTGAGCAATCGGGTTTACCTTCTGTGGCCACCGCCTGCACGGCGGTCGGGCAAGCGCAGCGGGACAGACAGACCTCCAGGTCTGTCAGGATGGGCCGGCTAAAAGCCGGCTGCGGGCAGAATTCCCCAATGCCACTACTTTTCCCGAAACCTGGAATTCTGCACAAATTGTGGGGCGGACCCCCAGGTCCGCGCGGGTCCCCCGGACCCGCTCTTGTGTTCGTTGAATTGAATCAGCGATTTTCGACAACAGAGACAGGCCGACGAAGGCGTCGGCCGCGGTCCAGAGGGACCGCCCCACAATCAACGCAGGTGTTCGCGACGGCGGGAAAACTGAGTGGCATTGAGGCAGAATTGCCCGCCCTCCAATTTCAATAACGTGCGTGGGTTTTCATCTGTTCGCGGGCCCTCCAGGACCCGCCGTTTGTGACCCGGACGGCGTCAACCGCGGGTCTGGAGGAGACCCGCTGCAGGCGTGGACGCCCGCCCCACAAGCCGTCCCACGCCGAATTGACACCGGAATTGACCACGGATTCCGCCACAACAGGTCTGGTAACATAAACCAAATGCGCTGGTGGCCCCGCCCGTCGCGACCCCTCCTGGCCGTGCTGGCGGCGGCATTCTCTGCGTCCTTGCTGGTCTACACGGCTCTTTGGTTTGTGCTCGTCCGTCCGGAGCCTGGGGTGGAACTCGGCTTCGACACTACTTATCGCCCGGCGCAGCACGCGCAATTGGTCGATGCGGTGCATAAGAACAGCCCTGCCGAGGAGGCCGGCCTCCGGCCCGGCGACCGCATCGTAGCGATTGACGGACAGCCGATCGCCCGCGAGTCGTTCCTGCGCGATGTCTGGCTCGAGCATCGGCCGGGCGACCGGATCCGGCTCACCATCATGAGTCCCGGCGCCATCGACCAGGCCACCCTGACCGCGATATTCCGCCAGAACCCCCCGTCGGCGAGGTTCCTCGACCGGCAACTGTCCAACTGGTTTCCCGCACCGTTTGTTTTGGTCGGCTTTACAGTCCTTTTCCTGCGCCTGGAGGATCCTAATGCCTGGCTGCTGGTCCTTGTGTTCGGCGGTCTTATCGCAGCCCGCAACTTGCCGTCTGCCAGCCCCCAGCCGTCCTGGTGGCCTTTTGCCATGGCCTACCAGGGGCTCTTGCTGGCCCTGCTCGGTCCGCTCTTCTATTGGTTCTTTGCCGTATTTCCGGCGCGCTCTCCCTTCGACCGGCGCCTGCCCTGGCTGAAGCGGAGCGCCCTCGGGGTCGCCTTCGCCTTGGCGTTGGGCAGCGTCCGCGGGGGTGCGCTACGGCTTCCGCCCCCGTTGCAACAACGCCTCGGAGACCTCGCCTCCGCCAGAATCGCGGTGGTGATCGCTATCGCCTATATCGCGCTCGGCCTGGTCTCCTTCGCCACAAATTTCTTCCTTACCGGCGACCCTGAAATCCGCCGCAAAATCCGCGTGATGTTCTGGGGCACGGTGGTCAGCTTCGGCCCCACCCTGGTGGACATCCTGGTGCGGAACTTCACGGGTTGGCAAGACCCGCCCTGGCTGAATGCAATTCGCACCGCGCTCCTGTTTGTATTCCCGCTGTCCTTTGCGTATGCCGTGGCCATGCACCGCGTGCTGGAAATTCCCGTGCTGTTGCGGCGCAGCGCCCGCTACCTGCTGGTGCAGCGCGGATTCACGTTCCTGCTCTCGCTGGTCAGCATCGGCCTGACGCTGCTGTTCGCCGTGTCGTTCGCCCGTTACCTGCAGCCCATCGTCGAGATCGCCCAGCCGGCCGGTATCGCGCTGGGCGCTGTCTTTGGGACCGCTCTGCTCTGGAGCGGCACGCAGGTACACAAGCGCGTTAGCGGCCGCATCGATCGCGCCTTCTTCCGCAGCGCCTACGATGCCCGCATGATCCTGGAGGATCTGGCCGAAAAGACGCGCACCGCCAAGGACCGCGCGGAACTCGCGCGCCTGCTGGAACGGCATCTCGCCGAGGCCTTCCACCCCAGCTTTGTAGCGGCACGGTTACAGCCCGGCGAGGAGCAGACCGGGCCGCAACCAGAGTTCCTGGTCGTCATTCTGGGGCGCGACGGCCAACAGTTGGGCGTGTTGATGCTGGGTCCGCGCCTCTCGGAGGAACCCTATTCGGGCGAGGACCAGCGGCTCCTGGCATCCGTCGCCAGCCAGGCGGCCATCGCGCTGGAGAATATGCGCCTCGCCGAAGAGATCGCCGCGCGCATGGAGACCGCGCGCCGCTCGGCGCGCGAAATGGAGATTGCGCGGGAAGTACAAGCCCGCCTCTTGCCGCAGTCGGCGCCGGTGCTTAAGACACTGGAGATCGCCGCATGCTGCATTCAGGCGCGCGCCGTGGGTGGCGATTGTTACGATTTCCTCGATCTTGGTCCGAACCGCGCCGGCCTGGTGCTGGCCGATGTTTCCGGCAAAGGCGTGCATGCCGCTCTGCTGGTCGCGAACCTGGCGGCGTACCTGCGCAGCCAGTGCTCGATGGCCCCGCTCGAACCGGTGCGCATGCTCCAACAGGTGAACCAAATGCTGTACGCGTCGACGGCGCCGCAGCACTACGCCACGTTATTCTTCGGCGTCTACGACGACGCCACGCGCGAGCTGCTTTACGTGAACTGCGGCCACAATCCACCCATCTGGATGCGTCCCGATGGCAGTGTGACGCGCCTGGAAGCGACCGCCACCGTGATTGGAGCGTTTGAGCGATGGCAAGGCGAGGCCGGCCGCGCGCAGCTCGATCCGGGCGATCTGCTGGTGGTGTTCAGCGACGGCGTCACCGAAGCCAACCGCGGCGAAGAGGAATTCGGCGAGGCGCGGCTGATCGACGTAATACGGGCCAACCGCTTCCGCGCTCCCGCGGAAGCCGTGTCCGCGATTCTGGACAGCGTACGGCAATTCAGCACGGGGGATCAGTACGACGATTTTACACTGCTGGCCGCCCGCGCGCGCTAACCCTCTGCCAACCTGCCGAGCCGTGCGCGTAAGCAAGCGGTATCAGCGCTCCGGATAGGTGAAATCCTTCCAGTATTGGCGCGAAAGCTGAATGGAAGACGGCAGCAGAGTCAACCGGTAATTTCCCTCCTCGAGCGGCTTCACCTTGAACCATTCGATGAAGCTGGGATATTTCTCGGTCAGTTTTTGTATCTGGTCGGCCGCGATGTCCGAGGCGGCGTCCGCATCGGCAGTCTCGCTGATCCTGACATCCCCGCGCAGGAACAGGCCGCGGCAGACGAAGGAGCCAGGGTCCTTTGAGGTGTAACGCCCGCCATCGGTTCCCATCTTGGAATCGAGTATCTTCGGCGGACCGCTGCTGGCATTCACTCCCGTGAACAAACTGCCGAGCAACTGCAGAGCCGCGCCGTTGGGATCGTGAATCGCCTGGGCTTCCACCGCCTTCATGGCCGCGCGGATGTTCCGCGACGTGCAGATTTTCAGTTGGCCGGTTGGGTCGACCGTTCTCACGGGCAGAGCGGAACCGGGCGATTGCTGCGCCGCTCGCGCCGCAGCTGCGCGGGCGGCGCGCTCCTGGTCGCTGCCAGGCACGCTATCGAGGGCCGCGCCCCACGCCGCCGTGAACGTCCCGGAGCCCAGGCCGCAGCAGGGGTGATAGGTCCAGCGAATAACGCCGTTGACCACGGAGTTGCCGTCGGGAGAGAGTTTGCCGGTTAGCACCGCCTTACCGGGGTAGGGAGTGCAATCGGTGCGGTGCAGGATCACCGATTCGCTGGTGAAGCGCTCCACGGTGACGCCGCACTGTGGCGATTTTTCGGGGTGCGGCGTCCCCTGGCCCACATAACGGTCGCCGGCCCACACCCACGTGGAGCAATGCTGTGCGCACCAATGCATCACCTCGGGAGGCGCGAGCGGGGTTTGTGCGGAAGCCGCCGCCATCTCCATCGCAAGCAGCGTCAAGGCGCTCCAGGGTCTCATTGATCGCAGGATATCAAATAAGGTTCGTCAGAAGAATTCGTGGGTCGATTCCGGCTCGGGCAACTTGCCAAGTGAGTGATCGAGCGCAAGTTC
>Ga0181525_10001346_pt1 | contig 21025 bp, 19 predicted proteins | sample PEATcosm2014_Bin_48_FD_121100 | JGI IMG/M metagenome (GOLD analysis project Ga0181525, IMG submission 121100) | Peatland microbial communities from MTU Mesocosm Facility, Houghton, MI, USA - PEATcosm2014_Bin06_10_metaG | ecosystem: Environmental > Terrestrial > Soil > Wetlands > Peat | place...
CCGGGATCCTGCGAGGGAATCGGAGTGCTGGTCACAACTTTTTCGCGCGCGGCGAAGTCCATCACGAACTGTCCCGCGATCGGCTCCAGCAGGCGGCCCTGGTGACGAAATGCCACGCGATGCTTGTTGGTGGATGAGGCGCCAGCCTCCTGCAAAGGGTTTCCCATGCCGGAAGCCTGCTTCTGCATGGCTTCGAGCGATTGGCGAATCACCGCCGGGCGCACCCGCATGGCGCACAGGTCGCGGACTTTCTTGACTTTCAGCAGGTCGGAAAAAGAATAAGCCGGAGAGGCAACAATCAACCCAGCCCGCTCCCAGTTGGCCAACTGGCGCGGCGTGAGGCGAAGAATCCTAAGCAAATCAGCTCGACTGTACACGACTACACCACCCCTGCGCGCGCAGATCGCGGAAGTACGTCCCCGCCTCCATTATCCGCAACTTGCGGTGGCAAACGCAATAGCAAACGCTTGTGGAAATCTGAGGAGAACCTGGATGATTTACATGCAGCGGAAATGGTGCAAATTGAGCAATTAGCAATTGGCAATTAGCAATTAGCGGCCGGCGACCGAATCGCTAATTGCCAACCGCTAATTGCCGATTGCCAACTGCCGGTGGCTGCACTCAAACCGTCACCGCGGCCTGGTACTCCTCGTAAGTTCCCTTGAAGTCCGTGACTTTGTGATCGCTTTCGAAGTGCCAGATGCGCGTGGCCACTTCGTCGATCAAGTCGTGATCGTGCGACACCAGGAAAACCGTCCCCTGATAGCGCTGCAAAGAAATATTGAGCGCATTGATCGCTTCAAGATCGAGGTGGTTCGTGGGTTCATCGAACACCAGCACGTTTGGCTTCTGCAACATCAGTTTGCAGAAGAGCAGCCGCGCCGCTTCACCGCCGGAAAGAACATCGGTGGATTTCGTCGCTTCGTCACGCTGAAACAGCATTTGCCCCAGCAATCCGCGGATTTCCTCGCTGACCGCCGCCGGATTCCACTGATGCAGCCATTCCAGCACCGTCGTTCCGCCTTCGATTAAGCTGCGATGGTCCTGGGCAAAATATCCGATCGACGCCTCGTGTCCCCAAAGCACCTTGCCGGAATCGACGAACGGTCCATCGTAGCCGCTGGTCTTGCGCAACTCGGCTTCCGGCGTGGTCGGCGAATTCGCCAGCAGCGCATTCACCAGCGTGGTCTTCCCCGCCCCGTTGCGCCCCATCAGCGCGATTCTTTCCCCACGCGTGATGCTGGCGGTAAAGTCGCGGATCACCTGCTTATCGCCGTAAGCCTTGCCCAGATGCTCGATTTCGAGAATGTGCTTGCCCGAGGGCCGCTTCTGCTCGAACTTAATGTAAGGCCGCGCGATGTTCGACTTGGCCAGTTCCGTCACCTGCAAGCGCTCGACTTCCTTGCGCCGCGACTGCACCTGGCTCGACCGCGTTCCAGCGGAGAAGCGTGCGATGAATTCGTTTAACTGCGAAATTTTCTTTTCGCGCTGCGCGTTCTGCGATTCGATCTGCGACCGCACCTGCGTCTTGGCCAGCACCATCTCGTCGTACGATCCGGTGTAGGTGATGATGGTCTCGTAATCAATGTCGGCGATGTGCGTGCAAATGCTGTTGAGGAAGTGGCGGTCGTGCGAGATCGCGATCACTACGCCGTCGTAGGCATTCAAGAATCCCTGCAGCCAGTGAATTGAATCCAAGTCCAGGTTGTTGGTAGGCTCATCCAGCAGCAACGCCTGCGGATGCCCGAACAACGCCTGCGCCAGCAGCACTCGGACTTTTTGTCCGCCCTGCAGTTCGCTCATCTTGCGGCTGTGGATCTCTTCGGGAATATCCAGGCCATCCAGCAAAATAGCGGCGTCAGCTTCCGCCGTGTATCCATCTTCTTCGCCGACAATGCCTTCGAGTTCGCCGAGCTTCATGCCGTCCTCGTCGGTCATCTCGGGCTTGGAGTAAATCGCGTCGCGCTCCTGCAAGGCCGCCCACAGCCGCTTGTTGCCCATGATCACGGTATCGATTGCGGTGAACGCGTCGAAGGCGAACTGGTCCTGGCTCAACACTCCGAGCTTGCGGGGACGGACTACCGTACCCTTTTGCGGGTCGAGTTCTCCGCTCAGCAACTTCATGAACGTAGACTTGCCGGCGCCGTTTGGGCCGGTGAGGCCATAGCGCTTGCCCGGCGTAAATGCTACCGAGACTTCATCGAACAGAATTTTTGCGCCGTAGCGCATGGAAACATTGCTGACTGAAAGCATGAGGTTCTGGTTTCTCTTCTTCTGCGCTTCGACTGGGAACGGCTTCAGGAAGCGATCATCTGAAACTGCGGGGAATTTCCGCCAAAACGGTACGCAGCTGGAGTTAATAGAATATCACGCGCGCTTCTTGCGAGCCTTGCTCAGCGCCTTGGGGGAAGGTTTATGTGGAGACAGCCGCCCTCGGCTGTCCGCCGGTCGTAGCCCGGCGGCTTTCTTCGGGGGATCGAACGGGCTCTCTAGCGGGGCGTCCAGACCATGTCCTGCAAACAGAGCTGCGAGCTCCGTGCCTAGGCCGCCGCGATTGTCGGCGGCGCTCTTAGCTGGAGATGGATGTTCCGCCAAGAAACTGCGGATGATCTGTTGAACGAGCATCTGCTCGGTCATGCCACGCTGGGCAGCGATGTCAATTAATCGTGCTTCTTGGTTGGGCAGCAAGCGAATGTTCATCACGCTAGAATAGAGGAACTTTTTGCAACATCCAAGCATTTAGTCCGCTAAGCCTTAAACTAAGGAGCGAAGTCGCCTACATGGAGACTGGGACCATTTCGGCGCACGCGGATACAAATGGCGTTACTTAATTCGTGGACGAATTGCAGTCGGATCTGGTCGGGATCATCCGACCGTTCTAAACGCACATATCCATTCCGCAGCAGAACGCGAGGATTCAATCGATAGCAGCCGACCAGGTTGGCTGGGTGGTCCCCAGATATCCGCCAGAAGAGCTCGACATCCAACGATTCGGACAATGCTACGGGTTGGTGCCGGCGCCTATCAGGGTGATCATTCCCGATCCAGCTAAGATGCGCGTCGCGGAGCTCAGATGCCGATATGCGTTCGCATCCGGCTTTTATCGGGTTGGAAGGGTCCGTTACCAGTCCAATCGATTTCGGCAACTTGAATACCTCTCAGTGTCCCCCGCTCAACTCCCTGACAATCGCACCCACAAATTGCTTGGCATCTCCGAATAGCATGAGCGTGTTGTCGAGGTAATATAGCGGGTTGTCGATGCCAGCGAAGCCCGGGCTCATGCCGCGTTTGATCACCATGACGGTGTGGGCTTTATCGACATCCAGGATGGGCATGCCGAAGATGGGGCTGGTAGAGTCATTGCGTGCGGCGGGGTTGGTGACGTCGTTGGCGCCGATCACGAGCGCGACGTCGGTCTGCGGGAAGTCGCCGTTGATCTCCTCCATCTCGATGAGGCGGTCGTAGGGGATGTCGGCTTCGGCCAGCAGCACGTTCATGTGGCCGGGCATGCGTCCCGCGACGGGATGGATGGCGAAACGAACGTCGACCCCCTTCTTGGTGAGAATGTCGTAGAGTTCGCGAACCTTGTGCTGCGCCTGCGCTACCGCCATGCCGTAGCCGGGGACGATGACAACCTTATTGGCGGCGGAAAGAATGGCGGCCGATTCTTCGGGTGTGGCACTGTGCACGGGCTTGGCCTCCGCCCCGCCAGCGGCTGCGACCTGCACCTGGCCGAACGCGCCGAACAGCACATTGGTGAACGATCGGTTCATCGCCTTCGACATGATCACCGAAAGAATCAGCCCGGAAGATCCGTCGAGCGCGCCGGCGATGATCAGCAGCTTGTTTTGCAGCACGAATCCCATCGCGGCGGCCGATAATCCTGCATATCCGTTTAACAGCGAGATAACCGTCGGCATGTCGGCGCCGCCGATCGGGATCACAAGCAGAACTCCGAACAACAGCGAGACGCCAACGATCAGCGGGAAGAATTGCTTCGCTTCCGGATGCAGCACCAGGTAAACCGCGCTGGCGACGGCAACTCCGAACAGCAGAAAGTTAACGAGATTCTGTCCCTTATACGTGATGGGCCGCTGGGGCAGGATTTCCTGCAACTTGCCCGCCGCCATCAGACTGCCTGTAAAGGTGAGCCCTCCGAGAATCACTTCCATGGAGAGCACCGACAATCCGAACTTCGAGTGGTTCTGCGTTCCCAGATAAAACTCAGCCGTGCCAACCAAGGTGACGCACAACGCGCCGAAGGCGTGGCTGAGCGCGGTCCGCTGCGGGACGGCAGTCATCTGCACCATGCCGAGCGGAATGCCGATGCCGCTGCCCAGCACGAGTCCGACGGCAATCCATTTGTAATCGACGATGCCGTGATGCAGCAGCGTGCCAGCAATGGCCAGCACCATGCCGATCTCGCCCGCCAAAATCCCGTGGCGCGAGGTGGTGGGCGAACTCATCCACTTCAGCGATAGGATAAACAGCGCGCTGGCGATCAGATAGATCGCTTCGATCACGTACTGGCTTCCGGCAAACTGGTTCATGGGTTGCTCAGTGGTTTACTTACTAAGACTTGCTCAGGATCATTTCACTCGATCGGCTTACTTGCTTGGACGGCTGCTCTTGAACATCTTCAACATGCGGTCGGTGATAAAGAATCCACCGACCACATTGCTGGTGGCGGCGACGATGGCGATCACGCCCAGCACAGTCGCAAAGGTACTCTTGCGCTCGCCCACCAGCACAATCGCGCCGATCACGGCAATCGCATCGAGTGCGTTGGTCAGCGACATCAGCGGCGTATGCAGCAAGGGCGAAACGTGGCGGATGACTTCGAAGCCGATGAAGCAGGCCAGCATGAAAATGAACAGCGAATCGATTAAGTTCTCACCCATCCGTCTCTCCAGGGGCTAAAGCCCGTATTTCTTATAGCTCTCTCGGCGCGGCTGAAGCCGCGCCCTGATACGAATCCTAAGTGCAAACCGTCACTGTGCCACGAGCGCCGGGAGTTTGAAGAACTCCCGCACTCTTGCATTCACGATCTCTCCGCCGCGCGTGACCATGGTCTCGCGGATAATTTCGTCCTGCAAGTTGAGCTGCAGCTTGCCGTCTTTCACAATGTAAGCGAGGAACGCGGCGACGTTGCGGGCGTACATCTGGCTGGCGTGGTAGGGAACGCTGCTGGCCAAATTGATGGCGCCAATAATCGTCACGCCGTGCGCTTTCACGGTTTCTCCGGTGCGGGTGAGTTCGCAATTCCCACCGCGCTCGGACGCCAGGTCGACGATTACGGAGCCTGGCGCCATCCCCTTCACCATCTCCTCGGTGATCAACACTGGCGACTTCTTGCCGGGAATCACGGCAGCCGTGATTACTACATCGCTCTCTGCAACCACGCGGGTGAGGAGTTCGCGCTGCCGCGCGTAAAAAGTTTCGTCCTGCGCGGTGCCGTAGCCGCGGGCATCCTGCGCATTCTGCGCTTCAAGCGGCAGTTCGACGAAGCGGCCGCCGAGGCTCTGCACCTGCTCCTTGGAAGCAGCGCGCATATCATACGCGGAGGCCACAGCGCCCAGGCGGCGCGCGGTCGAGATGGCCTGCAACCCCGCCACGCCCGCGCCGATCACAAATACCCGCGCCGGTGTGATAGTGCCCGCAGCCGTGGTCATCATGGGAAAAATTCTGATGGAAGTTTCCGCGGCCAGCAGCACCGCCTTGTAGCCGCAGATGGTGCCCATGGAGGAAAGCGCGTCCATACTTTGCGCACGCGTGGTGCGCGGCACCAGTTCAACGGAGAATGAGGTGACCCCGGCCGTGGCTATCTGCTGGGCCACTTCAGCGGAGCCGAAAGGCCGTAGAAACCCAACCAGCACTTGATCACGCCGCAGCAGCGGAAGATCAGCCTTGCCGGTCGCGTCATTCGAACCGTAGCAAAGCACTTGCACAACAATGTCGGCGGCGCCGAACACGGCGGCGCGATCGGCGAGAATCTCGCCGCCCTTTTCGATGTAAGCCGAATCATGATAACCGGCCGCTTCGCCCGCACCCGGCTCCACGACCACTTCAAGTCCGGCTTTGGCGAGGATAGGGATGACCGCGGGAACTAGCGCCACCCGGCGCTCTCCCGGATAACTTTCCTTCGGAACTCCAACAATCACGCGGCTGTCCTTTCCTTTGGAGAGTTCTGGTCAGCCAGCCTGCGGCCTGAGTCTGTCCGCCACATTTCGGTCAGGCTTTTACGCCAACTGTTCGAATATTACCGAACCGTACCCGGTTCGATTGTGACGCCCGTCACATGGTGTTGAAAATCGGAACTTTCACGGACTCAAAAATATCAGAAAGAGGAAATACTGGAAAGCGAGCGGCCGAGTGATTGGCTGAAGATGGGAACGTCGGAGAAGGTGGAGAAGCCGTGAAAAGGCGAGGCCTCCTACGCGCCGGGGCAGACGGAAGGCAAATCCGTCTGGCCCGTTCTCGCGCGGAGGCCTGCGCTCAAGGTTTCTATTATTGAGGCGGTTGCTGGCCGGAACCGGCGTCGGGCGGGCCCTGACGGCCATTTCGCATCTGCTCGTGCCGGGCCTGCATCTCGTCCCACTTCTTCTGCTGGTTGGAGTCGAGAAGTCCCCGAACCTGCGCATCGGCGTTTTTGTGGATCTCCATCATCTTGCTGTGGCGCTCGTCCTGCGAAAGCGAAGAATCATGGTGCACGCTCTCCATCTGCGAACGCGCGGATTCATAAATATCTTGCACTTTGGTTTGCTGGTCGGAGGTGAGCTTGAGCTGCCTGGTTAATTCGCGGGTGCGCTCGGCAGGGTCCATGGGGCCGTGGCGGCGCATACCGTTTTCTTGTGAAGGTGGAGCTTGCTGGTCGTTCGACTGGGCCGTCGCAAAAGGCATGGCAACGGACACCAGGCCAGCCGCGACAAACGCGATCAGGGACTGCTTGAACATAAGAATCTCCTTGGGGAAAAATCGATATACATCTATGAACGGAATTATGCACCTATAGTTGCGCGAGGAAACAAGATTCGGGCAATCTTTGCACAACTTTACGAATGAGCGGCCTCAATTCGGAACCTGGGTGATCGAAATCTGGGTGATCGGCACATGGATGACTCCTGCGGCGGCTCATGGCGAATCGATTTGTGAGCGATGCAAGAAAATGGAGCCGACAAGCGGATTTGAACTGCTAACCCGCTTCAGTCCGGGAAGAACCATTTTTCGTTCCCGCGCAAGCTACGGCTTGCGATGTCCGCGGCCCGCCTGAAGGCGCAGAAGCGCGGCCACCAGCGCATCGATATCCTCACACGTGTTGTAGAAGGCCAGCGACGGCCGGACCGAACTCTCCACTCCCATGCGGCGCAGAATCGGCTGGGCACAGTGGTGGCCGGATCGCACTGCGATGCCCTCCTGGTTGAGCGCAACTCCCACATCTTCCGTGCGAACGCCATCGAGAACGAAGGACATCACGCCGGCTTTCTCGTGTGCTGTGCCGATCAACCGCAAGCCGGGTACGGTGAGCAGTTTCGCTGTACCGTAATTCAGCAGATCATGCTCGTAGGCGGCAATGTTTTCCATCCCGATTTCGCTCACATAATCGATCGCAGCTCCGAGCCCTACGGCATCGGCAATGTTGCCGGTGCCCGCCTCAAAACGTGCCGGTGCCGGTTGGTACGTCGTCTTCTCAAACGTGACATCGGCGATCATATTGCCGCCGCCTTGCCATGGCGGCATGCCGTCGAGCACATCGAGTTTTCCATAGACAACTCCAATTCCCGTGGGCCCAAACACTTTGTGCCCAGAGAATACGTAGAAGTCGCAACCGAGACTTTGCACATCCACCGGCATGTGCGAAACGGCCTGGGCGCCGTCGACTACCACGCGCGCGCCATAACGATGCGCAATCTCGACCATTTCCCGCGCCGGCGTGACCGTGCCAAGCGCGTTCGAGACCTGGCTGAACGATACGATTTTCGTGCGCGGACCAAGCAGCTTCTCGTACTCTTCGAGAATGATTTCTCCGCGATCATTCACCGGGGCTACGCGCAGGCGCGCTCCTTTTTCCGAGCAAAGCATCTGCCAGGGGACAATATTGGCGTGATGTTCAAGCCATGTAATGACGACTTCGTCGCCCTCGCGAACATTGCGCCGTCCCCAAGCCTGGGCAATCAGGTTGATGCCTTCCGTGGCGCCGCGCACAAAAATGATTTCCCGGGTCGTGGACGCGTTCAGGAAGCGGCGCGTCTTCTCGCGTGCGCTCTCGTAAGCATCGGTCGACCGCGCCGCGAGTTCGTGAGCGGCGCGATGGACGTTGGAGTTTTCGTGACGGTAAAAATCCGAGATACGATCGATGACCGCATTCGGTTTCTGTGTAGTCGCAGCGTTGTCGAGCCAAATCAGCGGCCGGCCATGCACGCGCTCTTCAAGAATTGGAAAGTCGCGGCGGATGAGATTGGCGTCGAGCGGACGCTTCGCGGTCCCCAAGTCTAACGGCACCACGTCAGGTCGAAACTCGAACGCCTGAAATTGCGAATCGGCAGATGTGGTTTCGCTAGGCTTCGCCTTCGGCGTTCCCTGAAGCGCTGGCATTTCAGTACCAGCCACATTGCCTGCAGCGGGAACGTTCGGAAGCGAAGCCGCTTTATGGAGGTCCGTTCCCGTGGATGGGGGCGCGGGTGTGGATGAAGGAAATGCTGGAATGCCTGGTGCAGACTGCGCGCTGGGCACTCCGGGAAAAGAAAATAATTCACTGAACGATGGCAGTACTGATGCCGACCCCGGATACGCCGCCTTTCCTGATTCGGCCAGAGCTTCGGATGAATCCGACGTACTGGCCGATGGCGTGCCCCGCAGCTCCGGCGAGGTGCTCGACGGCACTGCCGGCGTAACCGCTTTCACGTCGTGGGGCTGACCCAGTCCTGTAGCGGTTGTCGTTGAGGCATCCGGTGGCGCGGCTGAGGGCGAAGTTGGCGGAGTTGGAGCGTTGGGTATGGTTTCGATGCCGTAAACGCTGGGCATCGCAGGTACGCGCGGAAAAGAGAACAGATCATTGATCGGTGGCAACACTGACGCCGCCCCCGGAGATGTCCCTTTTTCTCCCTCCACAAAATAAGGAGTGGAGCTGGGTATGGTTGGTGCGCTCCCCGGGGATTGTGGAACTGACCTCATATCCGCGCCCCCGGGTGCAGAGGTTGGAGGTGAACTGAGTATGGACGGCATGCCGGAAAACGAAAAAAGTTCGTTACCCGAAGGCAGCTTGGGAGCGGCCGCCAGAGGCGAACTATTTCCCTCGGCAAAGAAACCCGGAGGCGAGCCCGCAACCGGCGGCATCGGCGCCGTTCCCGGAGTACCCGGAACCAGCGCCAGCGAGCCCGCCAACGATGCGGCAATCGCCTTGAGGTCAGACTCCGTCAGTGGCCCCGGCGCCGAGGGCGGAGCGGACCCAGGCATACTCGGAGCCGATTCAAACCCGGACGGTCGCTGAACCGGAAGCATGTCCTCCGTAAACATCACGGTAGGAATTTCCTCCGACTCGATGTCGGGGTCGGGAATAGATTCCTCGAGGCCGTGACCGTTCGCATCCGCAAGGTCGCTTGGCATCGCAAGAAAGAACTCATTCGCCAGTCTTTCCAGCGTCGCAGGATCGGGCAAGGGAATCGTGCCGAACGGGTAATAACGCGCCCCTTCGGCACTGGCCGCCGACTTCGAACCGCGTGATTTCGGCCTTTTCGCTCCGTTGCCCGTCCCGTTATTTGTACTCGTAGTATTTGTCGACATGGACGTTCTCCAGCACACCGAGTGCGTCTTGCGTCAGAACGACGATGGAGCAATAGAGAGAAATGAGATACGAGGCGATCGCCTTATGGTTGATGCCCATGAAGCGAACCGACAAGCTCGGCGACACTTCTCCAGGAAGTCCGGGCTGGAAAAGGCCGATGACGCCCTGCTTCTTCTCTCCGGTGCGCAGCAGAAGGATGTCTGTGGTTTCAGCTTTTACCGGCAGCTTGGGGCACGGTACCAGCGGAATCCCGCGCCAGGTCATGAACGGCGATCCGAACATGGTGACCGTGGGTGGCGGAACGCCGCGGCGAGTACATTCGCGGCCGAAAGCCGCAATCGCCCGCGGATGCGCCAAAAAGAAACTCGGCTCTTTCCATACTTTCGCAATGAGCTCATCCAGATCGTCTGGAGTCGGCGAGCCGTGCCGTGTCTTCACTTTCATTTCCGGCGCCACGTTGTTGAGCAGTCCGTACTCGTTGTTGGTGATGAGTGCCATTTCCTGGCGCTCTTTAATCTTTTCAATCATCAGCCGCAACTGCTCGCGGATCTGATCGTGCGGGCTGCGGTATAAGTCCGAGATGCGCGTTTGCACATCCAACACGCTGGTCACGGCGTTCAGTGCGTATTCGCGCGGCTTCTCGTCGTAATCCACATAAATTTCAGGCAAGTCGACTTCGTCGTCGGGAGCGCACTCAATGGTCCGCGTTCCCGGACGGGTGGGTTTCACTTTATTCAGCCGGTACACGCCGGCTTCGACCGGTACCCACGAGAGGAACGTGATCAGCCAGCGTGGCGTGATCGCTTCCATCATGGGCACTGTTTTTGTGACGGTAGCGAGCTGCCGAGCCTGTTGCTCAGTCAGCGTTTGACGGACTTCTGCTGTCGGCATGTATTCAGCTCCTTAGCGCTAAAGAAATCGAATTGGTACCGCTCTGCGCAAGCGAACCGCCTTGCGCAGGGACCACCGGAACAAGCGGGAGCGTTTCTCCCATTTGTTCCTGGGAAAATGTCGGCTGGATCAGCCAAAAGCGAACGGCTAATTGTCGGGGCAAGCAGAGTATACAGCATTGCGAGGATTTGCTGTCAGTGATGAAACTCACCAGTAAAGGATGGAATCTCACAACACTTTATGCTGCCGCCGGCGCATGCATTCACTTCGAACTCAATGATTGAATGGCCGACGGCTCGCTCAAAAGATCGATCGGCCAGACCATTGTCATTGCCCTTTTTCACTTTGCCAACTTTGTCTATTGTATTACTGGGTATTCTTCGCTAGATTAGGACAGCCTTGGCTTCCTGGCTCCGGCTGTTGGGGCGAGCCCGAAGCCGGGTGCCTGCCGATCTGCATTCGGCAGGCTTTTTTGTTGATGGGGATTTTAGTTGGGACGGATGAATCCTTACGTTCCAGCCTGGGCAGCGCTATGCGCTCTGCGCCACCGCGTAAGCCTTGTAGAACATTTTTTTTGCCCGCGAGCGAATCTCGTCCAGTTGCGCCTGTATTCTTCGTATTTCGGAATCCAGTTCGTTGAACGTCGCGCATCGCGACGTCATCGCCTTGTCAGCATCCTCGCCACGATTTCCCGCCGCGCTTTGCAAATATACGCAGGCCGAGGGTTGTCCGCTCCCTGTCTCGTCTTCCACATACAACAGCTCAATTCTTCCGGGGTTCGATGCTTCTTCTTCATCGGCCGCGTGCTCCAGCACAAACGGCAGCGGCGACGGCGCAGTGGCACGCTCCGCTTCAGGCATTCCGCTGGTCGTCACTTTCGTCTCGGGCGGCGCGGCTGCTTCCGCCACCCTCCGAATCAGGAACGGCGGATTGTCCGTTCCGTGGCTCGACCACTCCACATTGGAAATCGAATGCCCAGGCTTGCAGGTCACGTCGTAGACGTCGCCCGTAGGACTCGTAATTTCGAATCTGCCGCTCTTGCCCCGCAACGCCAGTCCAAGATCGTAGGTGGCAATGGTCTCCCCTGACCGCATGACGATTCTCCTTTTCTCAGAGAAATACGAATTTCTCCGAGCATCGCCCAGCCGCTCTGGACCACGCAAGTAGTAATCCTGATTCCAAGATTGACGGAGGGATCGTGACGGAGTATCAACGCGGAGATTACTCACACCGTTTGACCGGCAACAACGACCATACGGTCTACGGCTGAGCTTGCGGCATATTGTAAAGATTGCAACCGACTGAAAATCGACAGGAAGCGCTGCTCTACTAGGCCGCACCCACCACCGCAGCTTCTGCGTTGTAGAACTTCTTCCTGGCCCGAGCCCGGATTTCCTCAAGTTCCGCGTGGAGTCTTCGGATTTCTGCGTCCAGTTCGACAAAGCTCAAACACGGAGACGTCAGCAGCTTGTCAGCTCTAACTCCTCCGTAATCCTTGCCCGCACTTGCTTTCGAGAATACGCAGGCAGCAGGTTGATTGGTTGTGGGATCCTTCTCCAAGTACACAAAATCGAGACTTGAAGTTTCCATGGTCGAATTATAAGACCAGAGTCTTCCTTCTGTATCCTGTGGATAATTAAGTTTTGCTGATCTCAGTTTGAAATCGAATTGCTACAGCTTCGTGGAGCCCCGGACGCCCTCGCCCGGGGTGGGCCGGAACCGCCCCTTTAGATCTGATAGCTGAGAGCCGGCTGGGCTGCGCGCATCTCTAACCCCCAGCCGCCGCGGCATGCGTCTTGTAGAACTTCTTCTTCGCACGGGCGCGGATCTCGTCGAGTTCCGCATGCAGCCTTCTGAGTTCGGAGTCCAGTTCGATAAAACTCAGGCACTGAGCAGTAACCAGCCGGTCCGCTTTCACTCCGGCATAGTCCTGCGAAGCCGTGGCCTTCAAATAAATACAAGCGGAAGGCTGTTGCGTTCGCGGATCGCTTTCCAGATACACAAAGTCCAAGCTTGAGATCTCCATCGTGCAATCATTGTGGCATGATCTCAGTCTCGCAACATTATCCAATTGGGAACCTGACGTGAAAAGAGGGAGCTAAACCTCCGTCCCTAGTACGGAAGCTTCACCCTTGGGAATCCGCTGCTGCGGGTACGCTGCGAACACTGGCCCTACTGGCTTCCGATCACTCTCCGGGCGAACGGTGAGCAGGAGCTTGGATAGCTCGAAGGCCTGGACTCGAAGTTCCGGAACTGCGATGGTCTCCCACAGGCTTCCTTTACGCACCGAGCCGATGGCATACAGAAGATCGGAAGCCTCGCCGTAGGCGTCAATCAAAGCGCCCTCGCGCGAAACATCCAGGCCCAAAAACAACGGGTCCGGCCGGGCCATTTTCTGTTGCATCAGATCCGTCAGCAAAGGAGAGTTCAGCTTGCGGCAGTCACTTTCGGGTCCCGTGCAGTTGATCACGCAGTCCACCCGCAGCCGCTCCACTCGCCCCGACTTGCGGTCGCGGTAAGTCACGTCCACTCCGTCGATGCTCTCGGCGTACTCCTTGATGCGGCCGGCATGGATTTTGATCTGGCCGTCCTGAATTTGCGCAGCCAGCCGCGCCCCGATCGCAGGCGCAACCCGGTGACGATGCACATCCCAGTAGGGACGGACATGGCGCAGAAACCGCAGTCGTTCCGTCAACGACAGGCCGCGCCAGATTTCCTGCGTGAAAGGACGAAGCGCATCGATCACGGCACGCCAGCCGCTGCCTGCTTTTTCCGCGGCTTCCACTTGCGTGCGAATCAGCCGCAACAGTCCGCGCACCGTTCTAGGAGATTTCTCATCCCAGAATCGGGGCCACGGAGCCGTCGCCTGGTGGGTCTCCGGCATCAATCCGCGCCGGGAAAGAATGTGAATGGTTCCGCGGAAACCTTTTCCGCGCAACGTGATTGCCACGTCCACACTGGTAAGTCCGGAACCCACCAACAGAACGCTCTCATCCTCGGCGACATCGCCTAGCACGGTGGTTTTCCCGAGATTGCTTTTTCCGAGATTTGAGATCCGGGGATTTGAGGTCCAGGGATTCGAAACATAGCGCTGGCTGTGTGGCGTTCTTCCCGGCAAGCGGGGATCGCCGGGCGGAAAGTTTCCCAGAGCGATCACCACTTTGTCCGCCATCACGGTCCGGCCGCTGCGCAAACGGATCTCTGCCCTCTCGTTAACCCGAGCCCCAACCCGAATCCCGACACCAGTCCCAACGCGAGTCAAAGACACGGCCTCATCTTGTAAATGTTCGAACTGGCCAGGATGACGTTCGATCTCTTGCTGTAATACCGACGCCGCATATTGACCGAATATGGGCCGAGGCACAAAGTCACCACGTTTCACGCCGGGGTCATGATTCAGGCTGGCCCACTGGAGGAAGTGTTCCGAATCGTCAGGGTAGGCGCTCATATTTCTCGCCGGCACGTTAAGCAAATGCTCCATACATGCGGTTCCATAGGCTACGCCACGGCCCAGTCGCGCGCCTCTCTCAATCAGAACCACTGTGGCGCTGCCTCCCGACCTGCGCAAGAGCTGAGCCGCGACCGTCGTCCCGGCGAATCCCCCTCCGATGATTGCGACGGTAAACGGCGCGACGCTAGACTGCGGCATCTTCTGGCTCCCGTTTGTTCGATTCATAAACATTCGCAAGAACCCCTCACTAGAACTATCTCTATCTCATTAGTAGACTTGCAATTCAGAAGCCCATCGGCCTATCGGACACCTCGGGAATTCAACGACTTAGCCCCCATTGCCAATGTGCCTGTTGCGGCCGACGAAAAACTATTGCACTCTCAGGGGAAAACATCTTGCCGTTGGCTTCGATGACCACACTGCCCGAGCACGTCCCGGAATAAACACAAGTATATACGTAGACATACTTGACAACCATGAGGGCTTACTGCGTTTTGAGCCGACCTGATGTTTCCCCGTTCAGATCGCAGTGAGTTTTGCAGTGAGAAATCGCGCAAATGCCAGATACTGGAAAGAATGGAGCCGACGAGCGGACTTGAACCGCTGACCTGCCGATTACGAATCGGCTGCTCTACCAACTGAGCTACGTCGGCTTCTGGTTGGACTGTTCCAGTTTATCAAATCGCCGGTGGAGTAACCGTTAAGAGGTCGCGTCAGGCGATCTCCCGCGCCAACAATCGTTTTCTAATTGGCGCAACTACGCGGCCCGCGCGCCGACCAGGACGTCGTATTCCTGCTGCGACTGCGCCGGGAGCAAAACCCACAATGTGTACACTCCGACTGCCGTGCCGAAGGGAATATTGAACAGCGAGATGAAACCCAGAACCAGCGCGACGACGCGGGCCCACGGTTCGCGCTGCATCAATCCCCAACCTGCAATAAATCCGCAGGCCGCCTTGACCAGAACGAAAATGCCGAGAACGCTCAACAGCGGCCGCAGAAACGCCGTTGGCGCTTCCGGCGCCCCCATCTCCTGCAAGTGCGCGAACAACGTGTTGGCCAGGATGTACAAGACCACACCGCCGATGGTATTGAACGCGGAGATGGCCAGCCACAGAATCCCCAGCAAGTGAACATTCCCCTGCACGCGCCCGGGGCGCGGTTGCATTGCGGTCACCGGCCCCACGATTTGTTTGCCGCACTTGCTGCAAAACGCCTGGCCAGGCTGCACCGCTGTGCCGCATCCATCGCAGAACATGTTTTCCTCCCGCGCCGATTCGTAACCGGATCGCGCTGCACCAACATAGCGTTCAACAGATGATACGCAAACTACCCGGAAGAGTTCACTGGAAAGAGTAGTTGTCGCAATGCACCACTGAAGAGCACAAAGGAATGTTGTGGTATAGCGCTTCGTGTTCCTTGGCGTCCTTCGTGGTTGATAAATTTCGGAGTGTTCCTCGCGCGAAACGATCAGCGAGCACGCAAACGAAAAGGCCGCCCGGCAACAGGGCGACCTTCTCTTTTCAAGGGAGAATAGTTCCAACGGAAGGCAAAGTCCGTCAAAACTTTCTGGAGAAAATCTTATGAGCCGAAAAAGGGGGGTGTCAAGTGATTTTTGGGAAATAAATGTCTTTAGTTTCAATGACTTACAGAACCAATCAATACGCGCCGAAATTGTTCCATTTTGAGACGACAGGCCTTCAAAACAGCCCTAAGCCGATACTTCTAAGGCACTTAAGACGGGTTTGAGGGGTCGGTGGTGACCCCAGGTCGGACCGAAGGACCCTGTACTGGCGCCTCGGCCAGGTCCAGGGAAATGAACTCGGTTTGATCGCCGCGGCCGAAAACGCCGCCCGGAAAATACCGCCGCAAGAGTACGCGAAGTCCGCCGAACGCAAGTCCCGTCGCCAGAGTGATCGCACCCCCGATGATGCACAAGAGAATAATGTTCACCAGCAGGTTGGCGATGTTGTTCTTCTTGTCGAAATACGTGTTCTCGTTCCAGGTGACGCTGGGATCCCAGTTCACGGCGCCCAAAAGCGTCTGCGCGTCGCTCTGCGAAAGAGGGCCGGCAACGATCGCGACGATCGGCCCGCTACGCTTATCGAAGAACGGGCCAACATTTTCGACGGCAGCAACTCCGCTCTGGGGTTGCGCGGCGTGGTGGGCGGCATCGATGCTCCGCAAATGCGCGGCAGCCAGCGCCGGAGTGGGATACTCGATCAGCATCAGCGTCGCTTCCCCGCCTGGTGTCGAGTACTGACCCAGCACAACCTCAGGGCTGGCGCTGAAATCGACCAGATCCGCAGGCAGAGGAGCCGTGATCGCCGCCAAAGCCAGCGGTCCCTCCGCATATCTTTCGGTATTCGATTCGTAACCATGATGCGGCATGAACGCCAGAATCGGAGGCAGATTCGCAGCATTTCCGCCGGGACGCGGCAACACGCCAGCCAGCTCGCGCAGCGAAGCCGCCGACATCACCGACAACTGGCTGAACACCGCCTCCACCACGATATGCCCGCGATAGAACAGCACACGCTGATTCAACGACGCGCCCTGGTCGCCGATCTCTTCTCTCGCCATCTCCGGCTGCAGGTAGAAGCTGTACGCGCCGAAAGCGCCGCTGGCATCGGCAAACCGCGCCGCGCGGATTTTCAGAGTGCGCCCATCGTCACTTTTGTAACTTGCGGACTCGAAGTCGGTGAACCCGTATTCCTTTAGTAGCGCCGCGTTGGTGGGATCAGCCACAGCGGCGTCTTTGCTCGCCTGAGCCGCATCCTGAATCTGCCATCCGGCAAACTGGTTAGGCAGAATCGGCGGTGCGGGCGTAACCGCGCCCGGATCGGCAGCGAAAACGACGCTGGCGAAGCCAACGAAGGCAACTAAGACGACAACACTTGCAGCGCGCATTGATAGACGGCTGGACACAGAATCACCTCTGTAATTAGACCACACAGGAGGAGAAAAAGTTTCCAGGAAGGATTTCGAAGGTCAATTCTGAGGCGGAAAGTCCTACTGCCCCGCGCCCTTGTCCATCTTGCTCGCCACCTTCACTCCGCTCAGCCCGTTCACGTACTTGGCGATGCCGCGGTAGAGCGACTCGGCGATGCGCTGCCGGTATTCGGCGGTCTCGAGGCGACGCTCGTCGGTGGGATTGCTGACAAAGGAAATCTCGGCCAGAATCGACGGCATGTTGGCCCCGATCAGCACGATAAACGGCGCCTTCTTTACGCCCCGGTCGCGAATCGCCGGACTCTTCACCGCCAGCCCGCTGTGCAACGACTGCTGCACGTCCCCGGCAAACTCCCGCGACTCCTCGATCTTCTCTTTAAGCGCGATCTTCTTCACCAGGTCCTGCAGTTCGTAGATCGACTTCTCAGAAACCGCATTCTCGCGCGCCGCAACTTCCAGCGCCTCCGGCGATGAGGTGAAATTCAAATAGTAAGTCTCCACTCCTCGCGCATCCGGATCGTGACTTGAGTTGGCGTGAATCGAGACAAACAAATCGGCGCGCGCCTGGTTGGCAATTGCAGTGCGAGTTTCCAGCGGGATGAAGGTGTCGTCTTTCCGCGTGTAAACCACTTCCGCGCCCAGCCGCGTCTCCAGCAACTTGCCCAGACGCCGCCCCACTTCGAGGACGAGATCCTTCTCTTCCAACCCGTTGGGGCCAATCGTGCCCGTATCGTGCCCGCCGTGCCCTGCGTCGATCACGATTTTGCCAATCTTCAATCCCAGAGCGCGAATCAGCGAGCGGTCGCCGCTTGCTGTGGGCCGCGCCTCACGAATGCTGAGATCACTGTCCAAATCGCTGTCCGCAAGCTTTTTGGCCGCAAGCGGCTTGCGCGAACCTTCACTGCTTACATCGCGCACGTTCCGCTTGGCCGCCGATGAATCAGAGCTCTCAGCTTCATCGTCACCGTCGGCGTCCACTATTTTTTTCACGACTGCGGTTTGCAGCTTCTTGTTCGCAACCACGGTCCCAGGCGCAGACGTTTTCTCGCTGAAGCCAGCGGCATTCGCCACAACAACCGGAGACGCTTCCGCTGGCTTCTCGCCATCGCCGTCAGAGTCAGCCAGAGGTTTCGGTAAAGCCGTGGCATCTGCATCCGCCGCAGTGGTCTCGCCAGCAGCCTTGGTCGGCTTCACCCACCCATTCTTGCCGTGAATATCCTTATTGTGAATGTCCTTACCATGAATATCGATGATCAGCCGGTACGGATTCGGCAGCAGAAAGGCGTCGTAATCGGAAAGGCTGTCCACTTCGAGCACCACCCGAGTGCGCCCCGGCGCGAACTGCGCCACCCGAACCTTCTTCAGAAAACCGTCATCCACATCGAAACTCTTGCCCACCAGCGTGGAAGCCAGCTTGGTGTCGCGCAGATCGAAGAAAATGCGCGATGGACTATCGATGCGCTGCGAAACAAAATTGACTTCACTTTCCACATCGATGGCCACCCGCGTGTAATCGGGCGTAGACCAATGCCGGATTCCGGTCACGCGTGGCAAACGCCCGGAGTGGGGCTCAGAGGCTTCGCCTGCCCCCAGTTCGCTGTCCTGATTTTGATTTTTATCTTTACTTACACTCTTACTCTGATCTTTGTTCAAAGCCACTCGCGCGGGATGACTGTCGGCATCGCCTGCATCCTTGGAAGCTACGCTGTTCTTCGCGCCCTTCTGAGAGCGTGTTTTCTCCGCAGCCTTTTCGGCGTCGGCCTGATGGTTCAACTCCACGATGGCCTCACGCGCATCGTCACTCAACCGATTGTGCGGGTACCGCCGCAAAAACTCCTGGAACGTAGCCCGCGCCGCTTCCGGATCGTTCAGATCGTCCTTGTAGATTTCCCCGATGGTGAACAGCCCATCAAAACGGTACTTGCTGCCGGGGTATTCGCGGCGCAGAAACTTATATTGCTCAATAGCTTCGTTCAGGATTTTGTCATCGTCGAAGCGCCGCCCCATCTCGACCAGCGTCTCCGCCACCGCGACTACGCTGGGATCGGCTTTGGTGGAAGTGGGAGTGCCCAGATAGATAGAACGATAGGCGTTCAGCACGCGCTGGTAATCTCGGCGGGTGCGGTCGGCAGCAGGCGTTCCGTTCAACGCCTCGCGCATCCGCTCCGCGGTAGCGAAATGTTCCCGCGCCCAGGCGTCCGAATGGCGCGCACGCGCGTATGCCGTCGGAGCAATAACAGCGACCCCGCCCAACATGGCGAGCGCAGTCAGCGCCCTCCGCAGACCACGCTGGCCCAACGAACTCTTTAGGGTAGCCCGCACTCTAAAACCAGCCTGTGCCTTCGCAACGATTTGGTTGAACCAATACCTGGGTGCCAGAGAAACGTTGCCAGAGAGAAAAAATTAAAATAATTCCGCGAACTAATCTGTGTTGCTGATGTAAAGCACACCGCGCGCATCTCGTTGAACCGTAACCGGAGCATGCGACGCGCCCGAGTTAAAATTGGCTCCGCCGTAATACAGGCTGGTGATCCGCCGCACGTAGTTTTGCGTCTCCGGATAGTGCGGCACGCCTGCGCTGCGCGTCACCGCTCCGGCGCCTGCGTTGTAGGCGGCCAGGGTCAATTTCACGTCGCCGCCGTAACTTTCCAGAAGCTGTTTCAAATGCCGCACACCTGCATCCACGTTCTGTTCCGGGTCAAACGGATTCTTCACCTTCAACTCGCGCGCCGTCGCCGGCATCAACTGCATCAGCCCCATCGCGCCCTTACGCGACACTGCGTTGGGATTGAAATTCGATTCCACTTTCACCACCGCCCGCACCAGGTTCGGGTCCACATTATGACGAGCCGCTGCCGCCTCGATTGCAGCATCGATGTCCGCTGCCGATGCGGCTGGTCCGCGGAAGTTAGCCGCCGCAATCTTGGCCGTTGCCGATTGGCTGGATTCATGGCCCAGGTACTCGTTAACCTCCGCCGCCGCCGACTGCGCCGCCTTCATGGAAGCCGCATTCGCCGGGGGCACCGGCTTCCAGCGATTCTCTTTCGAACTCCAATACATCAGCTTCCGCCGCGGCGTTTCGGGCTCCTGACTGTGGTGCGCCGCACTCGCCGGGACCGGCTCATTCACGTAAATCTTGCGGCCGTTTTCGTCGCTCGCGCTGATCTTCGTTGTTGTTGCTGTAATCTTCTGGGAATCTCCGCTGTCTTCCCCAGCGCGGAGCTGGGGCGTGAGAGAAAGCGAGGTCGCGGCTATCGTGCTGGCCATCAGGGCGATTTGCAGGCGCTTGCGCATAACCGGGTTCTTGATCCACCTTTGCGAGAGCAGACAGACTTCACCCCCGCATTCTGCTACCCGGAACCTGACGGAGAATTCTTAAACCAGAGTGAGTCGATTATAGGCGCTCGACGGGGCAGGAACAACCTATCTTAAGGGCGTAGAACCACCGGAGTAATCCCGGCAACTCATTGAAAATACTGTAATTAACAAGGGAGGCGTCTGGCTGACTGTTAACGCCTCACGCCCACTTGATTTTGGTTGGAATAATAGTAACCTTGCATGCTTGCCCTTTGGGAACTACAACTTAAGGTGAAGCTGATCTTGGCCGATAGGAAATCTAACGAGGAGATGCTCGGTGAGGTTCTCAGGGAAATTGGAGTCCTCATCGTAGTGTTTTTCCCGTTTGACGAATGGATCACTTTGCATGAACTTACATGGAAGTTCGCGCTCGGATCGGTACTTACTAGCGCTGCTTTCGTCGCAGCCGGAATGTGGCTAGAGAGCGTGCGGGAGAGGTAACAATGACCTTTATCATTACGCTTCTGTATGGGGCGGGATTGTTTGGCGCGGGGCTGTGGTTCGTTCGCCGCGGACGTAGAACGCCGAGACAGGATGCCGAAGCCCGTGGAAGCGCGGAAGAAAAAAACAATCGCGAACGAAGAAGCGGCAAA
>Ga0181525_10001347_pt1 | contig 21021 bp, 20 predicted proteins | sample PEATcosm2014_Bin_48_FD_121100 | JGI IMG/M metagenome (GOLD analysis project Ga0181525, IMG submission 121100) | Peatland microbial communities from MTU Mesocosm Facility, Houghton, MI, USA - PEATcosm2014_Bin06_10_metaG | ecosystem: Environmental > Terrestrial > Soil > Wetlands > Peat | place...
ACGATGGGGCTTTAGCCCCTGAGGTTCGCGCTGGAGCTGAAAGCTGCTTCAACGGCACCCCATAAATCGCCGCGGCCTCCCGCGCCACCCCGTAGTGATTCATCGCGTCGGGCCGGTTCGTCCCAATCTCCATCTCGAACACAGTGTCCGCGCCCGTCCCGCCGATTCCCTCCACCGCAATCCCGACGCCAGTCAAATCCTCAGCCAGCCGCCGGTCATCGACGGCAAGATCAACGAAATCGCGAATCCATGATGGAGAAAGTTTCATCGTTCTAGAAAGAAAGTGATTTGATCATCGGCAAGGTCGTCAACGCCATCTTCCCCAAAGGTCACGGTAACTTTCCGCCCAGGAAAATCACGGTTTAACTTGGCTTGCAAAATATCCCTCATCAATCTTCCGACATGGAGAACAACCTCAGGGGAGGGAGGTTCGTGATGGGATCGGGAAAAGTGATCGAGGATGTGCCGATGATTCATCACCACCTCTACTTTTTTCTTGTCTCCCTTAGTTTGTGCGAGCCAAGCCCGGTAGCTAGTCTCATCAAGCGACTCTCCCAGAAAATACACCCGTCATGCTCGACGAAGTCAGGCCAGAGAATCCGCGCGTAACCGATTAAATGCTCGTGATCTGCTTCGCAGCTGATCCATGTTTCCAAGTCGATAGCTTTGCCACCACGATTCCACTTCTTGAGCTCCGGAATGAGTTCCCTGAAATCTGCGTTCTGATTCGGGTCCGTCATCACGCCCACTGCCTCAAGAACCGCACATCCCCCTGAAAAAACAACTGAATATCATCCACGCCGTACTTCAACAAAGCGATCCGGTCCGCGCCCATGCCAAACGCAAATCCGGAAACTTTTCTCGGGTCATACCCATTGTCTTTCACAAACTCAAACACATTCGGGTCAACCATGCCGCATCCCAGAATCTCAATCCATCCCGTCTGCTTGCACGGCCGGCAAGGATCGGCTCCGCGCCTTCCGCTCCCGCCGCAAATAAAGCATGAAACATACATTTCCGCGCTCGGCTCGGTGAATGGAAAAAACGACGGACGAAAACTGGTTTTCACGCTCGATCCGAAAAATTCCTTCATCGCATGATCGAGCGTGCCCTTCAAATCGCCGAAGGTGATGTTCGTGTCAACCGCCAGCCCCTCGATCTGATGAAACATCGGCGAGTGACTCGCATCCGGAGGATCGTTGCGATGCACCGTCCCTGGAATCACAATCCGGATCGGTGGCCGCATCTTCTCCATCGTGCGAATCTGCACCGGAGAAGTATGCGTGCGCAGCAGCAACCGCTCGCGCTGCGGCTTCCCCTGCTGCCCCGCGATGAACAACGTGTCTTGCGTATCCCGCGCCGGATGGTTGGGCGGAAAATTCAAAGCCTCAAAATTGTAGTAATCAGTCTCGACCACGGGCCCGTCGGCCACGGAGTAGCCGAGCTTCTGAAAAACTCCAACCATCTCATGCATCGTTTTGATGACGGGATGCTCAGCCCCAATCGCCCGCCGCACTCCGGGAAGTGTGATGTCGACGCACTGCCTTCGAGCTAGTTCCTCGCCCAGGGTCGGAACCACGTCGGCCGGCGGCCCGGCCTCGGCAATGGGATCGGAAGCCGTGACCGAAAGATTGGCAAACGCCGCCTGCACCGCCTGCTCGACCGATAACTTCAGCGCGTTGACTCTCTGGCCGGTCTCTCGCTTAGCCTCTTTCGGAGCGCCCTTCAGCCAGAGGTCGTTGATCTGCGTCAGAACGCCGTTCTTACGCGCAATCCAGCGGTCGCGGAACCTCTTGCAATCTTCCGGGGTTTTGACACTTTCAGATTCCTGCTTGAGCGCAGAAAGCAGCTCAGCAGAAGCGCGCTCCAGCGCGGCCGGCAAATAATCCGTCAATTTCGAAACGGTGTAAGCCATTCTTACCGAAGATTTTCAGGACTTGTCATTCCGAATCGCGTAAGCGATGAGGAATCCGCTTATCTCGCCCACGGGCAAGAAATCGGCCACCTCTCGCTCTCTTCGCGCTTCGCGCGGCTGCGAGCGGTTCAGAATGACAACCGGTGCAACTGAATGCTGAGTGCTGAAAGCTGTGTGCTGCCCTACGCCAGCGCAACCTTGGCCTGTTCGACCAGGCTCTTGAACGCCGGCGCATCCCGCACCGCCAGGTCGGCCAGAATCTTGCGGTCCAGTTCCACTCCCGCCATCTTCAATCCGTGAATGAACTGGTTATAGCTCAACCCGTTCAGCTTGGATGCCGCCCCAATCCGCACGATCCACAGCGAGCGATACTGCCGCTTCCTCTGCTTCCGTCCAGAAAAACTGAACTTGAGGCCGCGTTCTACTGCTTCTTTGGCGGAGCGGTAGAGCTTCGACTTGGTGAGAAAGTATCCGCTCGCGCGGTCTAGAATTTTCTTGCGCTTGGCGCGGCGTTTGGTTCCGCGTTTTACACGAGGCATGGGTTTCTCCTTTTTTACCTTCTATTTACTGGCGGCTGGAGGTAAGGACGATTCACTGTTGCAGTGATCTCTGGCCTCTTCACGCGCCTGGCTTTTGAGATCGCGGGCGAGGGCGCCCGCGCCACGATAAACTTCTATTGGTAGGGAATCATCCGCTTTACTTTGCGGAGATCGCCATCGCTGACCAGCGTGGCAGTGCCCAACTTGCGTTTACGTTTCTTGGCTTTGGATGAAAGCATGTGACGCAGGCCGGAATGCCCCCGCTTCACCTTTCCATTGGCAGTTTTCTTGAAGCGCTTGGATGCGCCTTTGTGCGATTTCAATTTCGGCATAAGTCCTCAGAATCGGCTGGCGACCGCGGGTTGCCGGCCGTCAGTAGGCAAAACATTTAAGCCTGTGATGTAGGATTTGCGGCCACGGCTGCGGCAGATGGCGCCGGCTGCTCTTCTTTTTGCGGCCCCATTTTTTGTGGCCCCATCTTCTGCGGCGCGACATGTTCGGGCGACAGCGTCTCTTTCTCTTTTTCTTTCTCTTTCTCGAGCAATTGCCGCTCGTGCTTTTCCTGCTTGGCTTTTTGCTTGGCTTCTTTCTCTTTTTCTTTCTCGCGCTCCATGGCCGACTTCTTGGGAGCCAGGATGGCGTGCAGCGTGTTGCCCTCCTGGCGCGGCCGGAACTCGACGATGCTCTGGTCCTGCACGTCCTTGATGAGTCGCTCCAGAATCTGGCGTCCCAGGCCGGTGCGGGTCATTTCGCGCCCGCGGAAGAAGATGGTTGCCTTTACCTTGTCTCCTTCATCCAGGAAGCGCAGCACGTGATTCTTTTTGGTCTCGTAATCGTGGTCGTCCACATTGATGCGGAACTTGACCTCTTTGACGGTGATCGTCTTCTGATGCTTTTTGGCTTCGCGCTCTTTCTTTTCCTGCTGGTAAAGATATTTCCCGTAGTCCATGATGCGGCACACGGGAGGCTGAGCGGTGGGTGAAATCTCGACCAGGTCCAGGTTCTTGCTGCGGGCCATTTTGAGGGCTTCGAAGGGAGGCATGATGCCAATCTGTTCGCCCTCATCGCCGATCACGCGAATTTCGCGCGCGCGAATACGGTCATTGGTTCGGATAAAACGTTTGTCGATACGGTCCTCCGCGCTCTAAGCGTCTGAGAATAGAAGATTATAGCATGGGGATTCGGGGGACTGGACGCAGCGAAATGCGCCCAGTGTCCGAAACACGGCGTTAAGGCTCTGCATGCCGCAGCACTCTCTGGAGGAGGGTTGACAATACCCAGGCAGACTCTGTCCCTGGCACAAGAAAACTGGGGGACCAGAGACGGGCTCCGACGCGGTCGTGGCTAGTTTCTCCAGCTTCTCGCGCAAAGGGCCGCGTGAGAAATGAGGCACCCCTCGCGTAATTTCAGGTAATTTCGAAGATCTGCAGATTCGGGGTGCTTGAGGAATGTTGGGGGAACGCGGCTTAGGAGGCCGAATCCTTCTGGCGAGTGGCTTTGACGCCCATGAGTATTCCCGCCCCCACCAATACCAGGCCGCCGACGACGATCCAGTGCGCTGGCACGTGCAACAGGACGGCGCCGTAGATCAGTCCGATGACTACAATCACGAAGCCGACGATGTAGATTGCGAATGACATCTGATTGGCACGGGCGCATCCCTTGTTGAAAAGCTACAGTTGAACGGCTACAAGGGTTATTCTCGAACTAATGCATGCTGTCAAATGGTACTGGCGATGTCCGGATCATTCTGATCAAAACTGCACATCGAGGCGCATTTGCTCGGATGCCGGACGCCCATCTTTGGGATCGTCTCGATTCTCGTCATCAAAGACAGAACGCGAGGAACCGGACGATTCAACCTTGCCGCCGGGGCGCTCGCTACTATGGTTGGAGTCGGAGCCGCGCTCAGTATGAGCGTCGGCGGCACCCTGATTCAGCATGTCAGCTATCGGTTCAGCCGCAATCGCTTTAGTGGCGTTCCGCCTACTTTGGTTCGCCGTGCCTGAAACCCTGGGCCTTTTCCGGAAGGGATGAAAATGATTTTTTAACTTAGCTTCAACTTTTGACGTAAACTTTTGGGTGGACTCGAGGACCGGCGTAGATAGAACGTAGGCTCGATTCAGAGAAACAGTAAAAATCTGAACGTCATCGCCTTTATACCCTCCACCGGTCCCGCTGACACTGTTCGTCTACGTTGAGTCCGAATCTGGACCCGAGGCAAGATCCAGGATCGTGCGTGAGATGCGTTTTCCTGGCGGTTCGTTGACAGGAAAACTTCGCGCGGCGTCGTGAGGCTGATGGAAGCGACCCGAGTTTTGGAAACAGTGCGGCTTGGGTTTTTCTTTCTCGAATTTTCTTTCTCGAACCTGCGAGTGGTTTTTGGCATCAGAGTGCCATGCCCGAGTTATTGACTTCGTCGTGGTTGTCGTTGTCGTTGCCAGGCGAGCCCGCCGCTGCGGTGGGCGTGCTGCTGCGCCAGCCTGCCGAGCCGACGCCTGCGCCTATCAAGGAGCCGCCCAACCCTCCGGAAAATCCCAACGCGCCGGTGCGGGAGCCGGAGCCGGAGGATGCGGAACAGATTTGATTTTGGTGCCTACACTGGGGCGAAGTGTCAAAGCAGCTCTGCTTTGCGAAGAATCTTCCGCGCCAGGCCGGTGAGAGGCAGCCGCGACAATCGTTCGATTGGAATCCATCGCCCGCGGGTTTCGGCGGGCGCCGCCGTGCGCCAGACTCTTACGATGTAGTCGGTGACGGTGATTGAATGCCGAAGCGTGAATAGAGGGTTCGCGTTGCGGTTCGAAGTTGCCAGCGCGGGCAGCTCCCACATTCCTGGCATGAGCGATGCGGTGCGCGACCGGAGAACGAGAAGCACTTCGCTTTGGCGACCATCTTTGTTGGACTTCGGACATTCCCCGTCGCCAAATTCCGGGGTGCGGAAATCGCCGTTGTGCAAAACGAGGGCGCAATGAATCTCACGTTTTTTTTGTCTGGGCGGTTTGGGAGTTACGGTCAACTCTCCGCGGGTGGCGCATCGTTCGGCCACCGGACAAGTCAGGCATAACGGAGAGCGCGGGGTGCAGACCATCGCGCCCAATTCCATCATGGCCTGATTGAAGTCGCCGGGACGGTTGCGATCGAGAAGAAGATTCGCGGCCTTCCAAAGTTGTTGTTCGGGCAACTGCTTGCCTGACAGGCGTTCGAGGACGCGATCGACGTTGCCGTCCACGACCGCGAGCGGCTCGCCAAAGGCAATGCTGGCGACGGCCGCCGCGGTGTAGCGGCCGATCCCGGGCAAGGACAGCAATTCTTTTGCAGTTGACGGAAACTTCCCAGCATGCTGGCGCACGAGCAGCTTCGCGGCGGCGTGCAACATGCGGGCTCGGCGGTAATATCCGAGGCCGCTCCAGGCGGCGAGGACGCTGGACTCGCGCGCGGCCGCCAACTTTTCTATGTTGGGGAAACGCCGCAGGAATTCACGGTAGTGCTCGAGCACGGCCGCGACCCTGGTCTGCTGCAGCATGATTTCGGAGAGCCACACGCGGTAGGGATCGCGGCTGGCACGCCAGGGCAGATCGCGCTTTTGCGCGTCGTACCAGGCGAGCAGGGTGCGGCGAAAAGTCGATGTCCTCGAATTGGAGAATGTCGGGAGCGTGCGCTGTGTCTTCGACATGAACTTTTTCAGGTTACTTCGGCGATTTAGGGTAATCGACACGTCGTTGTGGTCGTGACCGAGGGTAATACCTGGAGATGCACTGCCATTGACCTTGTCTGCGCTTCCACGAAATAATACAGGGGCTTGGCATCCGCAACAGTGGCGTGAACTCATTCGCGCTCGGCAGTATCGAGGGGCATCATGAACGACTTCAACCGAAAGGTGGAAGACGCGTCGGCGCGCGTCAGCAAGACAGTCGCCGAAGCCGCCGAACGGATCGAGAAAGAGATCCCGGAGTTCATCAAGTATCTGAACGACGAGGTGGTGCCCGCGGTGCGGCAGCACTCGACCAAGGCGCTGCGGACGGCCAGCGAAAAGCTCACCGAACTGGCCGACTACATGGAGCAGCATCGCACGACTCCGCCGAAGTAGCTCGACGCGGTTCGATCTTCACAGCGCTTACGCTGGTTCTCGTTCGCCTCATGATGATTCTGATCCTATTGCTGGGGCTGCTATTCTCCGCTGCCTGCAGCCATCCCAAACAGACGCGGGTTAACGTGCCGCCGCCACCCGCAGCCGAACCCACAGTTGGGCAGCCGCATACCGAAGGGGCGGAAAGAACCACGGCGGGACGGTCAGCCGCGCACTCTTCTAAAGCGGAAGAAAACGGCGCCGACCGCGCCGAGCCCACGATTCCTGCGGGGGCTACGCCACTGGCGACCGAGACTGGCCGTGCGAGCTGGTACGGGCCTCCGTATCACAATCGCGTGGGATCGAATGGCGAAGTCTATAACATGCATGCCATGACCGCGGCGCATCGCACGCTGCCGCTGGGTGCGGTCGTGCGCGTCACCAATTTGAAGACCGGGCATAGCGCGCTGGTTCGCATTACCGATCGAGGTCCGTTCATTCCCGGACGGGTGCTGGATTTGTCGCTGGCCGCGGCGCGGCGGGTTGACGTGTACCTGCCCGGGGTTGCGGAAGTAAGAGTAGAAGTGATGCAGACTCCGGCGCCGCTTGAGACCGGCGGAAAGTGGGCGGTGCAGATCGGCGGCTTCCCGGATAAAACCGAAGCCCTAAAACTTGCCGATCATCTGACCCGCCGCTATCCCACCGCGAATGTGCGGCGCTTCAGCAGTCCGGCGGGCGATTGGTGGGTGCGTGTACGGGTGGCCGACGACGATCGCGCCCGCGCCCGGCAACTGGCTGCGGAAACTGAGACGACCGAGGGGGCGGTGTTTCTGGTCAGGCTGGATTGAGGGTTGTCGTTGGTCGTTCGTCGGTCGTACTTGCTACGCCGCCCGAGAACCTCCGTGACATGGTGCTTTGGCGGTGAATTCAATGCTATTGTTTTTCTCATGGTGACTTAGCCATGACCGATGCCTCCGACAGCTGCCTTTTCTGCCGCATTCTTCGCGGCAAGATTCCTTGCAAGAAAGTTTATGAGGACCCGTACGTATTCGCCTTTGAGGATATTGATCCTAAGGCTCCCACGCATGTGCTGGTGGTACCCAAGAAACATTTTGCTGGGTTGAAGGAAGCGCAGGCGGAGGATGCCGAGGTGATCGGCCGCTGTCATCTGGCGGCGGCGCAGATTGCGCGCGAGCGTAACATCGAGCAGGGATACCGGACCGTGCTCAATGTGGGCCCGGGCGCAGGCCAATCAGTGTTTCATCTGCACGTCCACCTGTTGGGAGGACGGTCGCTGGGCTGGCCTCCGGGTTAGGCTATTGCACCGTTGGATTCTCGTCTTCCGGCGCCCCGTGGCGGCGCAGAAGCTGGGGCAGGTTCTGGGAGAAGGCGGAACGGGGCAGAACCATGTCGCATCCCACTTCGTGCGCCTTCTGCTTGAGATCGCCCTGGACATGCGAGAGAAATCCGATGATCGAAGTGCCCTTCTTCAGCTTGGCCTTCAGCTTAGGGATGAGCGTGAGCGGCTTGGCGTTGGCATTATTGAGGTCGAAGATGATGAGGGACGGCTTCTCTTCGCCATTCTGGAGCATGCGCTCGGCGAGGTCTTTGTCGCTTTTGGCGAATTCGACTTTGACGTTCAGCTTGCGCGCGGTTTCCTGAATTTTCGCCGCGAAGAACAAGTCGTCGACGAAGGCGAAGATGCGCGAATTGGAATCTTCGCGCAGGGCGGGCAGGGGTTCGGGGTCGGCGGGCGCAAAGGGCGCCGCGAAACCGGGGCGCGGCCCGCGACGCGCTCCTCCCTGGCCATTGTTGCCATTGCCGGACAGAGCAGCACGGTAGCTGTGGTCCATGGGAGCGGTGTAAATCCCATCCTGATTATGGCGTGATTGGGAGGGGCCGGCGGCTCGCGGTCCCCGTGGATTGTTGGGGCGGCGTCCGCGCCGCCTGCGGTTCCTGCCCCCGCCACCGGCGGGTCTTCCTGGTCCTGCGTTCATAGTCCTCTCAAAGCTGCTGTTTCCGGGATTCGGCCCGGTGCAGAAATGCAAAATCTGACGATTTGCGGTATCCCAATTGATGCGGCCAGCGATGCCATAGGCCGGCGCATTATGCTTTTGTTGCCAAGACTGTTAGCCGGGTGCCTGGAAAAATGCGACCCACCGGCTTAGGAACACTCACCTTCAAGTCCTGCGATGCGATCGGGGGAGCATGGCCCACTCTCCATGCTGAACCACGGCTTGGGCTGGAACGCAATCCTGCATGCAATCGCGATCAACTGCTAACTGGTAAAGAAAACTCGCACTGGCGAAACGATCTAATGTTTGCGTATCGATTATCCGTTTGCGTATCGATAATCCGTTGTCGGATCAGTCGCGCCGCCGGGAACGGCCTGGGACGCGGGGGGCCTACGCGGGAACGTGGCCAATGAGAACAAGGTAATGGTACTCGTCCTGCCTCAGTCACGCAAGTGGCAAACTGGGCGGGTTTTGCACAAGAGGACAATAGCGGACGTGTGCTCCCGGCTTTCGGCTCCCGGACTTCAGGCTTCCGTGCTTTCCGACTTTGACTTCCGCTCCGGCCGGACGACGGGGAGACCAAAGCCAACGCCTCAGGCGCCGCAGGAGACTTCGCGGGGCTGCCGTGACAAAGACGCGCCCAGTTCAGGGTCGGGATGTAAGCTCCCGGTGATCGCTTTCGCGGCTTGCCACTCGCCGCTCTCGTGGGCGAGGAGAAGCTGGTAAACGGGACGCAGGGGGGCTCGGAGGGGAGGAGAAAACTTCAGCACTGGAGGGTGAAGGAGGGCTCGAGAAGCTGACCGTTACGAGGGATGGACCAAGAACAACAACCGGATAGGAGAGTCTAATTCTTGACGGCGCGGTTGGAAGAAAAAAGGAAAAAAGCGCTCCGCGGATGCGAAGCGCTTGGTTAAAAGTCCTGGGAGGGTGGTTCCAGGTTTCAATTCACAGTCAGTGTGATGGTGAGTGGCTTGCCGGAATTGGTAATGGGAGTCGAGCCCCCGGTGGTGGCGTTGATTGTAACGGTGTAGCTTCCGGCCGGCGTTCCCGCATTCTTCTGGCTGCTGTTGCTGCCGCCACAAGCGCTCATCCACAAGGTGGAGAAGCCAAGGACGACCATCAGGCTGAGCAGGCGCAGGCTGCGAGGGCGCGATCCGCCGAGAAAAATGATTCCGAACAAGCCCGGGAGCAACAGCGCGAAAAAGATGCCGCCGGTTCGTCCGAAAGGCGGACGAAGTTGCGCCGTTGGGGCCGTGGTCCCAAGATTGAGGGTGACCGCGGTCTGGGTAACGGACACGCCACCGGCGGGGCTGAACAGGTGGGAAATTTCGGCCGTCGTCGGAATGCCGGAGACTGTGTAGGTCAAAGGCAGAGCGGTGGCGGCGGCGGAACCACTGCCGGTAATAAATCCGTTGCTGCTGTTGACCGTAATCGAGATCGATGCGGTTCCCCCGGGAGAAACTGGGAAGGTGGTGGCCGTCGACGACAGAGAGAAGGTCTCGGTGGTTGCTGTAACCGTGAGGCTGACGGTTGTGCTGACGTTCGATGGGCTGGTTGGAGTGATGGTGATGGTCTGCGCACCGGTGGGCAGCGCCATGTTGGCCAGGGTCGAGATGGTAAGCGTAGTTGTGACGGGATTAATGCCGTCAAAGACCACGCTGGTCGGGTTGAAGCTGCAGGTTGATCCGGTGGGCTGGCCCTTACAACTGCTCGGACTAAAGTTCACAACCGTGGGCGTCGAACCCGCGATTGCGGTGATGGTTATGGTTGACGCGACAGACTGCCCCGCCGAGACGGACACAGGGGTAGGGGCCGGTGAAAACTGAAAGTCCGGAGCGAGAGTAGCTTTCCACGCGGAAGCCAAGTTATTGGCATCGACCGAGCCGAGGCCGGTGACGTAATCGTAGCCGGTGGTGGTGGAATAGCCGAAGGTTCCGCTGGCGGGGCACTGCAGGGCGACGGGTTGTGCGGAAGGCGTTCCGACCGTGCAGTCGACAATGCTGTTGCTTCCGGCCGGGATATCGTGAAATGCGGTGGGCGAGTTGACAGCCAGGCTATAAAGCATGGGATTTATCAAGCCCAGGCCGGCGGCGGAACTTCCGTTCAGATACTGGTTCAGCAGCACCGTGATCCCTGCCATGAGGGGGGTGGAGGCGGAAGTGCCACCAAAGGCCGAATTATTCACTTGCAGCGCATTCGATATCCCGCTGGCGCAGCTGCTGGTCGACCCCGTCTTGCCGACTTCCGAAAGCGGCACGCAGACAATGTACGGGTCATTCACGTTGGAGGCGGACAGGGAAACGTCGGGAACGTCGCGAACGCCGTCGGCGGGTACGCCGAGTCCGGTTTGCCAGGAGGGCTTGGGAAAGCCGGAGACACATTCCGTAAAGCCCGCGTTCTCATTGGCACAATTGCTGGGCCCTCCCCCGCCGCCATCCAGAGAATGGGGGCTCAGGACGAAAAAGTCGTTCCAGGATTTTTCGGGGATGTAGGATTTCGCGGAATCGCCATCGGGGGAGTCATTGGTGGCGTTCCAGTAAGTTCCGCTGCCTTCGTTAAATTCCGTGCCACCCACGCCGGTTACGTACTGGCTACTGGCGGGATAGCTGACGGACAAGCCCATGATGGCCGACGGCACCGGAGCCCCAGTCGTATTGTCATTGATATCGCAGATTGCGGGGCCATCGTCGCCCGAGGCGGCAAAGAAGGAGATTCCCTGGGCCACCGCCTGCTTAAAGACCAAGTCTTGAGTGGATAACGGGTCGGTCGAGTCCGCGCTATCGAACTCGCATTGCCCATAACTCATGCTGATTACCGGGGCCAGCATGTTGTCGATGGCGTATTGCGCGGAGAAGGTGACACCGCCGGAGTTGGCGTTGGAGGTCACGAAAATGAGTTGGGCGTTAGGAGCGACCGCGCCGGCGATTTCGAGATCGAGGTCCGACTCGCCCAGATCGCCCGCTTGATAGCCGGGAGCGGGGGTGGTCGCTTCGATGTAACGCAGGTTTGGGGTATTGCAGCCAGCGCCGCTGCAACTGCTGACCGAGGATAGGCCGAAGTCGGTTCGGTAGAAGTTGATGTCGTCGATGTAGACATCGCTCTGGCCGACGATCACGATCTTCTGGCCGGTGCCGTCGAATCCGTTGGTGTGTAAGGCAGCAATGTCGTAGATGGTGGCGAGATCCCCGGGTGCAAGAAAATGAGTAGTCGCTCCGGTGAGCGTGTAATCGGGATGCTGGCGGAGGGAGGGTCTGGGGACGAAATCATTCAAGCCGCGGAATCCGACGGCGATTCCGGACAGCGCCGCGGGAATGGAAGGCATGACGGCGTTAGCGAAGTGCATTTGGCCGTTTACGTTATAGCGATGGATCTCGGTGCGGAAGGCGCTCTCAAGCAGCGCCTCCGTACCGGTGAATACGACAAACTGGCGGCCGCGAGCGACGCTGACGATCTGGAAGCCCTGAGTCCTCAGCCATGCGGTTACTTTCTGCATATCGTCCGCGGTCAGAGCGAAGCGATCGGCGAATTGCTCGGGCGTGAGCCACTTGTGGAAATTGCGCGAGGCGGGATTCTGCTGCTGGGCAATCAGAAGATCCAGTGCCTTCATCTGGGACGCTGACGGAGAGAACAGCAGGGTAACGTAGCCCAGCTGGAATGTGGGCTCGACGCGGCCCTGATCATATTGCGCTTGCGCCAGAGGATGCACACGGCCGGGCAGGGTGACGACTTGACTGGAATCGATGGGCGCCGGGATGCGGTTGGACTGGGCGGCGAAACATAGCGATGAGGCCAGCAGGGTTAGAAACAGGGGCGATAGAAATTGGGGAAAGTTCGAAACTCGCATCATCCAAACTCGCATGATCAGGGACTCCGTCTGCATGTCGGGGTTGTACCCCAGTGATTCGTGATCTGCAGTGATTCGTGATCTGCGATTCGTGGTTGGTGGGAGTCGGAGCGGTTGACTCCTGACTGACAGCCACTCATCACCGATCATGAATACTGCTCACTGGAGGTACGGTGTTTCTTTAGCTTATCTGATCAAGTCTGACGGAAGGAAGGTTGTATGAAAGCATGAAACTTACAACTTTGGTTACGAAAGATTACAAGAGTTGCAAAATGGGTCACCGGGCGGGCAAGGTTGGGACGGAGCTTAGCGTAACCGCGCTTTTGGGCCCACTCTGTCAAAACTAACCCAACCGAAGTCCTGATTCTGAAGTCCTGATAAAATCCACCCGCACCCGAAGTGCATCAAAAAACAAACAAGGCCCCGGGAATCCAATAAGCCCTGGAGAGAAACTATGCGCTGGTTTGCATTTCTATCGCTTCTTATTGCAGCGGCAATTGGGCCGCCATCAGCTCTGCTTGCAGCCGATGCGGATACCCAGTTTCACAACGCTCCGGACACCGCCCGGAAGATGAAAAATCCGTATGACGGACAACCCGAGGCTGCGCAGGCGGGAAAAACCCTCTACGCGCGCAATTGCCTGTCTTGCCATGGAAAACTGGGAAAAGGGACGGGCAATGTGCCGTCACTGGTGAGCGGCAAACTCGATTCGGTTACGCCCGGCGAGGTTTTCTGGTTCATCACCAAGGGCGACAAAGACAATGGGATGCCGTCCTGGGCGGCCTTGCCCGTAAGACAGCGTTGGCAGATCGTCAGCTATGTGAAGTCCATGAACTCTGTGACCACAAGCGCTTCGACGGCGCCGGGAACGACCAGCGCCGCAGCCCCGCCGGACAGCGGCGGATGGTCATTGAAGGCACCGGCGCCTACGCCGCCCTTCACGGATTTCCGTTACGAGAAGCCGGGAACGGTTCGCAAGATTACGGTGAAGGATCTTCCTCAACCTTACGCTACGCAATCTTCGAACAACGGAGCGGACCTGGTGGCGCGGCCGCAAGATGCGTGGCCGATCGCGCCCGCGGGCTTCAAGGTGGATTTGTACGCGACTGGGTTGGAGAATCCTCGGACGCTGCGCACGGCTCCGAACGGCGATATTTTTCTTACGGAGAGTGAAGCCGGGCGCATCCGTATTTTTCGCGGGTTGACCGGCGACGGAAAGCCTGAGCAATCTGCCGTCTTTGCGAGTGGCATGAAGCGGCCCTATGGGCTGGCTTTTTATCCGCCCGGGCCCGATCCGCAGTGGCTCTATGTGGGGAACGAAAACGAAGTGGTGCGCTTCGCCTATCACAACGGCGATTTGAAGGCGAGCGGGGCGCCACAACACGTGGCGGATCTCCCGGACGGGGGCGGGCACTGGACACGGGCGGTGGCATTCTCGTCGGATGGCAGGAAATTGTTTGTCGCTGTGGGCTCGGCATCGAACATCGACGATCCTGATACGACTCCACGGGAGAAAAATCGCGCCGATATTCTGGCGTGCGATCCGGAGAATTGCGTGCTCGGCGTTTACGCTTATGGCATTCGCAACGCCGGGGGCGGAATCGCCGTAAATCCTATGACCAGCGAGTTATGGTGCTCGGTGAATGAACGCGACGCGTTGGGCGACAACCTTGTTCCCGACTACATCACGCACGTGCAGGAAGGCGGATTCTACGGCTGGCCCTGGTGGTACATCGGCGGGCATCAGGATCCGCGACACAAGGGCAAACATCCGGAACTGAAGGATAAAGCCATTGTGCCGGATGTGCTGCTGCAGCCGCACAACGCATCGCTTGAACTTGCTTTTTACGACGGCAAACAATTTCCCGGGGAGTATGCCGGAGACATTTTTGCTTCGGAACACGGCTCCTGGAACAAGACGGTGCGCGTGGGCTACGAGGTGATTCGCGTGCCGCTTCACCAGCGCGGCGATGCCGGCGGCGAGTATGAAGATTTCCTCACCGGCTTCGTGCTGCCCGATGGCAACGTCTGGGGCCGTCCCGTGGGCGTAACGGTCACCAGCGATGGATCGCTGCTGGTAAGCGACGACGGATCGAACTCCATATGGAAGGTCAGTTATAGCGGGAAGTGATGGGAGCCCTTCCGGAAGTACGAGTCGAATGAGGTCTGAGAAGGAGGTCTCAGAAAAAAGAAAGTAGCCATAACGAGCTTGAGGGGCTCTGATATGAGACCATCAGGGTAGCGGCACGGCGTCGGCATTAGGCACCGAACGCTTGGTTTTCGCCACCAGCCGAAACTGCCACCGCTGCCTCCAAACTCATTATGCCCAGTTCAGCCACGCCGCCCGGCCGGGTCGGGTCAAGGCCACGCCGGTGGACACGCTCTCGCCGCTTCGCCGTGATCGCGATCCTCTTGGGCGCGGCTCTGTGCATGATTGCCCTCGGAATGCACCGGTGGTGGCCGTTCGGGCAGGTTTCGGTTCTGCAGAATTTGCGCCAGGCCAGCGATAGCGAGGTGAAGGTTCGCACTTTTCGCCAGACATACTTCCCATGGCCCGGCTGCATTATGGAAGGAGTGGTTTTCATCCACGGCCCGGCCGACGCCAAGCCTCTCATTACCATCGAAAAACTTGCCATACGAGGGAGCTACGGCGGCCTTCTCTCCGAACGGATCAGTCAGATTAACGCCGAAGGCCTGCGCGTCTTTATTCCTCCATTTGGCGCCGGCACAACATTTCACACGAATCCTTCGAAGATCACCACCAATGAAATTGTCGCGAACGGCGCGGCCATCGAGTTCGCCTCACGCGATCCGGGCAAAGAACCTCTACGCTTCGACGTCCACTACGCTCTGTTGAAAAACGTGGGTTGGAATGGAGCGCTCAGCTACCAGGTGGGCGTCCGCAATCCTGAGCCTCCGGGAGAGGTAACCGCCGAGGGTAAGTTCGGAGTCTGGAATAAAGTGAGCGCTGGGGAAACACCCATCTCCGGCAAATACAAATTTGAGCAAGCGGACTTAAGCGTGTACGGCGGCATCGCAGGCACGCTGTCTTCAGAAGGCAAGTTCGAAGGGAAGCTGGCTCGCATTGATATCTCGGGCAGCACGACCACTCCTGATTTTGAAGTGAAGTCGGGTGGACATCCGGTGAGGCTAACCTCGCAGTTCAAGGCTCACGTGGATGCAATCCATGGCGATACCTTTCTGGATAACGTGACCGCCGATTTCTGGAAGACGCGGGTTGTGGCCCAGGGGAGCATCGCAACGTCGCCGGATGGCAAAGGAAAAACGGCAAAAATCGATCTCAGATCGAACAATGCGCGCATCGACGACTTTCTTAAGTTGTTTGTTAAGGCGGATCGCGCGCCCATGTCCGGAAGCGTGATGTGGCAGAGCCGCGCCGAGATTCCTCCCGGTGAAAAACCGTTTCTTGAAAAATTGAGGATGAATGGCTCCTTTGGAGTCACGGGTGGGACGTTTTCCGACCCTTCCACTCAGGAAGGTGTGGACAAACTCAGTTCAGGCGCACGCGGAGAAAAAGATCACAACGATCCCGAGACTGTGCTTACCAACTTGAAAGGCCAAGTCGAGCTCCTGTCGGGAAAGGCGAACTTCTCTGATCTATCTTTCGCTGTCCCCGGTGCAGCGGCCCGCATGCATGGGAGTTTCAGTCTGATCAGTCACAAGATCGATCTTCGCGGCCAGATACGAGTGGATACCAAAATCTCGGACACCACAAGCGGTTCGAAAGCGTTGATCCTGAAAATGATGGATCCGTTGTTTAAGAAAAAGCCTAAGGGAGAGATCGTACCGGTGCGAATATCAGGAACCTATGCGCATCCCACCTTTGGTCTCGACCTGGTTGACGACAAGAAGGCGGCGGGAGCCGGACAGCGGTAGTGAAGCCGCCAAAACGAGTGGATGGTGGGCGCTATAGGATTCGAACCTATGACTTCCACCGTGTGAAGATGGCACTCTACCGCTGAGTTAAGCGCCCACTATGCTGCGGTAAGTTCATCATTATACACACGCTGATACCAGCCTAAGCAGCCGCTTTCTTGCGGTTCCGACGTCTGCACAGGGGTTCGCGGGTTCGCTAAGAATTCTGCGCCTTTGGCAGGGCGGGAGGCTGATGGCTACTTTCTTCTGGGGCGACGACGATGCGCTTCGATTTTCGATAGACGTTCGCAACCGCCATCGTCCAGAAAGGAACTAAGTCGACCCCCGGCACGAGTTTGGCAAGAAAGGACGGCAGAAACTCCCAGTGCCAGCCAAGAAGGTGAACCAGCGCCGCTCCCATAGCGAAATCAAGAAGGTCATCGGCAGGCGACAAAGCGCCTTCAACGAATACGGGAAGCACGGCGATTTGGAGGGCATCGGCGACGATAGCCAGAATCATAGCGGCCCGGAAGCGCGAACCCGGTGAGATGGTGATGGTTTCGTTGGTCACGGCAGCCGCTTTGTGCCTCATGGCTATTTTAAACCCAATCCGACGTTCATCGGAGTGTGGCGATCATACGTATGGCGAACATGAGGAAGGTCAGAGAGTTGGGGCCCCAGGAAGCACGAAAGGCTGTGCTTCGCACTTCCAACTAGCCCGAGCGAAGGTCACCGATGACGCCAAACCGGGGAATGGGCGCACGGAGACTTGCAAATCCACACTGCACGCTGCCTCTCTCAGCCGGGCGGCTGTTCGTCACTTTGCCGGCGCAACCGGCCGTGGTAGCCTTATCGTCGCGGGGGGCAAAGGCGGCTTCGGGGTCGCTGGTACTTCTGCGCCAAGTAACCCTTCATGGCGGACCAAAACCGGCACCCTCGGCCTCCTGTATCGCCCTCATCTGCCGGGACTTCCGGGGCTTCTGCCGAGCAAGGAAAGGAACAACTTTCCGCTGGCCAGCGGGTTCAATCTAGTGTGAGCACTGCGGCGATCGACCGGGGCGTTCTGATGGCCGGGACGGTTGCGCGCTCGCAGGGGAATTTGGCGCTGCCAATGGGGGTGGCCGAGAGCTACACCGACGCGGAGGTCATGCTTCGAGTCAAGGCGGGGGACCAGTCCGCCTTCGATTATCTGGTGCAGAAGTATCGCCGGCCGCTGGTGAGTTTTATGTACCGCATGGCGCGCAACACGGCCGTGGCGGAAGATCTGGCGCAGGAAGTTTTTCTGCGGGTCTATCGCTCGCGCGAAACCTACGAAGCCAGCGCCAAGTTCACCACCTGGCTCTATCGCATCGCGACTAATCTGGCGGTGAATCATGCCCGCGACACGCGCCACGAGCGACCGGAGGTGACGGTCAGCCTGGATGAACCGGACGAGGAAACCGGGACCACGCTGGATGTCGCCGATGGCACGGTTTCCGCCGAGGAAGCCCTGGTGCGACGGGAGCGCATGATGGCAATCCGGAGCAGGGTGGAGGCCTTGCCGGAGAGGCAACGGTTGGCGGTGATTATGCACAAGTATCAGCAGATGGACTACAAGCAAATTTCCGAGGTACTGAAGTTGAGTGAGTCGGCGACGAAATCGTTATTGTTTCGCGCCTACGAAACCTTGCGGGAGCAGCTAAAACAGTTTCTCTAGAAGCGAAGTTGGCTATGGACGGAAGGTAAGAGCGGCAAAGAAATCATGAGGGAGTTACGGTTATGAGGTGCGAAGAGATTCGCGAGATGCTGCCGGACTTAGCGTCCGGTCTGATGGGGATGACGCCGGAGATCAGCGGACACGTGGCGGGCTGCAGCGCGTGCGCCACCAAGATGGAAGAGTTCCGCCAGACCATGGCGTTGTTGGAGGAATGGCAGGCGCCGGAGCCGTCGCCTTATTTTGATGTGCGTCTGCAGGCTCGCCTGCGGGAAGAGATGGCCCGGCCACAAGCCGGGTGGATGGCGTGGTTCCGGGGTCCCATGCTGGCGGCGGCGCTCACGGTGCTTATGGCAATTGGAGCGGGCTTGTTCTTCACCCGGCACAACGGCGACGAGGTGGCGTTGATTGAAAACCAGAATCAAGCGACGGAGCCGGGCACGGCGGTGAGCGATCTGCAGGCGCTGGAAAAAAATCACGATCTGTACTCCGATTTTGATCTGCTTGACGATCTCGAAGTGCAGCACGATGTGGTGGCGAATCCGTAAAGTGACGGAATGCCGAAGTAGATGAGGGCAAGGTAGTACGAATTCAGGGGCGGGGAGAATGCGGCGGGGAAATTTTAGGATGGGATGGATGGCAGCGGCTGTGCTGGCCATGACAGCCGTAGTGGTGTCCCCGTGCCCCGCGCAGCGCAATAACAGCTTCCGGCCGGTGCAGGGACAGGAACGGCAAACCGCGCCGCCTGCAAATCGTCCCCAGCAACGTCCCGGGCAAGGCCATGCCGGGGACTGGCTTCGCCGCTACCGGGGTTTGTCGCCGAGCGAGCAGGAACGGGCGTTGCAGAGCGATCCCGGATTCCGCCGTTTGTCTCCGGAGAATCAACAGTTATTGCGGCAGCGACTGCGGCATTTCTCCAGCCTTCCGCCGCAGCAGCAGCAACGCGTGCTGAACCGCATGGAAACCTGGGAACATCTGACGCCGGGTCAGAAAGAACAGGCGCGGGGATTGTTTCAACGGATGCAGCAACTCCCCCCGGAGCGGCGGCGCATGCTAACCACCGCGATACGCGATCTGCGCATCATGCCGCCGCCGGAACGCGAACGGATTATCGATTCCAACCGCTTCAAGAGTATGTTCTCACCCCAGGAACGTGACATCATGCGCGGTGCGGCCCGGCTTCCGCTGGCTTCGCCCGAGAATGGCCGACCCGAAGAATAATTGTCGGGGGACGGTCGTTGGTGGAAAGCGTGATGGGTGAAACTCGGTTAGTGAAAATCGTGGGAAATGGTTTCTGCTTTCGTAACGAACAAGGGCTGCACCCGCTCGGCTTTGACTGAGATGACGTTGTCCTGGTTCTGCAGGATGCCCTCGATAGCCAGGAACCGCTCTGAGGCCAGCAGCAGCCGGTTGCGATGAAACAGATCGGGAGTAATGATCGCGTTGGCTACTCCGGTTTCGTCTTCCAGACTCAAAAACACAAAACCTTTCGCGGTTCCGGGACGCTGGCGCACGATTACGCAACCTCCGATGCGGAGACGTTTGCCATGGGGAATGTTGCGCAGTTCGCTGGCCCGGCGAATGCCCATGGCGTTGAGCCAGTCGCGCCGGTAAGCCATGGGATGCTTTCCCACGGTAAGGCCGGTGCCGCGGAAATCGGCAACCAGGCGCTCTTCGTGGTTCATGGGCCGGAGCGGGGAAGGCGAATCGGATTCCGGCACATTTTCCAGCAGCGGTCCGGAGCCGCGCACCGCGCATTCCACTTGCCAGAGAGCGTCCCGGCGATGGAGTTGCGAGCGCCGAGTATCCGGTACCGGGTTGCGAAATTCCTCCGCCCCTCGCGTGCACTCGGTCGGAATGACAGAGGTTTTGCTGGTCACGGACCACTCGGCACTCGCCACTGAATTCAGCGCGCCGATTTCCGCCAGCGTGGTGAGTTCATCCTTGCGCAGTTCTGGAACGCGATGAGTGAGATTGTGAATCGAAGTAAATGGAGCAAGCATGCGTTCGCGCAGCAGCGCGCGAGCCGCGTCTTCGCGCAGGCCGCGGACATAGCGCAATCCCAAACGCAGCGCGATTTTGCTGAGGGCTGACGGCTGAGGGCTGACGGCTTCCAAAGTGCACATCCAATCCGAGCGCGTCACATCCGCCGGCAGCATCTTGAGGCCGTGGCGCTGCGCATCTTTCACTATGGTTGCGGGAGAATAAAAACCCATGGGCTGGTTGTTAAGCAAAGCCGCGGTGAACGCGGCCAGATAATGGCATTTCAGATAAGCGCTGGCATACGCGATGAGGGCGAAGCTGGCGGCGTGCGATTCAGGAAATCCGTAAAGCGCGAAAGAAGTGATGGAGAGAATGATTTCTTCCTGCGCCTTCGGCGAGATTCCATTCTGCGTCATGCCGGCGCGCAGCCGGGCTTCGATTTCTTTCATTCGCGCCTGGCTTCGCTTGAAGCCCATGGCGCGGCGCAAATCTTCCGCTTCGCCGCCCGAGAAGTTGGCAGCGATCATGGCGATGCGAAGCAACTGCTCCTGAAAAAGCGGCACACCCAGGGTGCGAGCCAGCACCGGTTCGAGCGATGGATGGGGAAAAGTAACCTCTTCTCTTCCCTGGCGGCGTTGCAAAAAAGGATTGACCATTTGACCGACGATCGGCCCCGGACGGATGATCGCGACCTGCACCACTATGTCGTAAAAACGTTGGGGGCGCAGGCGTGGCAGGCATGCCATCTGGGCCCGGCTTTCCACCTGAAACAAACCTATGGTATCGGCCTGCTGCAGCGCGGAATAAACCGTGGAATCATCCTGCGGAAGGTGCGCCAGATCCACTTCTTCCCGGTAGTGGTTGCGAATCAGTTCGATGGCATCCTTGAGCACCGCCATCATGCCGAGACCCAGCAAATCGACTTTGATGATGCCCATGTCGGCGCAATCTTCTTTGTCCCACTGCACCACCACGCGGCCGGGCATGGAAGCGGGTTCGAGTGGAACCACCGAGTCGAGCTGCCCCTGGCAGATGACCATGCCGCCGGAGTGCTGGCCGAGATGGCGCGGCATATCCTGCACGGCGAGGC
>Ga0181525_10001349_pt1 | contig 21020 bp, 16 predicted proteins | sample PEATcosm2014_Bin_48_FD_121100 | JGI IMG/M metagenome (GOLD analysis project Ga0181525, IMG submission 121100) | Peatland microbial communities from MTU Mesocosm Facility, Houghton, MI, USA - PEATcosm2014_Bin06_10_metaG | ecosystem: Environmental > Terrestrial > Soil > Wetlands > Peat | place...
GATGCTCTGTGCGAAGATCGCGGTCGCTGAATCGCCCTGCGTCGTGAGCGCACCTTCATTCGTCGCCGTGACCATGCCGCCGTTGAGACACTTCGTCGGATCAGCCTCGCAAGCCGACTGCGCGCCGCTTCCGCCATCGCTGCCGAGCGCGACGAAACCCCCGGAACTGCCCGCATCACCACCCTGACCGGCGACGCTCTGTCCGTACAATGCATTGGCGCCGACACCCGACGTCGTGATGCTGCCGCTATTGTCGAGGACCACATTGCCGGCGCCCGTTCCGCCGCCGCCGCCGCCGCTTTCGGACACCAGCCCTTCGGCGCTGCCGCCATACCCTCCGGCTCCGCCCAGCGCCTGTCCGAACATGCCATAGGCATAAGCTCCCGACGTGACGATCGAGCCCGCATTGCTCAAATGCACGTCGCCGCCCTGTCCGCCATTGCCGCCGCCGCCGGCGTCCGAATAGAAAACATTGTCGCCGCTGCCGCCGAAGCCGCCGGTGCCGCCCTGGCTTTGTCCGAATACGCCGATTGCGTTGTCGCTGGATGTCGTAATCGTTGCGCCCTTGTCGACCGTGATTGTGACGAGCCCGCTCGCGCCGCCGACGCCGCCATCGTCATCGTCGCTGCCGTTGCCGCCATTGCCTCCGATGCTGCGTCCGAAGACGCCATAGGCGTACTCGCCGACAGTCGTAATCTGGCCCGAGACGTCCACGACAACGTCGCCGCCGGCGCCGCCGGGTTTTGCGTCGCCGCCCTGAAGTCCGACAGCGCCCAAACTCTCGGCCAGAATGCCGTAGGCGCTCGTGCCGTTTGTCGAAATGACGCCCGCGTTGTCGACCGTGACCAGGCCGCCATTGCCGCCCGGATAGGTGTAATTGGGATTGCTGTCGAGATACGGACCGCCGTCGCCGGCCACTCCGCCAATGCTTTCCGCGAAGATGCCGGGCGAGCTGGCGCCGACCACGTCGATGGTCCCGTTATTGGTGACAGTGACCGCGCCGCCCATTCCGCCGTGTCCGCCGAAGCCGGCATTTGGAACGTCGGGGCCGAAACTATCCCAAACAGGGGAAATGCCTCCCTGACCGCCGGTAGACAGCGCGTAGATGCCGGCCACGAGATCGCCATGCGCCACAATGGTCGCGCCGTTTGTGATTGTGATCGCGCCGCCTGCGCCGCCATCGCCACCGAGCCCCGCTGGGTAATCAAAGCCTATAAGCGGTACGCCGCCTGCCGCGCCGCCATTGCCGCCAAGCGAAGTCACGTGAATGGCGCCGTAGATGAACTGCGTTGTCTGCTCCGGAGACGTCACGGCACTGAGATAGGCCTCACGCGCCTGTTCATCGATGATGGCTTGTTGAAGCGAGGCGATGAACGCCTGCTCCGAGCTGAAATTGACGCTGTTGCCGTCCAGGTACTGATAGATGGAAAAGACGTTGTTGATGAAGTAGCTCGGGTCGTTCGGGTCTGCGCTGTATTGGGAAACGAGGCCCTGCAGCACCTGGATGTCGTTCGGAAGCGCGCCGAGTTCACCGGTTTCGCCGAATTCCTCAGCGCGCGACAGAACCTGGCGAGCGCTTGAATCGACCGTGATATTGCCGAGATTGTTGACCGTGACGTCGCCGCCGCCGCCGCCGGCTCCGCCGTTGAATTCGCTGAATTCGCTTGGCGGGGTCTGGCCATCACCGTTGATTCCCCCGGTGCCGTTGCCGCCGACCGTGTTCACATAGATTCCAACGGCTGCCAGTCCGGTGTTGTTCGGAGCAAAAATTGCGGTCGAGATGTTGATGACGGCCGAACTGTCGGTCGTGAAGAGCAGCGGTGCCGCGGAAAAGCCCGTCGTCGATGTGGTCGCTGGCGCGAAGGGCTCAAACGAATTGGTATAGGACACACCGACGTCGGTGGATGTCGGACTGATCACGGTCGTCAAATTCGAAATCGTGAGCGACGTCAGCTGTGGCGGACTGCCGAGGCCCAACATGATTCCCTGCGATTGATCTCCGCTACAGACTGCCGTCGACCCGACAAATGTGCAGGGATCCGGGCCGGCTACTGCAGAGCTCGTCGCAATTAAGAAGAGCGCCAAAGCGGACGCGTGCGCGAACGCAAGCCCTGTCCGTCTCATGGATTCCCCCAGCCCCAACCCGGACAGCGCGCCAGTCTTGGCTGGCGCGTCTCGGCCGCTCTCAATTATTGCCCAAAAGCTAACAGCTTCGGTCAAATGTCACAACACAGACTTGACAAATCTGTCTAGTATGTATAGTGGTCGGTATGAACGCGCGCACCAACCTGTTGGTTCAGGCAGAAAAAGTTTTCAACGCCTTCGGCTATCGCCGCACCAGCATGGGCGAGGTGGCGAAAGTCGCCGGGGTGAGCCGGCAGGGGCTGTATCACCACTTCCCCAACAAACCGGCTCTCTTCGTGGCGGTGATGACGCACGGCCACGCGAACACCGTCGACAAAAGCATCGAGGCGCGCGATGCCGCCCGGGCGCGGGGCGAGGATTTCGAGTCGATCGTCACAGCCATGCTAGATGCGCGTTTCGGCACGATGCTGCGCTGGATTCGCACGACTCCGCATTGGGGTGAGCTGTTCGAGGAAGTCACGCATCGCTGCGCCCATGTGGTGCTCGAGCAGACGCTGCGGTTCAACAGGCTTCTGACCGAACTCGTCGAGAATGAGATCGCTTCCGGCCGGCTCGAACTTGCCGATGGCGTTACGCCCGAAGAACTCGCGGCTGCCTTCGGCACGGCGGCACGCGGCATCAATCTCAACTATCCGCCGCCGGATGCCGCGCGCGTTCGCATTGAGTACGAACGCCATGTGCGGCTCCTTATGTGTGGCGCCAATCGGAAGCGGATGGAAAACGCAAAGCTGTCGCTTGTCCCTTCGCAAAACATTGCCCGGGCATAGCGGCGATGTGGTTTCTCTACCCGGAGAGCAACCAGCCGGGGAACGGAGTGGGAACGCAACGGCGACAAGCCGGCCGGCGGCTCGCGAAAGCAATGGAATGGTAGGGTTTTAGAGGGTAAACAAAGCGTACCGCGGCGCTTCGGCGCCGAACGATTTGGTGTCGACTTGGCCATTGCGGCAAGGCCTTGTCTTCCGTATTTTCCGCCGCCCTCGGGTTTCGCCCGAGGCGCACAGATGGGCCGCCTTAGCTCAGCCGGTAGAGCACCGCATTCGTAATGCGGGGGTCGCGTGTTCGAGTCACGCAGGCGGCACCAGCCATTCCAACCTCCGTTCATGGCAGCGCCGGACAGGGCGGAGGGTGAGAGGTTTTCTGCGCTCGCCGAGAAAATCCAAAAAGCCCGGCACGTCCGTCTAGAGTGATACCGGGCGGACTTTGGCAGACCGCTTCCGGCAGCCAATCGACGGAGATGTGTTCCATGAGAACGATGATCGGAAAAACCGCCAGAAGATTGTCAGCGATTGGGCTGGTCCCGTCCTTGCTGATCGCGGCTGTGCCGGCGATGGCGCAACCCAAACCATCCGCTGCAGCCGCAGTGACCGATTTGATCTGCCGTCCCACGGGTCAACAGGCCGATTCGATGGTTCCCCTGAGGATCGAATTGCACGCGGCTGACGGATTTCTCCTATTCGAATTTGCAGACTACTCGCCCGCGGATGAAGGCAAACCCATACGCTTCAATAAGGACGCCAAATTTATCCAATGGAGTTCGCCGAATGGGGAGAGCGCGAACATGTACTCATTGGATCGCGTTACGGGGAAGTTCCGCTATACGAATGGCCCCTCACAAACCACCATTATATTCGACTGCAGCCCGGATCAGGAGCAGCGCAAGTTTTAATTCCAAGCGACGCGGCCGCCGGGCTCGCCCGCTGCCTTTCGCTCAGCCGGTGGAGCACAGTGTTCGCAATGCGGGGCGCGCGCGTTCGAGTCACGCAGGCGGGCTTCCTCCCGGATACACATCGGAAGGCCGGCGCATATGGATCGCGGCCCGCAAACGCGGCATAGTTCCGTCCAACAAAACGCCAGGGGGGAATCATGATCCGCAATTTCGGCAGAGCCGCGCTCGCTTCTCTTTTTCTTATCGCCATTGCAGCAGCCGCACAGGCACAAACGCCAACGGCGCCTCCCGTTCCTCCCAAGAACGACTACGCGGACGCGAAGAACTGGCTGTGCCTGCCCGGCCGCGCCAATGACGCCTGTTCGGCCGACGAGAACGCGACCATCGTGGCCGCCGACGGCACGCTGACGCCTGAGCCCTTCACGCCCGATCCGAAGGCCAAGATCGACTGCTTCTACGTCTATCCGACCGTGTCGCTCGAGCCCTCGGGCAACGCCGACATGGCCGCGGGACCGGAAGAACGCGCCATCATCACCGAGCAATTTGCGCGCTTCGGCGCGGTGTGCCGTCCTTTCGCGCCGCTCTATCGTCAGATCACGCTGATCGCGCTGCGCGCGATGATGATGGGAAAGCCCATCCCGGCCAGCCGCGAACTCGCCTATGCCGACGTGCTCGACGCGTGGAACTATTATCTCGCCCATTACAATCACGGCCGCGGCGTCGTTCTCGTCGGTCATAGCCAGGGCTCGGGCGTTCTTCTCCAGCTCATCAAGAACGAAATCGACGGCAAGCCGGTGCAGCGCAAACTCGTTTCGGCGATCCTGATGGGCACGCGCCTGGCAGTGCCCGCAAGCGGCGTCGTCGGTGGCGATTTCAAATCGATTCCGCTGTGCCAGGCGGCAGGCCAGACGCAATGCGTCATCACCTACGCATCGTTCCGCGCCGATGCGCCGCCGCCCGCCAATACGCGCTTCGGAAAAGTTGCGGGCGCGGGCATGGTTGCGGCCTGCGCGAACCCGGCCGCGCTCGCGGGCGGCTCGGGCGAACTCCATTCCTATTTGCGGGCGAGCGGGACCTTCAACGGCATTCCGCTGACACGCGGTCCCTGGGTGAAGGGCAAGACCATCGACACGCCTTTCGTCTCCGTGCCCGGAATGCTGACGGCGGAGTGCACCGCGAATGCGGAAGGCTCCTATCTCGCGATCACCGTGCACGCCGATCCAGCCGGGCCGCGCGCAAGCGACATCGGCGGCGACGTGATTGCGGGCGGCAAGGTGCAGGCCGATTGGGGGCTGCATCTCATCGACGCCAATCTCGCGATGGGCAACCTGATCGACATCGTGCGCGCGCAGACGAAGACCTATCTGAGCGATCGCTGAGCCGGGAGTGATTCCTGCGATCCGCGCCCGCGTTATCGCAAGTCTGCGGGCGGTGAATACGGTGAGAGGAGCAATATGACTCCGACCTGCCCCAATCTGTCGTGCGCCGGAGCAACCAGAATTTCTGTGGTGGGAAATAGTGCTCCTGTCACCTTATTTCTCGATAGCTGAGTTCAAAGATTAGAAAAAATCAAACAAGTCAGTCTCTATCAGCAGACTAGAAACATCAGCAATAGCCGGCGACAACTGCTCAAAGCCAATAATCTCATCCTCGCTCGCATAACATATACGAACCAAGCCATCGTCCTCAAAAATTGCGAACCTGCACGACTCTAAAGACTTTATCGAGCCACAATAATCATAGCGAATATTTTTAAGTGAATAGGATTGTTGAAATGACCTCGCAGCTACTTGAGACAATTTGTGGGGCTCGAGAGGTTTTCGTTCGACACTACTGCGATCATGAAGAGTAGAAAAAATGCCGTTCAGATTTAAGTCGTTAGCTCTTTCAAAAAAAGATTTTATCCCATCTCCGACTTGAGACGAGCGATTGATGCCGTCTGCGCCAAATCTATATTGAAAAAGCTTCAATTTCCGATCCTGTTTAGATTTGCATCGTAAGTTCCCAAACGGTTCGTTCCAGTGCTATCGTATTTCTTCCACGCCCCTCCATTATGCCCATCCCCGTCGCGGGTCCACATGTTGCCGTTGCCATCCTTATAGAACTCGAAGGAATAAGGTGACAGGGGCAATATTACCCGATCAGTCCCAATCCTCATCGCGCGCGCGTTGAATACGGTGACAGGAGCACTCCGACCTGCTCCAATCTGTCGTGCGCCCGAGCAACCAGAGTTTCTGAGGCGGGAAATAGTGCTCCTGTCACCGAATTTTCCGAGCAGCCTGATCCCCCAATGACGGAGATACCTAATTCACGCTATAGGATTTGGCGATTATCACGATCTCCGCTCCCCACGAGGGCACAAATACCAAGAGGATATATTCTTCATTCGAGATGCGCCGTTCAATTTCCGCGCTGCCTTCAGGCGTAGAGAATGATTCGCCATCGCTCAGGCTCGTGACCCAACCGATCCAACGGCGGATGTCTTCCAACGACAGTCGGTCGAGCGACGACACAATAATCCTCGAAACGACGTTCTGAGTGATGAGATCGACCGCTCTAAAATGTGAGACGCCACTCAATCCGATTGTTTTTGTAGCTGAACTGCCCGAAGCAAAGCGCAGCATCATCGACCTCGCATGGCGGTCGATTTCGATAGCTACGAGTTCGGCATCGTGGAACTCATCGAATAGCTGTGCCACTGCGGTAACTCCTGCTCGTGTCGTAAATACTGGTCGTCAATAAGAATAAGGTGACAGGAGCAATATTACCCGATCAGTCCCAATCGTCATCGCGCGCGCGTTGAATACGGTGACAGGAGCACTCCGACCTGCCCCAATCTGTCGTACGGTGGAGCAACCAGAGTTTCTGAGGCGGGAAATAGTGCTCCTGTCACCGAATTTTCCCCTGTCACCTTATTTCCGTCCATCGTCACGCGCGGACGCCGATAATCTCAGAAGAGCTAACACGCAAAAGAAAAGCGAACACAAAATGAATGCAAGCCCAAACAGAATTAGTACCGAGGTGATGGCCGGAGCCAATTGCAAGTCTCGTCTGAATGCCAGATGCAATGACATCAAAACACCAAAAACGACCGTAGCTTTTGCAATGGAAGCCCCGTAGCGGACTGCCACAAATTTAATAAGCCGAAGAACGACCACGTTTTTCTCCCAGCAACCGTGACATTTGTCGCTTGTCTTGCAGTCTTCGGAGCAGACGTCCCGGCGTCGGCGCCTTGCGTCGCCAGAGAATAAACCACTTCAGCCGCGTGGCACCTCCGGGATTGCTGCGATCCATCCGGCTTCGACGGCGTTATCGCTATTCGGCGGGCGCCGCGCGATGGTAACAGACAGGATGAGCATACAGGCCGAATTGATCCGCGTGGCCGCGCGCCTGTTCATCAGGCCCGGAAACCATCCGGACGCCACCGTGGCGGAGCAGCACCGACGGATGCAGTCCTATGAGCGCTGGGTGCCGCGCGCGCCCTCGGGGACCGTCACCGTCGACCGGGCGCTGGGCGCTATTCCCGCTGTTCGCATTGCGCGGCCGAATGCGCGGCCGGGCTGCCATGTTCTGTTCCTGCATGGCGGCGGCTATGTCACCGGCTCGCCGACGCTTTATCGCCATATCACCTGGCGCTTCGCGGAGGCGGCGGAGGCGGAGCTGATCGCGATCGATTATCGCCTTGCGCCCGAATTTCCGTTTCCCGCGGCGCTCGACGATGCCGCGGCCGCCTGGCAGGCGCTTCTCGCCGAAGGCGCCGATCCGAAACGCTCAGCCATCATGGGCGATTCCGCCGGCGGCGGGCTTGCGCTCGCACTTGCGCTCAGACTGCGCGACGAAGGCATCGCGTTGCCCGCCGCGCTTGCAGCGATCTCGCCGTGGACGGATCTCGCCATCACCGGCGCTTCGGCGCGGGCCGGCGCGGCCGATCCGATGCTGACCGCAACCGATCTTCACGCCTTCGCCGCGCACTATCTCGGCGGCGCCGATCCGCGCCAACCTTACATCTCGCCGCTTTACGGCGATCCGAAAGGCTTGCCGCCGACGCTCATACAGGTGGGCAGCGACGAAATCCTGCTCGACGATTCCCTCCGCATGAAAGAGCGCATGCGCGAAGCCGGATGCGCGGTGACGCTCGAGACATGGCCGCGCATGCCCCATGTCTGGCACGCCTTCGCGCCGATGATGCCGGAAGCGAAGACAGCGATCGCGCGCCTCGGCGCGTTCATCCGCCGGCAAACGGCGGTGCGTTAGATCAACTGATAGCGGATCGTCGAGCCGTCCTGACCCTTCAGTTCCAATTTGACGAGCCGTTGGGCCGCGTCATACCAGACGTCCTGCGTAAAACTGGTCCTGATGACATAGTGATGCGCGTGCGCCGCGCGACCGGCGACCGTCAGGCAATCATCGCCACGATCGACCACGGAGACCGGCATGACCTTCCCGTCTTCCGGATTGAGCACGACGGATTGCCTGAGCATCGCGGCATTCCAGAGACTCGCCGGAACGATCGTCGGCGCCACGGTTTGCACCTGCCCGTCGCCATCGACGACAAGCTTGCCGTCCTGATTGTTCGCATTCGTGCGATGGACTTTGCCGTTGTCGTCGGTCACGGCATTCATCGCGACCAAATGGCCGTTCGTCCATTGCTCGGTCTCGGTTTGATCGAACTTGTAGAGCGTGAGGAACGCGAACCCGACCGTGACATGCGTCACGATCTGCACCTTCGTCTCCGGCCCTTTGTGTTCTATGTCGATCGTGTTCGTGCCGATCGGCATGTCGTCGCGGGTCACCGCGAATTTCATCGTCTCGACGTCCGGTTTTGCGAGGGCCGGCGTCGCGCACACGATCGCCGACACGGCGAAGACGCCGAAATTCCAAAGTCGCATGTAAAGCTCCATCCGCGATGCGTGCCACGACAATGGCCGCGGACACCTTTTCAAGCCGTGAAAGCTGCTTCGGCGCTCAGGCGCCATCTCGCACTCGGCGACACCGTGCGGAACTTTATCAGGAACCGAACGGACTATCTGCGGGTTTAGAGTTGAGCGTGCAACTGGATTCCCGCTGTGGTGGACAGGGCTGACCCGAAACGTGCTGAAGGCGCGAATTTAAGCATGTCCGGATCGAGCCTCGCGCTCAACAACCTGCGCGGGGCCGTCATTTTCATCGTTGTGGCCTTTCATGCCGTGTCCGCCTATCTGGGCTCGCTGGCGCCGTCCGCCTATGTTTTCGACCGGCCGCCCTATCTTTGGCGCGCTTTTCCTATCGTCGACACCCACCGCTGGTTCGGATTCGACATCTTCTGCGCGTGGCAGGACGTCTGCCTGATGTGCCTGATGTTCTTTCTGTCGGCGCTGTTCGCCTGGCCGAGCCTTGAACGCAAGGGCACGTGGGGCTTCCTGAACAACCGCCTCCTGCGGCTGGGCGTGCCCTGCCTTTTCGGCCTGACGGTTGTGATGCCGATCGCGCTCTACCCGGTCTACCGCGTGACGGCGACCGATCCGGGCGTGGCCGGCTATCTGCGGCATCTCTTCGCGCTCCCGTTCTGGCCGAACGGACCGATGTGGTTTCTGTGGCAACTTCTCGCCCTGACGTTCGTGGCGGCTGCGCTGCGCGCCTTCGTACCACGCTTCGTGGAATTCCTTGCCAGACATTCGGCCGGCGCCCGCGAGCGGCCCTTCCGCTATTTCGTCTTCGTGACGATCGCAGCCGCGCTCGCCTACGTTCCGATGGCCCTCATCTTCACACCGATGCGCTGGGCCGACACCGGGCTTTTCGCCGTGCAGTTCTGCCGGCCGCTTCTCTACACGACCGTCTACATCGCAGGCCTTGCGATGGGTGCGGGCGGGCTCGGGCAAGGATTGTTTGCGCCGGGTGGAATGCTTGCGCCGCGCTGGGCGCGCTGGGTCACGGGCGCGCTCCTGGCATTCATGCTGTGGATCGGTCTCGCAGCGCTTTCCATGGGCGCGAAAGACGGCGGCCCGCTCGCACTTCAGATCGGCGCCGATCTCGCCTTCGCACTGGCCTGCATCTCCGGCTGCTTCGCCGCGTTCGCCGTGACGCTCCGCTTCGCCACATCGCCGTCGCGGATGTTGGGCAGCGCCTCCGAGAACGCGTTCGGGATCTACGTGCTGCATTATCCTTTCGTCGTCTGGCTGCAATATGCGCTCCTCGGCAGCGCGTTGTTCGCCGTCGCCAAAGGCTCGCTTGTCTTCGCCGGTTCGCTTCTCTGTTCCTGGGCGCTTGCCATCGCCTTTCGTTCGGTACCGTTTGCTTCGGCGCTTGTCGGCGGAGAACGCCGTGCGTTTTCGCGCAGGCCGGCCGCGGCTCCGCGCCTCGTCACCCCACGCGACGGCGACGACGATATCCGGCTGACACACATTGCGCGCTAGAGCCCAAGACGCAGCAAGATCGCGTGCGCCATGTCGCTGATCTTCAAGCTGGCATCGCGCAACCTTTTCCAGGACAAGCTGCGCTTCATCGCCACGATCATCGGGATCGTCTTTTCGATTGTGCTCGTCTCCGTTCAGCTCGGACTGTTCCTCGGATTCCAGCGGATGGTGACGACAATGATCGATCACACCCCCGCCGATCTCTGGATTGTCTCGCTCGGAACGAAATGTTTCGAAGATCCCTCGCTGCTCGACAAGAGCGACGCGACCAAGGCGCTCGCCGTGCCGGGCGTGACGGCAGCGGTTCCTCTGCTCATCGGGTTCACGGAATGGTCGGTCCCGAACAACGGCTCGACACCGGTCTTCGTCGTCGGCACGAGCCCCAATGGGCTTTACCCCTGGCACATCGTCCAGGGGGATCTGAACAATCTCTCGGACGCTCGCGGAGTCGCGGTCGATCAATCCTATTTCGGCCGCCTGGGCGTGAACGCCGTCGGCGAGACGACGACCATTCGCGATCACAAAGTCGAAGTGAAGGCCATCACCAAAGGCATCCGCTCCTTCACGACGACACCCTATATCTTCGCGCCGCTCGACAGCGCGCAGGATTATGTCGGTGTGCCGCACAACGACATTTCCTATCTTCTCGTGCGTCTGGCCCCGGGCACGAACGTCGCCGCCGTGCGCCGCGCGCTGATGAAAAAGCTCGACAAGGTCGAGGTGCTGACGCAAGCGGAATTCCGCGATCGCAGCCGCACATTCTGGCTGTTCGGCACGGGCGCGGGCGCTGCCCTCTTCGGCGGCGCGCTTCTGGGCGCCATCGTCGGCACGATCATCATCGCCCAGACTCTCTATTCGAGCACCAAGGATCATCTGACCGAATTCGCGACCTTGCGCGCCATCGGTTCGTCGAGCCTCTACATCCACAAGGTGATTGTCAGTCAGGCCTTGCTCAGCGCCGTCATCGGCTTCGGCATCGCGGGCCTCATCGACTACACCATCGTGCGGATGACGACCGATTCGGCGCTCCCGATCGTGATGACGCCCCTGTTGATGATCGGGCTCTTCGCGCTCACCGTCGTCATGTGCGTGTCTTCGTCCGCCTCGGCCATCGTGCAGGTGATGCGCATCGATCCGGCACGGGTGTTCCGCCAATGATCGCGCCCGTCATCGAAGCCGTCGACGTCGTCAAGCGGCTCGGCCGCGGCGCGGGCCAGGTGCAGGCGCTGCGCGGCGTGACCTTGAACCTCGCACCCGGCGAGCTCACGCTTCTGATGGGACCGTCCGGCAGCGGCAAGACAACGCTTCTTTCCATCCTCGGCTGCATGTTGAGACCGACGTCGGGGACCGTGAGCGTTTGCGGAGAAACGACGCGGCGCGCCGGCCATGGAAAGCTTGCGCGACTGCGGCGCGATCATGTCGGATTTGTCTTTCAGTCCTATCATCTCTTTCCGACGCTCTCGGCCCTCGACAATGTGCGCCTGGCGCTCGATGTGCGCGGCGAACAGGGCGAGCCCGCCATTGCGCGCGCGCGCGATATGCTGGAGACGGTCGGTCTCTCGCACAGGAAGAACGCGTTTCCGCACGCGATGAGCGGCGGCGAACAGCAGCGCGTCGCGATAGCCCGCGCCATCGTCGGAAACCCGTCGGTGATCCTGGCCGACGAACCGACCGGCGCGCTCGACACGGAGAACGGCCGCGCGGTCATGAGCGTGCTTGCGAACATCGCCAGGGACCCGTCCCGCGGCGTTCTGGTCGTGACGCACGATCCGCGTGTCATGCCCTTCGCCAACCGGATCATCTATATCGAAGACGGGCGCATCATCGGCGAAGAGGCGGGCAGGGCCGGACTGGCCGCCGCCGAATAAAGCCGCTATTGCGGGCGGCCCCGCCATCCGCGTTTACTCTCTTCCCAAGAGAATATTGGCTGGCCGGCACTTGTTTGATCCTCTCAAATCCGCCATGGCAGGCTGTGGCCGCACAGCATTGCCCGCAACCCCTGAGACACCAACAAATGTCTGAAGAAAAAAACCGCGACGCCGAACGTGAAGCGCGCATGGTCCGCGACGTGATCGCCGCGATCCAGCTTCAAATGATTCCGCGCGCCGTCGAGCTCGCCCGCGCGGGCCTGGACGCCGGCTTCGAGAACCCGATGTTCCTCCATCTGCGCGCGTCATCGTCGCTGGAACGCAATGACGGCATCGCCGCGCTCGCCGATCTCAAGCGTGCCGTGGAGATCGCGCCCGGAGATTTGTCCATCCGCAACGATTACGGAATCGTCCTTGGCCGCCACGAGCGCTGGGACGAAGCGATAGAGATCCTCGAGGGTTCGGTACGGCAGGCGCCGCGATCGGCCATCGCACAGTTCAGCCTCGGCTGGGCGCGGGAGGAATTGCGGGAATTCGATGCCGCGCGCGGTCATTACGAACGCGCCGCCGAGCTTGACCCCACCTATGTCGAACCGCTGGCGCAGCTTGCGAACCTTGCCTATCGCCGGGCCGATTATCCGTCCGCGAAGGCCCTCGCCGACCGCGTGCTTGCGATCCAGCCGCGAAACCATTTCGCGCTGACGACCCTTGCCAATGTCGCGATCGCAGAAGGCGAACTGGACAAAGCCGAGGCGTTCCTCCAGCAACTGATCGCAACGGCGCCCCCGACGCCGCTGGAAGGCGCCCTCGTGAACGGCGTGCTCGGAGATCTGCATCACGCGCAGAAACGCTACGCGCAGGCCTTCAGCGCCTATACCGCACGCAACCGAGAGCTGTTCGCGCTGAATGTCGAACGTTTCCGCGATCCCAATTCGGACGTGCCGAACTATTGCAACTGGCTGTCCGCGCAATTTGCGAACGCAAGTGCGCGACAATGGTCATCCAGACACAGCGCTGCGCCGGACGACGCGAGAGACGGCGCCACCGGCCATGCCTTCGTCATAGGCTTTCCCCGATCGGGTACGACGCTCCTCGAAAACATTCTTGCCTCGCACCCGGCCATCGTCACGTTGGAGGAACGCGACACGCTGCGCGACCTTGCCGGGGAATTTTTGCTGGATACGGCAGGCATCGCCCGGCTGGCGGCGCTCGGCGCCGACGAGGTCGTGGCGAAACGCGCGCTTTACTGGCGGACGGTCGAGAGGTTCGGGGTGCAGCCGGACGGCAAGTTCCTGATCGACAAATATCCGCTCAGCGCCATCAAGCTCCCGCTCGTCGCCAAACTCTTTCCCAAGGCGAAGGTCGTGTTCGCGCTTCGCGATCCGCGCGACGTGGTGCTGAGCTGTTTCCGGCAATATTTTGCGATCAACGCGTCGATGTTCCCGCTCCTGCATCTGAAGCGCGCCGCGCAGTTCTACGCCGCCGTCATGGATCTCGTCACGATCTACCGCGAGAAATTCGATCTCGACTGGCATGAATTGCGTCACGAATCGCTGGTGGCGGATATCGAAGGCGAAACCCGCAAGCTGTGCGATTTTCTCGGCGTGACTTGGGATGCGAAGATGCTCGAGTTCGCCGAACATGCGAAGACGCGCGCCATCACCACACCGAGCTCGATCCAGGTCGTGCGCGGCCTGAACCAGGACGGCCTGTCGCAGTGGCGGAATTACGAAGCGGAGCTCGCCCCGGTGATGGATATCCTCGCGCCCTGGGTGGAAAAGTTCGGCTATCGCTGATTCAGGGTTTCACGGACCGGAGCGAAGGACGCCCGGGAGCCAGCACCGAGCCGTCCCAGCCGAGATCGCGGCTGATGAGGCCGGCCGCATGGCGCACAGTGTCGGCGACGCTGCGCATACGGTCATCGCTCATATATTGCGCTGCGCTCGAGACACTGATGGCCGCCACGATCTTTCCCGCCGCATCGCGCACGGGCGCGGCCACGCAGCGGATATGGTCTTCGTTTTCCTCGAGGTCGAAGGCGTGGCCGAGCTTCGCATATTCGCGCATGTGCTTGAGCCAGGTGTTCAGGGAAACGACATCGGAGCGCCCATCGCCATCTTCGGCCTCGTAGAGTTCGCGCCAGCGCGCTTCGCTTTCTTCGAGGAGTAGCGCCTTTCCCAATCCCGTCGAGCGCAAAGACCGCCGCTCGCCGATGCGCGAGCAGATCTCGACGCGCCGGCTTCCGGAAATCTTGTCGAGATAAAGCGCACGCGTGCCGTCGAGAACGCCCAGATGAACGGTGTCGCCCGTTTCCGCAGCGAGCGCCTGCAGATGTTCGCGCGCGACGCGGGGCAGGCTCATCTGACCCTGCGCCAGATAGCCGAGTTCGAGCAGTTTCGATCCCAGCGAATAGCCCACGCGCGGCACGAAGCTCAGATAGCGCCGCTCGACCAGCGTCGTGGCCAGGCGATGCGTCGTGCTGCGATTGAGTTCGAGACTCTCCGAGAGTGTTGCAAGACTGGTCGCACCCGCGGCAACCGCCTCAAGAATGTCGAGGCCGCGCAAGAGCGTCTGACTGCCGACCAGCGCTTTTGCTGCCGGTGCCGTTTCGGCACGGCCTTCCACGGACTTCAATTCGTGTGATGTGTGCATGCCGGTCATCCCAATTGCACTGTGTGCGAACCGACGCATCGCAGCGAATCGCAATCGACTGATTCGCTTTGGCTGTCTTGCATAAGCCAAGAAGACGCATCGTTCAATTTTTCCCGGTGTGGGAACCTGTGCAGCGTTGCGCGAATAATGCCTGCGAGTTCCGTTTGGCGGCCACAAACGCAAAAGCTCGATTGCGGTTCCATCCCCGTGTGCGACATTTCGGGAGTCCGCAATCGCGCCGACCGGGAGCGTTCCGGCGGGGATATTCCGCGAGACAATGAAGGTCCGGATTCCGCGATGCGATATGCAGACCGCATCGCGGCGGTGCGGTTTTTTCGCCGCCGCCGTCGTCCGGCCGCCAACTTAAAAGAATGATTGGACGCAGCCAAGGCCCGGTGTTATCCGACGGCCGGTTCCTTATATTTCGAGCCACACGGTTGCAATTTCAGCAAGGAGACCCCCATGAATCCCAGAGACGCGAAATCCCGCCAGTCCGCCGCGCTCGACACGCCGACGCATCTTTCCGCGGAGGCGACGAAAGAGATTTCCGCAGCGTTGGCCCCGTTGCTCGCCGACGTATTCGCGCTTTACCTCAAGACGAAGAATTTTCATTGGCACATGTCCGGTCCGCATTTCCGCGACTATCACCTGATGCTCGACGAGCAGTCCGACCAGATCTTCAAGATCACCGACGACATCGCGGAACGCGCGCGCAAGATCGGCGGACCGACGCTGCGTTCGATCGGCCAGATCAGCCGGCTGCAGCGCGTCAAGGACAACGATGCCGATTACGTGACGCCGCAGGACATGCTGGCCGAGCTGCGCGACGACAACAAGGATCTGGCTGCCCGCATGCTGGCGGTGCACGACGTGTGCGACGAGTATAATGACGTCGCGACCGCCAGCCTGATCGAAGTCTGGATCGACGAAGCGGAACGCCGCACCTGGTTCCTCTACGAAGCCACGCGTCGCAGCAACGTCGACTAAAGACAAAGACGATCGCGGGACGGGACGATGCGCCCGTTCCGCAGCTCTTTCCGATCGAATGCGCCGAGGAGGCAAAGATGGCCGATGTATTTCTCGTGCCGGGTTTGCGCACGCCCTTCGTCAAAGCGGGCACGTTCTATGCGGGCTATACCGGTCTTCAGCTTTCGGCGCCCATCGCGGCCGCGATGAACGAACGCGCGAAGCCCGACTTCCTCGTCTGGGGCCAGGTGATCCCCGATCCCACAATCAGCAACATCGCGCGCGAACTCGTCTTCGAAGCCAAGCTTGCGCCCGAGCTTCCGGCCTTCACCGATGTGATGGCCTGCTCGACGAGCTTTGTGGGCGCGATACTCGCGGCCGGCATGGTCGGCAAAAGCGACATGCATCTGGCGCTTGTCGGCGGCGTCGAAACCATGAGCCATGTGCCGATTGCGCTGAAGCAGGATGTGGCCGACAAGATCGTCGGCTCCTTCGCGAAGAACCCGGCGGCGGCTGCCGACATTCTCGCGCATATTTCGGCCGGCGATTTCAATCTTCCCATTCATGGCTGGGCCAACCGCATCAGCGGCAAGACGCAGGGTGAACACACCGAAGAGACGGCCAAGCGCTTCGAGATTGCGCGCGCCGATCAGGACAAGCGCGCGCTGTTGAGCCATCAAGGCGCGATCAAGGGGCAGGACGACGGCTTCTTCAAAGATCTGATCCTGCCGTTCCAGGGCGTCGATCACGACACGATCCCGCGGCGCGACACCTCGCTCGAGAAACTTGCATCGCTTCCGCCCGTGTTCGATCGCACCAGCGGCAAGGGCACACTGACCGCCGGGAATTCCTCGCCGAACACGGATGGCGCCGCCGCGATCTGGGTGGCCGACGAAGAAGGCCTGAAGCGGTTGGGCAATCCGGCGCGCATCAAGCTCGTCGATTGGGAGATCACCGCGATCAACTATCTCGAAGACGGCGAAGGCATCCTCATGGCGCCGGCCCGCGCCCTCCCGCGCCTCCTTGCCCGCAACAAGCTGAAGGCGATGGACATCGCGCTGTGGGAACTCCACGAGGCGTTCGCGGCGCAGGTGCTCGCCAACATCAAGGAAGCAGGCGACCTCGACTACGTGCGCAACAAAGCCAAACTCGATTACGACATCGGGCCGTTCCCGTGGGACCGCGTCAATCCCCATGGCGGCTCGATGTCGATCGGCCATCCCTTTGCCGCCACCGGCGCGCGCATCCTCAGCCAGGCCGCGAAAGAATTGGCCGCAATGCCCAAAGGCGCGCGCGCCATCGTCCTCGAATGCGCGGACGGCGGACAGGGGACGGTTGCCTTGCTGGAGCGGGCGTAATTCCGAAATCTTTCCTCCCCAGAACGGAGTTCGGGGGAGGGGGACCGCGAAGCGGTGGAGGGGGCTGACGCTCGCACGATTTACGTCGGAGTGCCCCCTCCGTCTTGTCACGCGGAGTTTATCCTCCGGCCGCGCTTCGCGCGGACCGGTGGGCGTGGCAATCCACCTCCCCCGAGTTGCGCTCTGGGGAGGAAAGATCTTGCGCAGCCCGTTATCTCGAAACTCAAGCCGGACTCTGCATTCCGTAGACGATGTTGAGCAGGGTCTTGCGCGGCAGGAACGGTGCGAGACTGGCAAGCATCTTGTTGCGGAACCCCGTCACCACGACGCGCGTGTTGTCTCGGAAGCCCTTGTATCCCTGTTTCGCGACCGCCATCGACGACATCGGCGGACCGGCGCGCGAGAGCCGCGTTCTTCCCGTGCCGGCGCGCTCGCGAAACCGGCTGGTGGTGGGTCCCGGACACAGACAGCTCACATGCACGCCGGCCGCTTCGCCTTCCTTCCACAACGCTTCGGAGAACGACAGCACGAACGCCTTGCTTGCATAATAGACGGCCATCAGGGGACCCGGCTGGAAGGCCGCGGTCGATGCGACGTTCAAAACCCCGCCGCGCTTCGCCTTCATCATCGAAGGCCAATAGATCTGCGTGAGTTCGAGGAGTGCGCGGATGTTGAGATCGATCATGCCGAGCTGTTCATCGGCCTTCGAACCGTCGAGGCCGCCCGCGATGCCGTAGCCTGCATTGTTGACGAGCACGTCGACGTGAAGCCCTTTGTCGGCGATGTCCTTCGCCAGCGCCGCACCGCCGCCCGGCGCGCCCAGATCGCGCGCGATGGACGTGACCTTCACCTTGTACTGGCCGGCAAGTTTTCCCGCCGCCTGCGCCAGCGCGTCGGCACTGCGCGCCGCCAGAATGAGATCATAGCCGTCCTTCGCGAAGCATTCGGCGAGATCGAGGCCGATGCCGTAGGATGCGCCCGTGACAAGGGCCGTCAGCCCTTCCCCGATTTTTTTGCGCGCCACTGTTTCCTCCCGTGTTATGACGCCATCCTGCACGCGTTCGCCGGTGGGAACAATGAAGCTGGAGGCTAACACGCTGGAAGGCCGCTTCGTGCGGCTCGAACCGCTGGAGCCGCGCCATTACCCGGCGCTGAAAGAGGCCTGCGAGGCCGATACGGAAATCTGGGACCTCTATCCCTTTTCCATGCGGGGGGCGCATTTCGACGTCTGGGCGGAGCGGACCGCGAAGAACGTCGAGCGCGGCGAGGCGATTGCCTATGCCGTCCTCTTTAAGGGCGAGGTCGTGGGCGTCAGCCTCTTTGTCGTGATCGATGGGCCGAGCCGACGCGTCGAGATCGGCAATACCTATTTCCGTCCCGACGTTCGCGGCGGCGTCGTCAATCCGGAATCGAAACTCCTGATGCTCGATCATGCCTTCGCGAGCGGCATCCGCTGCGTGCAGCTTCGCGTCGATGCGAAGAACACGCGTTCGCGCGCGGCTGTCCTGAAGCTCGGTGCGAAGCAGGACGGCATCCTCCGCCAGGACCGCATCACCTGGACCGGCCGCACCCGCGACACGGTGATCTTTTCGATTCTGTCGGAGGAATGGCCGGAGGTGCGGGCGAAGCTTTTGGCGCGGCTGGAGGCATTCAGCGCCTGACCAAATGTCCACCCTCCCCTTGAAGGTCGAGCTCGCACGCTGTCGCTACTCGACCCTCAAGGGGAGGGTGGGACAATTCCTTACGCCGCGGCGCTGCCGGAGCGGACTTTCCAGAAGCGCACGGCGCGCTGTGCGGCCGAGACGGGCACGTTCTGATAGAGCGCGCCGAATTCTTCGACCTTCGACATGCGGCGTTCCGAACCCACAAGCGCGATCGCAAGGCTGACGAACACGGCGCGGTCGAAATCGGCGCCGCGGCAGAGAAGCGCCAGCGCATCGATGTCGCCGCTGTCGACGACCTTCTCGGTCAGCGCTTCGTCGACATCGGTGAGTGCCGCGAAGGCGCCGATGAACAGCGCCCGGCTTCCCTCCCCTTCGCGCAAAAGCTTGACGAGGAGCGGCGGCGCAAACTCGCCCTTCTGGCGGAACTCCTCAATGCGCGCCTTGATCCGGGCCGCTTCCATTTGCGGACGGCGATAGGCTCTCAGCAATTTCGCGCGGCTCTTCTCGAGCGCCGCGTCGAGCTCTTCCGGTGAAACGCTGTCGTAACGCGCAAGGATCTCGCGCCGGAGACTCGCCTCGACCTCGAGATAGACATCGTTCAGAAGTTCGAGCGGAACGTCTTCGCGGCGAACGAACGGCGCATAGAGAACGGGGCGGTTTTGTGCGAGCTCCGTCACCGTTTCGTACGTCTTTGGTGCGATCTTGGCTTGCGTATTTTCCAGAAGCGAAACCACGACGCGGTCGTCGCCCTTCTCCACCAGCGCGTGCGAAATCGTTTCGCTGATGTCGGTTCGCCGCGTGACCGCGAGGAGATGCTCCTGCGTCTTCTGCGAGATGACGGCGAGGAGATGGGACTCCGACAGTGCGGTGGAATGTTCCAGAATGGGACGGGCGACATCGATGTCGTCGAGGGCGAGTTTTTCGGCGGTGTTGCCGAGAGCAACTTTGCTCGGCCCGATCTTGGCGGCGAGTTCGGCCCGGATTTCCCGCGAGAAGTCCGCCACGACCGTGCTTAACACCCGGTCAAGCTTGGCGACTTTCGCTGCGTCGTTGTCATGTTCGGCGAAGACATCGGTCACCTCGCGCAGCAGCGCACGCCGGCTCTCGCTCGACATGTCGTTCTTGACATCGAGGAGCCGCGCGAAACGCGAAGTCTGTGCCGGTGCACTCATTTTTTGCGGGTTAACTGCCCTGGGCCCATGCCGATTTGGCCACGGAATCCCCTGCAAACCGCTTAAAATCGAAGCTTCAAATGTCTGGAACTGGACGAAGAGGGCCCGATCTACTTCGCCGCCAGATCGAGTTTGTTGGCGAGGATCACTTCATCGCCGCTCTGCGATGCCATGGCGGTCGCCGGGCGTGCGGCCTGGAGCTTCCCGCCGAAATCGGGGAGGCCATAACGCACTTCCGCAAACGGGATCGAAACCGCGCCCGTGTTGCCGAGCACGAGCGACAGATGAAGGTCGCGGCAATCGGGCGTCCAGCAGATGATGCGCACATTCCCCGACGACGCCTGCGCCACGAGATGCTGGCCGCGGAGATCGAGCGAAACGAGCTTCGCCTCTTTCGGAATCGCGACAACCATGCCGCTGGCATCGGCCGATCCCGCGAGCGCGATCTCAAGCTTGCGCGTGGCCCCGTCCACACGATCCTGCAGCACCGTTGCTTTGGGCAGCGGATAACGCGCTGCGCCTGCGGGCGCCGTGTAGCCGCCGCCCGGCAAAAGCCCCACCCAGGCTTCGCGGTTCAGTGTGAACGGCCCCGCTTTCATGAGCGACGAAGGAATAGGCTCGGTGCCGACGCCCTTCCACGACGTGTCGGCGATGAAGCGCGCGGGCGCGTTGCCGCTTTCCAGATAGACGATGTTGACGCGCTGCGGCGAGAGTTTGCTGTAGGCGGGAATGAGACCGGCAACAATTGCAAGCACGATCGCGGCCGCGGCGCTCAGCACGACGCTCGCATTCCACGCCGCACGCGACATCGGTCGCGAAGCCAGGAGCGGCACCGCCGTCATGAGCGCGAAGGCGAGCGGGATCGTGAAGAGCGGATGGAGCCGCAATCCCATCAGCGTTTCGCCGGCGACGACGAGCGGAATCCAGATGAGAAACGCGGCGAGCGCGCTGACCGAGAACGCGAGTTGCCCCCAATTTCCGGACCATCCGCCGAACGCCCCGGCCGTGACGACGAGAAGCACGGCTGCGACCAGCGCCGGAAAGAGGAAGTAAGGGCTGAGGCCCGGAAGAAACCAGGCCGTCGCGAGCCCGAACACGGCGATCCAAAGCCAGGGCGCCGCTGTCGCGCCGCGCGCC
>Ga0181525_10001350_pt1 | contig 21018 bp, 22 predicted proteins | sample PEATcosm2014_Bin_48_FD_121100 | JGI IMG/M metagenome (GOLD analysis project Ga0181525, IMG submission 121100) | Peatland microbial communities from MTU Mesocosm Facility, Houghton, MI, USA - PEATcosm2014_Bin06_10_metaG | ecosystem: Environmental > Terrestrial > Soil > Wetlands > Peat | place...
CGGCAAAAGGATGGCCTTTTCCACATCCCCGAAAGGACCGTCTTTGGCTCCGCGCACCGCCACAATGGTTGAATGACCGGTATCAGTCCGAAGAATGGTCGCGCCTATTCCGTGAATCGCGTCTCTGGGAGCATAATATTCGCGGAACGCAGCGCTTGGCTCCATTTCCTCCCTGGGACACGCGTCCTCGTCGGTGCCGACCACCCCTTCAGGAGAGCGAGCGCTCCCGACGCGCCACGGGTCGTTCGATGCGTAGCGTTCGACGTACACACGGACGTCGTCGTCGGACCAGCCGAACCAAGTCGCCATCGTAAATTCGAGATGTTCGGAATCTCGTAAGGACAATGTCGCTTTCCGGCCGCGGATTGCGGAGACAAACGCCTCGAGAAACGAAGGCCAACGCGAGGCGTCGGCCACCGAGTCATAGATTAAGCCGATGAGCGCGAGTATCGTCTCCGTTTGAGGCTGCGCTGGTGGCCCCGGCTCGGACATGCTCAGAAGATTCTACTTCAGAAAATTCTACGGCTCAACCGCGCCACCGTGAACTTCGCCGTATCGGCCACCGCCATCACCGCCATCACGCCCGCCTGCACCGGATCGGTAACCACCAGATCCGCGGCATCGGGAACGCTGCCGGCCATGTTCAGGCTGATCACCAGCAATCCCTGCGCGCGCACTTCGCGCACCGCTTTCTCGATATCGCCGCCCATCAACGCGCCGGCCAGCACCAAAGCGCGGGCGCGCGATAATCTTCCTACCGCGCGCACTGCATCGGCCAGCACCTGCTCGCCCACCAGCGGAATAGTGTCCACTGAAATATGTTCGCCGCGGATGTTGTGCCGGTCCGCCTCTGAGATGGCGCCGATGGCCACCTGGCCCACTTGCGCGCCGCCCCCGACGATAATGATCCGCTTACCGTAGACTTTCTGGAGCGTCTTTACGATGTCCACCCGGTGAACGATGGGAAGCTGCATGAGATCGGCGCGCAGAGTTTCCGCTAAATCCGGCAGATTAATCTCGAAATAGATGCGCGATTCCGGCTGCTCCTCAATAATGGACACCGACGCGATGTCGCCGTTATGCTGTGCGATCACGCCGGTGAGTTCGTGAAGCACGCCGGGGCCGGACCGGGCCACCACTACGATTCCAGTTGGCTCGCTCATCCTTTCTCACTTGCCGACTTCACTTCGTATTTTTTCAGCAGGCCGTCCCAGTGGCCCTGCGCCTTCAGCAGCAGCTCACACACTTCACGCACCGCTCCCTGTCCACCCGAGCTCCCGGTGATGTACTGGACGCAGCGCTTCACTTCCGGGCGCGCGTTGGCCGGCGCGATGCTCAATCCCACGCGATTCATCACCACTACGTCGGTCAGATCGTCGCCGATATAGGCGACCTCCTCCGCGGCAATGCCGGACTTAGCCAGGATCTCCTCCAGGATTGGAATTTTTTCGATGTGTCCCTGGTACACATAGGTGATGTTGCACTGCTTGGCTCGCTCTACGGTGGCGGGAGAAATCCGGCCGCTGATCAGACCCGTCACGATGCCCTTCCAGGAGAGCCACTGCAGCGCGATGCCGTCCTGCGTATCGAAGCCTTTGGTCTCGACGATCTTGCCCGACGGGTCCGGCACGCCGAATACTTTTCCATCGGTGAGGACGCCGTCGACGTCCATGAGAAGCATGCGAATTTTAGCTGCCAGTTGGTTTACATCCGGCATGTTTTTAGCTCCGCTCGCATAACTAATAAGGCGTTCACAGGAGTGTGAACGCGGCACGCACGAGTGCGTGCGCCACGCCGTTCCAAACAACTTTTAGTGGCATTGGGACGCGTAGGCGCTTCAGAGTAAGACATGTTCTTCATCGTAACCCACGGTCCCCGATGGGTTGCGCTTGCTGGTAAGGGTCGACGTTCAACTCTTGCATTCGAGCCCGCGCGGCCTTCAATCCGCCGGTGATCGCAGCGCCGGCGATGGCGTAAGGTTCCCAATAGAATCCTCCGCGCACGGTCCGCGCAATTGGATTGTCGCGCCAATCCCACAGCCGGGAGGGCGCGTTATCAACGCTGGGCGGCCCTGCGTCCCAGTGTCCTTTTGGATAGAAGAAAACACCGATCGCCTGGATGAGTACCGAATACAACGCGAAGATTGCGAATGCCCGGCGGGGCCACGCCCGGAGCGCGGGATTTTCCATGGCAGGAACGCCCATCGCCATCGAAACGACCAGCGGCGGCGCGAGTTCGGTCAGCAACCGCGGTCCCCAACAGTATCCGCCCCACCACAGCACCCACCGCGAGGTGACCAACCACTCAAGAGCGATGAAAACCGTAGCCATCACCAGAAGAGGGTTGGGCTTTCGACGCGCGACCGGAAAGAATGCAAACAGAGCGAACAGCGCCACCGGTGTGTAAATCAAGAAGCCTCGGCCTGGACTGAAGAACAGTCCGGCCAGCGCAGGTAAAGTGGAGCCTTCGATCCTAGGCACCATATAGCTGCCCGAAAGACGATCAAAAACGTACCAGTTGTAACTGGCCAGCAGCAGCCCAGCCGCGAGCGGCAGGGGGAGCAGCCGGGTATATTGTGCAATGCCGGCCTTGGCGAACAAAAGCGCCGCCAGAACAGCCAGCAGCAAAATGAGATTCGTCGGTCGAATGACGAGGGCCGCGGCCGCGCACGCTCCGCACAGCCAGAGCCATCCGTTGCGCGCCCGATCGTCCCACCAGCGTTGCATCCCATAGAGGCAGCCGATGACGGCCAGCTCACCTGGACCGTGCTGCCACAGCGCCTGGCTTGAAATGGACCACGTTTCGGTGGCCAGGGCGTAGACCAAGGTGAGCGTCCAGGCCCAAGGCGCGCTTGTGATTCGCTGGAGCAACAGCAGAAGCCAGACAGCCGAGAGAGCCGCAACAGTTGTGGCGGCGAATTTTCCCGCGACTCTCGCCAGCATCACCAGCGATCCCGTATCCCAATTGCGAACGAAGAAGGCGAGCGGCAAGTACAACGGCGACACCAGCAGCGGGCCACCAATGGGATAAATGCTGAAGTAATGGCGGTGGGCCGCCTGCAGCACGCTGGGCGCATACCAGACATGGACGCGCAGCCAGGGCTCAAAGCGATCCAGCGTGACGGCGCCATCCAGCAGGATTGCGAATGGAAGCAGCGAACCGGGCAACGTATCGCCTGAATCGATGGGACGCAGGTTCGCGTGATAAGCAACGGTGAGCGCCAGGAACAGGAGAAGATGCGGGCGTAAGCGTGCGAGCATGCGAGAGCTACGCGGCAATCAACGCCGGCGCGTCAGGCCCTTTAGGGGTTCGGTGGGCCGGATCGCGGCACGTGCAGCGACATCAGCACGATAGTTCCGTCGATGGAGCTGAACCAGTGCGGCGTATTTTCCGGCACGATCACGAAGTCGCCCTTCGCCACCACTTGTGACTTGCCGCCTTCGATGCCGTTCCCGGTGAGGTTTTCCGCGTTGGTGCGCTTTTCGTTGGTGAGTTTGCCGCCGGTGGTGAGCGTCGCCGAGCCGTCGATCACGTAGAACATCTCGGCTTCTTTTTCGTGAACCGCGGCCGGACCCACTGCGGATCGATACTCCAAATTCGCGCCGTAAGGGGCAAGCTGTAAGATATGTTCAACCACGGTGGGCTGGCCGTCCTTGCGCTCCGCTTTCGCTTTGGCCAGGAGCGCGGCGACGTCGGCGGCTGAGGCGTAGGTCTTAGCGGGCGGGGCCGGCTGTTGAGACCAGGCCGCGCTCACGCCCATGAAACTGAAGCTGACAGCAAAACTCAGGCAGATTACGATAAAACGCATGGAAACCTCCGGTTTGGGTTCGAATCCCAGATGCTATCACAACAGTCCGCGAGGCGCGGTTTGGGAGAAAATGAAGGGATGAAGCGAACTCGCAGAACTTCCAATCTCGCTCTGCCCGGCGTTTTGCTATTCGGCTTGCTAGTCAGCTTTCTAGTTATAGTCAGCCCGGCGGCATCCGCGCAAGACATCAACGTGATGACGTCCGGCGCATTTACAGCGGCATACCGCGAGCTTGCGCCGCAGTTCGAGAGCGAGGGCAACAAAAAGGTCGCCACTGCTTATGGGGCATCCATGGGAGGCGCGCCGGATTCCATTCCGATGCGGCTCCAGCGTGGCGAGCCGGCCGATGTGGTGATCCTTGCTCGTCCCGCTTTGAACGAACTGGTGAAGCAGGGGAAGGTTGTGCCAGCGAGCTGTGTCGACCTGGTGCGCTCCAGGATCGGGGTGGCCGTTCGAGCCGGAGCGCGCAAGCCCGATATCAGCTCGGTTGACGCGCTGAAACGCACCCTGCTCGAAGCGAAATCCATCGCATATTCCGATAGCGCCAGCGGCGTTTACATTTCCACTGAGATGTTCCAACGGCTGGGGATCGCCGATCAAATCCTCCCGAAGTCCAGAAGAACGCCCGGGCAAGTGGGCGTGGCTGTGGCGCGCGGAGACGCCGAAATCGGATTCCAACAGATCAGCGAGCTGCTTCCGGTATCGGGCATCACCCTCCTGGGGCCGCTGCCGCCGGAGGTCCAGCGAGTGATTCTATTTTCGGCGGGCATCGTCACAGGCTCAAAACATCCGAATGTGGCTCGCACGTTTATCCAGTTCCTGGCGTCGCCCGCCGCCATCCCCGCTATCGAGAAGAGCGGTTTGGAACCCATTGCGGCGCGCGCAGTGCATTCCGAACCGGCGAACTGAAACCCGCTTCGCAGGCACAGCGTCCACTTCAAAACATGCGTCTGCTTTCGGGAGTCTTTTTCGCGGCGTTGTGCCTGGCCCAGACACGCGAGCCTTTGCTCAAAGTTCCGCCGGTGAAGGCAACTATCGATCTGGACGGACAACCGATCGAAATCACCGCCTGGGGAGCCGTTAGCGCCGAGCGCTCCGGAGCTCTCGCATTAGCGCTCACAGTGGATCTGGGCAGCCTGCAGGACCGCCTGACTCCGGTCTTAGCCGCACAGCTCAATCGATCCGAGCGTTGCGGCGAGCGGCTCACTGTGGAACATGCCACCCTTGCTCCCGAAGGGGCAGCGAGCATCCTGACCGCGAATGTAAACTACGAGCGCTACGCCTGCGCCAAAGCGTTCGGCAAGGAAATTGTGAAGAGGCTGGTTGGCGGCCATGGCGTGATCGAAGTGAAGCTGACTCCCGAGGTTGCCGACAACAACATTTCGCTCAACGCGGAGGTTCGGAAGGTGGATGCAGACGGTTCGCTGGGCAACGTGCTGCGTTCCGGCTCGCTCGGCGATTCGCTGCGGCAGGACATCGCCGACAGCGTGGAATCGGCCATTCAAAAATCGGTCGATTTGAAGAAGACGCTGCCGGCTGCCGTCGGAAATGCGGTCGCCATCCAAAGCATTCAGTTCGCCAGCGGCGACGCCGGCCGGCTCTGGCTAACGATTGCCGCTCAAGTTCACATGTCCGCGGAAGAACTGCGGCGCGCGGTGGGACAATAGTGGTTGCAATGCCACTTACGACGGACGAAAAAATCATCGCACTGAGCCAGGATCTGATTCGACAATTTCAAACTATTTTCGGGTCGCATCCCGGCTTTCGGCCTGCCCACGCCAAGGGGGTTCTGCTGAGCGGAACGTTCACTCCTTCCTCGGCCGCCGCTACGCTCACACGCGCGCCGCATATGAATCGGGCGTCGACCCGAGTTCTGGTTCGCTTCTCGGACGGCACCGGCATACCGCTGATTCCCGATAACGACCCGAACGCTCATCCGCACGGCTGCGCGATTCGCTTTTATTTGGCCGATCGCGTTCACACCGACATCATTGCTCATTCGGCCAATGGATTTCCCACCAGAACCGGCCAGGAATTGTTGGAGTTTCTCCGCGCGCTGGCGGCCACCGATCGAACCAAGCTCGCTGGATCGCCTTTGGAAGCTTTCCTCGGCAGCCATCCCAAAGCGCTCGCATTCGTTCAGCTCCCAAAGCCGGCGCCCGCCAGTTTCGCGAACGAAGAATTCTTTGGCATTACGGCCATGCGCTTCACCAATAAAGAGGGGCTCAGCCGTTATGGACGCTACCGGATTATTCCCGACGCGGGAGTTCAGCATTTGAGCGATGCCGCGGCTGCCGCCAAGGGCGCCAATTACCTGTTTGACGACGTGAAGGAGCGAGTGGCCAAAGGGCCGCTCACTTTCCGCGTCGCCGCGCAACTGGCGAAGGATGGCGACACGGTGAACGACGCGACGGAGGTTTGGCCCGAGGATCGGACGCTGCTGGACCTTGGGGGGATCGCGCTGACCGCGCCGGTAGCCGACGACGCGCACGAGCAGAAATGGACCATCTTCGATCCGATTCCACGGGTAGACGGAATCGATCCCTCCGGCGATCCGCTTCTGGAAGTGCGTGCGGCGGTCTATTTGCTAAGCGGACGCCAGCGCCGGGCGGCGGGGGAAGCGGGCGCGCAGTCGGCGTAACCGTGCTCTATTTCACCGTATGCGCATCGTGGCGCACGCACTCGTGCGTGCCGCATTCACACTCGTGTGAATGCCAGGTCTTTCATTCACAGTGTCCGCAGGAGTGCGGACACTGCACGCAAGAGTGCGTGCGCCACAAGCGCGTGCGCCACAAGAGCAGGACATGCAAAATCGGGTAGCCGAATTCATCGCCCGCCATCGTATGCTCGAACCAGGGCAGCGCGCCGGTGTCGCAGTGTCGGGCGGCGCGGATTCGGTTTTCCTGCTCCACGCCCTGCGCGAACTTGCGCCCCGGCTGGATGTGCAGCTCAGCGTGATCCACATCGAACATGGGATTCGAGCCGCGGCATCTCTGGCCGACGCCGGGTTCGTTGCTCAACTGGCCGCGAGCTTCGCGCTTCCGTTTCATCTTCGCCGGGCCGACGTTCCGGCCATCGGCGGCAATCTCGAACAGGCCGCCCGGACTGTCCGGCACGCCTTCTATTCGGAACTGATCGCGTCCGGGGCCGTGGATCGCGTGGCCACCGGTCACACGCGGTCCGATCAAGCCGAAACGGTGCTCTACCGGATACTGCGCGGCTCGGGACTCACCGGCCTCTCGGGGATTCTGCCGGTGACGCGCGAAGGACTGATCCGGCCGCTGCTTGAAATTGACCGCGGCGAAATGGAAGCCTGGCTGCGCGAGCGCAAAATCCCGTGGCGGGAGGATGCCAGCAATCAAGATCGCGCTTTCGACCGCAACCGCCTGCGTCACGATGTCCTGCCACTGCTGCGCAACGAGTTCAACCTACAGCTCGATACCGCGCTATCCAATCTGGCTACCCTCGCTCGCGATGAAGAGACCTACTGGGAAGCCGAACTCGCCAACCGCCAATCGCCAATCGCCAACTGCAGCAGCATGGTTTTCCCCGTCAGCGACTTGACCACTCCTCCGCGGGCCGTAGCTCGCCGGCTAGTCCGACGCGCCATCGAGATAGTTAAAGGCGACCTTCGCACCATCGATTTCCATCACATCGAGCGGGTCCTCGAATTGGCGCAATCTGCCAGCGGCCACGGCCGGCTTCAAATTCCCCGGCTGGATGTCTGCCGGAGCTTCGATCAAATCCGATTGGCGCTGGAAGGAACCGCGCCGGACGCCATCGGCGCCTTCTCGTTCCCTATAGCGGTGCCAGGCGCGGTGGAACTTCCCGGTTCGGGCGCCCGTATTGCATTGCAGGTGCTAGAGAAAACAGGGGCGGCGCTGCCCTGTGGTACAGTGGTGGGTGAACTGGACTGGCAGCGTTTCGGCGGGGGCGGAGACGCGCCCAGCCTTGAGCTGCGTAACTGGAGACCAGGTGACCAGTACCGACGAGTGGGGCAATCCGAACCGGAAAAGATCAAGTTTTTCTTTCAGGAAGCCCGTATACCCTTGTGGGAACGTGGGAACTGGCCGATCATCACGTATAATGAAACCATTGTTTGGGCCAGGCGTTTCGGAGTTGCAGCCGATTTTGCGACGGGGCCCCAAACCCGAGCCGTCCTGCAGATAGCTGAAATAGGACATGAACTTTCGAATCCACGCCGCCGGCTGTAGCGTCCAACATAGTAGGCTGTTACGGCCCCCCCGTGTAGGGAGAAGGCATGAATAATTCAAACTTTAAGACCGCTATTTTCTGGGTGTTCATTATCGTGATCGTGGTCCTGTTTTGGACCGTGGTACACAATACCAAGTCCCGTCCGGACGCCCAACTGTCGTACACCCAATTGATGAACGATGTGAACGCGGGCAAGATCAAGTCGGTGAACATCAGCGGCAACGATCTGCACGGCGTGTATAAAGACGACAACCAGGAGCTGCACGCGGTAATACCGAACGTGCATCAAAGCCTGGATGACGCGATGCTCGCCAAGGGCGTGGACATCAAGTACAACAAGGAAGCGGGCGGCGGATGGGTCTCCATCCTTATCAATGCCATTCCGTTTGTTCTCCTGCTGGCGTTCTGGATCTTCATGATGCGCCAAATGCAGAGCGGTGGGAACAAGGCGCTTAGTTTCGGCAAGAGCCGCGCCCGGCTGCATTCCTCGCAGCAGAAGAAAGTCACGTTCAAAGATGTGGCTGGGGTGGAAGAGGCTAAGGAAGAGCTCCAGGAGATTATCGAATTCCTGCGCGAGCCGCAGAAGTTTCAGAAGCTGGGCGGCCGCATTCCAAAAGGCGTGCTTCTGATTGGTCCTCCGGGAACCGGCAAAACTTTGCTGGCGCGCGCCATTGCGGGCGAAGCGAATGTTCCCTTCTTCTCCATTTCGGGTTCGGATTTTGTTGAGATGTTCGTTGGCGTGGGCGCCAGCCGCGTGCGCGATCTGTTCGAGCAAGGGAAAAAGAACGCGCCGTGCATCGTCTTCATCGATGAAATCGACGCGGTGGGACGGCATCGCGGCGCCGGATTGGGCGGCGGACACGATGAACGCGAGCAAACCTTGAACCAGTTGCTGGTTGAGATGGACGGATTTGAATCCAACGAAGGCGTGATCCTGGTGGCAGCCACCAACCGGCCCGACGTGCTGGATCCGGCGCTGCTGCGTCCGGGCCGCTTCGACCGTCGCGTGGTAGTGGGACGCCCGGACGTCAAAGGCCGCGAGATGATTCTGCGGGTTCATACCAAAAAGACGCCGCTGTCCGACGATGTGGATCTGAGCGTGGTGGCGCGCGGTACCCCAGGATTTGCGGGAGCCGATCTGGCCAACCTGGTGAACGAAGCCGCGCTGGTGGCGGCACGGCAAAATCGTAAAGTGGTCACGCAATTCGATTTCGAGCTGGCGAAAGATAAAGTGATGATGGGTGTGGAGCGCAAGTCGCTGATCATCAGCGATGAGGAAAAGCGCAACACCGCTTATCACGAAGCCGGTCATGCACTGGTGGCCGCGTTGACTCCGGAGGCCGATCCGCTGCACAAGGTCACCATCATCCCGCGCGGAATGGCGCTGGGCCTGACGATGCAGTTGCCGATCGACGACAAGCACTCCTACAACAAGGGCTATCTGGAAGCTCAGATCGCCATTTTGATGGCGGGCCGGATCGCCGAAGAGATTTTCATGCACCACATCACCACCGGCGCGGGCAACGATATCGAACGCGCTACCGACATGGCTCGCAAGATGGTTTGCGAGTGGGGCATGAGCGACTTGGGCCCGATGAGCTTCGGCAAGAAGGAAGAGCAGATCTTCCTGGGACGTGAAATCGCGCAGCATCGCGATTACAGCGAAGCCACCGCCATTCTGATCGACGAGCAGGTGCGTAAGCTGGTGGATGCAGGTTATGACCGCGCGCGCAAGATCATCGAAGAACGGTCGGAAGGGCTGGCGCGAATTGCCGAAGCGTTACTCGAACGCGAAGTCCTGGATGGCGCCGAAGTGCGGCTGCTGATCGAGGGCGGGACCTTGACCACGCCGGTGCGTCCGAAAACGATGCCACCCAGCGATGGTGAAAAACAGCAGGTCATCCGGCCGGAGGGCGGCAAGCCTCCTATTACCGGACTGCTGGGCGGCGAACGGCCGCAGCCCGCATAAAGCTTGATCCCTCAATTTCCCGTTTACCTCTTCGACGTGGACGGGACTTTGCTGGATTCTGCGGCGGACATCTGCGGCGCGATCCAGGGCGTTCTCGGCCAAACCTCAGCGCCAGCGGCGCAGTGCAACGTCACTGACGATTTCCTGCGGGCGTACATCGGCCGCCATCTTTACGATCTGTTCCAGGATCTTTTTCCGGATCGGACCCGCGAACACATGGACGAGATGATCGCGAGCTATCGCACGCTGTATCTGGAACGCCGCCATGCCGCCACCAAGCCGTATCCTGGAATCGCGGAAGCGCTGGCGGCTTTGCCGGGCAGGAAATCCACCGCAACTACCAAGGGCACGCCAACCACGCGCGCAGTGCTCGAAATGTTTGGACTGTTGCCGTACTTCCATCACGTGCAGGGTACCGATGGCTTTCCCGCCAAGCCCGCGCCGGACGTCATTCTGGCCTCGCTCCAGGTGTTTGGCGTTCAGCCCGCGGATTGCCTGTTCGTGGGCGACTCGCCCACAGACATGGAGGCCGGCCGACGCGCGGGCGTGAAAACCTGCGCGGTGCTCTGGGGCTATGGCCGGCGCGAGGAAATGGCGCGTTGGGAGCCGGATTATTGGGTGGAGAGCCCGGCCGAATTACGCATAAACGAGCTATGCATTTAGGCTAGCCAACTCGTCCAAATCAAGCCGGCCGGTATAAATCGCCATTCCGAGCGCGGCGTGGATTCCGAGCTTATGCAATTCCTGGATCTCTTGGATGGTGGTAATGCCGCCGGCCGCGGTTAATTCGTGGCGAGTGGCCGCACGCAGCCGCCGGAACCAATCCAGATCCGTGCCTTGCAGCATGCCTTCCTTATCCACATAGGTGCACAGGAAGCCGGAGCAAAAAGGCTCCAAATGCGGAATCATTTCCTCGGCAGTATGGTTGGTCGCCTGTTGCCAGCCGTGCGTAACAACTTTCCCGCCCTTGGAATCGAGCGCGATAATCAGCCGTTCCGGTCCTACCGCATCTGCAATCTGGGTGAGCTTTTCCCGATGGAACGCCGCCGTTCCTACGATCACACGATATGCGCCTTGTTGGATCAAGGCGCGAGCGCGCCCGGCCGACCGGACGCCGCCTCCCACACGCGCCATGGTCCGCGAAGCAACCAGCTCCACCAAAGGATCGTTAGAGCCTCTGCTCTGGTCCTTTCCAAGCGCCGCGTCCAGATCGATCACCTGGATCTGCGGGAATGCCCGAAACTTCTCCAGCATCGCGAGCGGTCCCTCGGCTTCTAGCGCCTTCTCGCGCCCTTGCACCAACTGGACCACCTTGCCTTCCATCAGGTCGATGCAGGGAATGATCACGGCTTCGTCCTCATGGCGCCGGCCTGACTGGAACATTGTGCAGAGCGAGGTAATCTTTTAAATCCTTCACCGTGTAGGTACCGTAATGGAAGATGGAGGCGGCCAGCGCGGCGTCGGCGCAGCCTTCCGTAAGCACCCGCTCGAAGTCCTCCGGCTTCCCCGCCCCGCCGGATGCGATCACGGGGATGTGCGTGGTTTGCGAAACGGAGTGGGTCAGCTCGCAATCGAAGCCGGTCTGGACGCCGTCGGTATCCATGGAAGTGAGCAGGATCTCGCCCGCTCCCAGCATCTCGCCTTCCAGCGCCCATTCAACGGCGTCCATGCCTTCGTCGTCCCGGCCGCCACGCGTAAAAACATTCCAAGTCTTTTTTGTAAGAGGCGGGCCCGCGTTTCTGCGGGCGTCGATCGCCAGCACCACCGCCTGTGAACCGAACTCTTCGCTCAGCTCCGTGATCAGCTTCGGACGCCGGACGGCGGCGGTGTTCACGCTCACCTTATCGGCGCCCGACAGCAGGATCCTGCGCGCGTCAGCGACGGAGCGGATGCCGCCTCCCACGGTGAGCGGAATGAAAACCTTCCGCGCGGTCCGCCCCACAACATCGGCCATGATTTCGCGCGCGTCGCTGGATGCCGTGATGTCCAGGAACACCAGTTCGTCCGCGCCTTGTCCGTTGTAGCGTTCAGCCAGTTCCACGGGATCGCCCGCGTCACGCAATCCGACGAAGTTCACGCCTTTGACTACGCGTCCGCCGGTAACGTCCAAACAAGGAATGATGCGCTTCGCCAGCATTACGGCAGCTCGACGAAATTGCGCACGACTTTCAATCCGATCGGCCCGGATTTCTCCGGATGGAATTGAACGCCGAAGATATTTTCCGTTTCAAGCACCGCCGTATATACGACGTTGTAGCGGCAAATGGCGGCTGTGGCGTCCGTGACCGGAGCATAGTAGCTGTGCGCAAAGTAAAGATACGGATGCGGCGCGAGATTGGCCAGCAGCTTCGCGCCGGTTCGTTCAAGGGCTCCCGGCTGAATTTCGTTCCAACCCATGTGCGGCACGCGCGCGGTGGCCGGAAAGCGGCGGATCTGGCCGGGAAATATTCCGAGACCGCGCTCCTGGGGCGCTTCTTCGCTCGATTCAAAGAGCGCTTGCAATCCCAAACAAATACCCAGAAACGGCACTCCCGCGTGAATTCGTTCCAGCAGCGCCTGGCGCACCTGCATTCCATCCAGCGCGCGCATCATTTGTCCGAAGTGGCCGACGCCGGGAAGTATGATTTTCGTGGCGGAGCTAAGTGCTTCGGCATCGCGAACCAATTCGTACGCCGCCCCGATTTCAGACAACGTGTTCTCGACCGATCGCAAATTTCCGGCGCCATAGTCCAGTATCGATATCATAGAAGACCCTTGGTCGAGGGAAGCTGTTCTTTCAGCCGCGCGTCTTTGGAACACGCGTAACGCAGCGCGCGCGCGAAACATTTGAAAATCGCTTCGATCTTGTGATGATTGGAGCGCCCATACAGAACCTTGGCGTGCAGATTCGCGCCGGCATGATTCACGAATCCGCCGAAAAAATCTTCCACCAGTTCCGTCTGCAGATCCCCCACCAGCCGTACTTTCACCTTGTCCTCATATACCAGCGCCGGACGTCCGCCCAGATCCAACGCAACCACCGCAAGTGTCTCATCCATGGTCATCACGAAGTAGCCCGCGCGGTTGATTCCCTTGCGATCGCCCAATGCCTTCGAGACCAATTGGCCCAAAACGATGCCAACGTCCTCCACCGTGTGGTGCTGGTCGACATCCAGGTCGCCCGTGGCATTCAGCTTGAGATCGACTCCGCCGTGCTTGGTAAAAAGCTCCAGCATGTGGTCGAAAAACCGGATACCGGTGGAGATTTCGTAACGGCCCCGCCCCTCGATTTTCAGCGCGCCACGAATCTGCGTCTCCTTCGTCTCACGCGTCACGCTAGCCGATCTCATTCATATCCTCGATCACCTGGATCGCGCCTTCCAATCGCAGCAAGTCGACCAACTCCTCGCGCCGCGGACTTTGGCGCGCGGCCACGCCTATGAACGGTACATAAGCGGCTTTCGCGCAGCGGGCGTCGTCGACGGTGTCGCCGATATAAAGCAGCTTCTTGCCGGGATGCATGGCCGCAATCTTCAGCAGCCCGTCGGGAGCGGGCTTCTCGCATTCCACGTCGTTGGCGGAAACCAGCAGGAACCTGTCGCGCACGCCTTCGCGCTTCAACGTGATCTCCGCCTCTTCGGTGGTGCGTCCGGTGAAAATGGCCAATTCGAAACGTTCGGCTAAACGATCCAGCAGCCCGTCGCGCGGCAGCCAGCGCTCGCGATGGATCATGCCCCGATCCAGAAACAGGTAATTGAAATATTCGACGATGGCTGCGTATGGCAGGTCCACGCCTAAGTCGCGACAGATTTTCTGCGACAACAGCCAGTCGTTATTCCAGCCGCCCTGATTCTTGTATTCCTGGATGGAATCGCGCGAAATCGTCTTACCGGTAAAATGTTCCACCGTTTGGACTATCGTTTCGCGATACGATTCGGTGACGTCCACCAGAACGCCATCCATGTCGAAAACCAACATTTGCGCGCGTTCGTTTAAAGGTGAACCGCTCACCAGATCTGCTCCAACTCGGCCAGAAAGCGCCGGATCTGCTCGCGTGTGCCCACCGTAACGCGAACGCAGCCGGGGATCTCATAGCTGCGATCGCGCACCAGCACGCCCCGCCGGCGCAGTTCGTCGCGCACCGGAATTGCGCGCTGGCCCGCTTCAAATAGCACGAAGTTCGCTTTACTCTCGTAGTAAGGGATGCCGAGTTTTTCCAGCCCCACGTAGAGCAGCTCGCGCGCGGCCAGCGCTTCGGTAACGTATTTTTCGATGTAACTCTTGTCCTGAATGGCCGCGTGGGCCGCCAACGTGGCAAGCGTGTTCACGCTGTAAGGCGATTGCGCTTTATGCAGAAACTCGACGTTGCCGGACTGCGAGAACAGACAGCCCAGCCGCATGGCCGCCATTCCGTAAACTTTCGAGAATGTCCGGCTGACGAACAGATTCGGATAGTCGTTGAGCAGCGGCAGCGCGGTAACGCCGGAAAATTCGTAGTATGCTTCGTCGATCAGAACCGCAGCATTGGCAGCCTTCTCAAGAATTCGCTCGAGGCCGGCGCGTGAGGTGCCCGTGCCGGTAGGATTATTTGGATTCCCGAGCAGAATGGCGCGCGTGGACGGCCGGATGGCGCCGAGAAGCTCCTCCAGCGGGAAGGCCAGCTTCTGCGCGCGATAAGGAATTTCGCGAACGCTCGCGCCGGCTACATCGCAATAGAAGCGATACATGGCGTAGGACGGCCGCAGCAGCAGCACCTCGCCGCCATCGTCGATATAAGTATTCACCAACACCTGAATCGCTTCGTCGGTGCCGTTGGTGAGGATGAAGTCGTCCGGCTCAACCCCGAAAAACTCCGCCAGTTCCTGCTTGATCTCGCCATACTCGGGGTACATGGCGAGACCAGCCTCGCTCAAATGCTGGCGCAGATATTCGATCACCTGGGGCGACGCGCCGACCGTATTTTCGTTGAAATCCAGACGCAATTTTCCGGCGCGTCCGGCGGTGGGCGGCAAATAGGGCGCCATCTTGAGCACGGCTTCGCGCGGATGCAGAACGCCCGGCGGCAGATCGATTCGTTTACCTGCCAAGGCGCACCTCATTGCCCAGCCGCTCCTCACCGAGCGGGGCCTCAACATTCAGCCGCGCCTCAACCGATCTGGCGTGCGCTTCCAGCCCCTCGGCTCGCGCGAGCGTAGTGATCGTCGGGGCAAGCTTCCGCAGCGCGGCGGGCGTTAATTCCTGCACCGAAATTACTTTCACAAAATCGGCCGGGGAAAGTCCTCCTCGCATTCGAGCGGCGCCCGAAGTCGGAAGCACGTGATTGGGACCAGTGGCATAATCGCCCGCGGCCTCCGGACTGCTCGGCCCGACGAAGATGCTGCCCGCATGCTGGATCTTGGGAAGCAGCGCGGCGTCGTAAATGGCCAGATGCTCGGGCGCAAGCTGGTTGGATGCTTCCACCGCGGCGTCCATCGACGGGCAAAGGATCACCGCACTGTTGTGCCGAATGGCATGGCTCGCTACCGGCGCCGTGGGAAGTGTTTCGAGCTGGCGAGCCACCTCCAGCGCTACGCCTTCGGCCAGAGATCGCGAAGTAGTCAACAGAATCGACGACGCTTCCACATCGTGCTCGGCCTGCGCCAGCATGTCCGCGGCGATAAAGCGCGGATCCGCATCCTCGGCAATGATCACGATTTCGGTGGGGCCGGCGACAAAATCGATGCCTACTTCGCCCGCCAACAGTTTCTTTGCGGCAGCCACATAAATGTTTCCGGGACCGACTATGCGATCCACCTTCGGAACCGTAGCCGTGCCAAACGCCAGCGCCGCGATGGCCTGCGCGGCGCCGATCCGAAAGACTTTGTCGACTCCCAGAAACTTCGCCGCGCCGAGAATCTCCGCGCTGGGATGCGGCGAGGTGACACATATCGTTTTCACCCCTGCCACTTGAGCGGGAATCACCGTCATCAACACAGTGGATGGCAAGGGGTAACGCCCCGCCGGGATGTACGCGCCCATGGATTCGAGCGGACGCACTACGGAACCTAATCGGCGGCCATCGGGAAACTCAGCCCAGACATCGCGCGGCAGTTGCAAGGCCGCGTATTCGCGGATGTTGTGGGCCGCAGTCTCAACCGCCGCGCGAAAGCTAGAAGAAATGCCCGACTCCGCGGCGGCCCAGTCCGAAGCGGGAACCGTCAGAGTATTGCCTTCCAGTCGATCGAACTTGCGCGCGTACTCGAACACCGCCTCATCGCCGCGCCTGCGCACGGCTTCCAGAATGGGCGCCACCACCAGCTCGGCCTCAGCCATTCGGACGGTTTTACGCGTGATGAAGCTTTGCGCTTCGTGCAATGGAAGAATTCGCAGCATTATATTCAGAACAGCTTACATCACGATTTTGTTCAACGGATACTCGACAATCCCCTGCCCGCCCGCTTCTTTCAAACGCGGAATAATGTTGCGCACGGTGATTTCTTCGAGAATGGTGTGGACCGCCACCCACTCTTCGTCGCTGAGATTCGAAATGGTGGGCTTCTTCAACGCCGGCAGAATGCCCAGGATGGCGGGCAGACATTCTTTGCGCACGTTCAGCATGAGTCCCACCCGGCCGAGCGCGTTGATGGCGCCGTCCAGCAACAATCGGATATCTTCCATTTTGCGGCGCTTGGCCGCGTCTTTCCAGGACTGGAGATTGGCGATGAGCTGGGTGTTCGATTCCAGCACCGTTTCGACGATGCGCAGTTTGTTGGCGCGCAGCGACGATCCGGTCTCCGTCACTTCCACAATCGCATCCGCCAGCACCGGCGGCTTCACCTCCGTGGCGCCCCAACTGAATTCCACCTTCGCTGTCACGCCATTCTTCGCCAGGTACCGGCGCGTAGTAGCCACCAGCTCCGTGGCGATGATTTTTCCCTCCAGATCCTGCACGCTTTGGAACGTCGAGCCTTCGGGCACAGCGAGCACCCAACGCACTTTGCCGAAGCTCTGCTTGGCATAAATGAGATCGGCCACCGCGTGAACGCTGGCTTCGCTCTCTTCAATCCAATCGCGTCCGGTGAGTCCCGCGTCCAGAACGCCGTCTTCGACGTAGCGCGCCATCTCCTGCGCGCGGATCATCATACATTCGATTTCAGGGTCGTCAATAGCCGGAAAATACGAGCGCGAGCTGGTGGTAATGTTGAAACCCGCGCGGCGGAAGAGCTCGATGGTGGCGTTTTCCAGGCTGCCTTTCGGAATACCGAGCTTCAGTTTCACAATTTGCTCCCGTACACCGCCTCCGGGTCGTAAACGCGCGGCTCGGATTCCTTCCATTCGCCCGCCGCAAGCTGGCGAAAGAAGCAGCTCTGATAACCTTCGTGGCAGACCCCGGGCCCGAGCGCTTCTACTTGAATGAGCAGAGCGTCGAGATCGCAGTCGGTGGAAATATTTTTGACCACCAGCTTATGGCCGGAGGATTCGCCTTTAAGCCAAAGTTTGTTGCGCGAGCGGCTGAAAAAAGTGGCGTACCCGGATTCCACGGTCTTGTGGAACGCCTCTTCGTTCATGAAGCCGACCATGAGGACGCGGCCGGTGGCGTGATCCTGAATGACGGCCGTGATCAGGCCGTTGAGTTTGCCGAAGTCGAGAGTCATATTTCTGTCCAATGTCAGTCCAAGTTAAGACCTCAGTCCAAGTTAAGACCTCAGTCCCAGATAAGTGCATAGCAATAAAAAGGCCCGCCAAGTTGAGGTCGGCGGGCGGCGGATTTACTTCAAAAAGTTCGTTAGATTGCCGCCGATCGCCAGACGTACCAATGAGGATGGTGATGGGCGGAACACATGAAAACACAGTATAGCAATTTTGGGGGTTGGAGACTAGGGGGTGGTTTCATACTTATACTTCTCAGGCTTCCAAGGCTCCGTTACGCGGATTGCATCACCACGGTGAATCTGGCCCGAGGCCTCCTTCATCGGGAACCACAAGCCGCATCTTTGAACCGGCATGGGTGGCTTGATCGCAGCCTGGTTCGATCGCAGCCTGGTTCGATCGCAGCCTGGTTCGATCGCAGCCTGGTTCGATGACAGTTTATGGAACTCGAGGCACAGCGCGGTCCAGGTTGCGAGCGAGAACTGTCTGCGGAAATTGCAGGGCTTCGGCGGGATCTGCTGGACACAGAGTAATGCGAATCGATTTAGCGGCTGGCTGATTGCTCTTGGCGGCAACACTACGGATAGGAATCAAAACATTGGTCTCCGGATAATACGCAGCAGCGCTCCGGCGGGCAATCGCATAAGGCACGATCGCAAAGCGGGGAGCCAAGCGCGGCCTGCTTTATGTCACCACGGGCAACACCCAGGTCGCGGGACACGCCATGAACCATTGCGGTAAACAGCATCGCCCCCTGACCGAAATCGAGATCGCCGCCGCGCGGTTCCGGGCAGTTGCCAAGCCCAGGCTCGTTGACGAAGCAGTTGCCGTTCCAGGTGTCGAACGGCGTTACACGGGTGGCCCACCGGACGGGCTCCAGTTTGAAGATCGAGCGCCAGGAACGAGTCGATGTGGTCATCAACCGGCAGGCAGCCAAAGCGCCCTCTTGAACGCAGGGCCAGGACGCGAGTTTTCCCGCACTTTCCTGTTGGCTCATGTAGGCAGTTCTGCGACCTCCTGGTCTGCCTTGGCCGGCATTCTGGCCTCCTCTGCCGCCTTGAGGAACTGCATGCGTAATGCCGATGGCCAGGTTCCGCCGCAAACCAGACGAGCGGCGCTTCCAGCCGTCAGAATGAATGAGTTGGACAAATTTGAGCGGGACGAGGAATCACCAGAGGGGCTCTCCGGTGTCACGGTGTCGACACTGGTGGTCCCGGCTTCGTCTCCACTCGGGTGGATTGCGGTCAGGAAAGACATCAGTCATGATCGCTCGCGTTCGGACGAAACCGGCTCCCTCACGGTCGCGGCTCGGTAACGACATCAAACCACTGAGCCGCGCATGTGAGTAAGCAGTCTTTTCGGACTTTCAACACAGGCTGTTAGAGAGCGGGAACAATCAACGTGAGATCCGTTTCAGGATCAAACCGCTTCTGCATCGCTACCGGATCGACGGTGACCATTACTTCCAGCGTCGGAGACACGTACGCCTCGAGAACGTGACCGGCACGCGTAGTTCCGTCTGGACTCCCCACCACCATGTGCATGTGGACTACGGGCTTTCCTTGATAGAGTGCGATATCACCACTCATTCCAATTACTTCGTGCTGGCCATTGATGGGAACTTCTTGTACATTTTGCGCTGGGGATCGAACCATCCCAACGTGGCGCTGTTCAGTGCTCCGATAGCTGTGAAATGCCCACTCGTAACAGGAACCTTCTCCGCAAACTCCACCAGTCCGGAAAAGGCCTCATCTCCCTGGTAGAAAATGACTGCATATTGTTTCGTCGGTTCTCCAGGATTCAGTAATTGAATCTGCATTTTGGGAGCTTTACCCCTCGGGACGGCTTGCTCAGGTGCTACGTATTCGCCCGATGCCGCCCAGGAAGAACCTGTCATGGTAATGAACCCGATTAAAGATAATGTGTAAGCCAGTTGTCTTGGATTGTTCATAAGTTACCTCCGTAACCGTCGTAATTGATTGCAACCGAGCAGCCACCTTGCGGGTGCTGGCTTGAAGATAGTTACTCCGAGGTTTCTAGCGGCATGAGACGAAAAGTGGCCTCTGGGTGACGCCTGGGCGGCGCGGCGCCCGGCGCATGCCGATGGCCCGCTCGAAGGAACTCTCCCGGGAATTGTAGGTTAGCCGCGTGCAAGCCTTTGGCAGCCCAGGTGCAGTCGGCTCCGCGAGGAGGCCTGATGAAACCATACTTGGCATGGTATGGCAACTTGGCATGTTATGGCGCCGGTTTTATCGCGATTTGCGTATCCGTTGGTCCGTTAATTTCGGAACCGGGAAATGATCCGATTCCGAAGACCACGCTTCTCGCGCCGGCTCTGAAGGAAATCGCTTCCGTGGAAGCGGAAATCAACAGTATTGAAGGCCAGACACTCGCCGACGTTCAGCGCGATACTCTCGATCCCTCCAAAAAAATTATTCTGCTCGGAAAGCTCATCTTTTACGATCAACAGTTATCGGTCCGGCGGAATGAAGCGTGCGCGTTCTGTCATATGCCCGAGACCGGATTTACGGGCCCTGTGAGCGTACTGAACCAAACCACGGTGTCTTATCCCGGCTCTATCCGTACACGCTTCGGCGACCGGAATCCCCAAACCCACGGCTATGCCAGCTACGCACCCGTATTACATTACAACGCGCTCCAAGGCGATCTAGTGGGCGGAGCGTTTTGGGACATGCGCGCCACGGGACTCCGTATCAACAGCCCTCTGGCGGAGCAAGCGCAAGGACCACCGCTCGATCCGGATGAGATGGGAATGATCGACGCGGCTTGCGTTGTGTACCGATTATCGGAACGTCCCTACCGGCGCCTGGCCGAACAAATGTGGGGCGCCCAGGCCTTCGCCATCCAATGGCCCGGCGACGTGAAAACGGTTTGCGACCGGCCGGGGCCAGCGCCGGATTCCGATCCGCTGCCGGTGCATCTTGCGTCCATCGATCGGGGGATCGCGAACCAGACGTTCGACGGCATGGCTCAAAGCATCGCTGCCTACGAAGGATCCACGGAAGTAAATTCCTTTTCTTCGAAATACGACTACGTGATGGCCGGTAAAGACCAATTCACTCCGGACGAGAAGATCGGCTATGCACTATTCCGCAGCAAGGCGACACACTGCAACGAGTGCCACCGCGACGGGGGGCCTGGCGAAGAACCGCTGTTCACGGACTTCACCGCGTCAAACCTGGGTTTACCGCCGAATCCAGTCATCCCTTTTTATAAGGAGAATACTTTGGACCGGTTCGGATATGCGCCAAATTCGCTGGGCACCAACTTTCTCGACCTGGGCGTCGGCGGATTTCTACGAGGCCCTTTGGACCCGGACAGCAGGTGGCCACAGTATGCCACGTCGTTCATTGGCAAATACAAAACTCCCACGCTACGCAACGTAGACAAGAGACCG
>Ga0181525_10001354_pt1 | contig 20980 bp, 15 predicted proteins | sample PEATcosm2014_Bin_48_FD_121100 | JGI IMG/M metagenome (GOLD analysis project Ga0181525, IMG submission 121100) | Peatland microbial communities from MTU Mesocosm Facility, Houghton, MI, USA - PEATcosm2014_Bin06_10_metaG | ecosystem: Environmental > Terrestrial > Soil > Wetlands > Peat | place...
AGCGCAGTATCACGGTAAGCAAGACGTGGGGATCCCCGTTGACCTGGAGAAGCTCCATAACGCTCTGTTCTGTGCCGGGAAGACAACCTTGTCAGCCAGGTGGAATCAACGCCATATCGGCGGATATTGAACCCCTCGACTCGGCGAACGTCGCGGTCGGTGATAGCGGCGCGTGCCGGTGATAGCCGCGCCTCGCGGGTCAGGCTGCGTGAGGTTCGAACCAGACGGAGCCGAGGTCGTGCCCAGCGGTCAGACGTACGTCGGCGTCCAGGGCAGCGGCTAGGCGGCGCAGCAGGGCGATGGTGGGCTCGGTGCCGCCCTCTTCGATGCATTCGAGTTCATCGAGGGTCATGTCGGCGCGCTCGGCTAGGTCGGCGATGCTGAGGCCGAGGGCGCAGCGCTGGTCATAGACGGCTTTTCCGAAGGCCAGGGCCTCGCGGATGGCGACTCGCTCTGGATCCCCGGCCTGCTCGGGCGCGCGGACCCAGCGAGTGTGGTAGGCGGTCATCACACCTGCCTTTCGTAGATCTCCACCGCGGGCCTGCGGTGATCACGCTCGCACAGCTTCTGCGCCCGGACTGCCCGGTCGATCTGCCGCTGGTCATGCTGCCTGGTCTTCCGGAACACGGTCAGGAGCACGATCGTCCCCTCAGAAGTACACCAGTACGTGATCCTGGCCGCAACATCACGCAGCCGGACTCGCAACTCCCAGACCGGTCCCTCGAGGTGGTCAGACCACGGGCCGCCGAGCTCGGTCCCGTGCTCGGCGAGCATGCCGCATACCTCATCGACCCGCTTGAAGTCGCCGTCGCTGAGGGCGTCCAGCCAGTCGCGGACCTCCGGTTCGAGTTCGAAGTCGTAAAGGCCCCGTATTCTGCCGCTCACGCTTGGTCAGGCTACCTGGTGTCCCGCCGGATATGGCCTCATCTCGGTATGATCCTCACCGGCCTGTCGCGTACGGGACGCCCGGTCGGCGTGGTTATCGCGGCACGAGCATGCGCAGCCAGATTCAGCGGGCTCGGCGTGGTATGCCTCCGGACCGGGTTCGGTGACCGCACCAGGGTGACAATCTTCAAATATTAGCATTGCTAACGAGGTTCCGGAAAGCCTAACGGATAGCCAACGGCCGCAGGTAACGGGCCACGCCAGGCCGAGTCCAGCCATTCTCTCCCCAGCGGAACGGCACGTCAGACCGTACCCGGCACCGTCCAGCCATGCTTCGAAAGTGCCTCCTAAGCAGTAGGTCCCGCGTTCGAGTCGCGGTCGGGGCGCAGGTAAAAGAACATCTTTCACTATTAATATCGAATCTTGACGACTAATTACGATCTCCTGCTCGCAGGCAGTCCCTCGTTTCTGGACATTTCGCTATGCCGGGCAACGTTCGCCGACGACCCGCCACGGGCGAAATGGACGAGGATCATGTCTGGTAACTAGATAGGTCTTCTGCCGGCTGTGATGCCGAGTGTGCGTTGTGTAGCTGGCTGTGGGCACGGGTGCCTGTTGTCAGGCGAGGGCTGGAATTTCGGGAATCCAGGGGTCGCCTTGGGCGGCGCGGGTCAGGGCGTCGAGGGCGCTGATGCCGTGCCGGGCGGCGGTGGCCAGGTAGCTGCGGAGTGCGCAGAAGATCTGGGCGCCGGTCATAGAGCGCATGCAGCCGGAGACTTTGATCCGCAGCTTGCTCATCCGGATGGCCTGTTCCGCGGGATTGTTGTCAAACGGTACCCGCAGGTCATAGGCGAACCGCAGGTAGTCGCCGGCCCGGTCCCGCATCCGGTTCGCCAGGGCGCATCGTTTCTTCTCCAGCGAGCCGCGGCGGGCGGCGTTGAGCACGATCCCGGTCTGCGCGGCGTCAGTGAAGTACTTGTCCTGCTCGGCGAGCAGCGCCGGGTCGATCCTGGGGTGCCCGGCGTCGCGGGCGGCCGCGGCGGCATCTTTGAGGGTCAGCAGCGCGTCGATGGCTTGCTTCGCCCAGATGACGTCGAGTTTGCTGCCGGTCTCGGTGACCGCGGTCAGCTCCCGCAAAAGGTGGGCGTTGCACAGAGCGTGACCGGCCACCCCGGTGTAAGTGTCATACGGTGCCCAGGCGTCGTGGACGGCGATCCCGGTGAAGGACGGCAGTACGCCGGCGGCGTTCATGCCCTCGGTGCCGCGCTTGGGGTGCACGGTGGTCAGCACGTAGCCTCCCGCCGAGGCCGAGTGCACCCAGGCCAGCGTCCCGGCGACGCGGAACCCGGTCTCGTCGAAGTGCACGACCTCGCTGGCCCGCAGCGCCGCGACGATCACGCTGACAGCGGGCTGGATGAACGCGGCGATCTTCTTCGCGGCGGCGGCGATGACCGCCGGGGACGGTGTGCAGCCGAACATCTCGCCGAGGGCGGCGCGAGCCCGTTCCCTCGACAAGAACTGGCCGTGCCACAGGTACGTGCCGAGCGCGGCTAGCCGCGGCCCGTACTGCGCCGGCGCGGTCACCCCGTCCGGGGCGTCCGCCCTGGTGCGCGTCCCGCAGCACGTGCACTGCCGCTCGATCATCTGATGCTCGGTGACGACCGGCCTCACCTGCGGGATCTCGGTGACCTGCCGCCGCTCCGCCCCCGTCTGCACGCCGCCGGCGAGCCCGGCACCGCAGCCGGAGCATGTCGCCGGCTCGTGGACCACCACGTGATCAGGGTGATCGGTCAGTTCCATCGTCGCGCCCGGCTGCCCCTTCGGACGGCCCGGCTTGCCGCCCTTCCTCCGCAGTGACTTCGGCGCCGGCCTGGCGAGCCCGTCCGACGACGGCGGCTTGCTGGAGTTCCTCGAGTTCTGCTTCACCTGCGCGGCCAGGGCCTCTACCCGGGCCTCCAGTTCGCCGACCTTCGCCACCTGGACCTGCAGCGCTGCGATGATCCCGTCCTTCTCGGCCAGCAGCTCCCGCAGCCGCGCATTCGCGGTCCGCAGCCCCTCGCAGGTGGCACGCAGCCCCGCGATCACCTCATCCGGCGGCTCAGCCTCACCGGGCACACGGGGCGTACCGGGCACAACCGGCACACTGCCAGCGCCGGCCGGCAGTAGTCAATACGACACGCCCAGCCGGCCAACACAACAGCCGGAACCCCCGCGTCAACCAACCATTCAGAAAGGGCCTATCCAGTTACCATGTCTGCTGCGAACAGGCGTTCTGTCCTGACGTACTGAGGGGAGCCAAAAGGGCGCTGCCCGGCGCCGTCCACGACAAGAAAGCCGAGCGGATATAGGGCGTCCTGGCTGAGCTGGAGGCCGCAGGCCTGGTCACCCTGGCCGACAAGGGCTACCGGGGAAGCAATCACGCGAAGATTCCGTACTTGGGGAAGAACAAGCCGCAATCGCAGAAGGAAGACAACCGCGCCCACGCGAGGCCCCGGGCGCCCGGTGAGCGCGCGAATGCCCAGCTCAAGACGGTTCAAGACGTGGAGAATTCTCCGTAAGCTCCGCTGCTGCCCGTGGCGCGCCGGACGGCTCGCCAAGGCGATCCATGCATTGCAGATCCACGGCGCATAAGCAGGATGGAAAAGGTTCACTGCCGCTGACGCCGACCGGATTTCCGCCATATCGGCGGTTATCTGAAGTCGCCTGCAGATAATGCCTGGTAGGCGGGCATTTCTGCGGCGTAGACATGTCACCGCGGGAGCGTCCCGCGCTAACCGCCGACCTCATGAACGGACACCAGCTTCGTTGCTCTCCGTAGCGCTTCCCGCGCTCTGGAACGGCACTGCTGCCGCGCCGCATCCGGTGCGCGGGCCGCAGACGGCCCTGCGCTCCGGGACGGCTTGCCATCGGCGGCCTGGGGGCCCAGGACTCCTGACGTAGAGATTTAGCTCGGGCGCAGGTCAAGCTGGGAGCTAAATCTGCAGGGCCCGCCGTACTTCGGCGGGCAGGGTCCCGCGAAGTTGCCTGCGCGAGCTGATGCCGAGCTTGGTGAACACCTTGCGCAGGTGCCATTCCACGGTGCGCTGGCTGAGGAACAGCCGAGTACTGATTTCCGGGTTGGACAGGCCCTCATGGACGAGCCGGGCGATCTGCGCTTCCTGCGCGGTGAGGTAGATCGCCTGGGCTATGTTCCGCCTGCGAACTGCCTCGCCGGCGGCCTGGAGCTCACGGCGGGCCCGTTCGGCGAACGCCTCGATGCCCATGGCGATCAGCATCTCGTACGCGCGTCGCAGGTGCTCACGGGCCTCTGAGCGCTGCTTCTGACGACGCAGCCATTCGCCGTACAGCAGGTGCGTGCGGGCCAGCTGGGCCCGCATGCGGGTACGGCCCAGCCGGTCGATCGACTCCAGGTAGTAGTTGCTGGCCTCTTCGCCGCTGCTGGCCATGGCGCGCACGCACGCTTTCGTTCCCAGCGCCCACTCCGTCGGAGTAGTGCGGGCGCGTTCGGCCATGAGCTCCAGCAGCATCGAGACCACGGCCTCGTCGCGCGTCCGGGACGCGGCTTCGGCCAGCTCGGCGACGACGAAAGGCTCGTAACCGAGATCGCCCCGCTCGAAGGCCCTCAGGGCGGCGTCGCGCGCGTCGTCGTGGCGGCCGAGGCCGTTGTACAGCACCGCGATCGCGTGGTCGGCGACCGTCCGCAGCCGGGTGATGCGCCCGGCGCTGGCCAGCCTGAGCAGGGCCTCGTACAGTCCGGCGGCCGTGTCTTCGTCGGCCTGCCATGCGGCCAGCAGCGCGGCGCAGAACGCGACCGGCGCGGTACCGGTCGTCTCCCCGATCAGGCGATCCTCATCCATGAAACGCGCCGCGGCGGCCACGTCCCCCGCGTCGAGGTGAGTCCAGGCTACAAAGTTGAGCGCGTACTGCAACTGCACCAGGGCACCCGCGTTGCGCGCGACATCGGCTTGGCGGCCGGCCAGGGTATACCGCGCGTCGTCGTCCCACAGCTCGCCGGCCACGACGCCGCCGGCCCGCAGGCCGGCCAGCCAGAGATAACGGCCGACGTCGATATCGGTGCCGGGGTTCAGCGCGAGAATCTCCCGCTGCGCGCGGGCCAGTACCGGCGCGGCGGCCGTGTGCCCCTCGAGCAGCCGGACGGCGAGCGCGTCGAGCAGCACGTCCTCGGCGCGCGGTGGTACCGGGGCGGCGGGCGCGGCGCGGGCGGCGGCGGCGATCTTGGTCAGATCGCCGGGCTGGTCCGATTCGCCGGCCCAGATCGCGGCGCCGAGAGCCTGCAGGTGCGTCTCGCGCGCGAGGCGGACATCGAGCGGTTCCAGCTGCCGGGCCGCACCGAGCAGCAGCCGGGCCGCCTCGTGCCCGCGACGCTGCTCCAGCGCGATCTGTCCGCGCAGGTGCTGCGCCTCGGCGGCACGCAACGTGTCCGGCGGCCCGGCGTCGGCCGCGGCCAGCAAGTCGACCGCCGCGTCCAGCGCGCCCGCGTCGCGCGCGGCCCGCGCCGCTTCGAGCAGCCGCTGCGCACGCCGGGACGGATCAGGAGTCAGCGTCGCTGCCCGGTGCAGGTACGCGGCGGCCGCGGCCAGGCCGCCGCGAGCCTGCGCCCGGCCCGCGAAGCGGGCGAGCTGGGCCGCCACGTCCTCGTCCGGGCCCGGTGCCCCCTGAGCCTGATGCCAGGCGTAGCGATCTGGGTCGGCGACGGGATCGGTGGCCGCCGCCAGCGCCCGGTGAGCCTCCTGCCATTCCGCGAGCGATGCGGAATGGTAGGCCGCCGAGCGCACCAGCGGATGACGGAAGCGCACCCACGTACCGAACTCGATGAGGTCGGCTTCCACCGCCGGGGCCGCCGCCTCGGACGGCACCCCGAGCCGTCGGCTCGCACGCCACACCCGGGCCGGGTCACCGATCGGGCAGGCGGCCGCGACCTGCAGCAGCCGCCGGGTACCGGCTGGCAGATCAGCGATCTGCCGCCGGAACCGCTCCTCGATCCGGTCCGCCAGGGCGGGCGGCCCCGGCCGCCCGAGACCGCGCGACAGTTCCGCGAACGAACCGCCCCGCGACAGCTCGCGCAGCGCCAGCGGGTTGCCTCTGGCCTCGTCGAGCATCCGCTCCCTGACCCGTTCGTCCAGGGTCCATCGCACCGCGGAGGTGAGCAGCTGCCGTGCTTCGGCGTTCGGTAGGCCCTCGACGACGAGATCAGGCAGCCCGCGCAGGTCGGCGCCTGGCTCCCGGACCGCGATCACCAGCAAGACGGGCTCGGCCAGCAGGCGGCGCGCGGCGAAGGCCAGGACCCGCCCGGATGCCTGGTCCAGCCAGTGGCCGTCGTCGACCAGGCACACCAGCGGACGGTCCTCGGCCGCCTCGGACAGCAGGCTCAGCACCGCCAGGCCGACCAGGAAATGATCAGGCGCCAGCCCGGATCGCAGGCCGAGCGCGATGGCGAGCGCGTCGCGCTGCGGCTCGGGCAGCCGCGGAAGGCAGTCGAGCATCGGGCCGCAGAGCTGGTGGAGCGCGGCGAAGGCCAGCTCCATCTCCGACTCCACGCCCGCGACCCTGATCAGCCGTAGGTTCGTGGCCGCCCGGGCCGTGTGATCCAGCAGCGCGCTCTTGCCGATCCCAGCCTCGCCGCGGACCACCATGGCCCCACCGCGCCCAGCACGCACCGCATGCAGAAGCGCGTCGAGCACCTCGCATTCCCGCTTCCGGTCCAGGAATCCCAGGGACACATCACCCACGAATGGAAGTTTGTACCACCCGAGACTGGGTGACCAGGCCCTTCACTCGTTAGCGCAGCGACTCGAACGCGGCCCGGATCTCGGCCGCGAACAGTTCAGGCTCTTCCCACGCGGCGAAGTGCCCGCCCCGGTCGACCTCGTGGAAGTAGGCGAGGGTGGGGTACACCTTCTGGACCCAGCTGCGCGGGGCCCGGAAGATCTCGCCGGGGAAGACGGTGAAGCCGACCGGGACGCAGACCTGCGCGAGAGCCTGTCCGGCCGCGCGGGTCGCGGCTTGCCCATTCTCCCAGTACTCCCGGGCGGCCGAGGCCCCGGTGCCGGTCAGCCAGTACAGCGTGATGTTGTCGATGATGTTGTCCCGGGTGAGATGGCCCGCGGGCTGGCCGTCGAGGAAGGCGCGGGAGATCTTGTAGTAGCTGTCGGTGTCATGGTCGAGCATCCAGGCCGCCAGGGTGACCGGTGAATCTAGCAGGGCGTAGCCGATCGTCTGCGGCCGGGTGGCCTGCTCGAGGAAGTAGCCGTAGCCGCTGGTCTGCATGGTGGCGATCGCGGCCAGCGCGGCACGTTCGGCCTCGGAGGGTTCCGCTGGCGGAGGACCGAGCAGCGCCGTCTTGAGCAAGTTGAGATGGATGCCGAGCAGTCCCGCCGGTGCCTGGCGGGCCATCTCGTCACAGACGTAAGCGCCCAGGTCGCCGCCCTGGGCGACGTAGCGGGTGTAGCCGAGGCGGCGCATCAGCTCCGCCCACGCCCGCGCGACGCGGCCGGGGTCCCAGCCGGTCTCGGCCGGCTCGGCGGAGTAGCCGAAGCCGGGCAGGGACGGCAGCACCAGGTCGAAGGCGTCGCTGGCCGTTCCGCCGTGCCCGGTCGGGTCGGTGAGCGGGCCAACCGTCTCGAGCAGCTCCAGCACCGAGCCCGGCCAGCCGTGCGTCATGATCAGCGGCAGGGCGCCGGAATGCGGTGATTTCACGTGGATGAAGTGGATGTCCACCCCGTCGATCTCCGTGGTGAACTGCGGCAGCGCGGTCAGCTTCGCCTCGCACTTGCGCCAGTCGTAATCCGTCGCCCAATAGCGCGCGAGCTCGGTGATCGTCGCCAGCTGAACGCCCTGGGACCGGTCGGCGACGAGTTCCCTGTTCGGCCAGCGGGTGGCTGCGATGCGCTCCCGCAGTGCCTTGAGTTCCGCCTCGGGAACTTCGGGGATCGTGAACGGCCGGATCGCGGTCGCGTCCGCCGGGTTCTCGGTCGTGACAGGCATGAGGATCTCCTCGGTTCAGGTCTGCTCGTGGCGGTAGGGGGCCAGGAACGTGGTCAAGGCGGTCAGCGTCTCCTCGGGAGCCTCCTCGGGGGGATGGTGGCCGCAGCCGGGGATGACCAGGGTCTGCACGTCGTCGGCGGCCAGCTTCATCGTGTCCGCGACCTGTTCTCTCAGGCTGTGCTCGCCGCCGATGCCCAGCACGGGCATGGTCAGGTGCTGGGTCTTGCGCTGCTGGTTCTGGGCGATGGTGGCATCGAGCGCGCGGTAGATCGCGAAGCTGGCGTGCAGTGCGGCCGGGTCCGCGGCCAGGGTGTCGATGTAGTAGCGGACCGCGTAGTCGGGCAGCGGCTTGGCCGCCTTGGTGGCGAACTGCCAGCCGAAGTAGACCTCCTCCCGCCCGGTGACCAGCTCGTCGTTCACGGCGGCGAGCCGGTTGAACCCGAAGTGCCACAGCGCGTTGTTCAGGTGCGCGTTGGCGAACAGGGGCGGAGACGGGGATACCCCCGGGAGGGGGGTCTCGGCCACGGCGAGCCGGCCGACCCGGCCGGGGTGGTCGGCGGCCAGGGCGTAGCCGATCCACATGCCAGTGTCATGGCCGGCCACCGCGAACCGCTCGTGCCCGAGCGCGTCCATGAGCGTGGCCAGGTCCCCGGCCAAGGTGCCGGTGTCGTAGCCGTCGGCGGGCTTGCCGGTCAGGCCGCAGCCGCGCTGGTCGGGCACGATCACCTGGAAGTGGCGGGCGAGTGCGGGCATGATCAGCCGCCAGGCGTACCAGGTCTGCGGCCAGCCGTGGATGAGCAGCAGCGGCGGGCCGCCGCCGCCGGTGACCACGTGCTGGCGCAGGTCCCCGGTGTCGATGTAGCGGCTGGTGAACGTGCCGGCGAATCCCTCGGGCAGATTCGGTGCCCCGGAAACCGAGCCCGGGCCTTGCGGGCTGGACGATGTGTTCATGAGGCTCTCCTTAGGAGTCGCCGGCGAGGAAGTGCTCGCCGATGGGGGCGCCGGCGAACTTCTCGCCGATCAGCCGGGACAGGAGCAGGAGCGTGCTCCGCGGGCGGTAGTTGCCCACCACCCGCTGCGTCTGCCCGGCGGCGTTGCGGGTCACGATGGTGTAGTTCTTGATGGGCTCACCACGGACCCCGGCGGTGTAGTCCTCGAACCAGCCGTTGTCGCCGAACGGGCCGACAGCGTGGAAGTCCTGGTAGTCATACAGCGACCGGATGTGCACCAGCACGGTGCGCACCGCCTCGGGGCCCTGGACGTAGCCGTCCATCATCGAGCCCTCCAGGGTGACGTCGTCGGCCAGGTGGTCCAGCCAGGCCGGGTAGTAGCGGGCCAGGTCAGGGGCGGAATCGCCGCTTCCCGTCGAAGTCATGTCGTGCCTCCCTCGGAATAGGCCGCGCGGCGGAAGCCGCGGGATCTCCCTCAGGGTCGCCCGGGGCGGGGAACGTCGCGCCAGTGACATCCCTGGGCGCACGTCCCTGGGCCCACACCCTGGCCATGCCCTGGCCATGCCCTGGTCCGCCGATGCGGAGCCGCGGCGAGTCGTGACGCCCGGACTGCCAGGCAGACGCGCCAGGGCACTGGCGGGCAGCCGGCCAGGGACTCGACGGGCTCGAAGGAGCAGCCAAGCCCGGCACGCTGCTGCCAATACCAACCGAACCCCGGAAGGAATCGTCATGTCCATCAAGAGCAAGGTGCTGGCCGCCGCAGGGGTACTGACCCTGGCCGGCGGGCTGAGCGGGCTAGGGACGGTGGCCGCGAGCGCGGCTACCCCACAGTGCGGCCAAGGCTGTGTGGAGGTGTACAGCGCGAAGTACGCCACCGCGACGAGCCTGGGCTGGGTGGAGACCGTACTCCTGGGCATCCCGCTCCAAGGCGTGCCGACCGAGGTGCGCCCGGCCAGCGGCTCGAACCCGGCCGAGGACCTGATCGTCCCGACCGGCCGCCCGGTATCGGTGTCAACGTTCTACGCCGAGGGCATGGTCTCGGCCGCGGTGAACGCGCACTACGGCACGGAGAACGCGGTGCAGATCGAGTACGCCCCCTACGGCCACGCCACCGGCCTGTGCACGGCAGTGGCCGTCACCGCCTACCAGGACGAGGCCCTGAGCCTGCAGCCGTGCAGCGCCCCGGGCACCACCGTATGGATCATCGACGGCCACGATTCACCCGCGACCGCGCAGCAGGTGCCGTCCCTGTTCCCGATCGTCAACGGGTCCGACACCGACTTCGTCCACCCGTTCGCGATGACGATCCTGGGGAACCCGGCGCACCAGCTGTACACGCCGATCATCCTGCAGCACCTGATGGGCAACCCCGCCGACGTGCCCGCCAACGAACTGTGGGGCGCAGCCTTCGGGCCCGTCTCCTGAACCAGCCAGCACTGGCGCCGCCCCACCGGGGGCGGCGCCACTGTCGTGCCGGGCATAACGCCCGGCCGTTCGGAAAATTCTTAAATTCTTTTTAACCGAACGATCGGCGGTACAGCGGCCAGGAAAGCCTCCACGTCGGCGGCGAACTCGGCGTGGTGCTGGAACAAGAACCCATGCGCCGCGTCGGGGTAGATCTTCACCCGGGCGTACGGGATCAGGCCGGCCAGCAGGTAGGAGTAGTGCGGCAGGATCATCGGGTCGCGGTCGCCGTTGGCCACGAACACCGGCATCTGCAGGCCGCTGAGCCGCTGGAGCTGGCGTCGCGAGCCATCGCCTCGATGGTGTCCGGGGTGGTACCGGTGGAGCCGCCCACCCCGGCGTTGTCGAACGTCACGACCCGCCGGCCCGTCGCCAGCGCGTCGATCAGCGCCGGGTCCCAATTGTCCAGGTTCCCGCGGAAGTGCTGAAGCAGGACCAGCGGCACCCCGCCCTGGCCAGGGCCTGTATCACGGTAGGCATAGTCGATGCCGTTGGCGGCGCTGATGTGTTCGTTGGCAAGCTCCGAATACTCCGCGGCCATGGCTGGTCACCCGTTTCTCTCGGTGTCTTGGGTTCCGAGCCTGGGCGAACAGCGGCCGGCCTGCGCCAGGGTCATGCCCTGGTCATCACCCTGGCTGCCAGCCGAGGCCGGGCTGGCCGACGCCAGCCGGCTCGCCTGACCCTGGACACACTAGCCAGTCCGACTGTGCACCTGGCGGACTCGATCGCCGCTGCGCGGTCGGCATGATGGCAGGGATGCGACGGCCTACGCGTCAGCCTCCGGGAGGAGCCAGCTATGTACCGCACCGGCGCCGGCACTTACTTGAACCCGGCAGAGACCGCCTGGCCGCCGCCCGCGTCGGCTGACACGGTGCGCGGGAGCCGGCTGTACGGCCGACGCGCTGAGTGCCAGGCACTGGACCGGCTGCTGGCGGACGTGCGGACGGGCCAGAATCGGGTACTGGTCGTCCGCGGCGAGACGGGAGCAGGCAAGACCGCGCTCCTGGCTTACCTGGCCGAGCAGGCATCACGTTCGGCGTGCCGGGTGGCGCGCATGGTGGGCACGCCATCCGAAACCGGGCTGGCGTTCGCCGGGCTGCATCAGTTGTGCGCGCCGCTGCTAGGCCGGATCGAGCGGCTGCCGCTGCCGCAGCGTGACGCGCTGCGGTACGCGTCGGGCCTGACCGCGGGGCCGTCGCCGGACGGATTTCTCGCCGGGCTCGCCGTGCTGAGCCTGCTGGCCGCGGCGGCTGCGGAACGCCCGCTGATCTGCTTGATCGACGACGAACAATGGCTGGACCGGGCCTCGGTGCAGGCGCTGGGATTCGCGGCGCGCCGCCTGACGGCTGAGCCGATCGGGCTGGTGTTCGCGACCCGCGAGCCGGGCGCCGAGCTCACTGGGCTGCCCAGGCTGGACGTCGGAGGGCTCCGGGAGGACGACGCCCAGGCGCTGCTGGCCGCGGCGCTGGCCGGGCCCCTGGATGCCCGAGTGCGCGACGTCATCGTGGCCGAGACCCGCGGTAATCCGCTGGCCCTCCTTGAAGTACCGTGCTGGCTCAGCCCGGCGGAGCTGGCGGGCGGGTTCGGCCTGCCCGGCGCTGCCCCGCTGGCCGACCGGATCGGTGACAGGTTCACCGGGCAACTGGACGGCCTGCCGGACCAGGCCAGACGGCTGGTGCAGCTGGCCGCGGCCGATCCCACCGGTGACCGGCAGCTGCTATGGCGGGCGGCCGGTCGACTGGGAATTCCGGTCCACGCGGCGGCGCAAGCGGTCGAGGCCCGGCTGGTGGAGTTCGGCACCCGGGTCCGGTTCAGCCACCCGCTGGCTCGCTCGGCGGCTTACTGGTCGGCGTCGTTGTCCTACCGCCAGCAGATGCATGCGGTGCTGGCGGAGATGACCGACGGGGCCGCTGACCCGGACCGATGCGCCTGGCACCGGGCCCAGGCGGTATCCGGGCCGGACGAGGAGGTCGCCGCGGAACTGGAGCGGTCGGCCGGGCGGGCACAGGCACGCGGCGGACTGCCCGCGGCTGCGGCCTTCCTGGAGCGGTCGGTGCTGCTGACCACCGATCCAGAGCGCCACGCCGAACGCGCGCTGGCCGCGGCACGCGCGAACATGCGGGTCGGCGCGTTCAGCAAGGCCCTGGACCTGCTGGCCGAGGCGGAGGCGCAGGGGTCCTGGCGGGTGGATAGCCTCGCCCAGGCGCGGTCAGAGCTGCTCCGCGGGCAGATCATGCTCGCCTCCGGCTCGGCCGGCGCTGCTTCGGGCAGGCTGCTCGAGGCGGCCAGGCGGCTCGAATCGCTGGACGCCGACCTGGCCCGCCAGGCCTACCTGAGCGCCTGGATGGCGGCGCTGTTCGCCGGGCGGCCGGCTAGCGGTGACCTGTTCGAGATCTGCCGGGCCGCCCGGGCGCTTCCGCCGTGTCCCGAGCCGCAGCCGGTCGACCTGATGCTGGACGGCCTGGCGATCATGGTGACGGACGGGCCGGCGGCCGCGGCGGCCGCGTTGCGGCGAGCCGTGAACGCCATAGGTAACGCGGACATCACCGCCGGGGAAGCCTACTGCTGGGGCTGGCAGGCTCAGGTCGCGGCCGGAGCGCTGTGGGACAACGATGCCCGGTGCGCGCTGCTCGTCCGGCAGGTCCGGCTGGCCCGAGCGGCCGGCGCGCTCGACGAGCTGCCAGTCCTGCTGGAGGCCCTGGGCACGGCCGTCGCGGCCAGCGGTGACATCACGGCCGCCTCGGCCCTAGTCGCCGAGGCCGACACGATCCGCGCGGCAACCGGGACGCGCGCCGCCCCGCTGACCGCGATGATGCTCGCAGCGCTGCGAGGGCGCCGCGACGATGCCGCGCCGCTGATCGAGGCCGTCACGGCCGAAGCCCAGCCCGGCGTAAAGGGAATCGCGGCGGCCTACGCGCACTGGGCGGCCGCCGTCCTGCACAACGGCCTGGGCTGCTACCCAGAGGCGCTGGCCGCCGCCCAGCAGGCCACCGAGGACATCACCGCGCTACCTGTCTCGATGTGGGCGCTGCCCGAGCTGGTCGAGGCAGCCGCGCACGGCGGACAGGCCGGGCTGGCCCACGATTCCGTCAAGCAGCTCGCAGAGATCACGCAGCCATGCGGCCACGATTCCGCGCTCGGCATCGAGGCCCGCTGCCGGGCGCTGCTCAGCGCCGGCACCGAGGCCGACGACCTGTATCGCGAGGCGGTCGGGCGGCTGGGCCGTACCGGGCTCCGCCCGGAGCTGGCCCGCGCGCACCTGCTATACGGGGAGTGGCTGCGCCGCGAGGGCCGGCGCGTCCATGCGCGCGAGCAACTGCGCACGGCTCACGACATGCTCGCCGCGCTCGGTATGAGGGGGTTCGCCGAGCGCGCGCACCGGGAGCTGATCGCCACTGGCGAGACCGCGCGCCAGCGCAGCGTCGAGACCGCCACCACGCTGACCGCGCAGGAGGCTCTCATCGCCCGGATGGCCCGCGACGGCCGCACCAATCCGGAGATCGGCGCGCAGCTGTTCCTGTCCGCGCGGACGGTCGAATGGCACCTGCGCAAGATCTTCACCAAGCTCGGCATCAGCTCCCGCCGTGAACTGCAGACCGCGCTAGCGCAGGCTGCGTAGAGGCCGGGCGCCATGACGGGCAAGGTCGCCATCATCACTGCGGGCACCCACGGCGTCGGGGCGCGCCTGGTGGCCGGCTACCGGGAGCGCGGCTGGGCGGTGGTGGCCACCGCCCGGACGGTCGGGCCGTCGCCTGACCCGGACCTGCTCACCATCGCGGCAGACATCGCCGACCCGGCGACCGCCAACCGGATCATCGGTGGAGCGCTGAAACGGTTCGGCCGCATCGACACCCTGGTCAACAACGCCGGTGTTCACCTGTCCAAGCGATTCACCGACTACACCCCGGCCGACTACGCGGCCGCCGAGGTCAGCCTGGCCGGGTCCTTCTGGCTGACTCAGCGGGCCGTCGCCGAGATGGCCACCCGGTACGGCGGCCACGTGGTCAGCGTCCTGGCCACCATGGCCGGCCCGGCGGACTCCGGCGCGCCCGCGGTCTTGGCCGCGTCGATCAGGGGCAGTCAGGTGGCGGCCACCAGGTCGCTGGCCCTTGAGTACGCACCCCTCGGCATCCGGGTCAACGCCGTTCTCCCACAGGCCGGCCAGATGAGCGATGTCGTGAACGCCGTTTTGTTTCTGGAGTCATCGCCGTCCGTCACCGGCGAGATCGTGCGTGTCGACGGTGGCCAGATCGGCCCTGAACCCGGTTAGTCTGCCTCGCGCGGTTGGGCTAGCGCGGCGTGCAGTTCGCGGCGGGACTCGATGCCGAGCTTGGTGAAGACCTTGCGCAGGTGATACTGGACGGTCCGGGCGGATAGGAACAGCTGGGCGCCGATCTCCGGGTTGGTCCGGCCGTCGCGGGCCAGCCGGGCGATCAGGGCCTCCTGCGGGGTCAGCGGGGTCTCGATTTCGACGCTGCGCTGGCGCACCGTCTCGCCGGTGGCGGTCAGCTCCTGCCGGGCGCGCTCGGCGAACCCGTCGATGCCCATCGCGGTCAGCATCTGGTAGGCGGTGCGGAGTTGCTCGCGGGCCTCGGCGCGGCGGTTCTGGCGGCGCAGCCACTCCCCGTAGAGCAGGTGCGAACGGGCCAGCTGCGCGCGGATCTCGGTCTGCCCCAGACGCTTGATCGACTCGCGGTACCAGTGGTCGGCGGCATCGTCCTCGCTGAGGAAGGCGCGGAAACGGGCTTCGATCCCGACCGCCCAGTCGGTCGGGGTCACGCAGGTACGTTCGGACATCCACGCCAGCACGGCTCTGACCAGCTCCGTGTCACCGGTCCTGGACGCCGCCTCGGCCAGCTCTGCCACGACAAAGGTCTCGTACCCGAAATGGTCGCACTCGAAGGCTTGCCGGGCGCATGCGCAGGCTTCGCTGTAACGGCCGAGGCCGTTGAAGAGCACCGACCTGGCCATCAACGCGAAGTTGGCCAGATTACCCAGGCCACTGGCGGCGGCGGCCTGCAAGATACCGTCGGTCAACTCGATCCCCTGCGCTTCATCGCCGCGCCAGGAGGCCAGGATCATCGGCATAATGGCGAGCGACGATGGACCGGCGACGCCGGCAATCACGCGCTCTTCTTCGATCAGCCGGGCCGCCGTGGCCAGGTCGCCGGTGAGCACGTGGATATTGATCGGGAACTGCAGAGCGTGCCGGAGCTGCATCAGAGCGCCCGCTTCGCGGGCGACCCGAACGTTACGGTTGACCAGGGTTCGCCAGGACTCGAAATCCCACAGTTCCATGGCAAGCATCCCCCCGACGTTGCCCGCTGTTGACCAGAGCCAGCGGCGGGCCTCCTCCGAACGGACGTCAAGCGCGAGCTCGAGTTCGAGTGCTCTGCCCACCGCGTGGGCCGCGGCGGCGTAGCCGTCGGTGAACCGCAGGACCAGCGCGTCGAGCAGGGCATCCACCGGGCGCGGCGGCCCGGGCGGCGCACCCGGCGCTTCCCGCGCGGCCTGAGCCGCTGCGCTCCTGATGTCCAGATCGCCAATCCACATGGCCGCTTCGAACAGGGCTTCCAGGTGCGCTTCCCGCGCCAAGGCGGCGCTGACCGGCGCGTATAGGGCGGCCGCGCGGAGGGAATGCGGGACCGAGTCGCTGATCCGGCGCTGGTCCGAGGCGATGTGCCCGCGCAGCCGCTCGGCATCGGCCGCGCCGAGTGCGTCCAGCGGCCCGGCCTGAGCAGCGGCGAGCAGTTCCGACGCAGCGTCGAGCGCCCCGGCCTCTCTCTTGGCCGTCGCCGAGGCCAGCAGCCGTCGCGCCCGGTGCCTGGGGTCGGAGGTCAGCAGAGCAGCCCGTTCCAGGAACGCCGCCGTCGCGGCCATGCCGCCGCGGGCCTGCGCCCGCCCGGCTGAGCTCTCCAGCTCCGACGCGATCCCCTCATCCGGCCCGGCTGCCCCCTGCGCGCGGTGCCAGGCGCGCCGGTCGGGGTCCGCGACGGGATCGGTCTCCTCGGCCAGCGCCTCGTGCACCACGCGCCGGTCCGAGAATGGCGCCGACCGGTAGACCGCCGACCGGGCCAGCGGGTGGCGGAAACGCACCTGCGTGCCGAACTCGGCCAGGCCCGCCCCCGCCGCCGGCTCCCCAGCCTCGGCCGGGAGATCCAGTCGCGCCGCCGCGCGCCAGACCAGCGCCTGATCACCCGACGGGTCGGCCGCCGCCAGCAGCAGCAGAAGGCGCGTCGGACCCGGCAACCCCTCCAGCTGCCGCAAGAAACTGTCCTCGATGCGTCCGGCCAACGGCGCCGCGCCCGGCAGCCCGAACCCGCCTGCCAGTTCCTCTGGCGTCAGTCCGCGAGGCAGTTGCAGCAGCGCCAGCGGGTTCCCTCGGGTTTCCGCGATGATCAGGTCCGCGACCCGTGCGTCCAGCGGCCCGGCCAGCGCCGAGGCTAGCAACTCGCGCGCATCGTCCCCCTTGAGCCCTCTAAGCTCCATCTCCGGCAGCCCGGCCAGTTCCGGGCCCGGCTCTCGTGCGGCGAAGACCAGCCCGACTGGATCGGCGGCCAGGCGGCGGGCCACGAACCCCAGCACCTGCGCTGAGGCCTGATCCAGCCACTGCTCGTCGTCGACCAGGCAGATCAGCGGCTGCGGGCCGGCCGCCCCCGACATCAGGTTGAGCACGGCCAGGCCGACCAGGAACCGATCCGGCGGCGGCCCCGCCGCCAGTCCGAGCGCGATATGCAATGCGTGGCGCTGCGGCGCGGGCAGGCCCGGCGCCCGGTCGAGCATCGGCCCGCACAACTGGTGCAGGCCCGCGAACGCGAGCTCCATCTCCGACTGCACGCCCATCGCCCGTGCCACCCGGCACCCCAGCCCGGACGCTCGCACGGCCAGGTACTCCAGCAGCACCGTCTTGCCTACCCCGGCGTCGCCGCGCACCACCAGAGCCCGGCTCTGATCGGCCCGCACCGCCTCGATCAGCTGGTCAAGAGCGCCGCGCTCGGTGACCCGGTCCGCCATCTTCGAACCGCGGCGACCCTGCTGCCCAGGCTGCGCCGCCAGCGCCGCTACCCGCGGGTCTCGGTCACCCGTCCGGTCCAGGTCGCTCACAGCACCTCCCGGCCCGTCATCGGCCTGGCGAAGTGCCCCCCGATCGGGGTGTCGGCGAACCTCTCTCCCATCAGCCGGGACACGAGCAGCAGCGCGCTCCGGGGCCGGTAGTTGCCGACGATGCGCTGCGCCTGCCCGGCGGCGTTGTGGGTGATGAGGGTGATGTTCCCGATCGGCCGGCCGCGGACCCCGGCGGTGTAGTCCTCTATCCAGCCGTCCTGGCCGTAAGGCCCGGCGGAGCGGAAATCCTGATACTCATACAGAGCGCGGATCGAGACCAGGACAGCCCGCACCGCCTCGGCACCCTGCACGAAGCCGTCCAGCACGGAGCCCTCCAGGGTGACGTCATCGGCCAGGTTGCCCAGCCAGGCCGGGCAGCAGTCGCCCAGGCTGCGGGCGGGATCGCCACCTGCCGAAGACGTCATGGCGTGCCTCCACGGAATCCTGCGCCGGCCCGGATGCTCAGTGCGGACCTCTCCACCGTTGCGCACGCGGCAGGCATCATGAACCAGTGATTTTCACTGGTGATTTTCCGCGAGCTTCAGTCAGGCCGGCTGGTCTTGTCCTGGCGATGGTGCCAGGGCGGCGTGCAGGTCGCGGCGGGATTCGATGCCGAGCTTGGTGAAGACCTTGCGCAGGTGGTACTGGACGGTGCGGGCGGACAAGAACAGCTGGGCGCCGATCTCGGGATTGGTCCGGCCGTCGCGGGCCAGCCGGGCGATCAGGGCCTCTTGCGGGGTGAGCCTGGTGTCGGTTTCGACGGTGCGCTTACGCACGGTCTCACCAGCGGCCATCAGCTCCCGGCGGGCGCGTTCGGCGAAGCCCTCGATGCCCATCGCGGCCAGCATCTGATGCGCGGTGCGGAGCTGCTCGCGGGCCTCGGCCCGGCGGTTGTGGCGGCGCAGCCACTCGCCGTACAGCAGGTGGGAGCGGGCCAGCTGCGCGCGGATCTCGGTCCGCCCGAGCCGCTCGATCGACTCCCGGTACCAGCCCTCGGCAGCATCGTCCTCGCTGAGGAAGGCGCGGACCCGGGCTTCGATGCCGACTGCCCAGTCGGTCGGGGTCACGCTGGTGCGTTCGGACATCCACTCCAGCGCGACGCCGACCTGGGCGGCGTCACCTGTCCTGGCGGCCGCCTCAGCCAGCTCGGGTACGACGAAGATTCCGTACGCGAGCTGGTCGCGATCGAAGCCGCGCCGGGCGTACGCGCAGGCTTCGCCGTAGCGGCCGAGGCCGTTGAAAAGCACCGACCTGGCCATCAACGCGAATCTGACCAGACTGTGCAGGCCGCGCGAGGTGCCGTCTCGCACGATGGCTTCGGTCAGTTCGATGGCCATGGCCTCGTCGCCGCGCCACGCGGCGAGGAGCATCGGGGGAATGGCGGCGGGCGACGGGCCGGTCACGTCAGCGATCAAGCGGTCCTCTTCGATCACCTGCGCGGCGGCGGCCAGGTCGCCGGTGAGAACGTGGATATTGACCGGGAACTGGAGAGCGTGCCTGAGTTGCACGAGGGCGCCAGCCTCGCGGGCGACCCTAACATTACGTGCGGTCAGGGTTTGCCAGGACGCGAAATCCCACAGCGCCGTGGCCAGCATCCCGCCGGCATTGCCGGCCGTGCCCCAGAGCCAGCGGCGGGCTTCTTCGGAGCGGGCATCCAGGGCGAGGTCGAGTTCGAGCGCCCGGGTCATAGCCGGCGCCGCAGCCGCATGCCCGTCGGTGAACCGCAGCGCCAACGCGTCGAGCAGGGCATCGACCAGGCGCGCTGACCCGGCCGGTGCCGGCGGCGCCTCTCGTGCGGCCTGAGCCGCCGCGCGTTTCGTGTCCCGGTCGCCTATCCACATCGTGGCTTCGAACAGGGCTTCTAGGTGCGTCTCACGCGCCAGGTCAGCACTGACCGGCGCGAACAGCCGGGCCGCGCGAAGGAAAAGTGGGATCGAGTCGCTCATCCGGCGCTGGTCCGAGGCGATCTGCCCGCGCAGCCGCTCGGCCTCGGCCACGCCGAGCGCGTCCAGCGGCCCGGCCGCGGCCGCCGCTAGTAGCTCGGACGCCGCCTCCAGCGCCCCGGCCTCTCGCTTGGCCTTCGCTGAGGCTAGCAGCCGTCGCGCCCGGTGCCGCGGATCCGACGTCAGCAGCGCGGCCCGCTCCATGAACGCCGCCGCCGCGGCCATACCCCCGCGGGCCCGCGCCCGCCCGGCCAAGCTCTCCAGCTCCGACGCGATCCCCTCGTCCGGCCCGGCCGCCCCCTGCGCGCGGTGCCAGGCCCGCCGGTCCGGATCCGCGACGCGATCGGTCTCCTCGGCCAGCGCCCTGTGCACCACGCGGCGGTCCGCAAACGACGCCGACCGGTACACCGCCGAACGCGCCAGCGGATGCCGGAACCGCACCCGAGTCCCGAACTCGGCCAGGCCCGCCTCCACCGCCGGCTCTGCCGCTTCCATCGTCACCCCCAGTCGCGTCGCTGCCCGCGACACTAGCCCTGGATCTCCCGATGTATCGGCTGCCGCCAGCAGCAGCGGGAGCCGTGTCGGACCCGGCAGCCTTTCGAGCTGGCGCAGGAAACTGTCCTCGATGCGTCCCGCTAGAGGTACCGCGCCTGGCAACCCGAAGCCGCCCGCCAGCTCCTCCGGCGTCAAACCCCGGGGCAACTGCAGCAGCGCGAGCGGATTCCCGCGCGTTTCCGCGATGATCAGATCTGCGACCCGCGCATCAAGCGGCCCTGCCAGCGCCGAGGCCAGCAGCGCCCGCGCGTCTTCTCCCGTGAGCCCGCCCAGCTCCATGTCCGGCAGCCCGGCCAGCTCCGGGCCCGGTTCCCTTGCCCCGAACACCAGCCCCACCGGATCGGCGGCCAGCCGCCGGGCCACGAACCCCAGCACCTGCGCCGACGCCTGATCCAGCCACTGCTCATCATCGACTAGGCAGATCAGCGGCTGCCCGCCTGCCGCGCCCGACAGCAAATTAAGCACCGCCAGGCCCACCAGGAACCGGTCCGGCGGCGGCCCCGCTGCCAGCCCGAGTGCGATCCGCAGCGCGTCCCGCTGCGGCGCGGGCAACCCCTGCGCCCGATCTAGCATCGGCCCGCACAACTGATGCAACCCGGCGAACGCCAACTCCATCTCCGACTGCACGCCCGTGGCGCGCGCCACCCGGCAGCCCAGCCCGGACGCCCGCACGGCGACGTATTCCAGCAGCACCGTCTTGCCCACCCCGGCCTCACCGCGCAGCACCAGAGCCCGGCCCTGATCAGTCCGCACCGCGCCGATCAGCTGGTCAAGGGCGCCGCACTCGTCGATCCGGTCCGCCATCCTCGCAACGCGGCCCCGCTGCCCAGGCTGCGCCGCCAGCGCCGCCACCCGTGCGTCTGGGTCGCCTGCCGGGTTGGGGCTCCTCACTCGACCTCCTGTCACGTCGTCGGCCTGGCCATGACAGGACTAGCCGCCCGCTCGTCTAGTCCTAGCCTCCGCTATTCAGCGTTAAAGGCGGGCTGAATGGCCTGGTGGCATTCGGGTGGCCGTGAGCTGGGGTTTCGTGTGGTGGCGGGCTGGGGGCGGGCGCACCTTATGGGTGCGGGAAGA
>Ga0181525_10001356_pt1 | contig 20965 bp, 18 predicted proteins | sample PEATcosm2014_Bin_48_FD_121100 | JGI IMG/M metagenome (GOLD analysis project Ga0181525, IMG submission 121100) | Peatland microbial communities from MTU Mesocosm Facility, Houghton, MI, USA - PEATcosm2014_Bin06_10_metaG | ecosystem: Environmental > Terrestrial > Soil > Wetlands > Peat | place...
GCGGCCCATCCAGCGGCTACGGCCTGCTTTGCCGAGCTGCTCGTTCTGATGATCGGCGTTCGAAACCGCGCCAATCGTCGCCATGCATTCGGCGCGAACCACACGAAGCTCACCGGAGGTCAGCTTGATCTGGGCATAGCCCTGATCCTTACCCACCAGCTGCGCAAAAGTGCCCGCGGAACGCGCCATCTTGCCACCGGCGCCCACTTTGAGCTCGATGTTATGGATGATCGTGCCCACCGGAATGGCGGCCAGCGGCATTGCATTGCCCGGCTTGATGTCGACGCGCAGCCCGGAAACCACCGGATCGCCAACCTTCAAGCGCTGCGGCGCCAGGATGTAGGACAGCTCACCATCGGCATACTTGATCAGCGCGATGAACGCTGTGCGGTTCGGGTCATATTCCAGACGCTCGACCGTGGCGGCCACATCGTGTTTGCGACGCTTGAAGTCGACAATACGATAAGCCTGCTTATGTCCACCGCCGCGGAACCGGCTGGTGATACGGCCGTGGTTGTTACGCCCACCGGTCGAATGCTTGCCCTCGGTCAGGCCCTTAACAGGCTTGCCCTTCCACAGCTCGCTGCGGTCAATCAGGACGGTGCCACGAAGGCTCGCCGTGATGGGATTAAAATGTTTAAGTGCCATCGTCTAAGCCCTATGCCAGACCGGTAGTGAAATCGATGCTCTCGCCTTCGGCCAGAGTCACGAACGCTTTCTTCACGTCGGAACGCACACCAGGACGGCCCTTGAACCGCTTGGTCTTGCCCTTGGTGATCAGCGTATTCACACCGGTAACCTTAACTTTAAACAGAGCCTCGATCGCCGCCTTGATCTCAGGCTTCGTCGCGTCCGGGGCCACCTTGAAGACGAACTGGTTCTTCTCGGAAAGCAGCGTCGCTTTCTCGGTGATCAGCGGCGCGCGCACAACTTCGTACATCCGCTCCGGAGTGATCTTCACGGTGCTCATGCCAGGCGCTCCTTCAAGCCATCGATGCCGGCCTTGGTAATCACCAGCACGTCATGATGCACGATATCGTACACATTCGCGCCGATGACCGGCAGAATATCCAACCCGCGCACATTGCGGCTGGCACGGAGGAATTTCTCCTCCACGGCCGTGTCCACGATCAGCGCTGAGGTCCAACCAAAATTCTTCACCTTGGCAGCCACGTCCTTGGTCTTATCCAAGGCGGTCACGGCGTCCAGAATGATCAGCTTGCCTTCGGCAGCTTTCTGCGAGAGCGCAGAGAGCAGGCCCAAACGGCGCACTTTCTTGTTCAGCGAATAGCCATGGTCACGCACAACCGGACCATGGACAGCGCCACCGGTACGGAACTGCGGAGCGCGCAAGCTGCCCTGACGCGCATTACCCGTGCCCTTCTGCTTGAACGGCTTGCGGGTCGTGCCCGAAACTTCGCCCATGCCCTTAACTTTATGGTTGCCCGAGCGGCGCTTGGACAACTGCCAGTGAATCACGCGAGCGATAATGTCCACGCGCGGCGCAATGCCAAAAATCTCATCCGGCAGCTCGGCGCTGCCAGTGGCTTTCGCATCGATGTCGTAAATATCAAATTTCATCGGCTCAGCCCTTCAACGCTGCGGGGTAAGCGGCATCCGCAGGACGCGCTTTTTTAATCGCGTCGCGCAGCAGCACATAGCTACCCTTGGAACCCGGCACCGCACCACGGATGAGAACCAGGTTGCGTGCTTCATCCAGCCCGGCAACTTGAAGGTTCAGCGTCGTGACGCGTTCCTGACCCAGATGCCCAGGCATCTTCTTGTTTTTAAACGTCTTGCCCGGATCCTGACGGTTACCCGTGGAACCAAGGCTACGATGGCTGACGGACACGCCGTGGGAAGCCTCCAAACCGGAGAAGTTCCAGCGCTTCATACCACCGGCAAAGCCCTTGCCCTTGGTCGTGCCAGCAACGTCAACAAACTGACCCACCGAGAAGTGCGACGTGGAAATCACCGAACCCGGCTCAAGCAACGCATCGTTGGCCACGCGAAACTCAACGAGCTTCATCGCCGGCTCAACCTTCGCCTTCGCGTAATGGCCCTTCTGCGGCTTGCTCACATTCTTCGGCTTAGCTTTGCCGAAGCCGAGCTGCACAGCGGAATAACCATCCGTTTCAACAGTCCGCGCCGCCACAACCCGCACCTCATCGAGGTGCAGTACCGTGACCGGCACATGCGTGCCGTCTTCTTTGAACAACCGGGTCATCCCCAGTTTTTTTGCAATCACACCGGTACGCATAATACCACCTAAGCTTAGATCTTAATTTCGACTTCGACGCCCGCCGCGAGGTCGAGCTTCATCAGCGCGTCCACGGTTTGCGGGGTCGGGTCAACGATATCCAGCAAGCGGCGATGAGTCCGAATCTCGAACTGCTCGCGGCTCTTCTTGTCCACATGCGGCGAACGGTTCACGGTGAAACGTTCGATATGTGTCGGCAACGGAATTGGCCCCCGTACCTGCGCGCCCGTGCGCTTCGCCGTGTTGACGATGTCCTTTGTGCTGTTATCCAGCACGCGGTGATCATACGCCTTCAGGCGAATACGGATGTTTTGGTTGTCCATCTTAACTCAAGCTCTTTTCACAGATACAGGGGGCCGAAACTTACTTCGTTACCTTGGCAACAACGCCCGAACCAACGGTCCGGCCGCCTTCACGAATAGCGAAACGCAGACCTTCGTCCATGGCGATCGGGGCGATCAGCTCGACGTCGATCGTCACGTTATCGCCCGGCATGACCATCTCAGTGCCTTCCTGCAGGGTCACGACGCCGGTGACGTCGGTCGTGCGGAAGTAGAACTGCGGACGATAGTTGCCGAAGAACGGGGTATGACGGCCGCCTTCTTCCTTCGTCAGAATATAGGCCTGACCCTGGAACTTGGTGTGCGGGGTGATCGAACCGGGAGCCGCCAGAACCTGGCCGCGCTCGATGTCTTCACGCTTGGTGCCACGCAGCAGGGCGCCGATGTTGTCGCCAGCCTGGCCCTGATCGAGCAGCTTGCGGAACATTTCCACGCCGGTCACGGTCGTCTTGATGGTCGGACGCAGGCCGACAACCTCAACTTCTTCACCAACCTTGACGATGCCACGCTCCACACGGCCGGTGGCAACGGTGCCGCGGCCAGAGATCGAGAACACGTCTTCAACCGGCATCAGGAACGGCTTGTCGATGGCACGCTCGGGCTGCGGAATGTAGGTATCCACAGCTTCCATCAGCGCCAGAACGGCCTGCTCGCCGATTTCCGGGGTCTTGTCTTCGAGGGCGGCCACAGCCGAACCACGGATGATGGGGATATTGTCGCCATCGAAGCCGTACTTGGAGAGCAGCTCGCGCACTTCCATCTCAACCAGCTCAACCAGATCGGGGTCAGCAAGGTCCATCTTGTTCAGGAACACGACCAGCGCCGGCACGCCAACCTGGCGGGCGAGCAGGATGTGCTCACGGGTCTGCGGCATCGGGCCGTCAGCCGCGGACACCACCAGGATCGCGCCGTCCATCTGGGCAGCACCGGTGATCATGTTCTTCACATAGTCAGCATGGCCAGGGCAGTCCACGTGGGCATAGTGGCGGTTGGCGGTCTCGTACTCAACGTGAGCGGTCGAGATCGTGATGCCACGAGCGCGTTCTTCCGGCGCCTTATCGATCATGTCGTACGCGGTGAACGTGGCACCGCCGGACTTTGCCAGCACCTTGGTGATAGCAGCGGTCAGGGAGGTCTTGCCATGATCGACGTGGCCGATCGTGCCAATGTTCACATGCGGCTTATTCCGCTCAAATTTCGCTTTGGCCATTTGTCTGCTCCGTGCGGGCTAAAAACTTAAAGATTGGTTGTCGTAATTACCAACGATAATGACTGAAGGCCTTGTTCGCCTCAGCCATACGGTGGGTGTCCTCACGCTTCTTCACCGCAGAGCCACGATTATTCACCGCATCCTGCAATTCGTTCGAAAGCCGTTCTTCCATCGTGTGCTCACCGCGCTTGCGGGCCGAGTCGATGATCCAGCGGATCGCCAGGGCCTGACGGCGTTCGGTACGCACTTCCACCGGCACCTGATAGGTCGCACCGCCAACGCGGCGTGAACGGACCTCAATGGCCGGCTTCACGTTATCCAGCGCTTCGTGGAACAGGCGCACCGGGTCTGCAGTAGCCCCGCCACGCTTCTTCAACACGTCCAGGGCACCGTAAACGATGCTCTCGGCGGCGGATTTCTTACCGTCATACATCAGCACGTTCATAAAACGGCTGATAACAATATCACCGAACTTTGCGTCCGGGAGAACTTCGCGCTTAACCGCGCGGCGACGCCTGCTCATCTCTCTGCCCCTTCTTACTTCGGACGCTTCGCGCCATACAGCGAGCGGCGCTTACGACGCTTCGGCAGGCCCTGTGTATCCAGAACACCACGCAGGATGTGGTAACGCACACCCGGCAAATCTTTTACACGGCCGCCGCGGATCAGCACCACGGAGTGCTCCTGCAGGTTATGGCCTTCACCCGGAATGTAGCTCACCACTTCAAAACCATTGGTCAGGCGCACCTTGGCGACCTTACGAAGCGCCGAGTTCGGCTTCTTCGGGGTGGTCGTATAGACGCGCGTGCAAACGCCGCGCTTCTGCGGGCAACCCTCAAGGGCAGGCACCTTATTACGCTTAGGCGCTGGCTCACGGCCCTTGGCGATCAACTGATTAATGGTCGGCATATCTCATCCTGCTACGTGTGTTTCTCAACCGCCTAGGGCGTTCAACAATCAGGCCATCCATAAAGAAACGACCACAAGGCGAAGCATCGCCTTACGGAAGATTCCTCCAGCACGCGGCCTGAGTTCCGGTTTCCCGAAACGGCGCCGCACGCGCCAGATTTTTATCGACAACCCGCCGCCGGAACGTCCGAGACCGCGAGAGCGCCTTCCTTAAGAGCCAGCCACCCCCAAGTCAAGCGTCCTGCCCCTGCCAGCCTACAGAAAAACTCAGATGCGAGTTTTGGGCATGGCTCTCATTCGCCCAGCAGTTCCCTAAAACGCCAAACGGCGCCCCTTGCGAGGCGCCGCTTAACCAAATCATGCGTCCTAAGGGCCCCTCAAGGCCCCTTAGGGCTACTCTGCGGCCAGCTCAGGCTTGGCAATAGCCGGGCGCTGGGGGGTGCCCAGCGTCTGGCGGTCCCGCCCGGCAGCCACCGCGCGCAGCCGGTTCATCACGCTGCCCGTTCCGGCAGGGATGAGTCGACCAACGATGACGTTTTCCTTCAACCCGGTCAGGGAATCGGTCTTGCCGGCGGTTGCCGCCTCGGTAAGGACTCGGGTGGTCTCCTGGAAGGAGGCCGCCGAGATAAAGCTCTGCGTCTGCAGGCTGGCCTTGGTGATGCCCTGGAGCACCGGCAGACCCAGCGCGAAGCGCTCGTCTTTCGCCAGCTTGGCGTTCTCCGCGTCGAACTCCACCCGGTCCACCAGCTCGCCCACCAGGAACGTGGTATCGCCGGCTTCCGTAATCTCCACCTTCTGCAACATCTGGCGCACGATCACTTCGATATGCTTATCGTTGATCTTCACGCCCTGCAGACGGTAAACATCCTGGATTTCGTTGACCAGATAGTCGGACAGCGCCTCCACCCCCAGCACGCGCAGGATGTCATGCGGCACGCGCGGCCCATCCACCAACGGATCGCCCCGGCGGACATAGTCGCCTTCCTGCACGGAAACGTGCTTGCCCTTGGGGATCAGATACTCGGTCTCTTCCGACGTCTCGTCGTTCTTCACGATCACGCGGCGCTTGGCCTTGTAATCCTTGCCGAACTCCACGCGCCCGTCGATTTCCGCGATAATCGCATGATCCTTCGGACGGCGTGCCTCGAACAATTCCGCCACGCGCGGCAGACCACCGGTAATGTCACGGGTCTTCGAGCCTTCACGCGGAATACGCGCCAGCACGTCACCGTCGGCCACCGTCGCCCCAGGCTCCACCGAGAGAATGGAGTCGGGCGCCAGGAAGTAGCGAGCTTCCGCGCCGTTGGTCAGACGCACGATCTCGCCATGCGTGTCCTTCAGCAGCAGACGCGGCCGCAGATCCGCCCCACGGGCCGATTGCTTGTAATCGACGACCACTTTCGAGGTCAGGCCGGTCACTTCGTCGGTCCGCTCGACCAGGGTGATCCCCTCGATCAAATCGGCATATTCCACGATACCCGAACGCTCCGTGATAATCGGCAAGGTGTACGGATCCCACTCGGCCAGCTTCTGGCCACGCGTGACGGTCGCACCTTCGTCGCCCAGCAGCCGCGCGCCGTAAGGCACCCGGAAGCGCGCACGCTCGCGCTTGGCATTATCGGTAATCACGATTTCGCAATTCCGGCTCATCACCACCGGCACGCCCTGGCTATTCGTCACCACGTTGCGGTTACGAATATTGATCGTGCCGTCATGGCTGGCTTCCACGTTGGACTGCTCCGCGCCACGCTGCGCCGCGCCACCAATATGGAAGGTACGCATGGTCAGCTGCGTGCCCGGCTCACCGATGGACTGCGCGGCAATCACGCCGACCGCCTCACCCGCATTCACCACGGTCCCGCGCGCCAGATCACGCCCATAGCAATGGCCGCAAACGCCGATCTTGGTATCGCAGGTCAGCACGGAGCGGATCTTCACCGACTCCACACCCGACTTCTCGATCTTCTCGGCTTCCGGTTCCTCGATCAGCACATTCACGCCGACAATTTCCGCACCGGTAATCAGATCCAGCACAGGTGCCGCCGTGGTCCGCCCGAGCACCCGCTCGGACAGGCTGGCAACCACCTCGCCGCCATCCATCACCGCGCTCACCGTCAGGCCGCGCTCGGTACCGCAATCTTCCTCGATGATGATGCAATCCTGCGCCACATCGACGAGACGGCGGGTCAGATACCCGGAGTTCGCGGTCTTCAACGCCGTATCGGCCAGGCCCTTACGCGCGCCATGGGTCGAGTTGAAGTAATCGAGAACCGAGAGGCCTTCCTTAAAGTTGGCGATAATCGGCTGCTCGATGATCTCGCCCGACGGCTTGGCCATCAGCCCGCGCATCCCGGCCAGCTGAGACATCTGCGCCGGCGACCCACGGGCGCCGGAATGGCTCATCATCCACACCGAGTTGGTGGGCTTGCCGATCTCCTGGCGGGAAATCTCCTTCATCATCGCCGTCGCCACCAGGTCCTTACAACGTGACCAGGCGTCAACCACCTTATTATAGCGTTCGCCCGCCGTGATCAGACCGTCCTGATACTGCTGTTCGAACTCGCGCACTTCCGCCTGCGTGGCGGCAACCAGCGCCTTCTTCGAGTCGGGGATACGCATATCGTCCTTGCCGAACGAAATACCGGCCTTCGCCGCGTGACGGAACCCAAGCCCCATCATCCGGTCGCAGAAGATCACCGCTTCCTTCTGCCCGCAATGGCGGTACACCAGATCGATCACGTCCGACACGTTCTTCTTGGTCAGCATCTTGTTGACCACCGCATACGGCACGTTGGCGTCGAGCGGCAGCAGCTGCCCGATCAGCATCCGCCCCGGCGTGGTCACCACGATGGACTTCTTCTTCACGCCATCATGGCCGATGCTTTCAACCCGCGCACGGATCTTGTCGTGCAGCTTGAGCGCATCCGCCTGGAGCGCGAACTCAATCTCGGAGACCGAGCCAAACGCCCGCGTATCCTCATCCTTGGTCGCGGTGAACTCCGACGTCTCCAGCGACAGGTAATAAAGCCCAAGCACAATATCCTGGCTCGGCACGATAATCGGCTTACCGTTGGCCGGCGACAGGATGTTGTTGGTGGACATCATCAGCACGCGCACTTCGAGCTGCGCCTCAATCGAGAGCGGCACATGCACCGCCATCTGATCGCCGTCGAAATCCGCATTAAACGCGGTGCAGACCAGCGGATGCAGCTGAATCGCCTTACCCTCGATCAGCACCGGCTCAAACGCCTGAATGCCGAGACGATGCAAGGTCGGCGCACGGTTGAGCATCACCGGATGCTCGCGGATGACCTCTTCCAGAATGTCCCAAACCTCGGGACGTTCCTTCTCGACCATGCGCTTGGCGGCCTTAATGGTGGTGGCCAGGCCGTATTTCTCCAGCTTGGCGTAGATGAACGGCTTGAACAGCTCCAGCGCCATCTTCTTCGGCAACCCGCACTGGTGGAGCTTCAGCTCCGGACCCACCACGATGACCGAACGGCCCGAGTAATCGACGCGCTTGCCGAGCAGATTCTGCCGGAAGCGGCCCTGCTTGCCCTTCAGCATATCGGAGAGCGACTTCAGCGGGCGCTTATTGGTGCCGGTAATGGCGCGGCCACGGCGGCCGTTATCAAACAGCGCGTCCACCGACTCCTGCAGCATCCGCTTCTCGTTGCGCACGATAATATCCGGCGCACGCAGCTCCATCAGCCGCTTCAAGCGGTTGTTCCGGTTGATCACGCGGCGGTACAGATCGTTCAAATCCGAGGTGGCGAAACGCCCGCCATCCAGCGGCACCAGCGGGCGCAGCTCGGGCGGAATCACCGGGACCACGTCCAGCACCATCCACTCCGGATGCGTGCCGGAGTCGAGGAAGTTCTCAACCAGCTTCAAGCGCTTCACCAGCTTCTTGCGCTTGGTCTCGGAATTGGTCTCTTTCAGCTCGGCGCGCATCCGCGCCTTGTCTTCGGCCAGATCAATGCCCAGCAGAATATGCTTAATCGCCTCGGCGCCAATGCTGGCGCGGAAGCCGTCATCGCCAAACTCATCCTGCTTGGCATACATCTCGTCTTCCGAGATCAGCTGATGCAGCTTAAGGTCGGTCGTGCCCGGTTCGAGCACAATATACGACTCGAAATACAGAACCTTCTCGACATCTTTCAGCGTCATATCGAGCATCGTAGCGATCCGGCTCGGCAGCGACTTGAGGAACCAGATATGCGCCACCGGCGAGGCCAGCTCGATATGGCCCATCCGCTCGCGCCGCACCTTGGCCAGCGTCACTTCCACACCGCATTTCTCGCAGATAATGCCGCGGAACTTCATCCGCTTGTACTTGCCGCACAGGCATTCATAGTCTTTGATCGGCCCAAAAATCCGCGCGCAGAACAGCCCGTCCCGCTCCGGCTTAAAAGTACGATAATTAATGGTCTCAGGCTTCTTGATCTCGCCATAAGACCAGCTACGGATCTGCTCCGGCGAAGCGATCTGGATCTTGATCTGATCGAACGTCGCAGCCTGCCCGGTCTGGCCGAGAATCTTCATTAAATCATTCATCGTTCATCACCCTTAAACTGCCGGATACGGTCTCACCCCCGCACCCGGCATAAAGATTAGCTAGCAGTCTGTTCCAGATCGACATTGAGGCCGAGCGACTTCAATTCCTTGAGCAGCACGTTGAAGCTCTCCGGAATGCCGGCCTCAAAATTATCCTGCTCGCGCACAATCGCCTCATAGACCTTGGTACGGCCGGAAACGTCATCGGATTTCACCGTCAGCATTTCCTGCAGGGTATAAGACGCGCCGTAAGCCTCAAGCGCCCAAACCTCCATCTCACCAAAGCGCTGACCGCCGAACTGCGCCTTGCCGCCCAGCGGCTGCTGGGTCACCAGGCTGTACGGCCCGATCGAACGTGCATGGATCTTGTCGTCGACCAAGTGATGCAGCTTGAGCATATACATATACCCCACCGTCACCTTGCGCTCGAACGCCTCACCCGTGCGGCCATCGACCAGCGTGGACTGACCCGAAATATCGAGCCCGGCCTTCGCCAGCATCGCCTCGATATCGGGAATACGCGCCCCGTCGAACACCGGGGTTGCAATCGGCACGCCCTTCTTCAGGTTCCCGCAAAGCTCAATCAGCTCCGCATCGTCCATATTGGCGATCTGCTCATTATAGATCTCGTCGCCATAAACGTCCTTCAGCGTATCGAGCAGCTCCACCCGGGCCAGCCCGGTGCGGCGGTATTCTTCCACCGCCACGCCGATCTGCTTGCCCAAATTGGCGCAGGCCCAGGCCAAATGCACTTCCAAGATCTGCCCCACGTTCATCCGGCTCGGCACGCCGAGCGGGTTGAGCACGAGATCGACTGGCGTGCCATCGGGCAGGAACGGCATGTCCTCCACGGGCACCACCCGCGAGACCACACCCTTATTGCCATGGCGTCCGGCCATCTTATCGCCGGGCTGCAACTTACGCTTCACCGCGACGAAGACTTTCACCATCTTCATCACGCCAGGCAGCAGCTCATCGCCGCGCTGCAACTTCTCGACCTTGCTCTCAAAGCGATCCTGCAAGCGCTTCACGGCGGCATCGAATTCCCGTTTCAGGATTTCGATCTGCGCCATCACCGCGTCATCCTGCACCACCACATTGCGCCAGGCGCCACGCGGATGCTCGGCCAGCACTTCAGAAGTAATCTCCGTGCCGGACTTGATGCCCTTGAAGCCCGAACCGGCAATCTGGCCCAGCAGCGTCTCGCTCAAGCGGTTGAGGAACGAACGCTCCTGAATCGCCCGCTCGTCATCGCGGTCTTTCGCCAGACGTTCGATTTCCGCCCGCTCAATCGCCAGCGCGCGCTCGTCCTTGTCCACGCCCCGGCGGTTGAACACGCGCACATCCACAATCGTCCCCGCCACACCCGGCGGCAGCTTGAGGGAGGTATCGCGCACGTCGGAGGCTTTCTCGCCGAAGATCGCCCGCAGCAGTTTCTCTTCCGGTGTCATCGGGCTCTCGCCCTTCGGCGTCACCTTGCCGACGAGAATATCGCCCGGATTCACTTCCGCGCCGATATACACAATGCCCGCTTCGTCGAGGTTGCGCAGCGCTTCCTCACCCACGTTCGGAATATCGCGCGTAATTTCTTCCTGGCCGAGCTTGGTATCGCGCGCCATGACCTCGAATTCCTCGATATGGATCGAGGTAAACACGTCATCGCGGGCAATCCGCTCGGAAATCAGGATGGAGTCTTCGAAGTTATACCCATTCCACGGCATGAAGGCGCAAAGCGCATTGCGCCCCAGCGCCAACTCGCCCAGCTCGGTGGACGGACCATCAGCAATGATATCGCCCTCGGCCACCCGGTCGCCCACCTTCACCAGCGGACGCTGGTTAATGCAGGTGGACTGGTTGGAGCGCATATACTTGCGCAAACGATAGATATCGACGCCCTTGGTCGCCCCATCCTCGCCCGTCGCCCGCACCACGATGCGCGCGCCGTCGATCTGGTCGATCATCCCGGCCCGCTTGGCGACAATCGTCGCCCCGGAGTCGCGCGCCACGGCCGCTTCCATGCCCGTACCCACCAGCGGCGCGTCGGACTGGATCAGCGGCACCGCCTGGCGCTGCATGTTCAAGCCCATCAGCGCGCGGTTGGCGTCGTCGTTTTCCAGGAACGGAATCAGCGCCGCCGCCACGGAAACCAGCTGCTTCGGCGACACGTCAATCGCCGTCACATCTTCAGGCTTCACCAGCAAGAAGTCGCCATTGCGCCGCACGGACACCAGATCATCGGTGAACTTGCCGTTGGCATCCTTCTTGGCATCCGCCTGCGCCACCGTCAGACGCTCTTCTTCCATCGCGGACAGGTACTGCCACGAAGGCTGCACCACGCCTTCCTTCACCAACTGATACGGCGTCTCGATGAACCCGTATTTGTTCACCTTGGCATAGGTCGCCAGGCTGTTGATCAGACCAATGTTCGGCCCTTCCGGCGTCTCAATCGGGCAGATACGGCCATAATGCGTCGGATGCACGTCACGGACTTCAAAGCCCGCGCGTTCCCGCGTCAGACCGCCTGGCCCGAGCGCGGAGAGGCGGCGCTTATGCGTCACTTCCGAAAGCGGGTTGGTCTGATCCATAAACTGCGAAAGCTGCGAGGAGCCGAAGAACTCCCGGACGGCAGCCGCCGCCGGCTTGGCGTTAATCAAGTCATGCGGCATCACGCTGTCGATATCGACCGAGCCCATGCGCTCGCGGATCGCCCGCTCCATGCGCAGCAGACCCACGCGATACTGGTTCTCCATCAACTCGCCCACCGAGCGCACGCGCCGGTTGCCGAGGTTATCGATGTCGTCGATGGCGCCACGGCCATCCTTCAGCTCGCACATAATCTTAATGGTGCGCAGCACGTCTTCCTTACGCAGGGTGCGCACGCTATCGTCCGCCTCCACGCCCAGGCGCATATTCATCTTCACCCGGCCCACGGCCGAGAGGTCATAGCGGTCGCCATCAAAGAACAGGCCACGGAACAGCGCTTCGGCGGTCTCCGAGGTGGGCGGCTCGCCCGGGCGCATCACGCGATAGATGTCGATCAGCGCATCCTCACGGTTGCTGTTCTTATCCACCGCCAGCGTATTGCGAATCCACGGCCCATTGCCCTGATCCACCGCGAGAGTCGGCAGCTCATCGATGCCCTTCTCTTCGAGCAGCACCAGCTTGGCCTCGATCAGCTCTTCGCCGGCCTCGGCAAAAATCTCACCGGTCTCCGGGTCATACATATCCACGGCGATAAACCGACCCAGCAGATCGTTGCGCGCGACCAGCACGCGCTTGGTCTTCTCGGCGATCTTGCGCACCACGCGCGCGGTCAGCTTCTCGTCGCTCTTGGCCACCACTTCGCCGGTATCGGCATCCACCAGGTCTTCAATGAGCTTCTGGTTGCGGAAGGCTTCCGCCTCAAACGGGCGGGCCCACTGGCCATTGGTGCAGGTAAACGGCACCTGGCCATAGAAGGCGCCGAGGATTTCCTCAGCATCCATGCCCTTAATCTCGCTGATCTCGACCGTCTCGCCCTTGGCCTCGCGCGCCGCGCGCAGCGCATCGGTGGCCACGCTCGGCAGCGCATAGAGCAGCGTCGTCACCGGCAGCTTACGCTTACGGTCGATGCGCACATACACAATGTCCTTGGCGTCGAACTCAAAGTCGAGCCACGAGCCACGGTACGGAATCACCCGCGCGGTGAACAAATACTTGCCCGAGGAATGGGTCTTGCCGCGGTCATGGTCAAAGAACACGCCGGGGCTGCGGTGCATCTGGGAGACAATCACGCGCTCGGTGCCGTTGACGACGAACGTGCCGTTATCGGTCATCAGCGGCATATCGCCCATGTAAACGGGCTGCTCTTTAATATCGCGGATCGACTTGGCGCCGGTATCCTCGTCCAGATCCCACACGATCAGACGGAGAATCACCTTCAACGGCGCGGCATAGGTCATGCCCCGCTGAATGCATTCCTCAACGTCGTATTTCGGCTCTTCCAGCTCGTAATGCACGAACTCCAACCGGCCACGGCCGGCGAAGTCGTCAATCGGGAACACCGACTTGAACACTTCCTGAATGCCCGAATGCGTGCGCGAATCCGGCTTCACATGCATTTGCAGGAAGGAGTCATAGCTCGCCCGCTGCACATCAATCAGGTTTGGCATGGGGGCCACTTCGGGGATTCGTCCGAAGCTTTTACGAATGCGCTTCCGGCCGGTGAAAGACCCTTTACCCAGACCACCACTCATCGCATTCATCGCATCACCCTCGCTTAAAAATTCTAGCTCAGTCTTACAAAAACAGGCGGCAGGCGATCACCTGACGGTAATCGCCTGCCCTTTAGGCATATGCTCGCTGAAGCCAAACGGCCGCAGCGGGGAACATCAGTTTACTTGACTTCGACAGTCGCGCCCTGCTCTTCCAGTGTCTTCTTGATCGCGGCAGCCTCGTCCTTCGTCGCGTTTTCCTTGACGGTCTTCGGGGCGCCTTCAACCAGGTCCTTCGCTTCCTTCAGGCCGAGACCCGTGATGGTGCGAATTTCCTTAATAACGTTGATCTTCTTCTCGCCAGCGCTGGCCAGGATCACGGTGAACTCGGTCTGTTCCTCAACGGGAGCAGCGGCAGCGCCGCCGCCAGCCGGGGCAGCAGCCATAGCAACCGGAGCAGCAGCGGAAACGCCCCACTTCTCTTCCAGCAGCTTGGACAGCTCAGCGGCTTCCAGAACGGTCAGCTTCGACAGCTCATCAACGAGCTTGGTAAGGTCGGTCATTATCATGTCTTTCGTTTAGGTAGGCTTTGATTGGTTCTACGCAAGGCCGCACCACGCAACCCTGCAATTCACGACAAGATTTCGAAGTGCCCTCAGGCTGCCTCGCTCTTGTTGGCATCGGCGTACGCCGCAAAAACCCGTGCCAGCTGTCCGGCCGGCGCCTGAAGCACGCCTGCGACCTTGGTTGCGGGAGCATTGAGCAGCCCCAGCAGCTTGGCGCGCAGCGCATCCAGCGACGGCAGTTCGGAGAGTGCTTTAATCCCAGCTACATCAAGTACCTGGGAGCCAAGCGCCCCACCAACCAGAACAAACTTGTCATTGGTCTTGGCGAAGTCGACGGCAGCTTTCGCCACGGCAACCGGGTCGGTAGACCAGGAAATCGCCGTAGGCCCCTTCATCAGGGGCGCCAAACCGTCAAACCGGGTTCCATCAAGAGCAAGCAAAGCCAGACGATTCTTCGCAACCTTGAAGCTCGCTCCCGCCGCCCGCATCTTACGGCGCAAGTCCGTGACATCAGCAACCGTCATGCCCGCATTACGCGTCACAACAACCATCGACGTCTCGGCAAACACCGCAGACAACTCAGCGACGAATTCACGCTTCTCTATGCGATCCACATCCGTCTCCAACTTGCGGCAACGCATGAACCTTCACACGCTGCCAGGTTACCCAAGATGTTTCGGGACCATCCCAAAACATCAATCGCCTGTCCGTATCATCAGAACCACCAAACCCCCTGCTCACGCAAAGTCTTTGGCACCTCGTCTACCACCAGCGGAATTGCTTCCATTAAACCCCGGAGGGTGCATGTGGTCTGGGACAGGTAACAGCGGGGAGCGAGCCCCCCGCCTGCCCGTAGCGGCCGAAACCGCTACGTATCTCGTTAAATCGTAACGGTTGCCACATCCACGCGGATGCCGGGGCCCATCGTCGAGCTGACCGCAACCTTCTGCAAATAGGTGCCCTTGGCACCGGTCGGCTTGGCTTTCTGCACCGCGTCGACCAGAGCCTTGGCGTTTTCCACCAGCTTGTCGCTGTCGAAGCTCGCCTTGCCGATACCGGCATGGATAATCCCCGCCTTCTCAGCGCGGAATTCCACCTGGCCGGACTTGGCCGCCGTCACGGCGCCCTTAACATCCATGGTCACGGTGCCGAGCTTGGGGTTCGGCATCAGGCCGCGCGGCCCGAGGATTTTACCCAAACGCCCAACCAGCGCCATCATATCCGGCGTGGCAATGCAGCGGTCGAATGCAATCTCGCCAGCCTGAACCTTCTCGGCCAGGTCATCGGCGCCCACCACGTCAGCGCCGGCAGCCAGCGCTTCATCAGCCTTGGCGCCGCGTGCGAACACGCCGACGCGCAGGATCTTGCCGGTGCCGTTGGGCAGCGAGATCAGGCCACGGACCATCTGGTCAGCGTGACGCGGATCAATGCCGAGGTTCAGCGAAATCTCGATGGTCTCATCGAACTTCGCCTTGGCATTGGCTTTCGCCAGCGCCACAGCCTCAGCCAGAGCATAATTCTTGTTGCGGTCCACAGTGGCCTGGGCAGCCGTCAGACGCTTGTTATGTGCCATCGGTTCAGCCCTCCACCACGGTCACGCCCATCGAGCGTGCCGAGCCAATCAACATCCGCACGGCGCCATCAATATCGTTGGCGTTCATGTGGACCATTTTAATCGCCGCGATCTCGCGCAGCTGCGCCATGGTCACTTTACCCACCGCGGCACCCTTGCCCGGCGTGGTCGTGCCCTTGGTGATGCCCGCTGCCTTTTTCAGGAAGTGGGTGTTCGGCGGCGTCTTCATGATGAAGTTGAAGGTACGGTCGCCGTACGCGGTGATCACCACCGGCACCGGCATACCGGGCTCCATGCCCTGGGTCGCAGCGTTGAATTCTTTAACGAACTGCATGATGTTCAGGCCGCGCTGACCGAGCGCCGGACCTACCGGCGGCGAGGGATTAGCCTTACCTGCGGGGATCTGCAGCTTAATATAGCCGACAATCTTCTTTGCCATCTCTGGCTCCTTAATCCTTTGGCGAACGCCAATGGACCGCGGTACAACCGGCCGGGTGAACCATCACCCAACCTCCCACGTTCCTTGAGGGGCGGACCCTTACAGTTTTTGCGCCCCTCTGTCTATATCCCCCGCCGCAAATTGCATATAACGGCTGCCATGCAACAAAGCGCCGCTCTGCTGGTCATCGACCTCCAAAACGATTTCTGCCCCGGCGGCGCCCTCGCCGTCCCCGGCGGCGACACCATCTTCCCCCTGGTCAACCGTCTGGCGCAAAAGTTCACCACCGTGATCCTCACGCAGGACTGGCATCCGGCCAGCCACATCTCCTTCGCCGCCAACCACCCAGGCCGCCAGCCGTTCGAAACCACCGAACTCCCCTACGGCACCCAGGTTCTCTGGCCCACCCATTGCGTCATGGGCACACCGGGCGCGGCCTTGCACCCCGGCCTCGCCATCCCCCACGCCAACGCCATCCTCCGCAAAGGGCTAAACCCCCGCGTGGACAGCTACTCCGCCTTCCTGGAAGCCGACCGCACGACCAAAACCGGCCTGGACGGCTATCTGTCCTCCCGTGGCATCCGGGACGTTTACCTCTGCGGCCTCGCCACCGACTACTGCGTCGCCTGGTCCGCCGAAGACTCCAGGAAATTCGGCTTTAACGCCACCGTCCTCGAAGACGCCTGCCGCGCCATCAACCTCAACGACTCCCTCCGCCTGGCCTGGGAGCGCCTCGCCGCCGCCGGCGTCGCCCGCCTCACCAGCGCCCAGCTTTAGCCCCGGCGCCAAGCCGTTGGACATGCTCTTCATCCGCAACTTCACCGGCTTCTCCGGCGGCCACCTGAAATTCCTCGACTACCTGCACCACACCGCCGCCAGCGGCCTCGCCCGCCCCGTCCTCTACCAAACCCCAAAATCGCGCACCGTCCCCGGCAACATCTTCAACGCCTGCGGCATCGCGGAAACGCCCACACTCCACCCCTTCCCGTCCTATTTCCTGGCCGGCATGGACTGGTCCATCCTCGACGACGCCGCCATCACTCCGGGCTCTGCGCCCGTCATCAACCTCATCCAAGGCCTGCGCCACGCCGAGCCCGCCACCCCCCTCTTCACTTACCTGTCCCGCCCGGCGCTCCGCATCTGCGTCAGCCCCGCCATCGCCGACGCCATCCGCCCGCACGCCAACGGCCCGGTCCAAATCATTCAAAACGGCATAACCCTCAGCCCCCTGCCGGCACCTCCGCCGCTGGGCAGCCCCGCCCGCATCCTCATCGCCGGCTTCAAAAACCCCGGCCTCGCCCACACCCTCGCAGCAAACCTGCGCGGCACGGCGGAAATCGACCTCACCACCGAGCATCTCCCCCGCCCTGAGTTTTTATCCCGCATCGCCGCAGCAACCGTGTGTATTTTCCTGCCCCTGGAGCAGGAAGGCTTCTTCCTACCCCCGCTCGAAGCCATGGCCCTGGGTCACGGCGTCATAACACCCGACTGCGGCGGCAACCGCGCCTATTGCCGCCCCGGAGAAAACTGCCTGATGCCCGCCTACACTGCCGAGGCCCTGACCGAAGCTGCATCGCGCCTCCTCCAAAATCCGCTTCTGCTGGCACGCCTAACCGCCGAGGGCTTAAAAACGGCGCAGCAACTCACGCTCGACCAAGAGCGCAGCGCCTATATAAGCCTCCTCAGCCACCACTTGGCCGAGCGCCAGGCATAAGAAAGACTTCTTTTTTTGTGAACAAAAAGAAGCAAAAAAACTTTGAGACTTTAGCCTGGTGCCCATGGCTGCGTCAGAGCCCTCGGGGAGCAGAAGTTTTTTGGTTCTTTTTTTCAAAAAAGAACCGCTTACTCCGCTTCGGGGGCTTTCTCTGCCGGCTCAGCATCGTGCTCCGGTGCCTCGTCGGCCTCGTCGACCGTACCGCCCGCCTTTTTGGCTGCGGCTTTGGCTTCTTTCTTCGCCTGCTTGGCGCGGTTACGCTCTGCGCGTTCCAGCCCGTAATTCACTTTAAAAGCCATCCTGGCCGCCTTTCACACGCCTGAAAATAATGAGAGCGGGCTCACTTACCAGTGAACCCGCTCTAAATAGTCACGCCGCTTGAGTAAAAACTCAGCCGACGCTGATGGAGCTGACTTCCGGCCCTTTAGAACCCTGCACGACATTCATGCGCACGGTCTGACCTTCCTGCAAGGGCGGCAAACCGGCCTGCTCCAGCGCGGTGGCGTGAATGAACACGTCCTTGCCGCCGCTTTCCGGGCTGATGAAGCCGAAGCCCTTGGTTGCATTGTACCATTTCACAATGCCGGTCATCTCGACCGCCGGGCCGCTCGGCGCCTGCCGTGCGGACGGGCGCGGACCTGCCGGGCGCGGACGGTCAAAGCCACCGCTACGCGGCGGCGGCGCTTCGCCGGTGCCTTCGGTCACGGAAATCACCTGATCGACCTGACGGCCTTTCTGCCCTTGGCCCACGCGGACCTGCAGAACGGAACCCGGCGTCACCGCCTGGAAACCGGCATTCTGCAGGGAGTTGGCGTGCAGAAACACGTCACCCGAACCATCGGCCATTTCGACAAAGCCAAACCCCTTCTCGGGGTTGTACCACTTCACCGTGGCCTTAGCCTCCGGTGCGGAGGACGCCACGCCAAACCCGGAAAAGGACGGCGGGAGGGGGGGCGTATTGCCAAAAAAATTGTCGTCGTCAAAACCGCGACGACGGGGTTGCCGCTGGCGGTCGTTTTTCGGGGGTCGCACTATAAAAACAGTCCTCTTTAATCGTTCAAGCCGCCCGGCACCTCGCCGGGTGACGTTACCATAGGGCACAGGCGTCTTCCCATCAATCCCGATTTTCTCCCCGATCCGCGCCGTTGCGCCAATCCACCGGGCTTTTTTCAAATTTCTTCTTCCCTAAACGAGATTTCATCCCGCTGCCTCCGTTGCCGTGCGACGCGTGGCGGGTTAGGAGCCGCCATGCCCTTTCCCATCACAAACCCTGCGCTCGCCCGCGCCCTGCAGGCGCGCGGCTACAATGACCCCACCGAAGTACAGCTCGCCGTACTCCAGCCGGAGGCGAACGACCGCGATCTGCTGGTCTCCGCCCAGACCGGCTCCGGCAAAACCGTGGCGTACGGCCTGGCCATGGCTTCCACCATTCTGGGTGACGCCGAGCGTCTGCCCGCCACCGTGCTGCCGCTGGTCCTGGTCATCGCCCCCACGCGCGAGCTGGCCTTACAGGTCCACGCCGAACTCACCTGGCTGTACGAGCCCGCCGGCGGACGCATCGTTTCCTGCGTCGGCGGCATGGACGCACGGCGCGAACAGCGCCTCCTCGCCGCCGGCTGCCACATGGTTGTCGGCACGCCGGGCCGTTTGCAGGATCACATCAACCGTGGCGCCCTGAAACTCTCCGAGTGCGAAGTCGTCGTCCTCGACGAAGCCGACGAAATGCTCGACCTCGGCTTCAAGGACGAACTCGACTTCATCCTCAGCGCCGCGCCGGAAACCCGCCGTACCCTGCTGTTCTCGGCCACCATCGCCCGGGAGATCGCCAACCTCGCGCGCAAATACCAGCAGAACGCCCTGCGGATTGACACCGTCGCCCGCAACCAGCCCCACTCCGACATCGAATACCGCGCCATCCGCTCCGCCGGTCACGAGGTCGAAGCCGCCCTGGTCAACCTGCTCCGCCTGCACGACTCCCGCGCCCTGGTCTTCTGCGGCACGCGCGATTCCGTGCGCCACCTCCACGCCAGCCTGCTCGCGCGCGGCTTCAACGCCGTCGCGCTGTCCGGTGAGCTCTCGCAAAACGAGCGCAACACGGCGCTGGCTGCCCTGCGTGAAGGCCGCGCCCAGGTCTGCATCGCCACGGACGTCGCCGCCCGCGGCCTCGACCTGCCGGACCTGGACCTGGTCATCCACGCCGACCTGCCGACCAACAAAGCCTCCCTGCTGCACCGCTCCGGCCGCACCGGCCGCGCCGGGCGCAAAGGACTCTGCCTGCTGCTGGTCCCCGCCTCCAAGCGCCGCCGCGCCGAACTGCTGTTCGGCTCCGCCAACATCGAGGCCATCTGGCAAGACCCGCCCACCGGCGCCGAAATCCACGCCCGCGACCAGGAACGCCTGCTGGAAGACCCCGCCCTCACCCAAACCCCGACCGAGGACGAGCTCGCCCTCGCCGACAAGCTGCTGGAACGCCAGGACGCGCGCACCATCGCCGCCGCCCTCATCCGGCTCTACCGCAGCCACCTGCCCGAGCCCGCGAACGTCACCATCCAGCCCCCGCAGCGCGAATTCTCCACCCCCCGCCCGGAACGCGCCCCGCGCGAATACGCCCCGCGCGCCGAAAACGCCCCCTACGAACGCCGCACCGACGGCGCCGCCATGTCCTGGTTCCGCGCCCCCGTAGGCCGCTCCAACAATGCCGACCCCAAATGGCTGATCCCGCTGATCTGCCGCCTCGGCGGCATCACCAAGCAGGAAATCGGCGCCATCCGCATTTTCGACCGTGAAACCAAGTTCGAAATCCTCACCCCCGCCGCCGAGGGCTTCCAAGCCGCCGTCGCCGCCGCGCACAGCTCAGACCTCACCGTCGAGCCCACCTCGCCCCCCGGCGCCGGCCCCGCGCGCGACCCCGGGCCGCGTCCGGCAAAGCCAAAATTCAAACGCCCCGAACGCCCGCCCGGTGCAAAACCCACCGAGCAGGAACGCCGCCGGAAGAATAAGGCGATTAAGGGCGGGTATTAAGGGAGGGAAGCAGCGCTTTTTTGCAAAAAAGCGCGCAAAAAACGCTTATTCATCGTGGGTTTTGGCGCGGCCAACGCCCACGATGAATAGAAGTTTTTTGGTTCTTTTTTTAAAAAGAACCGCTTTCTACTTCAAACCTTTTCACAGCCCGCCGGCGACGCACATCTGATACACGGCGCTCA
>Ga0181525_10001360_pt1 | contig 20924 bp, 16 predicted proteins | sample PEATcosm2014_Bin_48_FD_121100 | JGI IMG/M metagenome (GOLD analysis project Ga0181525, IMG submission 121100) | Peatland microbial communities from MTU Mesocosm Facility, Houghton, MI, USA - PEATcosm2014_Bin06_10_metaG | ecosystem: Environmental > Terrestrial > Soil > Wetlands > Peat | place...
CGGAGAGCGTAAGAAGCCGGCCGTCGGGACCGACGGTGCCGCGGCCGCGTGTGCGGATCCAGCGCATGGGGACGCCGGGTTGGCAGAGGCGATAGTCGACTTCATAGGTCGATCCGCTTCTGAGCGCCTCGGCGATGGCTTTTTCGACCTTGGCGCGATCGTCGGGATGCACAGGCGCCGACATCGTGTCCATCGAAAGCGATTCGCCCGGGAAGATGCCGAACATCCTGAGGCAATGCGGCGACGCCCAAAATTTCCCCGTCTTGGGTTCCCAGCGCCAGAAGCCCAGATTCGCGCACTCCGCGGCGAAGGACATGTGTTCTTCGCTGTCGCGCAGCATCTTCGCCAATTGCTTGTCGCGGCTGCTTTGAACGATGACGGCGACGATCAGGATCGCTTCGAGGACGAGCAAAGCTAAGGTTGCGACCAGGATCTGGAACGGAGCCCAGGCCCAGGGCCTCAGGATTTCCCTCGTAAAGCCGTCAAGGAGCTGCGGGATATCGGCCGCACTAAGAAAGAGCGTGCTCAAGACCAGGAGGAACAGAACGACCGTCACACGCCGCGTGATGCGGGCGGAACGTGCGCCTGGATCGGCTTCGCCATGCGCAGCGCGCGTCGGCGCAAGGGCCGGCGTGATCCCGAGATCTTCCCCGTCGAGCGCAAACAGTGGTGCGACGAAATCGGCTGTCGCATCGCGCAACACAAAGAAGCTGGATAAATAGCCCTTCCTCAGCATTGCCCTCCACCCGGAACGGGTTGCAATCGAGTAGCGACTTCCTCCCTCAAACTCCCTGGTACGAATACTTGGAACGATTGTACCGCGGGAGTTCAGGACTTCGAGCTTATCTGCGATTGTAATTAACAAGGCATTAAACATGCCGGTTGAATTAAGTTGCATTGGTGTGCCTTGCGAGTCGGGTGGCCGTCAAAAAGCCAGTCCCGGTCTGGGAAAAAATGCTCCCTGCGAGTTGGACCTTGGTCCAATGTCGAAAAAAGCGAATCAACGAAAAATTGTGCTCCGTGAAAGTTCCCTGCCGTTGCGAATCTAATACTCCGCACACGGACGATTTGAGCGAAGTCGGTCGTTCGTAAATGTTCGAACATCAGATGCAGCGCGAACACGTAATTTTTCATCTGCGCATTTCATCTCAGCGTGCGTTCGACGCCGTTCCTTGCCGGATTAGACCAAAGTCTAATTGAGATCGTTTTCGCGATGGCGTTTACTCCTCCTTGCGAAGGGGATGTTGATCGGCACGCCCCAGCCCCTTGGGCCACTGCATCTCTTCGCAAAAGAAGCGCCAGCGGGATGGTATCTCCGAAGAGGAAGCGCGATGTAACAACGCGCTTCCTGGACGACCCGGTCGCCCGACCATCTGTCCCGCTGGCGTTTCGCGTTTTTCACGCGTCGGCCAGCATCTCGCCCAGAAAAATCCGAGGCACCGACAACGTTACGCGGTAATGGTGAGGGAAGGTTCGGGCTGCCACGACGATGAACAGTCGTTGTGGCAAGCCCGAATCACTTTTCGCCATCCTGCTCGCGCATTCGCTGCAGGCCGCCGTCTTGATCAATAAGGATCATCTGAAGCGGCGCGGTTCTCGTTCGCACTCTCGAAAACCGAAGTTCCGCGCCGGCGTTGGTCCTAAGTCCAATCGCGAGCTGGCGCACGCTCCTGTAGGTGTGTGACGAACGCGCATCGCTTGCTCGCCATAAGGGGCCATTCACGATGACCATAGTGCAAAAGCTTGAAATTCGCCGTCCCTGGAAGGCGTCGAACGACGCCGGGTTCGACGGTATGGTGGATATCCCGGGCGGGACATTCCTGATGGGTTCGGATTCCCATTATCCCGAAGAAGCGCCCGCCCATCGCGTGACCGTCGACAGTTTCTGGATCGACCGTCTTCCGGTCACCAACGCGGAGTTCGCGGCATTCGTCGCCGATACCGGCTACCTCACGTCGGCGGAGCGCGCGCCCCATCCGGAAGATTATCCCGGTGCGCGTCCGGAATTGCTGACGCCGGCCTCGGTCGTGTTCCGCAAGCCCGAAGGTCCTGTCGATCTGGGCAATCATTTCACATGGTGGAACTACGTGCCGGGCGCCGATTGGCGTCATCCGCTTGGTCCACAAAGCGGCCTGGACGGCAAAGCGAAACATCCCGTCGTCCATATCGCGTTCGAAGATGCGGAAGCCTATGCGAACTGGATCGGAAAAGCTTTGCCGACGGAAGCCGAATGGGAGTTTGCGGCCCGCGGCGGTCTCGACGGCGCGGAGTTCGCGTGGGGCGCCGAACTGAAGCCGGACGGAGAGCTCATGGCCAACACCTGGCAGGGTGAATTCCCCTGGCAGAACATCGGTTGCGACGGTCATCAGGGGACTTCGCCGGTGGGCACCTTTCCGCCGAACGGATACGGCCTTCACGACATGATCGGCAATGTGTGGGAATGGACGACGGATTGGTATCAGGCGCGCCACAAGGCGTCGTCCACGTGCTGCGCCGGCCTCCAGAACCCGCGCGGCGGCACGCGCGAGAAAAGCTACGATCCGCGCATGCCGGGCGTGCGCATTCCGCGCAAGGTGATGAAGGGCGGCTCCTATCTCTGTGCCCCCAATTATTGCCAGCGCTATCGTCCTGCCGCCCGCATGGCGCAACCGGTCGACACGTCCACCTGCCATCTTGGCTTTCGCTGCGTCGTGAGATCGACGAATTAGGCAGAGCGTCCCGGGACTGGAACCTTCCTGAAGTCCGCGCTATTTCAGATTCATGCGCAAGGCGGCCCCCCCGAAAGGACTGAAGACCTATCGGTCCAAACGGGATTTTGCCCAAACCAGCGAACCGAGCGGCGAGGCTCACGTCGCGCCCGCGAAGCGACTCAGGTTCGTGATCCAAAAACACGCCGCCACGCGGCTGCATTATGATTTCCGCCTCGAGCTCGACGGCGTCTTCCTGTCTTGGGCCGTGACGCGAGGGCCATCGCTCGACCCGCACGACAAGAGGCTCGCCGTTGAAGTGGAACCGCATCCGCTCGATTACGGCGACTTCGAAGGCACGATCCCGAAAGGGCAATATGGCGGCGGCACGGTGATGCTGTGGGATCGCGGCTATTGGGAGCCCGAAGGCGGCACGGCCGAAGCTATGCTGCAGAAGGGCGATCTGAAGTTTCGCCTCTATGGCGAACGCTTGCACGGCAGCTGGGTGCTCGTGCGCATGAAGAACGACAAATATGGCGGCGGCAAGCGCACCAACTGGCTTCTGATCAAACACCAGGACGAATATGCGCATGACGGCGACCATGATGCGCTCTTAAAAGACGATCGCTCGGTCGCGTCGGGCCGGCCCATGGCGGACATCGCTGCGGGCAAGGGGCGCAAGCCCAAGCCGTTCATGCTCGCGAAAGGCAACGCCTTCGCCTCCAATGCGGTGTGGCATTCCAAAGGTGCCTCGCGCGAAACCAAGCCGGCTGCGCCGAAGACCGCGGCAAAGAAGAAGAGTGCTTCCGGCAAGAAAGCCTCCGAGCTTCCGAAATTCGTGGAGCCGGAGCTAACGAAGCTCATCGAACATCCGCCGTCCGGAAACGGTTGGGCGCATGAGATCAAGTTCGACGGCTATCGCGTGCAGGTCCGCGTCGAAGACGGCAACGCCATTCTCAACACCCGCAAGGGCCTCGACTGGACGGCGAGATTTCCGGCGATCGCCAAGGCGGCGCGTGGACTTCCCGACTGTATTCTGGACGGCGAGGTCGTGGCGCTCGACAAAGACGGCACGCCCAATTTCTCTGCCTTGCAGGCGGCGCTCTCGGACGAAGACACGGACGCGCTGATCTATTTCGTGTTCGATTTGCTGTTCGTGCGCAATGGTGAGCTCGAGGATCTGCGTGACCTTCCGCTCGCGGATCGCAAAGCGCGGCTGAAGATACTGCTAGATAAGCATTTCAAGAAGAAGGACGTGCCGATCCGCTATGTCGAGCATTTCGAGACGGACGGCGAGACCTTTCTCCAATCCGCCTGCCGCATGCATCTCGAGGGCATCATCTCCAAGAACCTGTCGGCGCCTTACCGGCCCGGCAGCCGCGACGGGTGGACGAAATCAAAGTGCCGTGCCGGTCAGGAAGTCGTCATCGGCGGCTGGAGCGAGACGAATGGGAAATTCCGTTCGCTTCTGGCCGGCGTCCATCGCGGCAAGAATCTCGTCTATGTCGGACGTGTCGGCACGGGCTATGGCGGCGAAGTGGTCTCGCGTCTTCTCCCGAAGCTCAAGAAAGTGCAGGCACATGAAAGCCCTTTTTCCGGTGCCAATGCGCCCCGCAAGGAGCGCGAAGTGTTCTGGGTCAAGCCGGTTCTGGTGGCCGAAATCGAATTTGCAGGCTGGACGGGCGACGGCAACATCCGGCAGGCGGCATTCAAGGGATTGCGCGAGGACAAACCCGCGCGCGACGTGGGAGCGGAGAGACCTGTGAAAAAGGCAAATCTCGCGGAACCGAAGACAACGAAATCCGCACGCGCGGGCGACGCGACGGTGATGGGCGTTGCGATCTCGCATCCCGACAAGGCGCTGTGGCCCGATGCGGGCGACAAGCAGCCAGTCACCAAGCTCGAACTTGCGCGCTATTTCGAAGCCGCCGGTCCCTGGATGATGCCGCATATCGAAGGCCGCCCCTGTTCGATCGTGCGTGCGCCGGACGGCATCGAGCATGAACAGTTCTTCCAGCGCCACGCAGGCCTCGGCACGTCGAAGCTTCTGTCGCTCGTGAAAGTATCGGGCGATCACAAGCCCTATCTGAAGATCGATCGCGTCGAAGGCCTCGCCGCCGTGGCGCAGATGGGCGGGATCGAGCTGCATCCCTGGAATTCGAAGCCTGACGAGCCGCTCGTTCCCGAACGTCTCGTGTTCGATCTCGATCCGGCGCCCGACGTGCCGTTCGATCGTGTCATCGCGGCGGCGCTGGAATTGAAGGAGCGCCTTGAAGCGCTTTCCTTCGCCGTCTTCTGCAAGACGACCGGCGGCAAGGGGCTTCATGTCGTGACGCCGCTGCCGCAGACGGACTGGATCGGCTGGGCGGAAGCGAAGGCGCTCGCACGTGGAATCTGCGCCGACATGGCGAGAGACGATCCCGACAAATATCTTGTCACCATGGCGAAGAAGGATCGCGGCGGAAAAATCTTCCTCGATTATCTGCGCAACGACAAAACCTCGACGGCTGTGGCCCCGCTGTCGCCGCGCGCCCGTGCCGGCGCCACCGTTTCGATGCCGCTCAATTGGGGGCAGGTGAAGAAGGGGCTCGATCCGAAGCGGTTCACGGTGCGCACCGCGATGGCGCTGCTCGCCAAAAGCAAAGCCTGGGACGATTACAAGCCCGCGCGCGCGGCCAAGAAGGCCGTCGATCAGTGGCGCAAGTTGGCGGGGAAATAACTCTCTCTACTTGTCATGGCCCGCAAATGCGGGCCACCCAGTTGATGAGAGCATTGCTGTGACAGGAAGAACGACCAACTTGCGGCCACAAAGTAACCGTCACCTGGGTGGCCCGCATTTGCGGGCCATGACAGTTTTTATTTCGAACGCTTCGTCTTTGTCGGCTTCGCGCGCGCGGGCATGGATTTCGCCGGCTTGCCCTTGAGGCTCTTGCGCAGCGCATCCATCAGATCGATGACGTTGGTGTCCTTCGGCGGTTCGATCGTGACGGGGCGCTTGCCCTTTTCCTTGAGCTTGATCAGTTCGCGCAGCGCGTTCTCGTAGCGGTCTTCGAACAGCTCCGGCTGGAACGGGCCTTCCTGCTGCGCGATGATCTGTTCTGCGATCTCGATCATCTTTTTGTCGGGCTTCGTCGCCGGCAGATCCTTGAACGCGCCGTCGACGTCGAGCACTTCGTCGCGCGTGCGCAGCGAATAGGCGATCAGTCCGCGGCCGCGCGGTTCCACCGCCATCAGCCTCTCGCGCGTGTGCATCACGACACGGCCGAGTGCCACACGCCCCGTCGCATTCATGGCGTCACGGATCACCGCGTAAGCTTCGACGCCGGACTTCTCCGACGGCAGCAGATAGTAGGGATCGTTCCAGAAGAGGCGATCGATCTCGCCTTCGTCGACAAACCGTTCGATGTCGAGCGTGTGCGTCGTCTCGAGTTTCACCTCGGAGATCTCTTCGTTCGTCAGGATGACGTAGCGGTTCTTTTCGATCTCATAGCCTTTGACGAGATCGGAACGCTGCACCGGGCCCGTATCCGGATCGGTCGGCACCATGCGGATGCGGTTGTTGGTTTCGGGATTGAGCAGGTGGAACGAGATGTCCGACTTGCTGGTTGTCGCGCGATAGAGCGACACCGGGCAGCTGACGAGCGAGAGCTTCAGATGGCCTTCCCAGACGGGCCTGCGGCGCGACGTCGAGGGAAAGTCGTCATTTGCCTGCGCTGACGCCGCCGGGGCCTTGCCCTTGGGTGTCTTGCCGCGAGCCTGTGCCATATCTGGTGTCTCCCGCCTCGGGAACGCTCGTCGGAAGACGCAGGTTCCGGGACTTCCTTTTACCCGAGAAAGATTATGCACAATTTAAGCGGTGCCGTCGAATTGACGGATGGTGCGCGGTTCGTTCTCGCGCCTAAGGCGTGACGATCGGGAAGTTCATGTTGAGCGGTTCGATCAGATCGATCATCGCTTCGTAGAGTGACGCATCACCTTCGATCTGGACGTCGCCGGATTCAACGAGCGGCTTAAGAGGCGCTCCCGCAAAGAGAGTCATTAGAAGGTGAGGGCGCTTCATACGCAGTGTCGCGCCGGCTCCGGGATCGCTCACGCCGTGCTCGTGCACCATGACCCCATTGCCGATCGTGATGAGGATTTTCTCGTTCCGGTCGGTCAACGCGATGTTGAGTTTGAAGTTCCTCGCAGCGGCCTTGTCCGGGTTTACGCGCACCGACGCGAAATCGAGCAGCATCGGCGTCGTCGTGGCGGCAAGAATGCCGATGTTCATCGCAGTCGGCGGCAGTTTCGCGACACCGTCACGGAGTTCCTGTGCGCCGGTCAGATAGATGTTGCGCCAGGTGCCCGCCTCGGACTCGAATCCCAACCGCGTGTAGATGGCGGCAAGCCGCTCGCGCGCGCGCTTGTTGTGCTCATCCGCGAAGACGGCGTGATTGAGGAGAGTCGCCGCCCAGCGCAGGTCGCCGCGCTTCTCCGCGTCCGCCGCTTGCGCGAGCACCGCATCCGCGCCACCCATCGCCGCCACATAGCGCTTCGCCATCGGCTCCGGCGGCAAGGGATTGAGATTGGCGGGATTGGCGTCGTACCAGCCCATATAGCGCTGATACACGGCCTTCGAATTGTGGCTCATCGTGCCGTAATAGCCGCGATTGAACCATTGCTTCCTGAGGATATCGGGGAGCGTCAGCGCGTCGGCGATTTCCGGGCCCGTGAAGCCTGCATTCATCAATCGCACGGACTGATCATGCAGGAATTTGTAGGCGTCGCGATGATTGCTGAGGAAAAAGACGATCTCGTCCGTGCCGAAGCGCGGGATGCCGTGCGCCGCAAACATCACGTCGCTTTGATGCGCGAAGAGGCGAATGGACTCCGTCAGATAATCCGCCCAGGCCTTCGAGTCCCGCACCAGCGCGCCGCGCGCGGGCAGGAGATTGTGCATGGTGAGATTGGCGTTCTCCGCCATGAACACCGCGCGCAATTGCGGCAGATAGAAATTCATTTCGGCCGGCGCTTCCGTGCCGGGCGTCAGCTGGAAGACGAGGCGGAGGTCGCCGATTGTTATCTCTTCGCCGGTCCGCGTGATGAGATGGGTCGGCGCGATCAGCGTCAGCGTGCCGCGCGAGAGCCCTGGCCCCAGGCCCGACGTGACTTCGCCTTCCGCCGTGCGCGGCAGGGTGAGCCCGAATTGATAGCGGGCACGGCGCGACATCGCGGGGCCCGCAATGATGTTCTCGGAGACCGCCTCTTCGAGAAAGCCCTGCGGCGCGATGATCTGCACCTTTCCGGCCGCCGCATCGGCCGCGCACGTCACGCCTTCGACGCCGCCATAGTGATCGGCATGGCTGTGCGAATAGATCACCGCCAGCACCGGCTTGTTCGCCACGTGCTCGCTGAGGAGTTCGAGCGCCGCACGCGCCGGCTCGGCCGACGTCAAAGGATCGACGACGATCCAGCCCGAACCGGCGTCGATGAAAGACACGGTCGACACGTCGAAACCGCGCACCTGATAAATCCGCTCCGCGACCTTGAAGAGGCCGTGCCTGGTGAGGATTTGCGCCTGCCGCCAAAGGCTCGGATTGACCGTCTCCGGCGCGCGATTTTCCAGAAAATCGTAGGAGGCGAGGTCGACTGCGACGCGGCCGTCCTCGCGCATGATCTTGGGATCTTTCCGCGTGGCGATGAACCCGCGGCTCGCGAAATCGAAATCCTTGCGATCGTCGGCCTCGACGAGCGCGCGCGCTTCCGCGAGCATATCCTTGCCGCGATCCTCCATGCGTTTCTCCCGATGTCTTTATGTATGGGGCGCGGTCTTTTCCGCCCGCCCGAAAAGCAAAGCTCGCGCGGCCTCGAGCGCCTTGTCAATCGGCTTGCGGCGATAGTCCCACACGGGTTCCGGCGGCGGCGGTACGATCGCCATCGTGGCGTTCGCTTCGAAGAGGAGAAGCCGGCCGTCCGGCGCGAGCGCGAAATCGACGCCGCCATAGTCGAAGCCGAGCGCGTCGCGCAATTGCCCGAGCCCGCGCATGGCGCGCGCGCCGAGAACGGTTTCGATATTGTCGAGGAATGCTCGTTCCTCGCGGCGGAATTCCGCATCGTCCGCCATCGCCGAGGTGAAGTAATGCACCTTCCAGGATTGCGAGAGGGCGAGGTGCAGGGGATAGAGATTTCCGCCGATGAACATGACGCGGTATTTCCGCGCCATCCCGTCGGCTCCTCGCGCGTCCAGAAGTTCGATAGCAAGGAGTTCGTCTCCCGGCAGTTGCGCGACGGTGGCCGCGAGCCCGTCGCGGTCTTCGACGCGCAGGAAGTTCTGCCCGGTATGAAACCCCGGCGACCGCAGAAGAAGCGGAAAGCCGAGACCGTGTTGCGCGAGCAGCGCCGCTGCGTTCGACGCGGCGAGATCACGTCGCGGAAGGAGTGCCGTGCGCGGCACGATGACGTCGGAAAGGCCCGACAGCCGCATCGCATTCGCGTGGCGCCCGCTGTTCCGGATCAGCTCCGGGCGGTTGATGACAGGAGCGCCGCTCTTGGCCGCGATCCTCTCGACGTCGTCCAGAATATCGCCGCAGAGATCGGCATCGCCGACGGCGTTGAAGACGAGGTCGTGCGCGGGAAGTTCGCGCGAACGATCATAATACTCGGCGTAGACTGCCGTGACTGCGAAGACGCGATCATCGAGAATGATGTTTGTCGGGATGTTGCCGCCTTTGGCAGAGACGATCAGCAAGACGCGAAGCGGCGTGCCCGTGCCGCGATAAGGCTTGTCGACGATGCTGTGGCCGGCGAATCCCTGTGCGCGATGCCGCGCTGCGCCGTCGTCGCCCTGTTTCGCGAGCACGTTCGCGAGACCCTGATGCGCGTAAACGAGGCTCGGATCGATCGCGAGCGCATTCTCATACAGCTTTTGTGCTTCCGCCAGATCGTCATCCTCGAAAAGGATGTTGCCGAGATTGACGAGACCGAACGGATTGTCGGGGTGACACGCGACGGCCTGGCGATACGCCGTCACGGCTGCGGAACGAAATCCGGTGGCGAGCGCCAACCCCGCCAAATCGGTCAGCGCGCCGAAATGCGCAGGATCCCGCCGCAGAACGGCAACAAACGCTGCCTTGGCGTCGTCGTCGCGTCCCAGTCGCGCGAGCAATTGTGCTTTTTCGAAGAGGAGGTCGAGCGCCTCCGGCGCCTTCGCCAGGCGCGCGGAGACGTTCTCAAGCAGCTGTTCGAGCGATCGGTTCATGCAGAAAATGGAACCATATTACTCAGTGTCATGGCCCGCAAATGCGGGCCACCCAGGTGACACGTGCCGCAACATATCAGAATGAGCCGGGATGTGACCTTCGCCATTGTGCTCGCTAGAACTGGGTGGCCCGCATTTGCGGGCCATGACAATAAGGGTAGCGGGTTGTCTTGAACCCGAACTGCGCTAGCGTTTCCAGAACGGTCCCGTCGTGTGCGGTCTTGATCGGCGGACACGCTTATAGGGCTGATAGTCGGGCTCCCACATCGTTTCGGCGACTTTACGTTCGATCGCCTTGGCGCCGATTTTCTTCGCGACACCGTCGGCGACTGCCTGCTTGCCGACCGCGATGGCGACCGTCCGCGCCACATTGCGGAGCTCCGGCACGGGCGGGAGAAGTCGCGCCGTCTTGTCCCGCAGCGCCGGCGAGATGCCCGCAAGCGCCTTCGCCGCCGCCATGAACATGGCATCGGTCACGCGGCGTGCGCCCACCGCCATCACGCCGAGCCCAATTCCGGGAAAGATGTAGGAGTTGTTGGTCTGGTCGATGGCCGCCGGCTTTCCGTTCCAGGTGACGGGCGGGAAGGGGCTTCCCGTTCCGATCAGTGCGCGGCCTTCCGTCCAGGCGAGGAGATCGCCGGGCGCCGCTTCACTCCGCGAGGTCGGGTTGGAGAGCGGAAAGATCACCGGCCGGGCGACATGGCGCGCCATTTCGCGGATGATGTCTTCCTTGAAAGCGCTAGCCTGGCCCGAGACGCCGATCAGCGTTGTCGGTTTCGCATTGGCCATGACATCGAACAGATCGATATGTCCCGGTGTGCGAAGCTTCCATCCTTCGATCGTCGCGCGCGATTGCACAAAGGGCTTCTGCGCGTCGGTGATGTTCGCCATGCCTTCGACGAGCAAGCCGTCGCGATCGACGGCGAAGAAACGCCGCCGCGCCTCGCTTTCCGGCACGCCGGCTTCCATCATGGCCTTGAGGATGAGGCCGCAGATTCCGGTGCCGGCCGAGCCCGCCCCGAAGAGCGCGATACGCTGCTGCGTGAGCGGAATGCCCGTCACATTGATGGCGGCGAGCAGCGTTCCCGCGGCGACCGCGGCCGTGCCCTGGATATCGTCATTGAAGGTGCAGAGGCGATCGCGATAGCGCTCGAGAAGATGGCCCGCATTGGGGCTCGCGAAATCCTCCCATTGCAGAAGCACGTTCGGCCAGCGCTCGATGATCGCCGATACGAAGGCATCGACGAAATTGTCATAGGCCGGTCCGCGCACCCGTTCATGCTTCCAGCCTATATAAAGAGGATCGGCGAGACGCTCCTGGTTGTTGGTGCCGACATCCAGGAGGACGGGCAGAGTCTCCGCCGGATGAATGCCCGCGCAGGCCGTGTAGAGCGAGAGCTTGCCGATCGGAATTCCCATGCCGCCGGCGCCCTGGTCGCCGAGACCCAATATGCGTTCGCCGTCGCTCACCACAACGATGCGCACGCGGTCGTAACGCGGATCGGAGAGGATGTCCGCGATCCGGTCCTTGTTCGGGAAACTCAAGAAAACGCCGCGCGGCTTTCGCCAAATCTCGCTGAAGCGCTGGCTGCCTTCGCCGACGGTCGGCGTATAGACGAGCGGGAGCAATTCTTCGGTGTGGCGGACGAGGAGCGCGTAGAAAAGCGTCTCGTTCACGTCCTGCAGATCGCGCAGAAACGCGTAGCGCGCGAAATCCGAGGGGTAGCTCCGGAGCGCATTCATCCGGCGCGTGACCTGCTCGTCGAGCGAGCCTATGTGCGGCGGGAGGAGGCCGTGGAGCGCGAAGCGGTCGCGTTCCTCCTCGCTGAAGGCCGTGCCCTCGTTGAGCATCGGCTGGTTGATCAGGTCGAATCCGGCGAGCTCGGTCTCGATCGCCTTTCCGGATGTCCGCCAAAACCCAAACGGCATACGTCTCTTCCCCTGCCCGGCGCCGCCGGCTGCCCGGGCCCAGTGATTGCATTTTGCCACTCCATATCACGTTAACGGCCGGGCCATCTCAACGGTGTGACGGCGGTCCAAGATCTTCGGCCCCCTTGCGCACGGGTCCGCTCAGGTCTATATGTCACCGTATGGTGACAAAGCCGCCCGTCCAGAAAACCGCCCGCGATGCCGACGCCATGCGCGCGCGGATCCTCGACGCGATCGGCCGGATGATCGTGCGCGACGGCCTGGCATCGGTCGGCATCAATGCGCTCGCCCGCGAAGCGGGCTGCGACAAGGTTTTGATCTACCGCTACTTCGACGATCTCGAGGGCGTCTACGCGGCGTTTGCCGAGCGCAGCGATTTCTGGTGGACGATGGGGGAAATCGTCGCCGGAATAGATCCCGCGCACATGTCTGTGGCGGAGGCCGGCAAATTGATTTTGCGCCGGATGGCGATGGCGATCCGATCGCGGCCTCTGGCATTGGCCATCCTGGCGGCCGAACCGGTCGAGCGGACGGCATTGGTCGTCGCGCTCGAAACGGTGCGCGAGCGGCGCGGTCTCGAACTGGGTCATTGGCTCGACGCGCATTTCGAACTGCCGAGCCATCTCGATTTCTGGGTGATATCGATCCTGATCAGCAGCGGGATGAGCTACCTCGCGATTCGTGCGCGCAAGATCCGTGTGATGGGCGGCGTGCCGATCAAGACCGACAAGGATTGGGAACGCATTTTTGCTGCGGCCGATCAAATGGTCGACCGTTTGTTTGCGAAGGAATGAATGTGTTTTTTTGACGAGAAAGTCACCGATTGGTGACAAGAGAAGGAGGAAGTCATGTCGCACATCGTTATGAGCCGGCGCGGGATTTGTGTCGCTGGCAGCGTGTTCGTGGCGTTTTCGGGTGGCGCGCTGCATTTCGCGCGGGCGGCAGCGTCTTTGCCGGACGGCGATGCCTACTCGCCGTGGGCGCTTTGGAATGACAAATCGGTTCACGGCACCCCGCTCGCACTGGTGGCGGCGGCAGTCCTGGCCGCCAATCCGCACAACACGCAACCCTGGCTGTTCCATGTGCGGGCGGACGCGATCGACATCTATGCCGATCTTTCGCGCAATCTGGGTGCGATGGACGCTTATGTGCGCGAGATGCATCTGGCATTGGGTTGCGCCATTCAGAACATGCTGCTCGCCGCACCGCCCAACGGGTTCGATGCCGACATCGATGTGGTGCCCGGATCGCTCCTGACATTGCATGAGCGCCGCGCGCTCGTGCTTGCCGCAACGGTCAGGCTTGGACGGCGTGCGCCAGGCGCGCCGGATTCGCTCTATCGCGCCATACCGGAGCGCCATACCGATCGTTATGCCTATGAACGCGCGAAGCCGCTGCCGGCGGAATGGCGCGAATTCGCAGCGCATGCGGGCGTCAGCGACGATGTGCGTGTGGTTCTGTTCGGCGAAGGAAAAGCGCGCAGCCGGTTCGATGCGCTGGTCGTCGATTCAACGACCGCGATTGTGGGCGACACGGCCATGAACGCGGCCAGCCTGCGCTGGATGCGGACATCCGACAGCGCGGTTGCGGCCCATCGCGACGGCCTGAATTATGGAAGCGCGGGCTTGTCGCCCTTCATGCAGCTCGTCGCGGAATTCATTCCCGTGCCGGATTCGATGGCGGGCCACGTGTGGGTCTCGCAAACGCGCGACACCCATCTGGGAACCGCGCCGCTGACGGGGCTCATTGCCGTGCGCGACCGCTATGACCGGCAATGCACGATCGCCGCCGGCCGCACCTGGCAGAGGCTGCATCTGAGCGCGGCCGTGAACGGAATCGCCATGCAACCGCTCAACCAGCCGATCGAGATGGTCGATCGTGAGCGCGAAACCGGGCAGGGTACGCGCTGGGCCGCACGCGCAGCCGAGCTGACGGGTCCCGATTGGCAGGCGACGTTTTCGTTCCGCGCGGGCTTTGCCGAACAATCTGCGGGCCCCAGCCCGCGGCGCGCGCTGCGCGACGTCGTCCGGACCTAAGACTTCGGATTGCGCCGCGCGCGATCGCTGCTACGCTTCGCCGGCTTGACGCCGGAGATTGACGCGATGAAGGAATTGTACGACCTCGCAGGCCTTGCGGGCGAACGGTTGAAGGCGCGCGGCGAAACGATCGCGATCGCGGAGTCTTCGAGCGGCGGACTTCTGTCGGCGGCGCTCCTCTCCGTCCCCGGCGCCTCCGTCTATTATCTCGGCGGCGCGGTCGTCTACACGGCGAAGGCACGGATGCGCCTTCTCGATATTCCGCGCGAGGCCGTCGCGGGGCTCCGCTCGGCGAGCGAGCCTTACGCGTTGCTGCTCGCCACAACCGTACGCGAGCGCTTCGGCGCAAGCTGGGGCCTTTCGGAAACCGGTGCCGCGGGGCCCACCGGCAATCCCTATGGCGACCAGCCCGGCCACACCTGCATCGCGATTGCGGGAGACGCGTCGCGCGCGATCACGCTCGAAACCGGCAAGCCCGACCGCGCGGAAAACATGCTCGCCTTTGCCAAAGCGGCACTTGAGCTTTTGCTGCGGGAGCTGGGCTGAGACGCGTTACGTCATTCGCTGTCGACGACCGCGATGGGACGCTTGGCAGGGACCGTGCTGACGGCTGAACTGCCGGGGTCGGGTGCATCGCCCAACGGACGCGTGGAATCGGCCGCCTGCGCCAGGATCTCCGCGAACAATTCCTTCCAGCGCCGCGATGGACTTTCATATTGCTCTCCGAACCAGGGCATCAGGCGGCGATCGAAGACAACCGTGCGGAGAAACTCGAGCGTCGCGCGCACCGGCCAGCGCATCAGCGCGTCGCGCTGGAAACTCAGAAACACCGGCAACTGAAACCGCATGCCGAGATCGAGCGGCACGAAGGCATCGTCGATGAGCGTGACGTAGGTCGGCAAGAGTGCAATGCCGGCGCCGCGCTTGACGGCTTCCGCGAGCGGCGCGCTCTGGTTGGTCAGCAGCGAGGTGCCCGGCGTCGAGCGGTTCGACCACCACGCCGACCACGAGCCCTTGTCGATCAGATAGAGCGAGAGATCGAGGAGACGGTGATCGCGGAGATCCTCCATCGAGCGCGGCGTGCCGTATTTGCGCAGATAGCCCTGCGAGGCGAACGGGATGAAGTGAAGCGTCGCAATGCGCATGGCGACGGGATCGATGTCGACCGGCTCGTAATAATGCACGTGGACGTCGAAGATCTCGTTTTTGCCGGCGAAGGATTCCTGGTGGACAAAGTTCTTCAGCTCCACATTGGGGTAGCGGTCGAAAAAAGAGCTCAGGAACAGGGGCATCCAATAGGCGGCCAGGCCGTCACCCATCACGACCTTGCACTCGCCCTCGATCTTGGGGGCGGTGGCCTGGGCGTTGCGGGAGGCCTGGGCGAGGGAAAGCTGCGCCATCGACACGGAATTGAGCACGCGGCGGCCTTCGAAGGTGAGGCGAGGTCCCGACGTGCTGCGGTCGAAGAGCTTGATTCCCAATGACTTTTCCAGCCTGGCGAGGCGCCGGCTGACTGTCGGCTGGACGATATCCAGGAGCTCGGCCGCCCGGTTCAGGCTGCCCGCCTTCACGATCGCCAGGAAAATCCGGAAGTCGTCCCAGTCGAACGAATCCGGCTGAACGGCTTCTGCGATTTCCGCATAAGCGCCTTCAGAATTCGCGGCTTTTTTTGGTCTCGCCACAATGTCACCTTTAACACAAAATAAACTTTGTTTACGGCTGCACCAAGAGGGTCGGCCGGGGCGATATGGTGCGGGGTTACGGGGTTATGAGTAAACAGGGTTTCACAAAGATCCTTGATTTCACGGCAAAACAGACGGTTGCCGAGCCGGAGGCGCCGCATCCGGAGGGGGGCGTCGTCTTCGTTCGGATGGCGCGTGAGGACGAAATCGAGGCCCTCCACCAGCTGACGGTTGGCCAGATCGGACAGCAGGTCGCACCGCTCGAGGCTATGCAGGATGTTTATAGGCATAACCCCGAGACCCTTTGGGTCATCTTCCGGTCGCCAACCGGAGACCATTCGCAGGCCCAGCTGGCCGGCTATTACGGTTTTCTCCACCTGAATGCGGCCGGTCTTGAGGCGCTCGAAGCGCGCACGCTCACGCCGCGCAAGCCCGATCTCAGCCTTTTGGCGGAAGCCGGCGAGCGGCCTGCGGCGGTCTATGTCTGGGCGATCGTGGCGCGCCGGCTGGCGATGCTCACCGTTCCCCTCATCGGCAAGGGATTGGGCGTCAAACGCTACGGGGGACTCCCGTTCTACGCGACGGCCGCGACCATGGGCGGGCTGAACGGCCTCAAGGGCTACGGCTTCCGGGGCGCATCGCCGGCCGACGACGAAAAGCTGGGCGATCTCTTCCATTTCTATATGCCGGGCGAAGCAGACCAAGCTTCGCCGAGCGCGGCTTGAGGCGGACATCATGAAACTCGAGGCCCGCGTCGCCGCTACGCCGGACGACATCGCCAAAGTGTTCGCGCTCCGTGCTGCCGTCTTCATGTCGGAGCAGGATTGCCCGTATGACGAGGAGTTCGACGGCAACGACTATTGCGCGACCCATATACTCGGTCTGGTCAACGGCCAGGCCGCAGCGGTCTTGCGCATCCGTTTCTTTGCGGAATTCGCGCATATCGGACGGCTTGCGGTCCTGCCGAAATTCCGCCGGACACTCATCCCCAAAGTCGTCATCGAAACCGGCATCGAGCTGTGCCGGCGCAAGGGCTATCGCCTGCTTTACGGTCAGGCCCAGAAGCGCCTCGTCAAATTCTGGGCGCGTTTCGGATTCCAGCCGATGCGCAAGAACGCCAATCTCGTCTTTTCAGACCACGAATATGTCGAGATCTCGGCCGAGCTGCCGGCGCACAGCGATCCCATCGCGATCACGAGCGATCCCTATGTGATCATTCGTCCGGAAGGAAAATGGGACGAGCCGGGTGTCCTCGATCATTCGGCCGCTAGACCGCCGACCAACCCGCACTGAGCTTCGCGGATCAGCGTTCCGAGCGCGGCGGCGGCAGCGATCGGACGCCGATGTCGGCCGTTTCGGAATGACCGGTTACCAGCGGCGCCACGATCACTTCGATATGCGTTCCGCCGACCGTGCGGGACTCGATCGTGACGATGCTGGCGCGGTTCTGGCGACGGTTGATGAACTGCATCACCACGCGGTTCGCGACGAGCGAGGCGATCGGCTCCCAGCCTTCACGCGGCAATTCGCTCGAATAGAATTGGTGGGCTTCGTCCATCCCCGTGTCGGAGGTGATGGCGAGCGTGCCGTACCAGTTGAGATTGTCGCCCACCACGGTCGTGTCGCCGCGGTCGATGGAGGAGCCCGCGGGCATCGCGAACTCGACCGGCATATAGGGCGGGGGCGGCGGCGCGGTGTCCTTGTCGCTGCCGCTGAAGGTCGAACAGGCGGGCAGAAGCAGGATGCCGAGCATCGAAATCCCGAACCGGGCGGCGCTGCCAAAAGCTTTCGACATGGGATCCCCTGACTGATTCGCGGTTGCGGGAATCGTGAGCCCCGTTCGGTTTCTGTTCAAGAGGGGATATGCCGCCCGCCGGAAATGCGTAGTCTCTTGCCCGGCAAAATAACGGAGGCTGCGCCATGTCCATTTCTTCCCTTTTCGACATCAGCGGCAGGACCGCGCTCGTGACCGGCGGCTCTCGCGGCATCGGGCTGATGATCGCGCGCGGCTTCGTCGAGGCGGGCGTCAAGACCTATATCAGCTCGCGCAAGGCGGAGGCTTGCGAGAAGGCTGCGGCCGCGCTTTCCAAAATCGGCACCTGCATCCCGCTCGCGCACGATCTGGGTACGACGGCGGAAGTGCACAAGCTCGCCGCTGAGATCGCAAGCCGCGAAACGAAGCTCGACTTCCTCATCAACAATGCGGGCGCCGCCTGGGCCGAGCCTTACGAGAAATATTCCGAGTCCGGGTGGGACAAGGTGATGGACATCAACCTGAAGGCGATCTTCCTTCTGACCCAGGCGTTGCTGCCGCTCTTGAAGAAGGCGGGCACCGCGGATTATCCGGCGCGCGTCGTCAATGTGGGATCGATCGACGGGATTTTGTCGCCGCATCTGGAAAGCTACGCCTATTCGGCGTCGAAGGCGGCCGTCCATCATCTGACGCGCCAGCAGGCGAAGCATCTTGCCCGCGACCACATCAATGTGAACGCCATCGCACCCGGACCTTTCGACACCAAGATGCTGGCGCCGGTCCTGGCTGTCGCGCGCGCCGAGATGGAAGCGAGCGTGCCGCGCGGACGCATCGGCATCGACGACGACATGATCGGCGCTGCGATCTTCTTCTGCGCGCGGGCGTCGTCTTTCGTCACGGGCGCGGTGTTGCCGGTCGATGGCGGTATCGTCGCCGCGGCGTATACGATGGGCGCGGACGTGGAGCTTTAGGCAACACCCGAATTCCCTGCGATCAGGGATATTAACAGGGACTTCGAAAAACGCGGCCGCGCGCGGTGTGCGTATAATCCAATATCCATGGGATTTTCCGCGATTCCGGTGCCGCCCCTCGTGGACGTTATCAGGGAATAGCAGGGAATTATTCGTCCGTGTACGTCTCTCCGGAGTCTCCGGCAAAATGACGTCGGAGCGCGGGCGCCCCGCCCGCATCTTTGTCGACATCCAAGGCGGGCGAGGCGCCCGCGCTCCGACGCAATCGCTTCGCCGCCAGCGATCAACCGCATGGAGAGCCCGGTTTGTTTCTTCACAATGTCAAAGAGCGAGCCCGGAGTCTGCATCGTTTCGAGCCCGACCGTTAGCGAAAGGTTCGCGTACAAAAGGCGGAAGTTTGGTTGACAGCGACGATTTTTGACAACGAATGGCGGACAGTCTCGGCGCCACTTTATTGCGCGTCTTTCCGAAGTGAGCGTGCGTTGAGGCCGATGCGGACGGGACGTCCGCGGTCCCAGTGAAGTCTTGGTGTCCGGCCCGAACTGAGTCCGTGACGGCGATCAAACGCGCAGTGCGTTGCCAGTCTGAAGGCTTCACCGGACCGCGGCCATCTTGGCCGCATCGCGACGTCTTCCACATTGCGCGGGCGCCCGCGCTCCCACAGGAGCATCTCGCCTCGGACGCGAAGGCGTGCTGGAGTAGGGCACTCTTCGGGATCGGCAAGAGCCAATGACCTGGCAGGTGCGGCGCGTTTATGGCGACGAAGCGCTCGAAGCGATCGAGATCCTGCACGAGGCGTCCGTGTGGACGTCGAGCTTCGGTGCGCCCATCTGGCCGTTCGGAGGTTTCACGAGAGAAGAGCAGGAACGCCTCGCGGCCGCGGGCGAGCAGATCGGCGGGTTCGAAGGCGCTGAGATGGTCGCCTGCATGCGGCTGCAGCGCAGCGATCCCGTTTTCTGGCCGGACGATCCGCCGGGCGAAGCGCTCTATCTGCACAAGCTTGCGGTCCGTCGCGCCGCATCCGGCAGGGGCTGGACGGCAAGGCTGGTCGCATGGGCCGTCGAAGAATGCCGAAGGGCCGGCGCCCGCGCGCTCCGTCTCGACACGCTCGCGAACGACAAGCTGCCCCGTCACTACGAAGCGCTGGGATTCCGCTTCGTCGACGAGACGGCCGAGCGCGTCGGCGGCGTGCCGATCGTCAGGATGCAGCGGTTTATCGACAGCTAAACGGCTCTTGCCTTGCGCGCACGGCTTGGCCGGCGTTTGGCGGGCTTCGCAGCCAACTCGATCCCAAGCGCGCGCAAGACGCTCAACATTGTGCCGAATTCCGGATTGCCGCCTTCGCCGAGCGCCTTATAGAGGCTTTCGCGATTGAGGCCGGCAGTTCGCGCAACGCCGCTCATCCCGCGCGCACGCGCAACGATACTGACGGCGTCGCGAACGAACGCGGCATCGCCCGTCTCCAGCGCCGCCGAGATATATTCGGCCTGCAGTGCCGGCGTGTCGAGGTATTCGGCAGCGTCGAAGCGCGATGTGTTTATCTTCGGCATTACATAACCTCCGCCAGCTTGCGCGCCTTCTCGACATCCTGCCTTTGCGTACGCTTGTCGCCCCCGCAGAGCAGGACGACGACAATGGCTCCCCGCCGCACGAAATAGACGCGGTAGCCAGGACCATGATCTATCCGCATCTCGACGAGCCCGCTTCCGAGAGACCTGCAATCGCCAAGATTGCCTTGCTCGAGCCGACGGATACGAGCCGCAATGCGCGTCTTGGCGCGGCCGTCTGACAAACCGCGAAGCCAGTCGCAAGTCGGTCTGGCGAACTTCAATCGGATCCATATGTAGCCTATAGGCGACATCCTTGCAAGACAGGGATGTTTGTCGCCGACGCGATGGTAAGCGGCGCGTTGCGCACGGGGATGTCCGGCGTGTCGAATTCCTTGTCGAGATGGTCGTTTTGCGGAATTCGACGACACGATACTATTCGCCAAAATCACGTCGGAGCGCGGGCGCCCCGCCCGAATTTTTATTATGCGGCTCCGCCGCCAGCGGGCGAGGGCGCCCGCGCTCCGACGTTACTCGGCCGCCGCCACCTTCTCCGTCAGCGGCTGCGCGAGGCGGCCGAGCATTTCGATCGGGACGACCTGCCAGAAATTGCCGATTTCGCGGTCCCATTGGGCGAGCATTTGCGTCGCCAGGACCGAGCCCGTTTCGAGGCGGTGCTCTTCGACGAGGGCCTTCAGCACGTTCTGCCAATGCGCCGTCTCGACACGCTGCCAGATGACCGTGTCGGGATTGACGTGGCGCTCGAACAGGCCGTCGGCGTCGTAGACGAACGCCATGCCGCCCGTCATGCCGGCCGCGAAATTGTCGCCGACGCGGCCCAGGATCGCCGCGATGCCGCCCGTCATATATTCGCAGCCGTTCGAGCCGCAGCCTTCGATGACGGTCGTGGCGCCGGAATTCCTGACCGCGAAACGCTCGCCCGCCTGACCCGCCGCGAACAGTTTGCCGGCGGTGGCGCCGTAGAGAACCGTGTTGCCGATGATCGTGTTCTCGCTCGCCTGATAGTTCGCCGACATCAAGGGGCGGAGCGTGATCGTGGCGCCCGACAGGCCCTTGCCGAC
>Ga0181525_10001364_pt1 | contig 20857 bp, 9 predicted proteins | sample PEATcosm2014_Bin_48_FD_121100 | JGI IMG/M metagenome (GOLD analysis project Ga0181525, IMG submission 121100) | Peatland microbial communities from MTU Mesocosm Facility, Houghton, MI, USA - PEATcosm2014_Bin06_10_metaG | ecosystem: Environmental > Terrestrial > Soil > Wetlands > Peat | place...
GCCGTGGCATGGACGGAGAAAATCCGGCTGCGCGAACACCAGCGCCGGCGAAAGCCACCGCGACCGGATGAGTTCCTGCGGGCCGTAGCAGTCGGCGAGGATTTTATTCAGCAGCCGCGCGCGTTGGATCAACCCGTCTTCGAGTGTGCGCCATTCTTCCGGCGCGATGACGAGCGGCACCGGGTCGAGCTGCCACGGGCGTTCCATGCCGCGCGGGTCGCCATAAACATTGTAGGTGATGCCCTGTTCGTGAACGAGCCGGCGGCAGGTCTCCGCGCGGCGCTTGAGTTCGCTGGCGCCCAACTGTTCCAGCGCCCGGAACAAATCCGCGTAGTGCGGACGCGGTTCGCCCTCGTCCGTCGTGAATTCGTCGAACGCGCCCGTGGCCCGTTTGTAATCGGCCAGCAAACCCGCCGGCGCGGCCTTTTCAGCGGCGCTGGTTTCGCCCGTCATGGATTGTGACTGGAACATTTGCAAATGGTGGCGGTTTTGCTCTTTGTTTTCCGCGTCAGACATTGCGCAAATCCAGCGTGAAAGGAAAGTCGCCGTTCAAAGTTTTTGGCGGCGGCGTGTATTTCCCCTGCTGATGACCATGCCGGAAAAATCTTGAAAGCCGCCGCGATTCGGCCTCGTAGCTGTTCACCGGAAACGTGTCGTAGCCGCGTCCGCCCGGATGCGCGACGTGATAGGTGCAGCCGCCGAGCGAACGTTTGTTCCAAGTGTCGTAAAGATCAAACCGCAGCGGCGCGTGCGAGCCGATGGTCGGTTGCAAACACACTGGCGGCTGCCAGGCGCGGTAGCGAACGCCGGCGACGCCTTCGCCGTTCGTGCCGGTCGGATGCAACGGAACTCGATGACCATTGACCGTGATGGCGAAGCGGTCGCCGACAAGTCCGCTTGCCTTGACCTGCAAGCGTTCGAGCGAGCTGTCCACGTAACGCACCGTGCCACCGCCGCCGGGTTCCTCGCCGAGGACGTGCCACGGTTCGAGCGCGGTGCGGAGTTCGAGTTGGATGTCGCGCTGCTCCAGATCGCCGATGCGCGGGAAACGAAATTCAAAGTGCGGCGCGAACCAGTCGAACTCGAATGGATAGCCGGCTTCGCGCAAATCGCCGATGACATCGCGGAAATCCGTTTCGCAAAAATGCGGCAGCATCCAGCGGTCGTGAATATCCGTGCCCCAGCGCACCAGATCGTTTTTGTAAGGCTCCTTCCAAAATTTCGAGACGAGGCCGCGCAAGACCAGATGCTGTGCCAGGCTCATGCGCGCGTGTGGCGGCATTTCAAACGCGCGCATTTCAACGAGACCGAGGCGGCCGCTGGCGCTTTCGGGCGCGTAAAGTTTATCAATCGAAAATTCCGAGCGATGCGTGTTGCCGCTCGAATCGATCAGCAGATTTCGGAACAGGCGGTCCACCATCCACGGCGGCGTCTGGCCGAACGCGCCGATCTGCCGGTCCATTTCTTTGAACGCGATTTCGAGTTCATAAAGCGAATCGTTGCGCGCCTCGTCAATGCGCGGCGCCTGCGACGTCGGGCCGACGAACAATCCGCTGAACAGCCAGCTCAACGACGGATGATTCTGCCAATATGTCAGCAGCGAGCGCAGCAAATCGGGCCGGCGCAGCACCGGCGAATCTGGCGGGGCTTCCGCGCCGATGATGATGTGATTACCGCCGCCCGTGCCGGTGTGGCGTCCGTCGAGCATGAATTTTTCCGTGCCAAGCCGCGTCTGCCGCGCTTCCTCGTAAAGAATTTCCGTGCGCTCGACGAGTTCGTCCCAAGTCTTGCTCGGGTGCATATTGACCTCGATGACGCCGGGATCGGGCGTGACGGCGAGCTTGTTCAAACGCGGATCGCGCGGCGGCGTTTCGCCTTCGATGATGACCGGCGTGCCCATTTCGGTGACAACGGTTTCGATGCCTGCGATCAAATCGAGATAATCTTCCGTCGTCTCGACCGGCGGCATGAACAGATGCAAACGCCCGTCGCGCGGTTCGACGCACAGCGCGGTGCGGATGATCCACGGCGCACTTTGGCCGGGCGCGGGTCGGCGGTTCGGATCAAATTCGGGGAGCGCGCCCGCCTCGGGCGCAGCCGAACACGCCTCGCGTTCGGCATCGTGCGACGGCTTTTGACTTCGATTCGTGAGTGCAACCGCGCTCGTGTTCGGCGCGAGGGCGCGCCGAACAGCAGCCGAGGCGGCTGCGCTCCCCGGAACAAATCTTTGGCGATACGGAAATTCCTTCGGCAGCTCCGGCAGCTTGGGCTGCGACGGGTCGAGCTGGCGCAGCCACGGAAAATCTTTTTCCGAAACCCACGGAATCGAATCCAGCGGCAGGCGCAGCCCCATCGGCGAATCGCCGGGGATGAGCCAGAGCGTGTCGTCGTCGCGCAAAAACCATTTGCCGGTCATCCAACCGCCGCTGACGCGCTTGATCGGCAGCGAGTAGCCGACGACGGAATTCAAGCCTTGCTGGAAAATCCGCGCGATGCGGTCGCGCTCCAGCTTGTCCTTCAAATTGGTTTTCTCCGGCGTCACGTTGACCGGGAAGCGGCGTTCTTTCCAAGTGTAATAAAACGCGTCCTCGTAGGCGGGAATCAAATGTTTCGGGTCGCCGCCCACGGTCTCGGCGATGCGCGACAAAAGCTCCTTCGCTTCTTTTGCGCCGTGACCGTAGTTCTTTGATTCATCCGCAATCAGCGAATCATCCTTCCAGACCGGCACGCCGTCCTTGCGCCAATAAGCGGCGAGCGCGTAACGCGGCAGCGGCTCGCCGGGATACCATTTGCCCTGGCCGTAATGCAGCAGCGAGCCGGGCGCGAATTTTTTCCGCAACCGCCTGATGAGTTCGCCGGAAAGAATCCGCTTCTTGTGCGAGACGGCGGTGAAATTCCATTCCGCACCGTCGGGATCGTCCACGGAAACAAACGTCGGCTCGCCGCCCATCGTCAGGCGCACGTCGCCTTTTTTCAAATCGGCGTCAATCGCGTGGCCGAGCTTTTCGATTTCAGCCCATTGTTTCTCGGTGTAAGGCTTGGTGACGCGAGGCGATTCGTGAACGCGCGTCACGTTCATCTCGAAAGCAAATTCAGTTTCGCATTCGTCCACGCACCCGGAAATCGGTGCAGCGCTGGAAGGATCGGGCGTGCAAGCGAGCGGAATGTGGCCTTCGCCGGCAAGCAAACCGGAAGTCGGGTCGAGGCCAATCCAGCCGGCGCCGGGCAGATAAACTTCCGTCCACGCGTGGAGGTCGGTGAAATCTTTTTCCGCGCCGCTCGGACCGTCGAGGGATTTCACGTCCGGCTTGAGCTGGATCAAATAACCGCTGACAAACCGCGCCGCGAGGCCGAAATGCCGCATCAATTGCACGAGCAGCCACGCCGAATCGCGGCACGAGCCGCTCATTTTCGTGAGCGTTTCTTCCGGCGTCTGCACGCCGGGTTCCAGGCGGATGGTGTATTTGATGTCCTTCCACAGCCGCTGGTTGATGGCGACGATGAAATCGTTCGTGCGCAGCTTGTCTTTTTCGGGAATTTCAAGCCGCTCTTTTTTCGTGCGCCGCTTGATTTCGCCCAAAACATCGCGGCGGATGGCGGTGAGGTATTTCGTGAAAGCCGTCGTGAGCCAGCATTTGCGGTTGAACGGGGCGAGTTCGTGATCCAGGGCGGGGTCGTAGGCGAACGGGAATTTTTCAGCCTGGGGTTCGAGAAAAAAGTCGAACGGATTCAGCACCGACATTTCCGCCACCAGATCCACTTCCACGCAAAACTCCCGCGTGGGCTGCTCGAAAACGAGGCGCGCGGCGTAGTTCGCCTGCGGATCCTGCGCCCAGTTGATGAAATGTTTTTCCGGCGTGACGCGGAGCGAGTAGCTTAAAATCCGCGTGCGCGAATGCGGCGCGGGCCGCAAGCGGACGGTTTGCGGCCCAAGATTGACCAGACGGTCATACCTGTAGTGCGTTTTGTGGTGGAGCGCGACGTGGATGGACATGAAAAATTATGAATGGCGAATGGCGAATGACGAATCAAGCGACTGCTGTTGCTGTTCCTCCTGCTGCACCATGTGCTCGCCGTCGGGATTTTGAAACGGTTGGAAAATGTAGGCGCGGAAAAGCGCTTCGCCGATGTCGTTCAACTTCGTCTGCGCCTCGTCCAGATATTTGTGCAGCCCGCGGTCGAAAATTTCGTCAATGGTGCTGAATTGCAGTTCCGCGAGGAAGCGACCGGTCAATTTCTCGGCGTCGTTGGAAAAATTCCCCTCGGCCACGCCGGAAATCCGGCGGACGGCGCGGTTCAGTTCGCTCACGCAAAAACGCACCGAGCGCGGGAAGCTGTCGTTGAACAGGAGAAATTCCGCGACGAGCCGGGGGTTCATGTCGGCACCGTAAAAAGTTTTGTAAGCGTCCCATGCGCTGCATGAGCGGAGCACCGCCGCCCATTCCAGAGTGTTGGTCTGGCTCACGATTTTCGGCGCGCCCTTTTCGGGCAGCGTTTCGTGGCGGACGTCGAGGATGCGCGTGGTCTTGTCGGCACGCTCGAGAAATTGCCCGGTCTGCACGAACCACCAACCTTCGTCGTGAAGCAGGGTCGCACTGGCGATGCCGATGAGATGCAGCGAGCCGGCCTTGATTTCCTGGAAAAATTCGCTCGGGCTGCGGTCCCAGACTTTTCGCGCCTGCGGCGAGCGCACGAACAGATACAGCCGGTTCAGCTCCTCCCAAAGCTCAAGCGTGAGCTGGTCGCGCACCATGCGGGCGTTTTCGCGCGCCGCGCAAATAGATTGCACGATGGAATTCGGATTTTCATTTTGGAAAACCAGAAACTCCGTCACGGCCTGCCCCGTTGCGCGCTTGTGCAGTTTGAAAAATTCCTTGTCGTCGCCGGTGGCCTGCACGATCGGCAGCCAGTAGGCGGCAAGTTTTTTCTCGTCCAATTCGCGCAGGTCGAGAAGAAGCTGCAGGTTGACGTCCACGAGGCGCGCGATGTTTTCGGCGCGCTCGATGTAACGCGCCATCCAGTAGAGCGAATGTGCAACGCGTGAAAGCATTTTTTTAATTGGGAAACATCGAACATTGAACATTGAACTCTGAACATCGAAGGAACAGGCACACGCGCCGCGAAACCATTCGGTGTTCGGCGTTCGGCGTTCGATGTTCAGTGTTTGTTTTATTCATCTCCATAAAGCACCCAGGTGTCCTTGCTGCCGCCGCCTTGGGATGAGTTGACGACGATCGAGCCTTTGCGGAGCGCGACACGGGTCAAGCCGCCGGGAATGATGGAAATCTTCTCGCCAGACAGGATGAACGGCCGCAAGTCCACATGGCGGCCTTCGACCTTGCCGTCGCAATACGTCGGATGCTGCGACAGAAAAACCATCGGCTGCGCGATGTAATTGCGCGGCTCGGCGATGACTTTCTCGCGGAACTTTTCAATTTCCGCCTTGGACGACTTCGGCCCGATCAACATGCCGTAGCCGCCGGATTCGTTCGCCGCCTTTACGACAAGATCCGGCAAATTTTCCAAAATGTATTTGCGGTCGGCTTCCTCGCTGGCGAGATAAGTCGGCACGTTCGGCAGAATTGGTTCCTGATCGAGATAATATTTGATCATTTTCGGCACGAAATAATACATGACCTTGTCGTCAGCAATGCCGGTGCCGATGGAATTGGCGAGCGAAACGTTGCCGGAGCGGTAGGCATTTACAAGTCCGGGCACACCGAGCATCGAGTCTTTTCGGAAAACCGTTGGGTCAATGAAATCGTCGTCAATGCGCCGGTAAATGACATGAACGGCCTGCGGCCCTTTCGTTGTGCGCATGAAAACGCGCGAGTCGCGCACGAACAAATCGCGGCCCTCGACGATTTCGATTCCCATTTGACGCGCCAGATAGGTGTGCTCGAAATACGCGCTGTTGTAAGCGCCGGGGGTGAGCAGCACCACCGTCGGATCGGCAACGCCCGACGGGGCGATATGGCGGAGGCATTTCAAAAGCTCCTGGGCATAATGATCCACCGGCTGGACGCCGACACTTTCAAACATTCCCGGAAAGGCGCGCTTCATCGCGCGTCGGTTTTCCAGGACGTAACTGACGCCGGACGGGCAGCGGCCGTTGTCTTCCAGCACCAAATAATTTCCGTCCGCGTCGCGGATCAGGTCGGTGCCGCAAACGTGGATGTAAATGCCCTTCGGCACCTCAAAGTTCACGAACTCACGCCGGAAATGCTTTCCCGACATGATGAAAAACTGCGGCACGACGCCGTCCTTCACGATTTTCTGCTCGTGATAAATGTCGTGCAGGAAAAGATTCAGCGCGGTGATGCGTTGCGCGAGGCCGCGCTCGATGTGCTCCCATTCATTCGCCGGGATGATGCGGGGCAGAAGGTCGAAGGGGAAAATTTTCTCCGCCCCCTGCGCGTCGCCATAAACATTGAACGTGATGCCCTGCCGCAGAAAGCTCGCGTCCACCGTCTGCCGCTTGGCGTCGAATTCCGAGCGCGGCATGTTCCGAAAAAATTTTTGCAGTTTGCGGTAATGCGACCGGTATCCGCCCTTCGCGTCCACCATCTCATCGAATCCGCCGTTGCTCGCGTATTTTTTTAACATATCAGCTTTGCGCGTCGTTTTTTGAGCGGCATGGGCATTTTTGAACAGCCCGGATTTGCCGACAACACATGACTTTGAAACCGGTTTTGCACAATAACCCCAAAGCTTTCGCGCAAAAACCCGTTCAAATCATAACCAATTTTGAACATCGGATGACATTAAGCAATCACCTTGCCGAGAATTTGGTATTCATCCGAAACATTACGGCAAATTTCCTGCTTTATGAAAAATTGGATTGTCGTCGCGGCACGACAAGTGCATTTTGAAAAGAAAGGAAGCCGTTGGAAACGGCAAATCACCGGGCAGCAACGGTATTAATTGATGAACGTTCATGAACAATTGCAACCGCGCGATCACGCGTGAAAACTTTTCCCCTTGCCAACCCAAATAAATAAACTCCTGTGAAACGAATCGGAATCCTGACTGCCGGCGGCGACACGCCCGCCTTAAACGCGACCATTCACGGTGCAGTGACGCGCGCCAACCAGCTCAAGGTTGAAATAACCGGCCTCATCAAGGGCTTCAACTCCCTGTTCAACCCACGCGTGCCGCACGTGCATTTGAACCCGCTGTTTCAGGAAATTCCCGAACTCGACCCGACCAAGGGCGGCACGCTCATCGGCTCATCGCGCGATTTTGTGGACCCGAACAAGACCGAGGAGCTTGACCTGATCGCGTCGCGGTTGGGAAAACTTGGCATCGAGGGGCTAATTTGCATCGGTGGCGACGGCACGCTGAATGGGTTGCAGCCGATAGCCGAACGCCTGCCGACCGTGCTCGCGCCCAAGACGATTGACAACGACCTCGGATTGAATTATCCGAGCGAGCCGGACGAGTGGGTGCGCGTGAACGACGCCTCGGCCAAGCAGGGCTATCGCTACAAGCGCGCCGAATCGAGCGCCGTTTTCCAACTCGACCAGATTGTCAATTACGCCACGCCGGGTTACGCCACCGCCGTTTATGTTTCCGCGCAGGGCATCGGGCGCATCCGCACCACGGCCGAAAGCCATCGCCGCATCGCCATCATCGAAGTCATGGGGCGGCATTCCGGTTACCTCGCGCTCGGCACGGCCTACGGACAGCCGGACATCGTGCTTGTTCCTGAAATCGCGCTGGATCTGGAGCGTCTTGCCGAGCGGGTGAAGCACCTTTACGACCTGCAAAAAAATGTTGTCATCGTCTGCGGCGAAGGCATCGTGGATGAACAGGGCCGGGAACTTGGCGCGGAAACGAAGTCCACCGATCCTTCCGGCAATATCGTCTTGAGCGGCGCGGCGGAGGCCTTGCGCGCGAAATTGATCCAGATGATTGGCGACAGATATTTTCAACTGTATCGCCGCGGTGAATCCGCGAAGGAGGCGATCTTCACCCGCAAAGTCGGCCACACGCAGCGCGGCGGGCGGCCGATTTTATTCGACCGGTTTTACGCGGCGGCGCAGGGCGCGAAAGCGGTTGATCTACTTGTCGAAGGCCGCAACAACGCGGTTTCCGTCCTCCAGTATAATTCCACAAAGGGCTTTTACGTGGATGGCTTTGATGCAAACCGTTTCCGCGACCGGTGGGGTTTGATTCACGCACGTCGGATGCATCCGTCGCTTTACGATTCGACACTGATGAAGCCGTCGCGCATGGGCATTGATTATTTGCAGCCGATTTTCACCGATGCGATCGGCGCGGACGACATGGAACATACGCGCCAGACGCTTTTCGCGGCGGGCAACCTTTCGAACCCCTACCATTCAATCAACACGGATGTGCACAAGCGCATCCGCTATATCGCGGAGGCCCATTGAACCCGGACCAGAAACAGCTCTCGACGCACCTCATTGCGCACATCAACGTCAAGCTCGCGCTCATCGGCTGTCCGCCGGTGGCGATCGAGGGCAACAAGGAATTTTCCGAAATCGTTTCCGCGATGGCGGGACAATCGCGCGAAAAAGACCGGCTGCTCGGAAACTATCTTTGCCCCGCCGACCGCCGCATCCAGACATTTCTCTACGATTATTTGCAGGACGTGCCGGTGACGAAACTGCCGGCGCGCACGTTCACGCTCGACCGCGCCGGGCTGGCGCGCGTGCTCTCGCTGCCAATTGACCGCGACCAGTTCAGTTCCGAGATCATCAATTCCTACCGGGTCGCAAACGGCGTTTTGCACAACCCAAAAAGCGACCGGCGCACCACGCAGGGAATTTTCCACGTCACCGAAGGCGGCCTGCCGGTTCCCGACGACAAGGTCGCAGTGCCGAAAATTGTATTCGGCAAAATGCTCGGGCTCGCGCTCAATCCACCGCGCGAAATCATGCGGTTGCCGTTCACGGCCACGCAGCCGCAGCCGGCGGAGTGTTTCGTCTCGTTGCTGCTCCGCCCGATCGTTTGCCCGGAAGTTCCGGGTTACTCGACCGAAAAAACGATGGAGGTCCGGTTTTTTGTGCCCGGCAATCTCGTGAGCAATCTGGATTTTGTCGAAAGCATCTTCGGCAACGGCGGCGACCCGATTTTGCCGGAAAATGATTCCGCGCTCGACACCGAACATTGGACCGGCCACACAGGCTGCGTCATCCTCGCGCCGCAACTGGTCAAGGCCACGAAAAAATCCGTCGGCCTGCCGCATTGGGATCAGGCCACCGAACGCCAGCGCCGCGACGGCATGTGCTGGAAGGATGAAAATGAGTTCTACAACAACGGCGGCGCGTTCAAGCTGACCTGCCGCGACGAAAACGGAGTCATCGTCACGCTTATCGCCGACAATTATTACGGCTATTGCAAAAAAGAGGTGAAGACGCAGATCAGCTACGCCTCGAATCTCTTCGGCAATTGCGAGGAGGAACACGCGGGCGGCGCCCTCGTCTTTCAGAGCTACGATCTCGGCGAGGAATTCAGCGGCGACGTTCATGTCAAGCGCATGGGACACACGTTTGCGGAAATGATTTCGCTTTACGGCGAAGCAATGGAAGTGAAACCGGAGGGCTTTGCCGTTGACAAAAAATATCCCGAAATTATTTACGTTCCCGAAGGCGCAAACTTCGATTTGCACAAACAAACCATTTCATGGGTGAACGCCGATGAAGGGGAGCGCAGCATCAAGTTGCAGCCGGAAAAAACCTACGTCCGTCCGTCCGGCTACAAAGTGAAAATGGAAAAGCCGCCCGGCGTGCAACGCACCTGGCGGCTTGTCGGGACGGTTGCCGAAGGCGCGCTCTGCCACAAGCCCTGCACGGTGTCGGGCGGCGGCAAATCGGAAATCTCAAAACCCATCACGGATGCGATTTTGACCGGGCCGGTTTTTGTCGCCGATTTGAAAGCGGATTTCGACCGCATCAGCGAATTGGTTCATCGCGACTATTCCACCCGCTTTCGCGACAAACGCCGCAAGGACAAGCGGACGGTTCTGGCCCCAGAACGTTCGCTTGGCTCGGTCATCAAGCTGCTCACGCCCGACGAGCATGATTACACGCCGGAATACAACGCCTGGCTTGCCGGCATTCCGCAATATCTCAAGGAGCTCGTCTTCGTCGTGAAGCGCTATCAAAAGCCGGAATGGGGCGACAACTGGCGCGAGCATTTCAGCGTGGACATTATCAACGGCAAGCCGGGCAATGAATTGAAATGCGACAACCGCAAAATCGTGACGACATATCTGCGCGTCGGGTTCGATTCCGACGGCGCGTGGCGCACGTTCGGTTTGCGGAAGGATTTTCATCCGTCCGTGAAAATCCAGATGGAGGACGACATCACCGCGTCCACGCTGGTGCCGCCCGGTGCGATCAAAAATGTTCCGACTACGGACAAGGTTTCCGCGCTCAAATTTGTAAGAAACTGCGAACAACGGCTGTTCCAGCGTCCCGACGATGCGATTCACCGCGGCTACGACAAACAGACAGAGTCCGATTTCGCGCGGTCGGACAATTTCTTTTCAAATTACGAGCCGCTGACACCCAAGGATGCGCGCGAACTCCTGGACGAGGCCATCGGTTTTTATCAATTCACGGAGCCGATGCAAAATCTGATCCGCAATGCCGCCGCAACCGGCGTGCCGGATTTTTTTGTTTCCTCGGCGCATCCGCGATTGGTGGACGGCAAGCCGAGCAAAAATCCGCGCTATTTGCAGAAGCGCCCCGACCTGGTCAATCCGCGCGAAAGCTATCTCGCCGAAATGTGTGCGCGTCTGCGCCGGCGCGTGCCGCTGGGCGAACCGTTGCACACGCCCGTGGACGTCGTGCTGCCCGGTCGCCGCAACAATCCGCCGGAAGGCAACATCCGTTCGCTCGCGGTTTTCAATCCGATCCATTATTTCGAGCTGCCGGAGCTGTTCATGGAATTCATCTGCAGCATGACCGGCAAATCGCCCTCGACGACCGGCGCGGGTTCGGAAGGCGCGCTGACAAAAGGCCCGTTCAACGCCCTGCCGCCGATCATTGACCTGAACAACGCGCTGGTCTCATTCATTCTCACCGGCCATCACGGCTTTGTGACCGCCGCCGGCTACGTCGGTCCGAAGGTGCGCGTGGATCACGACGTGAGCCTGATCGTGCCGGAGGTTTTTTGCCGGATGTTGCCGGAAGAACGGGACCCGGCGTATCTCATCGCAAACCATTTTCTGGAAAAATGCGAGGACTTCAATCATGGCGGGAAGCGGATTCCCGCCAGCCGGCTCGGCTATCGCATCAACACGCGGTTTGTCCACTCGTTTTTTGGCCGCGTGTTCAATCACCCGCACGCCGTTTTCACGGAGGAGATGCTGAAGCCCGAATTGCAGGACAAGGAAATTTTTGTGGACGGCATGGACAATATTGTCGGCACCCAACAACGCGTCGCCAAAATGTATTTTGACGACGGCAGCATCGCGCAGGCCTGTCCGCCGTTGCATGCGCTGCTCCACATCATGCTCCATGGCGAATGGGAGGGGGAAAATCTGGGACATGCGGAATTCCGGAAATTGTTCACGCGAGAGAATCTTCTGTCCAGCGGCTGGTATGCCGCTCGGCTCGCGGCAAAGCAGGCGATTGACACCCGGCTCTGGCATCGTCACGTCGAATTCCTGAACCAGTTTTTGCGGAAACCGAGCCACGAAGACGTGTCCCGCGATCTGGGTGTCGCCGACCGCTTGAAGCACGCGCGAAAAGTTCTGGAAGCGGTCGAATCGCCCGATTATTTGAAGAAACTCTCCGGCACGCTTGGCGTGGAACCCATCGCAGCCTATCTCGCGGGAACTAAAATCTGACTTTGGATCCTTCCATCTGGTGTCTGGCGGAAGGGGTGGGATTCGTGCCCAAAATCACCATTTTCTGCAACAATCATAATCGTTTTTACCTAGTATTCAAGCGGATTCTGTCACTATTTGTAAAAATCCGCTCACTTCGTTTTCCGACACTTTTACTGACAGTTTTGGAAGGGGTTGGCGTTCACACCCTTTCAAGCTGGTGAAACATCGGCGGGAAAGTAGGAGCGATATTTGGCTCGCGGGTCGGCGGGATGGATGCCGAACGGGTTGAAAGAGCCGCACGGATGCTGCCAGACACCGCGCCGCTGATTCCAATGGAAGCCCAAAGCCCAAAGCAAACTGGCCAGACCGGGCTTGCGAGCGGGTGAAACGTCCAGCCAAACCCATTTGCCGACAACCTCGGCAACTTCGTATTGCCTCGGCAACCGTTTCCGCAAATAGTTCAAGATAGATTCCGTGGACAGGCCACGATTGACTTCATGTTTTGAAACCGACGATGGCCGGACATTCGCCGGAGCTGACGATTCAATTTGATTTGTTGTTTTCATAGCTTTTTTTTTGAAACCGCTGTCCGTCACCCTGCCGTTTGCTGCTCGCTTCACTGCTTGGGGAGACAGCGAGCCGTGCGCGAAGTGCATTCAAATGTCAGCGAAAGCTAAAAGCGTGACAGTGGCAAAAGGGCAAAGGGGAGACGCTGGCGCGGTTTTTGATCTCGCTCCCAAATATCGGCGAGGTGTCGGACCAGTGAGCAGCAAACGGTGGGGTGATGGCGGGCGTAAAAAAGGCGAAGACAAACAACCTGACTGACATCCCATTCAATTCAAACCCTCTTCGGAGTCTGCGGAAAATTGCCACGGACGGGCCAAGGTATTTTTCCCGGTAGTGACAACTTTCCACAGTCTCCGGCTAATTTGGGGCGTCGTCAGTCCGGTTGGAAATCGGAGCGACTCGCGGAGATTTTCAACAGGTCTGACGAAGCGGGGATTCAAAGCCTGATTTTACTTTTCCCCTTCAGCGCGGGCATAGGACGGCCAGACTGCCGGGGTCGTGGATTTGGGGCAAGCCAGTCTTTCGGCTTACGGCGTCAAGCCAGTTGGCTGAAAGTCTGGCGCGGGGGCGGGTGCAATTTCAGCGCGACGGAATGGGCACACAACGGAACGGAGGCCAGATTGATGCGGAATGGAGGCTGTAAGGCTTGGTCACGATTTGGTTTAGGCTGATGGCAGTTTCCAAAAACCACCTTGATGCACCGGAACAACGGGCTCGCATCTTTGAGCAAGCAGCATTTGAATATCCGCAATTTTTACTATTCATCAGCGATTGGAATTTGTTTAACAACATTTACTTAATGATATGGTTTTAGAACGTAACAAAATAAATCTTGTCAATTTTTAATTAAGGCGTAAACCAGATCATTGTTGGATGTTTTCAGAACATATGCATATAGGTTCACATAAGCAAAATGTTTTGGTTTTGACTTCGGAAACACAGAAAATGGCAATTAACTGACAAAACACCATCCCCGCCAAAGCCTCACCGCATAGGCAAACCAAGAGGAAATAAAAATGAAAAAGTTCAAAGTTGCCGCAGTGCTCGCCATCTCACTGGTTGCCGGATACGCCCAAGGCGCGCTGACCAACGGTCTGGTTGCCTACTACCCGTTTAACGGAAACGCCAATGATGCGAGCGGGAATAATAACAACCTTGCCGTCTATGGTGCAACGCTGTGTCCCGACCGGTTTGGCGTCCCCAATCAAGCCTACTATTTCAACGGGAGCAGTTACCTTGGTTCTTCAACCGTCCAGTTAAGCCAGACCGGCAACTGGACAGTGTCTGCCTGGGTGGACCCGGCATCGCTTAATTCGGGGAATGCGTATGCGGTGTGTGTGGGTTATGATAATGGAAGCTCCGGCGACGGATATTCCCTGGGCACTTCAGGAAACAGTTTGTATGCTTTTTTCTCCGGTGTAGGGTTTTACTCCAGCGGATATGCGTTGCCGTCCGTCAACCAGTGGTTCCATGTTGTGATGTTGTGCAGTTCTGGAACGACCACGTTTTATGTGAATGGAGTGGCCGTGGGCAACAGCATTACGGCCACGCCGCTAACGCCAATACCTAACTTAACCATTGGGTCCGCCACCGGAATCCGATTCTTTAATGGGGCCATTGACGACGTTCGCATTTACAACCGCGCTTTGTCGTCGAACGAGGTGGCGCAACTTTATGCGCTTGAAAGCGGGTCGCCTGTGTCGATTACAGCACAACCAACGAATGTGACTGCCAATGTTGGCGACACGGTATCCTTTAGCGTCACGGCCACGAATATCGGCACAACGCTGACCTATCAATGGTTCAAGGACGGGACCGGCATTCCAAACGCCACGTCCGCGACGCTCACGCTCTCCAACGTTCAACCGTCATTCATCGGCAATTACTCGGTATCAGTCGCGGACTTTATTGGTGGCAGCGGCGTCTTGAGCAGCGCAGCCAGCCTGAGTCTTGCCAGCGTCAATTCCGAGTTATGGCAGGGTTTGGTTGCCTACTACCCGTTTATTGGAAATGCCAATGATGCGACCCCATTTGGTAATAACCTTGCCGTCTATGGGGCGACGCTGTGTCCCGACCGGTTTGGCGTCCCCAATCAAGCTTACTATTTTAATGGCAGCAGTTACCTTGGCTCTTCAACCGTCCCGTTAAGCCAGACGAACAACTGGACAATGGTTGCCTGGATAAACCCGGCATCGTTTGCTTCGATGTATGCATATGCGGTGTGTGTGGGTGAAGATAACGGGGGCTTCACTGCCAACGGATATGCTTTGGATATTTCAGCAAACGAGTTGTATGCTAATTTCGGCAATGTAGGCTTTAATTCCAGCGGATATGCGTTCCCCTCCGTCGGCCAGTGGTATCAGGTTGTGGTGTCGTGCAATTCTGGAACGACCATGTTCTATGTGAATGGAGTGACCGTTGGCTACAGCATTTCGGCCATGCCGCTAACGCCTACAGCTTCTTTTACCATAGGGTCCGCCACTGGAATCCGATTTTTTAATGGGGCCATTGGCGACGTTAAGATTTTCAACCGCACTTTGTCGTCAGACGACGTGGCCCAACTTTATGCAATTGAAAGCGAGCCAACAGTGCTGATTACGGCACAGCCAACGAATGTGACTGCCAATGTTGGCGACACGGTATTCTTTAGCGTCACGGCTACGAATATCGGCACAACGCTGGCCTATCAATGGTTCAAGGACGGGATCAGCATTCCGAACGCCACTTCCGCCACGCTCACGCTCTCCAACGTTCAACCGTCGTTTATCGGCAATTACACGGTTTTAGTTAAGGACAGCGCTGGTGGCGATGCGATAAGCAGCGCAGCCAGCCTGAGCCTTGCTGGCTTCAATTCCGTGCTATGGCATGATTTGGTTGCATACTACCCGTTTAACGGAAATGCCAATGATGCGAGCTGGAATAGTAACAACCTTGCCGTCTATGGGGCAACGCTGTGTCCCGACCGGTTTGGCGTCCCCAATCAAGCCTACTATTTCAACGGGAGCAGTTACCTTGGTTCTTCAACCGTCCAGTTAAGCCAGACCGGTAACTGGACGGTGTCTGCTTGGGTAAACCCGGCATCGTTCAATTCGGGGAATGCATATGCGGTGTGTGTGGGTTATGATAATGGAAGCTCCGGCGACGGATATTCCCTGGGCACTTCAGGAAACAATTTGTATGCTTTTTTCTCCGGTGTAGGGTTTTACTCCAGCGGATATGCGTTGCCGTCCGTCAACCAGTGGTATCATGTTGTGATGTTGTGCAGTTCTGGAACGACCACGTTTTATGTGAATGGAGTGGCCGTGGGCAACGGCATTATAGCCACGCCGCTAACGCCTACAACTTCCTTCACCATAGGATCTGCCACCGGAATTCGATTTTTTAATGGGGCGATTGACGACGTTCGCATTTACAGCCGCGCCTTTTCGTCAAACGAGGTTGCGCAACTTTATGCGGTTGAATCCACACCTGATTCACCTCCGTTCATCACGCAGCAACCCCAGAACACTGTTGTGCCTTTGGGCTTCCCCACGAACCTTACTGTGACGGCAACAGGCCTCGCGCCTTTGAGCTACCAATGGCTCTTTGATGGCACGAATATAACCAGCGCCACCAATTCATCGCTGGCTTTTGCCAGTCCACAATTGACCAATGCGGGCATTTACTCGGTGGTGGCCACCAATAGCCTGGGCTCCATCACCAGCAGCATTGCCGTCCTGCAAGTCCTCCCGCCGGATGCGCCGAGTATACAGGCGAACGGCGTGCCTGTGGTCGGGACGATGATCTTCACCAACTCTGTGCAAGTGACCCTTTCGGGCGGGTTTCTGGCTGGATATCTGTTTTACACCTTGGATGGCAGTGCGCCGACGGTTGATTCATCGGTCTACATCGGCGCGTTTACCTTGACCAATTCCGCTATGATCCAGGCCATGAGTTTGAGCGGGGATTTTTCCGAGACATCTCAGGCCCCTCCGGTCACGGTGCAAATTATTCCAACTTACAATATGCAGCTCTCGGTGAGCGGCAGCGGCACAATCAATGCAAATCCTGCCAGCGGGCCTTATGCAAGCAACTCTGTGGTGACCCTGACTGCGAACGCGGCGGCTAATTGGGCATTTGATTATTGGACCGGAAATGCCAGCGGGAATCAGAATCCGTTGAGCTTGTCGGTAGATGGGCCGACCAGTGTGCAGGCGATCTTCGTGCAGACCGCGTATCCACTCACCGTCAGCACCCCCGGCGGCGGTAGCGTGACGGCCAACGGACAGATCATTCCCCCCGCGACCTTTTATCCGGTGGGCAGCGTGGTGACACTGGCCGCCGTAGCGAATCCCGGTTGGAGTTTTCTGGGCTGGCAGGGGAATGCCAGCGGCACGAACAATTCCTTGAACGTAACGATGAACCAAACCAACAACATTCAGGCGATCTTCGGGACAGTCGTAGGCACGAACACGCTGGGCGGCGGCAGAATTGTGTTGAGCCAGCCGAATCCGATTCCCTATGGCACAACTTTGACCGCCTCAGCCGTTCCGAACGCTGGAAAATACTTAGTGGCGTGGGGTGGCGCCGCAAGCGGGACGAACACGCCGACGACCGTCACAGTGACGAGCACCAATCCGACCGTCAGCGCCTTATTCACAACCCTCCCCAGCGGAGAATACTCGCTCGGTGTGATTGTTATGGGCAACGGCTCGGTGGCAATCAGTCCGCAACAGGATTACTACAACCCCGGGGAAACTGTGACCTTGGTTGCATCGACGACCTATCCAGGAACGAGTTTCTACGGCTGGACGGGAGACACCTCAGGAACAAACAGCCCTATTGAAATGGTGATGAACTCGAACATAGTAGTGCAGGCAAACTTCGTGGATGTCCAACCGCCGGTGGTGGCGATCACGAACATCACGGCGGGGATGAGCGTGAGCAACGCTTTGTTCACGGTCATGGGCACCGCAACGGACAACGTGGCGGTGGTCGGCGTGTTCTATTCATTGAACAACGGGGTTTGGACGAATGTGACGACGGGCAACAATTGGGCCAATTGGAGCGCGGCGGTGACGCTGATTGCGGGCACCAATACCTTTGCGGTCTACGCCATGGACATCGGTGGGAACAGGTCGCTGACCAACAGCGTGAGTTTTGTGCTGGCGTTCCAGATCACGACCACCAATCTGCCGATGGGGACGAATGGATTCCCCTACAACGTGGCGTTAGGCGTGTTGGGCGGCCAGCCGCCCCTTACCTGGACGAACATCGTGGGGACGTTGCAGTCGGGATTGAGCCTGTCCACCAACGGCATCATCTCCGGGACGCCGACCGTGGCGGCGACGAACAACATCACGTTCCAGGTGACCGACAGCCTCGGCAGAACGTTGAACCGGGCATTGACCCTGATCATCACCACCAATGCCCCGCCTTTGCACATCGCGACAACGTCGCTTCCGAACGGGACCAACGGCGTGGTTTACAACCAACCCCTGATCGCGACGAACGGCTATCCGCCCTACACCTGGACGAAGGCGTCGGGGACATTGCCGCCGGGATTGACTCTGTCCACCAACGGCATCATCAGCGGGACGCCGACGACCAACGGGACCTCCAGCTTCACCGTTCAAGTGAAGGATGCCGTCGCCTCATCCGCGGTCAAGCCGCTGACGCTTGTGGTTGTCACGAACTCGTCGCCGTTGCGGCCGGTTTTGAGTTCCGCCGGCTTTAATGTCTCCGGGGGCCAGTTCCACATCCAGTTGAGCGGCGTCGCCGGGCAGAATTACACGTTGCAGATGTCCACCAATCTGATCTCGACCAATTGGCTATTCATCCTGGTCACCAACGCACCGGCCGGTCCCTTCACCATCACGGATCCGAATGCGACCAACGTCGGGCGCTTCTACCGTATCATGCTCGGGCCGTAACAACGCGAAGACCAACAGCCATATCCTGCGCTGGCTTGATGATGCGGCCACCGGACCATTCCGCCAGCAGCTAGTCATCCGCCATTAAAGGAATTCGGTAATCCGATTCAACGCGTTTAAGAGTCTCACTCATTTGGTTCATGGGAGCGTTTATTAATTTGATTGCCTTGCTCGAAAGCGGAGTTTTTTTCAATTCCTGCAAAAGTTCTTGTAGCGAGGCGGGATCGTGTTTGATTGTCTCAATCCAATATTTTGCCTTCGGGATTAACTTTCTGGAATTGCATAGAACCGTGAACGGGCTATGACCGGGGCACCATACGGACCTGTGTTCATCATCAACAATGAGCCAGCCACCGAATTCGTGTTTTTTAAGCTCCTTTTTGATTTTGTTAAAGTCAATGCCATGCTCGGCCAATGTCTCTTGTGATTTGGCTGGTTCTTCAAGCAAGGACGAAATTGAATAAGCCGATCTGCCCATTTGGCGTGTTTGATCTTCGAGGATGGCTTCGATTTCATCCTGCAATTTGAATTTTTCACGAGCGTCTTCCAGCCATTCCGCCAGTGACAGATAAAGTGCCGGGAGCCGATCTCGGTTACCAGCCCGGCCAGATTTTGCAGCAGCCAAAAATATGACTTTCAAACAAGTATTCATTTCGTTGAATTTCTGGAGCGCGGAATCCTGATTGGAGGGATTAAATTCCTCGCGCCATCTGTAGAAATCAGCACGGGCATAATTATCATGGCTGAAGGGACTTCCAATCTTGCCCTGTGACAAATCCGCGCCGGTTGCAATTTCGATTCGCTTGGCGAGATTTCTAGTCAATTTCTTAATGCGGCCGTTTTCCAGGCTGATTATGCTGTGCTTGGATGCGCCGACCATCGTGGCGAACTGCGATTGGGATTTGCCGATGATGTGACGGAGTTGGGCAACGAGCTTTCCGGGATGTTGGCGGCTTTTCATATATTTCCGTGACTATTGTATGATGCAATACAAACTACAAGTAAAAAGCGCATTGGGATTTCGATTGTAGTTTTGCGGATTTAATACAATAGAAGTGCGGCAGGTGGTCTCCTGGATGTTCCGGGTGCCTGCTGGCACGAAAACAAAAAAACAGAATACAAAAATAGTATGAGAGTAAAACTGTTAGTCCAGACCCAGGAGTTCCAAAGCTGGCCGGCCACCAAGGACCGTGCCGCTTCCACCAGTCACAACCTCGTCTGCGTGGACATGTCACAACCGGCTGACGCCCGAATGACCGAAAGCATCAGCTACCGGCTCAAGGACGAGGAAATTCCCAAATACTGGGACAAGGCGATGGACAAGATCATCGAGGTAAACCTGCGCCGGATTGCCCATGGCAAATCCGGCAAGGCGTCCATCATCGGCGAAATCGTTGAAACAACTCCTGCCAAATAGGAGCCTTTATGTCAGCCAACCCTCGCGCAGACAAATTTTCGATGGACAAAATCCATCGGCGCGAGCGGTTCGCTGATTTTGCCTGGTCGTTGGCGCGGATCAACTGGGATTTCTTTACCACACAGACCTTCAAGAATCCATTGCCCAGGGAGTCCGTCCGTAAAGCCATGTTCTGGCGCTGGTGTCGGGACGTCAGCAAAATCAGCGGAGTTCCCTATAAAGACCTGCTCATAGCGTTGCGTGGTGAGCTGGGAGAAATCGGGGGAAGACCACATTTCCACAGTCTGCTGGGTGGGGTCGCTACGTGCAACATGATGAGCCTGCGTTCGCAGATGATGCGCTGTTGGAAGATCATCAGCGGCAATGCGGACGGGGACTTTCGGCTGTATAACCGCTCACTCGCGGGAGCGGATTATGTATGCAAATGCCTGGGGGCAAATGCGTATGAGATCAACAAGTTCTCCATCGCCGAAGAAACGACGCTGTCGGATTCAGTCATCTCTCTTGTCAGGGTGCTGGATGCAAAGAGCGGCAGACGTTGCTGCGAGATCGAGCGAAAAAATCGGCAGGTTGCGAAAGCGGCGGGGTTTAACCAGGTGGTTCCCGCCGGTGGTAGCATTCGAGATAAAACTGCCTCCCACGGTGCGGGCATGGTGGTCTGATGCGGCTCGTTTACGAGGGATGTCCCTTGGGGTTGCATAAAAACAGATCGCCGACAATCTGCTGATGTCCGTGGGATAAAAGACCGAACTATTGCGGCGCTGGATATTTTGATGGAACCCGGCAAGGCCTGACCACCTGCCCGGCGCGGAGCGCCGGGCGGGTGGCGGGCCGGACGGGATAGCTTGTAGAATTCCTATGCCTAGATGGAACGGCGATATTCGGCGCAACCTCTGGGCGATTGTAAACGAGATTTAGATGCGAGACGACCAACACAGATTTTTGATGCTGCTTAAGCAGTTGCCGGCCCGCCTGACGGCGGAGCAGGCGGCTTGGGTGCTCAACTGTCAGCCGCATGACGTCCCGGCGCTGGTCGCGGCGCGTTTGCTAAAGCCGTTGGGCAACCCTGCGGCCAATAGCATCAAGTTCTTCGCCACGGCTGATTTGCTGGAGCTGGTCAAAGACCGCAATTGGCTAGTGCGGGTGTCGAAC
>Ga0181525_10001365_pt1 | contig 20833 bp, 14 predicted proteins | sample PEATcosm2014_Bin_48_FD_121100 | JGI IMG/M metagenome (GOLD analysis project Ga0181525, IMG submission 121100) | Peatland microbial communities from MTU Mesocosm Facility, Houghton, MI, USA - PEATcosm2014_Bin06_10_metaG | ecosystem: Environmental > Terrestrial > Soil > Wetlands > Peat | place...
CGTTCGTCAACGTCAACCCGCTCTCGCACCTGGTCAGCGCGGTGCGCGGGCTCCTGCTGGGCGGCCCGGTGGCCACGCAGGTCGGCTGGACGTTCGCCTGGATCGCCGGGCTGCTGGTGGTGTTCTTCCCGCTGGCGCTGCGCGGTTACATCCGCCGAACCTAGCCGAGTCCGGCCGGGTCCAGGCGCTCGATCGCCTCGGCCCGGCCGAGCGCCTGTCCGGTAGCATGGCAGCGCGCGTACCGGTCCGCCCCGAGAGCCGCGCGCAGCCGCGGTGCCAGCTTCACCGCCGTCGGATCGGTCGGGTCATCGCCGCCGCGCACCACGGTCCTGGCGCCAAGCAGCTCGGCGGCCCGCTCGGGCTTGCCGAGTGCGAGGGCGAGCTCGGCCGCCGCACCCGACGCCAGCGCGAGCAACGGCATGTCCTGGGCGCCGACCGCCGCGCGGTACGCGCGGGCGGCCTGCTCGCGGGCGCGCGGCAGGTCCTCGTCGGCGATGGCGATCCGCGCGCCCGTGGCCGCCACCATGGCCTCCAGGTGCTCGCGCGCCGGGTGCGCGGGCCCGAACCGCGCCAGGTGCCGCTCCGTATCCGCGTGCAGCGGGCGCGCCGCGTCGATGTCGCCCAACGTGACCTCGAATTCCGCCCACCACGCCGCGACGATGCCCCGGTCGATGGGCGATCCTTCTGACTCCGCGGCCGACCGGGCGGTCGCGGACAGCTCACGGGCCTTGGCGAGGTCACCCTGCCTGGCGGCGATCTCGGCCAGCCGGAGCTGGACGTGGGACAGATCCTCGCGGTGGCCGAGCTCCGCGAGCAGGTGGCTGGCCTCGGTAAACGTTGCGACCGCGCTGCCCAGGTCGCCGTCGACCACCTGGATGTTGCCGATGGTCCGCAGCGCCATGGACAGGCCCCACCGTTCGCCGAGCGCGCGGAACCGGTCCACCGCCTCGGCGGCGGCGATGCGCATCTCGTCGAAGTTCCCCTGGTTCTCCGCCATGCCCGCGGTCATCAGCCAGGCCGTCGCGCCTAGCCACTCATCTCGGCCGGCGCGCGCCTGGTCAAGGTACACGCGCATGCGCCCGTCGTCCTTGACGAACATCGCGTACACCGGCCGCAGCGGCCCGGCGACCGGGTACCTCTCGACGTCAAGGGCGGCCAGCCGCTCGGCGAGGCCAGGGTAGGCCGCGCCTATCCCGTCCGCCGCCGCCCCGGCCGCCGTGCCCTCGGCGGCCGGGTCCATGGCGCTGGTCACCACGTGCAGTGCCTCGGCGATGGTCCGCAGGTCCGCGTCCGCCTCGCCAGGGACCGCGAGGGCCTCGCCGGTCCACTCCGCCATGTCCGTGTCGTTGCCGAGGAGCAGCGCCACGATGCTGAGCGAGATCGCCAGGCTGAGCGCGTTCTCGGCGTCGTCGGTGTCGCACCAGTAGCGCAGCGCGGCGAGTATGTTGTCCCGGTCGGCCCGCAGCACCGCCAGCCAGCTCAGCTGGTCGCGGGTCAGCAGCCTGGGCGCCGCCTCGCGCATCAGGCCGGAGTAGTGCGCGGCGTGCCGCCGCCGCAGTTCGCCGACCTCGCCACGGGCGGCCAGCTCCTCCGCGCCGTACTCGCGGATCGTCTCCAGCATCCGCAGCCGCGTCCCGTCGCCGAGCGGCTGCAGCAGCGACTTGTCGACCAGGGACGACAGCAGCTCATCGGCGTCGGCGGCGGCGAGCTCCCCGCCCACGCACACCGCGACGACCGCGGCGGGCGTCGCCCCGGCGGGGAAGACGGAGAACCGCTCGGCGAGCCGCCGCTCGGCGGGGGGGAGCAGCTCCCAGCTCCACTCGACGACGGCGCGCAGCGTGCGGTGCCGTGGCAGCGCGGTGCGGCTGCCGCCGGTGAGCAGCCGGAACCGGTCGGTCAGGCGCCGGGAGATCTCGGCGAGCGGCAGCGTCCGCAGCCGGGCGGCGGCGAGCTCGATCGCCAGCGGGAGGCCGTCAAGTCGCCGGACGATATCGAGGATCAGCGGGCGGGACTCGCCGTCCAGCGAGAAATCCGGGCTGACCGCCGCCGCCCGGTCGGCGAACAGGCGCACGGCGGGATCTTCGCCAAGGGGCGGGACGACGAACAGCGACTCCCCGGTGATGCCAAGCGGCTCCCTGCTTGTCGCCACGATGCGCAGCTGTGGGCTGTGGGCGAGCAGCGCGTCCGCCAGGTGGGCGCACGCGTCGACGAGATGCTCGCAGTTGTCGAGGACCAGCAGGGTGCGGGCGTCGGCCAGCCCCTCAAGCAGCCGGGTGCGCGCGTCGCGGCTGGTGATCCGCTGCGTCCCGTCGGGAAGCAGGCGTGATTCCCGCAGGCCGATCGCGCCGAGCACCGCCTGCGGCACGTCGGCGGCGTCGGTGACCGACGCGAGTTCCGCGAGCCAGATCCCGTCCGCCACCTCATCCAGCGCGTCGTCCCGCATCGCCGCGGCGACCTCGGCGGCCAGCCTCGTCTTGCCCGCACCGCCGGGGCCGACCAGGGTGATGAGACGGCAGGCCTGCAGCGCCTTCCCCACCCGGGCGACCTCGTCCGTGCGGCCGACGAAGCTGGTGAGCTGCGCCCGCAGGTTCGTGCGGGGTCGGCCGGCGGGCGCGGGCGCCGCGGCAATCTCGCCGCGCAGCACCTCCAGGTGAACGGCCTGCGCTCCGGGTCCCGGGTCGATGCCGAGCTCGTCGGCCAGCCGGGTCCGCAGCGCCTCGTAGGCGGCGAGCGCGTCCGCCTGCCGTCCGGTAGCGGCCAGCGCCCGCATCAGCAGCCCGGCGAGCTTCTCGTCCAGCGGGTGCTCCGCGACCAGCGCCTCAAGCTCGCCGACGCGGGCGGCGGCCCGGCCCGCGTCGAGCTCGCGGGTGAGGAAGGTGACCGTCGCGTCCAGCCGCAGCTCCTCAAGGCGGCGGGCGAACGGCGCGGCGAAGTCTCCGGCATCCGCGAGCGCCGGGCCGCGCCACAGCGCCAGCGCCTCGGCCACGGCCCCCTCGGCGACGAGCCGCTCAAAGCGCAGCGCGTCCACGTCGTCGGGCGCCACCGCCAGCCGGTACCCGGCCGCCGACTGCTCCACGGCCGCCGCCCCGCCCAGTGCCCGGCGGGCCCGCGACACCAGGGTCTGCAGCGCGTTCGCCACGTCGGCGGGGAGCGCGCAGTCCCAGACGGCCCCGGCGAGCGCGCCGGTGCTCACCGGCTGCCCGCCCGCCAGCGCCAGCCGGGCGATCAGGCCGCGCAGCCGCACGCCGGCGACGGCCACGGACGCCCCGCCGTCGTCATGGACCTCAAGTGGCCCCAGTATCGCGACCCGCACAGTACTTATTGTGCCTGCGGTGGCGACCCCCAGGCCCGGCATGGAGGGCTTCGCCTCCCCGCAGCGCCCCCACGTGCTCGATTTCCAGCAGGGTGCGCTTGCGGTCCAGGCCGCCGGCGTAGCCGGCGAGCCTGCCCGTGACGCCGACCACCCGGTGGCAGGGGATGATGATGCACAACGGGTTGCGGCCCAGCGCCGCCCCGACGTCCCGCGGCTCCGCCCCGGCCCCCAGGCGGTGCGCGAGCTCGCCGTAGGTGGTCGTTTCGCCGTAGGGCAGGCCGGCCACCAGCTCCCAGACCCGCCTGTCGAACCCGCTTCCCCCGACCTCCAGGGGAAGATCGAAAGCGCTTCGGTCCCCGGCGAGGAACTCGCCGAGCTGGCGCGCCACCTCCTCGAACCCCTCGTCGCTGCGAGCGCCGAACGCCGCCCGGTCAGGCCTTGGCCAGTGCCGCGGGAAGTACAGCCCGGTCAGCGAGTCGCCCTCCCGGACAACCGTCAGTTCTCCCAGGATCGTCGCGAGCACCGTGTGCACAGCGGCCGGGGCTGGCTCGCTCTGGGTGGCGCAATAGCGGCGTGATGCGGTAGGCGACGAGTTCGCGCATGACGAGTGCGGTGTTGGTGCGCTCGACACCGGGGATTGCGAGGATCTGCCCGGCAATGCGGTAAAGATCGCCGGGGCTGCGTGACGAGCGCCAGGAGCAGGCGGGCGTCGGTCTTGTCGATGCGGTACTGGTTGCGCATAATGCCCACCTTGGTTGAGGGCCGTCGGTAATGCGTGTGCGATCTGCTCAGTCAGATCATCAAAGGTTGTGCAGATCTTCTCATAGATGATGAACTTCCTGAGAATTTGCATTCAGGTAGCGGCTTGCGGGAGGTCAGACGATGGGTATCGCAGCTGAGCGGCCGCCGGCGGAGACTGATGCGTTCGGCGCCCTGCGGGAAGTCGAGCGCCGGGTGCTGTGGCTGGCTACTGCGATGGTGCACGAGGCGAACCATGTCCGGGCCAGTCAGGATGGACTCAAGGTCGGTGGTCACCAGACCTCCAGTGCGTCAATGGTGTCGATCATGACGTCGCTGTGGTTCAGGCACCTGCGCTCACAAGACCGGGTGTCGGTCAAGCCGCACGCCTCTCCGGTGCTGCACGCGATCAACTACCTGCTCGGCGAGCTGGACGAGCGGTACCTGCCGACACTCCGCGCCTTTGGCGGCCTGCAGAGCTATCCCAGTCGTTCCAAGGACCCTGATCCGGCCGACTACTCGACCGGATCAGTTGGCATCGGCGCGACCGCCCCGGTCTGGGGTGCGCTCGCCCGCAGGTATACCGAGGCCGCGGTGGGCGGCGCTGGCACCGGGCGGCAGTATTCGCTGCTTGGCGACGCTGAGCTGGACGAGGGCGCGGTCTGGGAGACGGTCCTTGAGCCCGCGGTCGCGGAGCTGGGCGAGATCGTCTGGGTGATCGACCTGAACCGTCAGTCGCTCGACCGCGTGGTGCCCAACATCGCGGCTGGCCGCCTGCAGGGCATGTTCGCCAGCGCCGGGTGGCAGGTGCTTACCGTGAAGTACGGGCACCTGCTAGCGGACCTGTTCGCCCGGCCCGGCGGAACGGACCTGCGCACTCGGATCGACTCCATGCCCAACCCCGAGTACCAGCGCCTGCTCCGCTGCTCCTCGGCTCAGCTGCGGGAACGGCTGCCCGGCGGTGGCGCAGCGATCGCCAGCCTGATCTCCGGCCTGGACGACGAGGTGCTGACCGCGGCGATCCGCAACCTCGGCGGCCACGACCTCGCCGCGCTCGACCAGGCGTTCACCTCTATTGACGACACCCGGCCGACCGTCATCTTCGCGTACACGATCAAGGGATACGGGCTGCCGACTCAAGGTCACCCGCGCAACCACTCCGCGCTGCTGACCACCGGCCAGCTAAGCGAACTGGCCAGCCAGCTGGGAACCGATCCGGGCCGCCCCTGGACCCGTTTCGCGCCGGACACCGCACCGGGCCAGCTGTGCGCAGCCGCCGCGGGCAGGCTGCGGCGGCCCGAATACCCGTATCAGCCGGTGCCGCCAATCCCTTCCGACATTGGCCGGACACCGACCCGCACCGCGTCCACTCAGGCCGCGCTGGGCCGCGTACTCCTCGACCTGACCAGGGAGGCGCCGGAAGCAGCACGGCGGATCGTCACCGTCAGCCCGGACGTCAGCTCCAGTACCAACCTCGGCGGCTGGATCAACAAGGTTGGCGTGTGGTCATCCGGCGAACGGGTCGACTGGTTCGCCGACGACACCGAGACGGCGCTGCACTGGCGAGAAAAGCAAACCGGGCAGCACATCGAACTAGGCATCGCGGAGACCAACCTCGCGGGCCTGCTCGGCGAACTGGGCGCAACCTGGAGCCGCTGGGGCCAGCCCCTATTGCCGATCGGCGTGCTATACGATCCATTCGTCGAGCGCGCACTCGAACCCTGGTCCTTCGGCATCTACGCAGGCGGCCAGTCCATCCTGGTGGGCACCCCCTCAGGCGTCACCCTTGCCCCCGAAGGCGGTGCACACCAGTCGATCACCACGCCGTCCATCGGGATCGAGCAGCCCGGCTGCGTCAGCTACGAACCCGCCTTCGCCATCGACGTGGAATGGACCCTGCTGGCCTGCCTAGCCCAGCTGGGCAAGCCCGACGGCACGTCGGCCTACCTCCGCCTGTCGACCCGGCCGGTGGATCAGGACCTGGCCGCCGTGCCCACCGACCCGGCCGCCCGCCAAGCCCGCCGCAGGCAAGCAGTCGCAGGTGCCTACCGGCTCCGCCGTGCGCCAAATCCGCAGCTGACCATCGCCGCGATGGGCGCGATCCTGCCCGAGGCACTGGCCGCCGCGCAGCGCCTTGAGGGCGCCGGCATCCCGGCTGACGTCGTCTGCGTGACCAGCCCCGGCCTGATCTTTAAAGCTGTGCTCGCCCGCCAGGGGCGGACAGACGCGCCGACCTGGATCCTGGATCAGGTCTTCCCCGCGTCCCGCGCAACGCCGCTCGTAACCGTCCTGGACGGGCACCCGCACACCCTCGCGTTCCTGGCCACCATCAACCAGGTGCCAAGCATGACGCTTGGCGTGACCCGGTTCGGCCAGTCGGGTTCCATCCCGGATGTCTACCGCTACCACGGTATCGACACCGACAGCATCGTTAGCGCCGGGCTCGACCTCGCCACCCGGTGACACGCGATCGCGCCGGTGGGTCCGGCCGACACGTGCCGGGTGGTCCAGACCCCCTGTCCAGTTCTTCGGTAACAAGAAGTATCATTATGATGACCATTAGTAGTTTCCGGCGCCAGCGGGGGTGAGGGCGCGGTGGGGTTCACCGATGACGTGTTCGTTAGCTTGCTCGAGGGAGCACCGGACGCGGTGGTGTGTGTGCGCCGGGACGGGCAGATCGCGCTGGTTAATACGCAGACGGAGCGGATGTTCGGGTACCGGCGCGATGACCTGGTGGGCCAGCCGGTGGAGGTCTTGCTGCCAGAGGCGCTGCGGGCCGGGCATCCGGCGCACCGGGCCGAGTACCTGGCCGACCCGGTGACGTGGCTGATGGGAGCGGACCAGGAACCGTCCGGTCGGCGCCGCGACGGCAGCACGTTCCCGGTCGAGATCTCGCTGTCGAGAGTCGACACCGCGGACGGCACCGTGGTCATGGCCATGGTCCGTGACACCACCGAGCGGCTGCGGCTGCAGGCCGAGGCCGAGCGGCTGAGAATTCTGGCCGAGCGGGACCGGCTGGAACGCCAGGTCCAGCAGTCCCAGCGGCTGGAGAGCCTGGGCCAGCTGGCCGGCGGGGTGGCCCACGATTTCAACAACCTGCTCGCGGTGATCTCCAACTACGCCGCGTTCGTCGGTGACGAGGTTGCGCGGAGCCCGCGCGAGGTCAACTTGCAGGCGGTCCGTGAGGACGTCGGGCAGATCCAGCGGGCATCCGACCGCGCCGCGGGCCTGACCCACCAGCTGCTCGCCTTCGCCCGCCGTGACGTGATCCAGCCGCGTCAGCTGAACCTTAACGAGGTCATCGCGGACGTCCAGCAGATGCTGGTCCGCACGCTCGGCGAGCACGTGGAACTGAAGACGGACCTGTGCGACGAGCTGGGCACGGTGCTGGCCGATCCGGGCCAGATCGAGCAGATCCTGGTGAACCTGGCCGTCAACGCCCGCGACGCGATGCCGTCGGGCGGAACGCTGAGCGTCGTCACCTGCAACACCTATGTGGACGCCACCCACGCCGCCAGCCGGGTGGGGCTGCCCGTCGGGAACTACGCCTGCATGAAGATCACCGATACCGGCGTGGGGATGTCGAGGGAGGTCATTGACCGGGCGTTCGAGCCGTTCTTCACCACCAAGGCCAAGGGCGAGGGAACCGGCCTGGGCCTTGCCACCGTCTACGGCATCGTCAACCAGGCCAACGGCTACGTGCAGATCTATTCCGAAATCGGCATCGGTACTACCTTCCTGGTACTGCTGCCCACCGCCGAGCGCGACGCCGCGCCAGCGGCGCCGCCGAAGGTGCCGACCCAGCGTGGCGCGGGGGAGACGATCCTGGTCGTCGAGGACGAGCCGGCCATGCGCGAGGTGACGCGGCGGATCCTGTCCCGCAACGGTTATCGCGTGCTGATGGCCGCCGACGGCCGTGAGGCGGTGGAGCTCGCCGCGAACCAGCCGGGCGACATCGACATCCTGCTCACCGACGTGGTGATGCCGCAGATGCTCGGCCGGGAGGCCGCGGAGAAGATCGGCGCGCTGCAGCCGGGCGTGAAGGTGCTCTTCATGTCCGGCTACACCCAGGGCCTCCTTGACACCCAAGGCGTCATCCAGCCCGGCGTCAACCTCATCGAGAAGCCGTTCACCGAGACGTCTCTGCTCACCAAGCTGCGCCAGGTGGTAACCGCGGATGGGGCGCCGGACGCGTCCAGCTGAGGCCGGGCGGAAGCCCCCGAGAGCTCATATTACCCAAAGTTATCGACGTGTTACTATAAGCCACCGAAGTCTCGCGGGGATAGGTCACGGGGGCCGCGCGTTCATCGCGAGCGGGATCTGATCCAAAGGGGGAACCATGGCGCAGAAAGACAGCCCTGTCGCGGCGGCGAGGTGGCGAACTACGGTGGCCGTCGCCCAGGACCAGGGCGAGGCCTTGCGAGTCAGCTGGCAGCGGTACGAGAGCGAGTTCGGCCACATGCCCTGGGGCATGATGGCCACCAGCCTGACCACCGACCGGCCCAACCTCTACCTCGCCGCCAACGAGGCGTTCTGCAAGCTCATCGGCTACTCCTGGACGGAGCTCGCCGGCCGCGATTTCCTCGGCGACCTCAAGCCGGAAGAGCAGGCCACGCTCGATCTGCTCACCCAGCAGGTCATGGCGGGTGAGACCGACAACTTCCAGGCCGACACGTGGATGACCCGCAAGGACGGCGAGGCGGTGGCCATCCGGCTGACCGGGCGGGCGATCAAGCCCGAATCCGGTGACCGCTACCTCACCACCTACGCAGAGGACATCACCGCGGCCTCCCGCGCGATAGACGAGGTGCAGCAGCTCGCGCACGAGCTGGCTCGGTCGCGCCGGATGGAGAGCCTGGGTCAGCTGGTCGGCGGGCTGGCGCATGACTTCAACAACCTGCTGACGGTGATCGCCAGCTACGCAAGCCTGGTGCACGAGGAAATCAGCGTCGCCGAGGCCGCCGACAGCCTGACCAGGTGGGGCCCCGTCCGTTCGGACGTGGAGCAGATTCAGGGCGCCGCCGACCGCGCCCGGATGCTGATCAAGCGGATGCTCGCCTTTGCCCGCAGGGAAAAGGCACAGGCGGAGGACGCCGATCTCGCCCGGGTCATCAGCGACACCGCCGTGCTCCTGAACGAGATTCTTGGCGAGCACATCCCGGTCATCGTCCAGCCCGGTACGAATGTCTGGCCGGCCCGGGCCGACTCGGCCATGGTCGAGCAGGTGATTACCAACATCGCGGTGAACGCGCGGGACGCCATGCCGACGGGCGGCCAGCTCACCATCAGCACCGGCAACATGGACACCATGAGCATGGCCAGCGCCGATCTTTCCGTCGACCAGTATGACGCGACCGAACTCGGGGAACTGCTCCCGGGGCGCTACGTGGCGCTGCGCATCTCCGACACCGGTTGCGGCATGGACCCGGTGATCGCCCAGCGGGCCTTCGAGCCCTTCTTCACCACCAAGGACGCGCACCAGTCGGCAGGCCTCGGGCTGACTACCGTGCAGCGCTTCGCCGCGGAGGCGGGCGGCAGGGCGTGGCTGGAATCGGAGGCCGGCACCGGGACGACCGTGACCGTAGTACTGCCCGCCGCCCAGGGGGCCGGCTGGGAAGTACCGGGCGCGGGCGGCACACCTGGCCGGCCCGCGCACAGCGGCTCGGTGCTCGTGATCGACGATGAGCCGCATATCCGCGAGGTCGTACACCGGGTGCTTACAAGCGCGGGCTACCAGGTGACGACCGCCGCCAACGGGCAGGACGCGCTGGCGCTGCTCGCCAAACCGGGCACCCCGGCCGACCTGGTGCTGACCGACATCGTGATGCCCGGGATCACCGGCGCGGCATTCGCCGCCCAGGTCCAGGTCATGCGCCCGGGCATCCAGGTGCTCTTCATGTCCGGGTACGAGCGCCCGGACCAGGCAGCAGCGGGCTGGCCGGATGCCGATGTGCCGGTGATCGGCAAGCCCTTCTCCAGGGCCTCGCTGCTGGCCACGGTGTCTCGGCTGCTGGCGGCCGGTCCCGGCCAGTCCTAGGGCGAATAGAGACGATGGAGGTGATCGGGTCCGCGGCCGCGGACCCGATCACATCTCCTCGTCCGACGTATCTGCCCGGCGCGCGGCGAGGGCCGCGGCCTGCGTGCGGCGGCTCATGCCGAGCTTGGTGAGCAGGGCGGAGACGTAGTTCTTAACGGTCTTCTCGGCCAGGAACATGCGCTCGGCGATCTGCCGGTTGGTCAGCCCCTCGCCGATCAGCTCCAGCACCCGCTTCTCCTGCGCCGACAGCGAAGCCACCGGGTCCACGCTGGTCATCCGCTCCCGCAGCCGCATCATGACCTGGCGGGATGCAAGCGGGTCGAGGGTGGACTGGCCGGCCGCCACCTTCCGCACCGCGCTGACGAGGTCCGCGCCGGCCGTCTGCTTCGACACGTAGCCGGCGGCACCGGCCATGATCGCGCCGAGGATGGCCTGGTCGTCTCCGTAAGCGGTGAGCATCAGGCAGGCGGTCTCCGGCAGCCGGGACCGGATCTCCCTGCATACCGCCACCCCGTCCCCGTCCGGCAGTCGCACGTCGAGGACGGCGACGTCGGGCCGCAGCACGGTCAGCCTGGCCAGCGCCGTGGAGGCCGTGCCCGCCTCGCCTACGACGTCGATGTCTGGCTCGGCGGCGAGCAGGCCCCGCACGCCGCGGCGGAAGATCTCGTGGTCATCGAGCAGGAACACGCGTATCCGGCCCTGCTTAGGGACCTCGTCCATGGCCGCCTCCCCCGTTTCGCGCGCCTGCCCGGGCAGCGCCGGCCGGCGACGGATGCCGTCCCCCGGCCGGCAGTGCGCGGGCAGAGGGTGCGCGGGCGAGCATTTCGATCTTACTATAGGTAGTCTATACAGCACTGATTGTAATGAACGGCAGGTCAGCAGGCATCACCGACCCGCGGCTACCGCGGTCGGGCCGCCCGCAGCGGAAGGGGCTTGGGCGATGGACGCATGGCAAGTACTGGACATCGCGCGTCGGCTCCGCGCAGCCGACCGGATGTACCTGGCCGGCCAGCTGCACGACCGGCCGATCCAGGACCTGGCGGCGGCGGCACTTGAGCTCTCCGTGGCCCGCCGGACGGCCGGGACACCGGCCAGCGATGAATTTGACGTGGTGGAGCGGCTGGTCGAGGAGGCCGGCCGCGAGCTGCGCTCGATTATGGACGAGATCGGATCCTTTTCCAGGCCGGAACTCGATCTGGCCGCGGCGCTGGCCGAACGCACCGCCTGGCTGCTTGCCGCCCCGCTGACCATGGTGGCCGGGGAGGGCGCGGGCGGGCTGGCGGCCACCGAGGTGTTCGCCGTCGCCGATGTCGTTGAGCTGATCTTGCTCGGGGCCTGCGCGCAGCCGCCGGTCCAGGCCATGGCGGCAGTGCGAGCCAATGAGCGGCTGATCCATGTGGACCTCAACCTGACCCCGGCGGTCGATGGCGACCATCTGTTCGGTGATCCCGGCGAGATGAAGGAGTGCCTAGATCACCTGGCCGCCGCGATGCAGACCCAGGCCGATGTCCAGCTCCGCGAGCAGCGGATTCGGGTCCGGATAAGCCTGCCAAGGCCGCCGCGCTAGCCCGATTCGCCTCGCCCCCCTCGTCGCTTCGGGCTGCCCTGATAGCCCGAGCTGACGGAAGATCGCCCGCTGCACGGCCTTAAGGGCTGGCGGCCGTCTTATCGCGCTGAGCCTTTTGCCCGCCGTCCACGGCGGTGTTATCGAGTAGGCACGCCCCGCCGACGCTGAAATTCTCCCAGAATTCCTGGCAGCCGGCCCGTAGGGCGGAAGCGCCATGGTGCCCGCGATCGCGCGTGACCCGGTGGGACAGGGCCGTAGTGCCCGGGGCGAAGGGCCCGGGTCCGCCCGGGCATAAATACCCGGACCTTGAAAGGCCCGGCCCTAATCGAGCCGGGACCTTTGGGATAGGCCGGGATACCCGGGCCTTAAAGACCGGGCCAATTACCCGTCAAGGACGGGGACAACGGCTCTGAGAAACGGAAGAAGAAAATCCGAGAGTGGAGAGCAGTTCATGGGACACCGAAATAAAAGAGGCGAACTCTATGGCTCTCCGCACCACCACCCGCACCCTACGGGCCGCCATCACCGCCGGCCGCGGCCGCGCCGCCGCCGCCATCGTGGCCGCCGCCATCGGCATCCCGCTCGCGCTGGCCCCGGGCGCCGCCCACGCCACCACCGGGCCGATCTGGGGCACCCTGGACACACAGCCAGGCACCGCCGCCACCGAGGCCGCCGACGGCGTCGGCATGGCCATGTTCGAGTTCGACTGGGCCACCTACGAGCCCAAGCAGGGCACGTTCAGCACCTCCTACATGACCAGCCAGCTGTCCCTGCTGCACGCCTACCAGGCGGCCGGCCTGAAGGTCACCCTCGAGCTCGGCCTCGAAGACGCACCCTCCTGGGTGCGCAACCTCGCCGACGGCACTTTCATCGACCAGAAGGGCAACGTCGCGTCCGGCGATGATCTGGTGTTCTCCGCCGCCGACCGGGCCGCCGCTGCCACGTACCTCGCCGAGATCGCGAGCTACCTGCCGATGACCGACTTCTCGGCCATCCGGCTGAGCTCTGGCAACGGCGACGGCGAGATGCTCTACCCCGGCAGCGGCAGCTACTACGCCTTCAATCCCTCCGCCCTCACCGGCACCGGCCTGCCCGCCGGCCTGACTCCCAACCCGGACCCGAAGTGGAAGCCGGGCACCAAGGGCCTGACCCCGGCGCAGATCACCGCCTGGATCACCTGGTACATCGGCGGCCTAGACAACGTGACCAACTGGGAGATGCAGACCCTGGCCGGCCTGGGTTTCGGCGGGTACTACGAGACCGTCACCCCCGGCTCGGGCACCCGGCCGGACCAGCTGGTGACTGACGAGAACAGCAACCTGCCCAACGACGGCACCACCGGCGTCGGCGCGGTCTGGCAGCTGTACTACGCCAGCCTGCCGGACAAGACCAACGTCATCGCCTACGTCTCATCCGTCGCCGACAACTCCGGCGGCAACGACCTGTGCACCGCCACCGACGACTCCCAGTCCCTCACCGGCCCGGCGCTGGACGCCTGGTCCGCCACCCGGTGGATCACCCGCATCGCCAACCAGTACGGCCTGCTCGTTGCCGGGGAGAACCCGGGCTACGGCGATCCGGCCAGCCTGGACAGCTTCTACACCAACACCACGAGCACCGGCATGATGGCCACCGCGCTCGCCCAGGCCCGCTCGTGCGGGTTCACCGTCTTCTACTGGGCGCACGACGTCCACCTGTGGGACGGCACCATCCCCTTCACCACCTACGCCGCGATGATCGCGGGCTAACCCCACGACCCGCCGACCGTCCGCCCCCGTGCCGGGGGCGGACCCGTGCCCCGGTAAGACGCACTCAGTCAGGCGCGCTATACCTCCTGCCACACCTCGTCGCCGCGCAGCTCAGCGTGGCAATCCTTGTATCTGTAGATCCGCTCGTATACGAAGTCGGCGCGATTGGGCACCAGGCTGGACAGCACGAAGAACGCATTCACCCCGTTCGCGTATACCAGGGTATATCCCTTTTGTTCCGCCAGTCGCTTCAGTGCCAGCAGGCTGGCCCCGTAGTACGCGGTGCGGCCGTGCGCTGACCAGCTGAACTCCGGATCGTAGGGAATGGTCTTGCTCTCCGTCGCGGCAATGGCAGCGTTGTACTCCATGATTACCACGCTCGGCTGATACTTTAGCGCTTTCCAGACCCAATAATCGTTGCCATCGATATCGAGCGAGAACAGGTCGAAGTCTTCCGGTACCCCACCCTCGACCAGGAGCTCGTTGATGTTCTCGGCGGTGACGAACCCCTGGGTTACCCCGAGGCTGGCCGGATATGACTCGCCATCGAGGTACAGGCCGCGCCAGCCGCGCTCGGCGAGCAGCCGACAGTTGCATTCGAGCCCGGTCTTGGCGACGTCCTGCAGCGCACCGCCGCGCCACGGCGGCCCGACCCCGATCTCCACGAAGAACGACTCGCGCGGCGGGATGCGCGAGAACAGGTACTCCAAAATCCCGTCCTCGTCGTTCTGCGAATGGACCTTGCGCCCGTACACCTGGAGCCGCGGACAGAGCCGGTCGGAACTCTCCAGCCGACGACGGACCATGCGCTCGGCGCCGTAAAGCCCGTGCCACGAGGCGAGATAGGCGTCCTTCACCCAGGTCCCGCCGAGTTGCTGGCGCGTCCGACGTAGCAATCGCTCCCGGATTCGATTCGACATTTACCTGCTTCCCCCCGGCGCTCAAAGCGCATCAAATACCATCCCGCTGGCATGACCAGGCTACCTCAGGTCGGTGCGCTAGTATGGCGATTCGCCAACACCAGGGATTTGCGTAGTCGGCGCTTTAGATGATCCTCGCACTGGTGTGAAATAAGGGCGTATCGCCGGAATTCCAGATGAAGGGAAAGGTCGTATGACGATGGCAGGGCCGCTAGGCCAGTTCGTGCACGAGATGCAGGAGTCGGGCTCGGCTGCGGTCATATTGTCCCCCCACCTCGATGACGCCGTATTGTCCTGCGGCGCCCTGCTCGCCCATCTGGTGGGCAAATGCCCCGTTACCGTGGTGACCGTGTTTACGCAGGCGGCTCCGCCGCCTTGGTCGCTGCCCGCCCGGCTGCAATTGCGCGCCATCGGAGTCAGCGATGTCGACGACTTCTACCAGGAGCGGCGGGCGGAGGACACCAAGGTCCTGGCCGAGATCGGGGCCGCGGTGGTCCATCTCGGGCTGCGCGACGCCATGTTCCGCCGCGTCGGCGACACCGCTGGCAGGCACCTTTTTCCGAAGCGATGGCCTGCCTACCCGACGTTCCGCTTCGATATCGCGCGCGGCCGGATCGCGCGCTCCGATGCCGGGCTGCCCGCCGAGGTCGGCGCCCTGGTCGGCGAGGTGGTCAGGGAGACCGGGGCCGGGGTCCTCTTCGCCCCGCTCGGCGTCGGCAAGCATGTGGACCACATGATCACCCGCCGGGCCTCCCAGCACCTCCCAGCAGCACAGCATCTGCCGCTGCGCACGGTCTACTACAGCGACTTCCCTTACTCGGAGAAGGCCGAACCGGAACCGGGCTTCCTGCGGCGCGCGGGCCTGGCTCCCCATCCGTGGCTTTCCGGCCGCGCCGAGAACGCGGACCGGATCGCGGGATACCGGACCCAGTTCGCGGGACTGTTCCCGCAGGGGAGCGTTCCGCTCCGGCCGGAGACCTACTGGCTGGCCGCGAAGGACTCGGCGACCGCCACGTAGTCGGCTCCGGCCGACTCCGCGTTGAAGCGCCGGACATCTTCGATGTTGGCTGCGGCCATCGCCGCCCGGAGCGCGGGATCGGCGAGGCGCCGGAGCGCCGCGGCGTAGCGTGACGGGTCGTGACCCGGGATCACCACGCCGTTCCGGCCGTCGGTCACGATCCCCGACGCGATGACATCCGACACGATGACCGGCAACCCGGCCGCCATGGCCTCGATGGTCGCAAGCCCGAAGCCGTCGTAGCGGGACGGGAAGATGAGCAGATCCGCGCCGCGGTACACCTCGGCCATCTTGGCAGGCGGCAGGACGCCGAGCCAGTGCACCCCCTCGGTCGCCTTCCCCCGTGCCACCCCGGCCACGGTCAGCCGCAGCCCGGGCAGGTCCCGGCGGGCCTCGGCCACCGCGGCCAGCGCCACGTCCAGGCCCTTGAGGTAGCCGCTGCGACCGACCCAGAGCGCGTTGAGGCCTTCCCGCCCGGGCCGGCCCGCCGACCGGGATACGTGGTCGAAGATCGTGGTGTCCACGCCGTTCTCGATCACGGTGACCCCGTCGCGCAGGCCGTACAGGGAACGAAGGTCGGCGGCCACCCGCGGGTGCACGGCGATGTGGCCGTCCAGCCGCAGCGCCCGCTTCGCCCCGGCCGTCCGGATCCAGGCCAGCGCCCACGCCAGCGGGTGGCCGGGCCTGCGCAGCCGGAGGTGCGGCTCCGCGCCGGCCCCGTGCCACACGGCGACCAGCGGGGGAGTGCTCCGTCGCCTGCGCAGCAGCCGGATGCCCCACACGCACTCCGGGCAGTGCACGAAGATGACGTCCGCGGTGCTGCGGCGCAGCAGCCATCCCAGCCGGAGGCTGGCGATCACGTCGGCCAGCCCGGCCATGCTCGAAAGGCGGCTGTGGTTCGGGAAGGCGCAGACGATGTCCACCTGCCAGCTGGGGCGGATTCGTTCCAGTTCCTTCATCAGCCCCGCGACCACGCGCTCCACCCCGCCGGATTCCGTGGGTGGGAGCCGGGTCACCATGGCCACCGTCAGCGGGCGAACTTCCCGCGTCGCAGCCGGGTACGCCGCCGCCGTAAGCCGGATGGTCTCATCTGCCGAAGTCATGTCGCTACTCCTCGTCTGCACCGCGTCGTCCACCGCAGGTCACCACCGATCGATCCGGGCTGCCGTGTAGGGGTTTGCGGGTGAACGAGAACCAGGCCCGTGCAGCGCCGAACTCAGCTGGTCGATGGAAACCAGCTGGCCGGCGTTCAGCGTCTGCAGGTCCGCCTTCGTCAGCTGCGCCGTGACCTTCGGCCAGGTCTCCCCGCGCAGCAAGAGCAACATGGCCGCGGTGGCCACCGCTCGCCCCCCTCCTATTTCGTCGTACACGAAAACCGAGCCGCCGTGCGCGGTGTTGGTTCGGATGAAGCCGGCCATGACGCGCAACTGGGCCAGCGACGGGGACGCCCCCGGCGCCACCGGTAGGTACAGGTAGTTCTGGTGCAGGCTGGCCGCCGTCGCCTGCTCGACGACATTGGGGCTGGCCAGGTTGATAAGCGCGACCACCCGGAAGTAGGTGGCCATTTCCTGCATGCCGGCGTCGTCCGGCGCGGCCCCTATGTCCAGGCCCGCGGCGATGACATAGTCGGGCGGGCTCATCGTGACCGGGGCGACCACAAGGTGCGAGACCAGCAGCTTCGCCACGCCGAGGAGGACCAGCAGCGAGACCGCGACCGCGCTCCGGCCGATGATGGCCCGGCGCGGGAGCTTGCCGCTCGCGCCGATGGCCGGCCGGGCGCGCATTCCCCACCACAAGGTGCGGACCTCAGACAACGCGCTCTCCTTCGGTGGGCCCGCCGTGCACCGAGGAAGTCAGCAACGCCAGCGTGCGCTCGGCGGACCGGCTCCAGGTATGCCTGGCGGCCACGGCCCTGCCACGTTCGGTGAGGTCTCGCGCGAACTGCGGATCGCCGAGTACCCGCGCCAGTGCCTGGGCCCATTTGTCGGCCGCCCGGGCCGGCACGATTACCGCGCCGCCGCCCGCGGCCTCCTGGACGGCCTCGGCGTCGCTGGCGACCACCGCAACCCCCGCCGCCATCGCCTCCAGAACCGGCAGCCCGAAGCCCTCCACCAGGGACGGGAAGGCGAATACGGCGGCGTTGGCGTACAGGCCGAGCAGTGCTTCGTCGTCGATGTGGGTGTAGCGCCGGACGCGATCAGACAAGCCGAGGGCCGCCGTGAGGCCTGCGACCTCGTCGGGGAACCTGGGATCGGGCTGGCCGACCAGGACCAGCCCAAGGTCGGGCAGGTCAGACCGCAGCGCGGCCAGGGCCTGCACCAGGACCCGCTGGTTCTTGTGCGGGCGCTGCGCCCCCACGTGCAGGATGTAGCGGTCGGGCAGGTCGAGGCCGGCCGGACGAGGCCGTCCCGCGACGGAGAACCACCGCCGGCTCACGCCGGCCGACAGGATTGCCGAGGCCGGAAGCTCGACCTGGTAGAAGCGGCGGATGTCCTGCTGGCTCGCCGCCGAGAGGGTCGCGAGCGTGGCGGCGGAACGGACGGCCAGCCTGGTCGCGGTGGCGTAGGCCACCGAGAAGGGTGACCGGCCGTGGGCGGCTGCCTCCCGCTCGAAAACGCAGTCGGGGATCAGCGAGACGACCGGAACCCGGCCGTGCAGTACCGGCGTGCTCAGGTGGTAGGGGATGAAGACCGCGTCCGGGCGGAAGGCCAGGACTGACCGCCAGAGCAGCCACTGGGAGCGAAGCGACACCACCGGGACCCGGGATGGCACCGCCCGCACCGCGGGTTGCGCCAGCAGTTCGCCCACGTTCAGGCGGCCGCGATCCGGGTTGTACAGGATGGTGAGATCCACCTGGCGCCGGCTTAGCTCGCTGAGCAGCTCGAAGGCGTACCGGCCGAGGCCGTGGTAGCGATCTTGCATCACCCGGCCGTCGACCAGGACGTGGAACGGGCCTCCAGGCCGCGAGCCCGCCGCCGAGCGGGCGCGCATCTGGTCCGTGGTGGTCATACCGCGACCTCCTCATGCTGGTATTCCACGGCCGGGGCGCGCCGCCGACGGCGCTGGCGGCGCGCTATCGTCGCGATCACGCCCCCGTAGGCCAGCAGGGCTGCCCCCAGCGAGAGCACGAATGGCAGTACCGACGTCGGTTCGGGCGGTCCCGGAAGGGGGGACGGGTTGGGCAACGGCGGCGGCGGCTGCGTGCCACGGGCGACGGCAGGCACCCGCAGCACCCCGGCGGCCAGGGCGGTCGGCACGATCGCGGCCGCGTGAACGCTGCCGCCCTTCTCGGGCACCTCCAGGACGGTGTCCGCGAACGCCTGGCCGATCTCGCCTCCGGGCAGGACGGCAGGCCGGCCCAGCGGCTTGCCGTAACGCCGGACCGCGGCCGCGTAGCCGGCCGGGTCGTCCTGCTGGCCGTCCAGGTAGGCGCGCGCGATGGCCGGATTCGTCAGCCACCGGCGCCGCTGCGCGGTCGATACCTCGGGGCTGGCGGCCGCTGCTACCGGCGGGAGGCCTGCGCGCCGGTAGGCCGCGGGGGCGTCCTTGGCTAGCCTGGTCACGATCGGCAGGGCGCGCGGTGTCGCCTCGGTGCCTGGCTTCGCCACCAGCACAACGCCATCGAACAGCTGCTCGCGCCCGTTCTGCCCGGACAGATACACCCGGCTCAGCGGATCGCCGACCATGCCCTTGCCACCCAGGGCCGCGTAGGCCGCGTAGAAGTTGCCCGCGGACCCGTTCGTCACGGTGTACCCGCCGCAGTCCGTACCGGTCGTGTTGACGAAGACGCCGCCGAAGATGTCCATGGCGTCCTGCGTCGGGGCATACGGATTGACCGGCACGTACCAGAGCTGCACCGTCTTGTAGACCTGGCTGGGGAAGGTGACCACCCGTCGGCCGTTCGCCCGGATCCAGCTTTCCAGCGCCGGGCTCATGTCGCCGTACTGCTCGATGGCGTCGTTGGGCGACAGGATGAAGTAGTGCACCCCGTCCGCGAGCGCCGCGGATCCGACCGAGAAGTACGCGAAGTTGGCCTTAGGCGCCAGGTAGAGGTATTTATCGGGGTCGCCGCTGACGTTGACCGCGGCGCAGGCCGGCAGCTTGGTCTCGATGTACTTGCTGACCAGCACCACGCCGTCGCTGGTTCCCGCGTAGTTCGTGACCCAGCTCACGGCCGAAAGGCCGATCAGGCCCGCGCAGCCGGCCGACCCGATGGCGAGCAACAGCCGGAAGTTCCTTCCGCCCGAGCCCCCCGAGCCCCGCGAGCGGCGGCGAGTCCGGCTGTCCGCGCCCAGGCGGGCCCGCCGGGCGAGGATCGCGTCGCCGAACAGCACGCTCCCGACGATGGCGGCGGGGAGGATGTAGACGAAGAACTGCTCGTTGAGGGTCCCCACGGTCGCGATGTAGACGCCGACGCCGTAGCTGGCGGTGAGCCAGGCCGTGAGGAAGTTACCGCTCTGGGTGTTCCGCCTGCTCCAGCACCAGACGAGCGCGCAGAAGCCGACCGCGAGCACGATATAGCTGCTGGAGTACTGGGCGACCGAGTTACGCAGCGCGCCAAGCAGCGATACACCCGGGACGTTGAACCCGGTGATCTGCACCAGGCCGACGAGCCGCAGCAGGTCGAAGTCCTGGATGGCCAGGAAAGATGCGCCCAGGCCGAGTTCGACCGCCCACAGCGGGAACAGCAGCAGGAACGCGATCGCCACCCCGAACGCCGCGGCGCACCGGCGGATGTGCGATTTGTTCCTTTCCAGCAGGGCAAAGATCGGCGGCACGATGATCAGGAAGACCGTGATCTCGTTGGTCAGCAGGGCCAGGCCGCCGAGCAGGCCGGTGACGGCCACGTACGCCAGCGTGCCGCGATTGCGTAGCCGCCAGGCCGCGTGCAGCGTGAGCAGGCTCACGCACAGCGCGATGGGCTCGATCACGTCCTGACGGTCGTAGCGGACCAGGACCGGGTCCAGTGATGCGAGCACGGCGGTCACGCCGGTGACCAGTCGCCGCTGGGGCGCGCTGGCGCCGCTGCACAGCAGGTAGACCAGGCTGGCGATGAGCAGGATGTCGGCGACGCCGGCGAAGGCGGACAGCAGGCGCGCCGCGTTGATGACCGACGGCAGCGCGGCCGAGGCCTGCCCGATCAGCCGCAGCCAGCCCGCCTGCAGCAGGAACATCAGCGGCGGATGCACGAACAGCGGCTCGTTGTCCAGCGTGAGCTGCCAGTGCAGGGCTACCTTCTGGGCCGCCGAGGTGTAGGCGGTCTCGTCGTAGAGCACGTCCGGGCTGCCGAAGATGTTGTAGAGCATGGCGAACGCGGCCACGCCGGTGCAGAAGGCGGCCAGCCGCCACTCGCCGAGCAGCGAGGCCAGCGCCGAGGACCGCCGCGACGCCCGCCGGATGGGCTAGGGGTGCCCGGACCCGAACCAGTCAGGCTCCAGCCGCTCCGGGTGAATGCGAAGACCCGCAAGCTCGTGCTCCGGCCGGTCCCGGTA
>Ga0181525_10001366_pt1 | contig 20825 bp, 20 predicted proteins | sample PEATcosm2014_Bin_48_FD_121100 | JGI IMG/M metagenome (GOLD analysis project Ga0181525, IMG submission 121100) | Peatland microbial communities from MTU Mesocosm Facility, Houghton, MI, USA - PEATcosm2014_Bin06_10_metaG | ecosystem: Environmental > Terrestrial > Soil > Wetlands > Peat | place...
CTTCGAGAAGCCCTACATCCTGGTCCCAGCCAGGAAAATGGAAAAGGGCTATGTGCTGCTGCGCGAGACGCTCAAAAAGACCGGACGCATCGGCATCGGCAAGGTCGTGATCCGTACCCGGCAGTACCTGTGCGCATTGATGCCGCAGGAAGATGCGCTGGTGTTGAATCTCATGCGCTTTCCACAGGAGCTGGTATCGCTTGACGAATTCACACTGCCTGCCGGCAAGCCCGCCGCATACAAGGTGTCGGCGCGCGAACTGGATATGGCCGCCAAACTGATCGACTCGATGAGTGCCGACTGGAAGCCGGCCGAGTTTCGCGACGATTTCCGGGACAAGCTCCACAAGTTCATCGCCCAACGCGTTGCCAAAAAAGGCGGCGGCAAATCGGCCGACGTGGAAGCCGAGCCGCATCCGAAGGCCAGTTCGAACGTCGTCGACTTTGTGTCGCTGCTCAAGAAGAGTCTGGAGGCCAAGGGCAAGGGCGGGGAGGACAAAGGCCGCGCTGCCCCGCGCCGCCCAGCCGGCACACGACGGCGTGCCGGCTGAACCCGCCGCTGGATCAGTGCCAGTAAGGGTCGATGCCGTAGAACCGGTACACCGTACTGGCCCACGTGGACTGCGCCATGCTCGGCCAGTGATCCTTGTCGAAGCCCGGCGCATCTTTGAGCCGATCCCTGTCGATGTCGAGTATGAACTGCTTATGGTCGGTGTCGAGGATCAGCGCCGACCACGGCACCGCGAACAGTTTGTCGCCAAGGCCCAGGAAGCCACCGAACGAGAGCACTGCATAGGCGACCCGACCGGTTGGCACATCGACCATGATCTCCTTGATCTCGCCCAGGCTCTGGCCATTGCGATCCACGACCGCGTCACCCGAGAGCGTCGAGGCTCCCATGACCTCGGGCCCCGGTCCGCCGCTGCGCTCCCGTCCACCGACTATGTTGTCCGTCTGCAAGCTCATAGGCATTCTCCTGCTGTGTAACGTTCGGCGAAGCCTAGAGCGAAGGCCGGGCGCCGATGATCGGCCGCTCTCTGATGCGCGGGCGGGCCGCGGCCTACAGCCACGGGAATGGCGTATTATCGATGCAACCGTATTTCATCCATCTGGGGGGGAACAGTCATGGCCACCAAGAAGTCATCATCCACCGTCTATCGCGTGACCGAGATCATCGGCACCAGCCCGGTCTCGTGGGAAGAAGCTGCCAAGACCGCCGTCGAGACCGCGTCCAAGACCCTGCGCGATCTGCGCGTGGCCGAGATCGTCAAGCTCGACCTGAAGGTTGAAAACGGCAAGGCGGTCGCCTTCCGCGCCAGGGTCGCGCTGTCGTTCAAGTACGAGGGCTGAGCCAGGCCGGCGATTGTCTGCGCCGCCGTGCGGCGCAGCGTGGACTTGGACGGAGCGGTGCGCTAGTTTCGCCGCATGTCGATGCGACAGTTAACCGCTTTGCAGTGCCTGTCTACGGGACTTGCGCTCTGGTGCGGGTTCGCTGCTGGCGCGGCCGCATCGGATTTGACCTCGGCCGCCGCGCAACATGGCGCCACCGCGGAGGATGCCGTGCACCGAGGCATCTGGAAGGCCGCCACTCCGCCCAGCGGCTCGATGCACGGCGAGTTCGACAACAATGACCCCATCGGTTTGGCCGCGGGTACCAAGATCCAGGCGGACTGCTCGCTCAACTGGGTCGATCCGGATTTCCACAAGCTGTACTGCTTCTCCAGCGCCACCTCGCTGGTGTATTTCCTCGATTCGCCGCGCGCCTTCCTGGCCCGCGCACGCAAGAACTGGGCTCAGCTCGGTCACCCAGGTTGACCGCGGCCGTCATCAGCTGGAACGCGCGCGCTCCCAATCCGCGATGGTCCTGTTCTGCCTGACCAGGTCGACCAGCAATCTCGCCGGCTCCCAATGCATGGCGCCAAAGCGCGCACGATACGCCTCGATGCCCTTGAGTACGGTGGCGAGTCCGATTTCCTCGGCATAGAACAGCGGGCCGCCGCGATAGCGCGGAAAGCCATAGCCTGCGCACCACACCACGTCTATATCGCTGGCGCGCTGCGCAACACCCTCCTCCAGGATACGGAACCCTTCGTTGATGAGCGGGTAGAGACAGCGCTCGAGGATCTCCTGCTGGCTGTGCGACTGGGGCGCGACAGCGAGCTTCTGCGCGCGCTGCGAGATGATCGCGATGGCTTCGGGGTCATCATGCCGCTTGCGGTCGCCGGCTTCGTATCGGTAGTAGCCCTTGCCGTTCTTCTGTCCCAGGCGCCCTGCCTCGACCAGCGCGAAATCGGCCTGGTAATAGGTCGGATCGGGTGGATAGCGCTCGGCGTTGGCTTTGTGGACATTCACTCCGACATCGACGCCCGCCATGTCGAACACCGCCAGGATGCCCATGGCCATGCCCCAGTTCTCGAGCACGGTATCGATGGCGCGCGGGGTCGCGCCTTCCAGCAGCATGCGCTCGGCCTCGCGCGCGTAGCCCTCCATCATGCGATTGCCGATGAAGCCGTAGCAGACCCGTGCCAGCACCGGTGTCTTGCGCAGCGGCCGCGACAGTTCCATGACCGTCTGGATGGTAGCGGGCGAAGTCTGATCCGTGCGCACCACCTCGAGCAGCGGCATCACGTTGGCCGGTGAAAAGAAGTGCATGCCGATCACATCCCCGGGGCGCGCCGTGGCCTGCGCGATCTTCGCCACATCCAGCGTGGAGGTATTGGTGGCCAGCACTGCGCCCGGCCTGGCCGCCTTGTCGATAGCCGTGAAGATGCGACGCTTGAGCTCCATGTTCTCAAACACCTCCTCGATCACCACATCGGCCTGCGAGAGCGCCTGGTAGTCGAGCGTGCCCTGGATCAGCGCCATGCGTCGCGCCTTCTCCGGCTCATCGATCCGGCCTCGCTTGACCATTGAATCGTAGTTGCGCGAGATCGTCGCCAGTCCGCGCTGCAGCGCCGCCTCGTCCGCATCCACCAGCACCACGGGCAAGCCGGCGTTTGCAAAGCACATGGCGATGCCGCCGCCCATGTTGCCCGAGCCGACGATGCCCGCGGATCGCACCGGACGCGCAGCCGCACCCGCCGGCAGGTCGCGCACGCGACGGCTCTCGCGCTCGGCAAAGAACATGTGGATGGCGCCGCGGCTTTCGGGCGTGTCCTTGGAGCGATTGGCGAGCTTTTCCTCGAAGGCCAGGCCTTCGGCCAGCGGCAGCGAGAGCGAGGCCTGCACGGCCTCGATGGCCGTGAAACCGGCGACTCGATTGGGAAATTCGCGCTCGGCGCGCGCACGCATGCGCGCCATGATCTCAGGCGTCGCGGTGGCCCGATCGACCCGGCGTTCCGAGGTGCGCCGCACGCCCGCGCCGCTGGCGAGCAGGTCGCGCGTGTACTGCAGTGCGCCCTCGAGCAGGTCGCCTTCGATGAGCGCATCGATGAATCCCATCTCGCGGGCCTGCTGTGCGGTGACGGGTTTACCCGAGAGAATCAGCTCCAGACTTTTCTCGGCCCCAATCAGGCGCGGCAGACGCTGCGTACCGCCCGCGCCCGGAATGATGCCCAGCGTGACTTCGGGCAGGCCCAGCCGCGCATCGGCCGCGGCGAATCGATAGTGACAGGCCAATGCGAGCTCCAGCCCCCCACCGAGCACGGTGCCGTGCATAGCGACCAACACCGGCACCGGCTGATTCTCGAATCGGGCCCAGAGCGCACGGTATTCGGCTTCCTTCGGCGGTCCTGAGAACTCGCCGATGTCGGCCCCCGAAAAATAGGTTTTGCCGGCGCATCGCAGCAGCAGCGCGCGCGGCTTCTCGCCCCGCTCAATCTCATCGAGCGCGGCATTGAGGTCGGCGCGCACGGCCGCCGTGATGGTATTGACCGGCGGGTTATCGGCAGTGATGACCACGATGTCATCGCGGCGCGTGAGAGTGACGGTCCCGGCCATGGTGTACCACGCAAATTAATTTGACTATTTAGTCATTCATAAACTAAATAGTCAAATGGAAAGTCCGGTGAGCCGCCGTCCCGACCGCCGCCGCCTGCGCACGCGCACGGCATTGCTGCATGCCGGCCGCGCCCTGCTTGCGGTGCGGGACATCGACGGCATCAGCATTGATGAGATCGTCGCGGCGGCCGATGTCGCCAAGGGCAGCTTCTACAATCACTTCACCGACAAGGAGTCCTTCGCGCGGGAAATCGGTGCCGCCGTGCGCACCGAGGCCGAGCGGCTGGCGGTGGGTGCCAACGCCGGCATCACCGACCCTGCGGCGCGGGTGGCCCGCGGCCTGTGCGTGTTCCTGCGCTTTGCGATCGAGCACCCCGACAGCGGCAAGGCGCTCTGGCGACTGAACCCCGGAACGACCATGGCCGATGCGCCCATCAATCGGAACCTGCGGGATGATCTGATGCGCGGTATCCGCGCGCGTCGCTTCGCCGCCGTGGATCTGGAAATTGGCCTGCTGCTGGTGATGGGCGCGGTGATCATTGCGATGCGCCATGTGCTCGAGGAGCGCGTGGCGACAGCCCCGGTTTCCATCGCGGCCCAGATGGCCGGCGGATTGTTGCGTTCGCTGGGATTGCCCGCGGCAGAAGCCCGGCGCATCGCCGACAGCGCGGCCCGCTTTATCTTTCCGCTGCGGAGCCGGGCGTCCTGACGCGATTGCCTGGCGCGCCGCCTGGCGCTACTGCCAGTGCTCGGCGCCGCGCAGTTCGAAGCCGATCGCCTCGACCTGCCGCCGGCCGGCCGGAATGCACCAGATATCGAGCGGCTCGCGCCGCCCGCGCAGCTCATACCTCGGAAGCTGCAAAAACGCTGAAGTCGCACCGCTGGAGGCAGCGTCCGGCTCCGCCAATGCGCCGGCGTGCAGCGCGGCTGCCACGGTGCAGGAGAACAGCACCTCTCCTGCCCGCGCGCGGCTGCACAGGCGCGCGGCCACATTGGGCGTGTCGCCCACGAGAGTGGCCACCCGCCGTGTGGGGGGGCCGAAGGTTGCCAGCGCCACCTCTCCCAGATGCAGTCCCACACCCAGGCCAGCCTGGATCTGGGCATCGTGTCGCCAACGCTCCGCCAGATCCGCAAAGCGCGTGAGCATGTCGCGACCCGCCGCCAGCGCTGCGTGTGCGCCGTCGGCCCGCGCTTCTGCCAGCCCGAAACCAGCCATCAGTGCATCGCCGGCCGTGTGGTAGACCACACCGCCGTGCAGATCGACTGACACCGTCAGAGCGCTGAAGAACTCGTCCAGCAAAGTGGCCAGGTATTGGGGCTCGAGGCGCTCGGCCATGCTCACGTAGCCGCGCAGATCGGCGAAAAGTACGGTACCGCGTGGCAGAGCTGGGAGGGCTGCCGGCTGAGACTTCATCGGATCCAAGCGCATAGGGCGCAGTTCTCCCTTGGGCTCGACAATTTGCTTCTAACCCGAAGATAAACCACGCGGACGGGAAGCGCCAGCATCCTCTGACGCCTGTGTGTGACGAGGCGCTGAGCTTAATTCTCTGCCGGGGCTCCGAGCAGCAGCGTCCCGAGCAGCGCACCCGCTCCGTTCCAGAGCACCTGGATGCCGATGCAGAACAGCAGAAAGGCCGACAGGCGCACCACGATCGTGGTGCCGGTGGGTCCGATCAGGTCCGCGAGGCGAGCGGAGTTGCGGTAGGACACATAGATCAGCAGGCACAGCAGCGCCACGGCGGCCAGCGTCTCGACGAAGAACTCGACCGAGGAGGCATGAAACCCCCCGGGTCGGCTCGCGCCGATGGAGATCGCCACCGATATGGTACCCGGCCCGGTCGTCAGCGGCATGGTCAGAGGGTAGAAGGCCAGGCGGCTGGGGGCGTCCTCGATGGAACGCGGCTCCGGGGTTTCGCTGCGCCGCTGCTCTCTGGCATCGGGCGCATTGAGCATGCGCCAGCCCGAGGCGGCCACTACGATACCGCCGGCGACGCGCAGCACCGGGATCGAGATCCCGAAGAAGCTCAGCACGTACGCGCCCACGTACAGCGAGGCCGTCATGATCGAGAATGAATAGATGGAGACCCAGCGCGAGACCGCCGAGCGCACCTTCGGCTCCAGTCCGCGGGTGGCGCCGAAGAAAATGAACGCCCCCGACAAGGGATTGACGATTGAGAACAGGGCGCCGAGGGCGAGCAGGAAGGTTTTCACGGCCTGCGCATTCTAGCGGCCCATTCGAGGCCTGCGCATTCTAGCGGCCCATTCGAGGCCGGCGCAGGAGAGCGTGCAATAGAGAGAGGCTCGGGTAGCGCCGGGCATGAACTACCTGATAACTGACGTACATCGATGTAAGTCACTTATCAGGTACTTCATGCCAGCCGATGCTGCCTCTCTCTATTGGATGTCTCTATGCGATGCCCTGGATGAGTGCGGCCAACGCGTGCAGCTCATCCCATCCGGTGTCGGAAACCGCGCAGTACTGCAGGTCGCCGATCTTCCAGGTCAGCAGGTGATAGCCATTGCGGGTGACTTCGGCTGGCAGCGAGTGCCGGTCTGCCGCCCAGGTGAACACGTTGATGGTGTGCGGACCGTGCTGGTAGACCAGCACCGCCGAGCGCTGGTGGTCAAGGTAGTCGGCGCGGCCGCCCACGAGTTTGTAGCCCTGGGCGTCGAAATCGGCCACTGCGGGCGAGACGTCCGTGTGTCCGGCATACCAGGGTTTGACCGTGTGCCGGTCGGAGGACACCACGTCGATCAGATGATCGGGCATCAGCGAGCGCAGGTGCGCACCCACCAGATCATCGACCAGCGGGCTGCTGCCCAGCATGGGCACCCACATAAAGAGTGCAGCGGCGGCCGCGACTGCCGACAGGCCCAGGCCGCTGAAGGCGCCAGTCCAGAAAGCAGGCGTCCACCAGCCGATCCGTGCGGGTTGTGAAGATCGCGGAGTGCCGCGGCGGGATGGCTCGGCGGCCAAGCTTTCCCGGGCGCCCTCGTCACCGCACTCAGCGTCATCCATCGCCTCTCCGATGCGAGCGGCCAGGGGGCCCGGTACGCGGAAAAACGTCAGCTCGCTGCGCAGTGCCTGCCGCGTCCGCTGCAGCTGCAGGTGCAGTTCGTGGCACTCGCCGCAGCGTTCCAGGTGCCGCTCGATTTCCGATGCGCTGAGCGCATCGACCTCGCCATCGAAGTAGGCCTGCACGCGTAATTGTTCAGGGCACAGCACGGGGTGTTCCTTGCATTTGCTCCATCCACTGCCCCTTGAGCGCGCGCCGCGCGCGCGCCAGGCGCGACATCACGGTGCCGATGGGCACACCGGCGACCTCGGCAATCTCGCGGTAACTCAAATCCTCGATCTCGCGCAGCACCAGCACCTCGCGATATTCCGCGGGCAGCAGCTGCATGAGTTCATTGAGGCTGTGCGCTTCACTGCTGCGAATCGACGCCTCCTCGGGGCCTGGGGTGTCGGCCACCAGTGCTGCCCCATCCTCGCCATCGTGTTCCTCGGGCAGCGGCACCTGGGCGCGTCGCTGACGCTGTTTGAGCGCCGTGAAGTGACAATTGCGCACGATGGCGAACAACCAGGCCTTCACGTCCGAAACACGCAGCGAGTCAAAGGCGCGAAACGCCCGCAGCACCGCCTCCTGCAGTACGTCATCGGCATCGGCCGGCGCCGGTGCCAGCCAGCGCGCAAAGTTATAAGCAGCATCGAGGTGTGGCAGCACCTGCACCTCGAAGCGACGCCGTTTATCGTCCATGGATACAACCACACACTTGTGGGTAAAGACTCGCAGCGCGGCCAGTTTATTCCCGCAGTCGGGGTGCGCCGTCATGCATGTGACAAATAAGATTTAATATATGTTATAAATTACTGATTTTACTGAAGTAATTTTGGCGTAAATCCGCTCTCATCGCCGTTGGCACGGAATTATTGGAGAATCGCTGCGGCCTTCGGGCCGTCCACAGCCATAACTAGAACGGAATCCATCGCATGACAACGACGCTGCGCGCGCTGCTATTGCTCTGTGTGTTCGCCGCATTACCGGTCGCGGCGCAGCCCGGCGCCGATGAGGAGGCTCGCTGGCGCACCGAAGCGGCCGACAGCAGCATCGTGCGCGACGACTGGGGCATTGCGCACATTCACGGCAAGACCGACGCGGACACTGTGTTCGGCATGATCTACGCGCAGGCCGAAGACGATTTCAATCGCGTCGAAACCAATTATCTGAATGCGATGGGCCGCCTGGCCGAAGCCGAGGGCGAGAGCGCGATCTACCAGGACCTGCGCATGAAGCTGTTCATTCGCCCCGAGGAACTCAAGACACACTACGCGGCCTCCCCTCCCTGGCTGCAGAAACTGATGCAGGCCTGGGCCGACGGACTCAACTTTTATCTGCGCTCGCATCCGCAGGTGACCCCGCGCGTGCTGCACCACTTCGAGCCCTGGATGGCCCTGAGCTTTACCGAGGGCAGCATCGGCGGCGACATCGAGCGCGTGGCTTTAGGGCCGCTGCGGGCATTCTACAGCCAAAGCACTGCACGCGTGCCTGCCGCGCGCGCAAGCTTTCGCGACAGCGCCTGGCTCAAGGTCGCTTCCCGCCTGGATCCGGTGGACGCGGACAATGAACCTGGCGGCTCCAATGGCATCGCCATCGCCCCGGCCAACACGGTCAATCACCACGCGCTGCTGCTGATCAACCCGCACACCTCGTTTTTCTTTCGCTCCGAGCTGCAGCTGACGAGCGAGGAAGGTCTCAATGCCTATGGCGCGGTGACCTGGGGTCAGTTCTTCATCTACCAGGGTTTCAATGAACGCCTGGGCTGGATGCACACCTCGAGCGGCGTCGACAACGTCGACTTCTTTGCCGAGACCGTCATGAACAGGAACGGTCATCTGTTCTATCGCTTCGGCAGCCAGTGGCGGCCCGTGACCGTCTCGACGGTCAGCGTTCCCTATCGCACGAGCGATGGCGGCGTAGCCACGAAGGCCTTTACGGTGTATGCGACTCACCACGGTCCCATCATTCAGCAGAGCAATGGTAAGTGGATCGCCATCGCCTTGATGCAGAAGCCCATTGAGGCGCTGTCGCAGGGATTCGGCCTCACCAAGGCGCGCGACTATGCGAGCTTCATGAAGGTCATGGAGTTGCGGGCGAATTCCTCCAACAACACCATCTATGCCGACGCGGACGGCAATATCGCCTATCTACACCCGCAGTTCGTACCGCGCCGTGATGATCATTTCGATTACACGCGCCCGGTCGATGGTGCGAATCCGGCCACCGACTGGAAGGGCCTGCACACCCTGGCGGAACTGCCGCACCTGCTCAATCCGGCCAGCGGCTGGATCATGAACACCAACGACTGGCCCTACTCGGCCGCCGGGACCAGCAGCCCCAAACGCGAGGAGTTTCCGCGTTACATGGATACCGCCGGGGAGAATCCGCGCGGCGTGCACGCGACGCTGCTGCTCAAGGATCGCAAGGACTTCTCGCCGGACGCGTTGAACGCGGCCGCCTTTGATTCCTATCTGCCGGCCTTCGCGCAGCTCATTCCGGCGCTGATCGCCGCCTACGACAGCATCAATGACTCCAATGCGCTCAAGCCGAAGCTCGCCGATCAGATCGCCGTGCTGCGTGGCTGGAACTATCGCTGGGGCGTGCATTCTGTGGCCACCACGCTCGCGGCACTCTGGGGCGATGAGCTCTGGAACGAAGCCAAGAGCGACGCCGATGCCGAGCGGCTGTCGGTCTACGATGATATGGCCGATCGGACCAGTGCGGAGCAAAAGCTCTCGGTGCTGGCGCGGGTCTCCGACCGCCTGGAGCACGACTTCGGCACCTGGCGCGTGCCGTGGGGCGAGATGAATCGTTGTCAGCGCCTGACCTCCGATATTGTGCAGAGATTCAACGACGCCGCGCCCAGCATTCCAGTCGAGTTCACCTCGGCGCGCTGGGGCTCGCTGGCCTCCTATGGGGCGCGGCGCTACGAGGGCACCAACAAGTACTACGGCACCAACGGCAACAGCTTCGTCGCCGTCGTCGAATTCGGCGAGCGCGTTTCCGCGCGCGCCATCAGCACGGGCGGGGAGAGCAGCGATTCGACATCGCCGCACTTCAACGACCAGGCATCACGCTACGCCGACGGTTCGTTGCGCGAGGTGTACTTCTATCCTGCTCAACTTCTGCATCACACCGAGCGCGAATACCATCCGAACTGATGCGCTCGCAGCGCAGGCGCGCGCCCTGCTGGGCTCACTCGGCGATCCGGCTATCGAGCCGTGGCTTGCCGGCTGGCCACCCGAGCAGCCATCACGCGCCACGGCAGTGGCAGCTCTGCGTCACACCCTGCCCGTGCTGCAGTGGTTGCCGCGCGCCGCACAGGCCGCACCGACCTTTAGCGCGCCGCTGTGCGCGATGCTCGCCGGGGCCGCTCGGGATCTCCACTGGAGGCAGACTTACACTCAGGCCGAGGTGGCATTCGGCGCCATAGAGGCCACCTTCCTCGATCGCTACGGCTGGTGCGAACTGATTGGCCCGACCGCGGCGACAGGCGATGGCCTGGCCTGCGGTTGTCTGCTGCTGGCACCGGACACGCACTACCCTTCTCATAGCCATGCAGCCGAAGAGCTCTACGTGCCGCTGTCGGGAACGGCCTCGTGGCGCCAGGGCGAGATCCGGACCGACACGTCTGGGTGGCGGGAGCTGGCGCCGGGCACACTCATTCATCACGCCGCTTTCGAGCCGCACGCCATGCGCACGCACGGTGATCCCCTGCTGGCGTTGTATCTCTGGCGCGGTGCTCATGTGCGAGCCAAGGCCTCATTCTTGCCGCCGTGACTGCGGACGCAAGCCTTCGATACCCCGAGACCTGAGGCGAGTGTCTTCGGGGGCGGTTTTGCCATAATCAGCCCGACCCGACGATATTCTGCGCACCGCATCGCATTCTGTCCCCTTTGATCGGACAGCCCATCCGCCCGGCGCATACTGAACTCCGAGCTCAGGCCGGGAGTTTTGTGGTGCGAAGGAGACTTAGAGTCGCGTTCAATGTGAAGTGTCTGGCGCTAGGCAGCGCGGCACTCCCCTGGACCGGCGCGTGTCTCGCCGGGGATCCCGGTAGTACACCCGGCATGCAGGGTCGGGAGATCAGTTTCTACATCTCGCAACCCATCGGGCCCGGCGCCGCCCACCGCAGCTTTGGGTTTCGTCTCGACCAGCATACCAATCCCGGATCGCTGCCCGGCGGCACCGGCAGTGCCGCGGAGCTCTCGGGCCGGCATGAGCTGGTCAATCTGCGCATGGCCGCGCACGAGAGCCTTCGCATCGACTTCGATCGGCGCGTCAGCTGGGACTTCGGCCGCCGTCAATTCACGCAGCCCGACGAGACGCTCTTGATGAAGGGCGGCTTTCCCAATCGCATCACGCCCTTGCCGGCCGCCGCGTCTGCGCCCCACCTGGCCGCCGCGCTGACGATGCCGGTCACATCACCGCTGTTCGCGGGTAACACCGGGCGGGCACTGCCTTAAGCTGCGAACCTCGCCCCGAGGATTACTCCTCCGCCGAGTCCTCCGCAGAGGTGTCGGCTGGCGGCAGCTCCGATTCTGAACCGGCGACCGGCGCGTGCGTCAGTCGTTCGCGCACGAAGCGCAGGTGCTGGCGTAACGCGTACAGGGCCTCGGCGTGCGAGCCCGGCATCTTTACTTTGATGGTGGCGCGTTCGATTTCATCGACGCGCTCGAGCAGCACAGCGCGCCAGTCCTCGGACATGTTGCCGGCAAGCGCCTCGCGTTCGAGCGCCATCAGCTCGCCATAGCGGCGATGAATGCGGCGGCGGATGCGCCAGTTATAGAGCTGCGGCAGGTAGCGCAAGCCTGGAATTACCACTACGAACAGCGGCACCAGGATCACGGCCGCGCGCGTGAACAGGCTCGCCAGCCAGAACGGCAGGTAGCGGTAGGCGAAACTGCGGCCGGATTTGTAGAAACGCGCCGCTTCGGTACTGATCGGAAAGCTGTGGATCTGCGGTGTTGGAAATTGCCCCGCATTCTGCAGCAGCGTGGCGCGACTGTGGACTTCCAGCGCCGCTTCGATCAGCAGGTCCGACAGCGCCGGATGCAGGTCGGTATGCGACAGCAGTTCCACGGTCGGCGCCACCATGTTGATGGGCTTTGGCGGCAGGTTCTCCCCCAGATCGAATGCACCGGGCGGAATCGTCAGCTTGTTTAAGTACGGAAAGCGGCGCACGTAGGCATCGGCCTGCGGGAAATCGTAGAGCCGTACTCCGGGCGAATGCAGCATTTCGCGGATGGTCCTCGGCGAGGCCGAATCGCCGCTCATCATGATGGCATCGAGCTGACCATTGATCAGCGCCGAACGCGCGGCCTCCCCTTCCAGGTCCAGCAATTTGGTGGGCCCGTCCGGCTCGATCTCGTTGTCCTTCAGCAGCGCGAGCGACAGCACCCGCGTGCCGCTGCCCTTGGCCCCGATCGCGATGCGCCGGCCGCGCAGCTCCGAGAGGCGCTCCATGGGCTCACGGCTGCGATAGAAGATGATGACGGGCTGGTAGAACATGCTGCCCAGCGAGACCAGATCGCTGACATCGCCCTCGCCCGTGATGCCCGACTGCACAAAGGCGACATCGATTCCCGAGTTGGTATCGGTCAGTCGGTTGAGATTGTCGAGCGACCCTTCCGAAGTCACGATCTTGAGCGTGATGCCATTGCGCGCCAGGATCTTCTGGTACTGCTGGGCTGCGGTCTGAAAGGAGCTGCCGGCCGGTCCCGCACTGATGGTCAGGGAACTGGGCGGCGCCGGCCGCACGAAGTGCAGCGCCAGCAGCACGGCCACCGTGCTGATGAGCACCACCGGCCCCACGGTCTGAAACAGATCCCGCCAGGAGACCGCCGTGACTTTGAGTGCCAGGCGGAAACGGCGGCGGCGCGTGGTCGGGCTTTCAGTCGGGACTTCGGGGGCGTCAGGCGAATTCACGGGGTGCTGGCCTTGGCGCGCTGCTCATTGGCTGCCGCAATAGCCTCGGCCTGCGCGGCATCGATGCGTGGCGCCACGTGATCCAGCCCCTGCTGGTGCAGCACCAGCGCGGTGATTTCCACCGGCGGATCGGGCATGAAATCGATGCGTATATCCACGGACTTGTAGATGAAGGAGGCTGCGGTCTCGGCGTAGATCTCGGCCGCCGGCTGCCCCGGAAGCTGCACCAGCAACTGCGAGCCAACGCGGGTCACCGTGATCACGCTCGATGCGCTGAGCGCATAGTAGCCCGTGTAGCGCTCGAGAATCGCGGCCGGCAGCTGCACCGGAGTTTCGGCCAGCGCCGTATTCGGCCGCAGCGCGATCGCGATCGCGACCGCGGCCACGGCCATCGGCAGCGCGGCGATGGCAGCCGCCGCGGCAACCGCTGCCAGCGCGCCCGAGCGTTCCCTCACTGGGGTTGGGTGAATCCCCGGCATACGGCCGCCAGCTTGTTGCCATCCGGATCGCGCACGTAGGCGGCGTAGAAATCCGGGTTGTACCGCGGTCGCAGACCAGGCGCGCCTTCACTGGTACCGCCGGTGCGCAGAGCCGCGGCGTGGAATGCATCCACCTGCCGCCATGATGCGGCCTGGAGCGCCACCATGGTGCCATTGCCGACGCTGGCCGGCTCTCCATTGAAGGGTTTGCAGACCCAGAGGGCCACTTCCTGCGCGCCGCCATCACGGTAGGTGCCCCAGCCGATCCAGCCGTCCCACTCTGGCTGGTCGTCGACATCGCAGCGTTTGTGGCCGAGCGCACCCATGGTGGCATCGTAGAAACGCGCGGCGGCATCCAGGTTGTTGGTACCGAAACAGATGTAGGTAAACATGGGCCGGACTCGACTCCAGGCGTCTGCGCTCAGGCCGGGGGAGACTGCGCGGGCGTCGGGCGCCCGCCCTGCGCGACAGTATCACGCGGCTTGATGCCTGCAAGCTCGAAGCCGCGCTTGAAATCGCGGATGTGCTTGGCCATCCAGGCCTGGGCCGCCTCGCTGTCACGCGACTCGACCGCATGGGTGAGGCGGCGCTGCGCGGCGATGATGCGCGCACGCGCCTGTGCGACTTTGCCAAGCATGGCCGCGACCGATGGTTCGAGCAGCTGCAGCAGCGGCTCCTGCGCCACGGCCAGGGCCGGATTGCCGCTGGCTTCTCCCAGCGCGCGGAAATATTTGATGACGTGGACCACGGTCTGCGCCGAATCCCTTGCAGCCTCGACGCTCTGCGCGGCCGCGTGCAGCTGGAGACAATCGGAGGCCTTGCGCCGCGTCGCCGCGAGTGCGGCCAATGGCGGTTCCAGGATGGTGAGACCCTCCCACACATCCTGAAAGGTCACTTCGTGCAGCACCAGAGCCCGTCGCACGCCGGCACCAACCTGTCCGGCGCCCGGTCGCAACACCACCATTCGCTTGGAGCCCCGGCGGCGCCCGAGCAGGCCCGCGCTGTCCAGTTCGCGCAGTGCCTCGCGCACGGTGGAACGGTTGACGCCGAACTGGCGCGCCAGCTCCAGTTCGGGCGGCAGGTGATCGCCCACCTGCAGACGCCCGGCGACGATGTGCTCCACCAGCGCGCCAGCCACGCGGCGGTAGGTGGGCTCGATGGCGATCGGCTCGAACAGCAGGTTCATGCGGTGATTCGAAACAGTTCGCGGCCGATGAGCATGCGGCGAATTTCCTGGGTGCCCGCGCCGATCTCATAGAGCTTGGCGTCGCGCAGCAGCCGGCCAGCCGGGTAGTCGTTGATGTAGCCATTGCCACCGAGGGACTGAATGGCCTCGAGCGCGACCTGAGTGCCGCGCTCGGCCGCAAACAGAATCGCAGCGGCCGCATCCTGGCGCGTGCACAGGTCCGCATCGCAGGCACGGCCAACCGCATAGACATAGGCGCGCGCGGCATTGAGGCTCACGTACATGTCGGCAAGCTTGGCCTGCATGAGCTGAAAGGTGCCGATGGCATGACTGAACTGCTTGCGCTCGTGCACATAGGGCAGCGTCAGATCCAATGCCGCGGCCATGAGACCGAGCGGGCCGCCGGCCAGTACGGCGCGTTCGTAATCCAGGCCGCTCATGAGCACCTGCGTGCCCTGGTTGAGTCCACCGAGCAGATTCTCCGCCGGGACGCGGCATTGTTCGAACACCAGCTCACAGGTGTTGGAGCCGCGCATGCCGAGTTTGTCGAGCTTCTGAGCGGTCGAGAAACCCGCGAAGCCTTTCTCCACGATGAAGGCGGAGATGCCGCGCTCGCGTGCCTCAGGATCGGTCTTGGCATAGACGATCAGCACATCCGCATCCGGGCCATTGGTAATCCACATCTTGCGTCCCGAGAGACGGAAGTGATCGCCGTGCTGCATGGCGCGCAATTCCATGGCCGTGACATCCGAGCCGGCACCGGGCTCGGACATGGCCAGGGCGCCCACGTGCGAGCCGTCCACCAGCCGCGGCAGATAGCGGTCCCGCTGGGCATCGGTGCCATGACGGGTGAGCTGATTGACGCAGAGATTGGAATGCGCGCCATAGGAAAGCCCGACCGCGCCGCTGGCGCGCGAGATCTCCTCCATGACGATGATATGTGCCAGGTAACCGAGGTTCGACCCGCCCCAGCGCTCGGGCACCGTGATGCCGAGCAGGCCCAGCTCGCCCAGCTGTGGCCAGAGCTGGCGGGGAAACTGATTGCTGCGATCGATCTCATCGGCCAGGGGGGCGATCTTCTCCCGGGCGAAGCGCCGCACCTGCGCACGCACCTCGGTCAGTGTCTCGTCCAGACCGCAATCCAGCTCGGTGGCATCCAGAACACTCATGGTCGCTTGCTCCGACCCGATTAATTGCGCTATTGTCCGACAATCAGTCGATTAATTGCAAGTCGGGGTGACGGACGTGCCGGTGCTCACCAGCGAGGTCAATCCCAGGAGCGAGGAGTTCAGGGCCAACCGCGCAGCCATGCTGCCGCTGGTCGCCGATCTTCGGGACCGCGTGGCGCGCAATGCCCAGGGCGGCGGCGAGACCGCGCGCGCGCGCCACGTGGCGCGCGGCAAGCTGCTGCCGCGGGAGCGCGTGGAACTGCTGCTAGATCCCGGCACCCCCTTTCTGGAACTCTCGCAGCTGGCGGCCACCGGTCTCTATAACGATGAGGCGCCGGGGGCCGGGCTGATCACCGGGGTGGGACGCATTTCGGGCCGCGAGTGCCTCGTGGTCTGCAACGATCCCACCGTCAAGGGCGGCACCTACTACCCCGCCACCGTCAAGAAGCACCTGCGCGCCCAGGAGATCGCGCGCGAAAATCGCCTGCCCTGCGTGTACCTGGTCGATTCGGGCGGTGCCCATCTGCCCAGCCAGGATGAGGTCTTCCCCGATCGCGAGCACTTCGGCCGCATCTTCTTCAATCAGGCCTCGCTATCGGCCGAAGGCATCGCGCAGATCGCGGTGGTCATGGGAAGCTGCACCGCCGGGGGCGCCTATGTGCCGGCCATGAGCGATGAATCCATCATCGTGCGCAACCAGGGCACTATCTTCCTGGGAGGTCCGCCGCTGGTGCAGGCGGCCACCGGCGAGATCGTCAGTGCCGAGGATCTGGGCGGCGGCGATGTGCACACGCGCCTTTCAGGCGTCGCCGATCATCTGGCCGAAAACGATGCGCACGCGCTGGCGATCGCGCGCCGCGCGGTGGCGAGCCTGGCGCCCGCGGCCGCGCATGGACTCAGCCTGCGCGAGCCGTTGCCACCGCGCTTTGCCACCGAAGAGCTCTACGGCGTCATTCCGGCCGATGCGCGCAAACCCTACGATGTGCACGAAGTGATTGCGCGCCTGGTCGATGACAGCGAATTCGCCGAATGGAAATCGCGCTATGGCCGCACGCTCGTGACCGGCTTCGCGCACCTCTGGGGCATGCCCGTGGGCATCATCGCCAACAACGGCATCCTGTTTTCCGAGTCGGCGCAGAAGGGCGCGCACTTCATCGAACTGTGCTGCCAGCGGCGCACGCCGCTGATCTTCCTGCAGAACATCACCGGCTTCATGGTCGGTCGCAAGGTCGAGCAGGAGGGCATCGCCAAGCATGGCGCCAAGATGGTGACCGCGGTGGCCTGCGCGCAGGTACCCAAGCTCACAGTCATCATCGGCGGCAGCTTCGGCGCCGGCAACTACGCCATGTGCGGCCGCGCCTACGGCCCGCGGTTCCTGTGGATGTGGCCCAACGCGCGCATCAGCGTCATGGGCGGTGAACAGGCCGCGCGCGTGCTCAGCACCGTGCGCCGCGACTCGATCACGGCCCGCGGCGGCCAGTGGAGCGCGGCCGAGGAAGCCGAATTCTCCGCGCCCATCCGCGCCCAGTACGAAACCCAGGGCCATCCCTACTACGCCACGGCCCGCCTCTGGGACGATGGCATCATCGATCCGGCCGACACACGCATGTGCCTCGGACTCGGCCTCGCGGCCAGCCTCGCTGCGCCAATACCGGACACGCGCTTCGGCGTGTTTCGCATGTAAGCCATGTTCAGGAAAATATTGATTGCCAATCGCGGCGAAATCGCCTGCCGCATCGAGCGCACGGCGCGGCGGCTCGGCATCGGCACCGTGGCGGTGTACTCGGACGCCGATGCGCAGGCGCTGCATGTGCGCGGCGCCGATGAGGCGGTAGCGATCGGCCCGGCGCCTGCGCGCGAAAGCTACCTGCGTACCGAGGCCATCATCGAAGCCGCGCGCCGCACGCGTGCCGAGGCGATTCACCCGGGCTACGGGTTCCTGTCCGAGAACGCTGCCTTCGCGGATGCCTGCGCACAGGCACAACTGGCCTTCATCGGCCCACCGGCCGATGCCATTCGCGCCATGGGCTCCAAATCGGCGGCCAAGACCCTGATGGCGAAAAGCGGCGTGCCGCTGGTGCCCGGCTATCACGGCGAGGATCAAGCCCCGGAGCTGCTGCAGCGGCAAGCCGACCGCATCGGTTACCCGGTGCTCATCAAGGCCAGCGCAGGGGGCGGCGGCAAGGGTATGCGCCGTGTCGACCGATCGGCGGATTTCGCATCGGCCCTCTCCTCCTGTCAGCGCGAGGCCGAAGCGAGCTTCGGCGATGCGCGCGTGCTGATCGAAAAGTACGTGCTGCGTCCGCGTCACATCGAGATCCAGGTATTCACCGACACGCAGGGTAATGGCGTGTATCTGTTCGAGCGCGACTGCTCGGTGCAGCGCCGCCATCAGAAAGTGCTGGAGGAAGCGCCGGCACCGGGCATGAGTGAGGAACGGCGCGAGCGCATGGGCGCGGCGGCGCTGGCGGCGGCGCGCGCCGTGGGCTATGTCGGCGCGGGCACCGTGGAGTTCATTGCCGACCCGGACGGATCGTTCTACTTCATGGAGATGAATACGCGCCTGCAGGTGGAACATCCGGTCACCGAGATGATCACCGGACAGGACCTGGTGGAATGGCAGCTGCGCGTCGCGGCCGGCGAACCGCTACCTTTGTCGCAGGCGCAGTTGGCGATCCATGGGCACGCCATCGAAGCGCGCATCTACGCCGAGGATCCCGACCGGGGCTTTCTGCCCTCCACCGGTCGCGTTTATCACCTGCGAACACCGTCGGCGACGGACTTCGTGCGCATCGATGCCGGCATCGCCGAGGGCGACACGATCTCGCCCTGGTACGACCCGATGATTGCCAAGCTCATCGTCTGGGCTCCGACGCGGGAGGGGGCCTGCGCTCGCATGGCGCGCTCCTTGAGTGAATACCAGATCCTGGGCGTCGCCAACAACGTGCGCTTCCTGTCGCGCCTGGTACAGACCCGCGCGTTCGCGAGCGCGGACCTGGACACGGCACTCATCGAACGCGAACAGGCGCAGCTGTTCCCGCCGCCGCAGCGCGCGCCCGATGCGGCCATCGCCGCTGCCGCCCTGGCAGTGCTGCACGAGCAGCGTGAGCGCGGCGCGAGGGGTCCGGGGCTCAGTCCCTGGCGACTGGGGGGCGGCTGGCGCCTGAATGCCGATACCACAAGACGCCTGCGATTTCGCTCCAACGGCGTCGAGTCGGCGGTGGCCGTGGGCGAAAGCGCCGAGGCCTACGAGTTGCTGGTGGGAGACGCCTCGAGCGCCACGGCTGCCGGCCGCGCGCCCAGGGACGCCTCAGCCGGCGCTGCATCCGGCACGACGCTGAGCTTCGCCTTCGATGGCCGCCAGGTGCGCGCCGATGCGATTCTCAAGGGCGAGCGCTGCGATGTGTTCATCGATGCCGATCACGTCGTCATCGAACTCATCGACCCCCTGGCACACGTCGGCGAGGTCGCCCGCGATGAAGGCGGCATCCGCGCGCTGATGCCGGGCCGGGTCGTAGCGCTGCTGGTGGAGCCCGGCGCGCGCGTGACCAAGGGTCAGCCGCTGCTGATCCTCGAGGCGATGAAGATGGAGCACACCACCAGCGCCCCCGCGGATGGCATCTGCGAGGCCTTCAACGTCGGCGTCGGCGAGCAGGTCAGCGAGGGCGCCGAGCTGGTGCGATTCAAGCCGTCCTAGCGGCGCGGCAGCTCGATGCGCCAGCCGGTGCGCGTCGCGAGGCGCGCCAGATCCTCGGGCGCATCCAGGTCGGCCAGGAAGCGGTCATTGCTCGTCTGCCACGCATGCACGAGCGAAGGCTCCCGATCGAGCAGGTCGCGCACCCCTGAGCCCGTTGCGCTGGCCAGCACGCGCTCACGCACCAACTCATCGAGCATCACGGGATTGCCGCGCTCGCCCTCGACCTGGGGCACCAGCGCATGCCCGCCCGGCCGGCCTTCAAAAGCCGCCATGAGAGCGCGCAGGTCACAGGCTTCGATCAATGGCTGATCGACCAGCGCCATGAGGATGCCATCGAAGCCCGGACCCAACGCCGCAAGCCCGACGCGCACCGAGCCGGCGAGACCCTGCGCGTAGTCGGCGTTGTACGCCACTGTCGCGGCGAGGCCGCGCGCCTCCGCTTCCACCGCGTGGTGCTCAAATCCAGTGACCAGCACGACCGTGTCGACACCGGCATCGCGCAGCGCCCGTAGCTGACGCTGTGCCAGCGACAACCCCTCGATGCGGATCAGCGCCTTGGCGATGCCGCCCAAGCGCCGTCCGGCGCCCGCGGCGAGCAGCACGGCACCGATTTTCCGCTTCGACCCGGATTGCATGTCTTTAGCTGCCACTGCGTTAAAGTTAAGAGTATGCCGCTGACTTCGACGCTTGAGACGAGCCTTCCCAACGTACGTCTCGATACCAGCCTGGAACTGCTGTTCGATTATTCACCACCACAGGATGAGCCGCGGGTGCTTGCGACCGTGGTGGCGACCGCGGGCTCCACCTATCGCAAGGCCGGGGCCCGCATGCTCATCCTCGCCAATGGCGGCCATCTGGGACTGCTGAGCGGCGGCTGCCTCGAGGCTGACCTGAAAGAGCACGCCGATGAGGTGCTCCGCTGCGGCATTCCGCGCGCCGTGGAATATGACATGCGCGGGCCGGACGATATTCTCTTCGGCATCGGAGCGGGCTGCGAGGGCGCCATGCGCGTCCTGCTGGAGCCGGCCGGGCGCGGCACTCCCGCTGAACGGGCTTTGCAGGCCGCGGGCCGGTGCGCGCGAGCCGGGCGGCCGACGGCGCTCGTGGCCGTGCACGAATGCGCCGGGCTCGCGCTCGGCACCTATACGCCAGCGCCACCGCTGACCCCCACCTTGATGGCGGCCGCGGCGCGGGCGCTGTCGGAATCGGCATCACGCGAAGTCAGGACCGAGACCGAAGGCGGCCGCACCCGCGCCTTTGTTCAGTACCTGGCCCCCGCGCCGCACCTGCTGATCTGCGGCGGCGGACCCGATGCGCAGCCCGTGGTCGCCAATGCGCGCGGCCTTGGCTGGCGCGTCACCGTGGTCGA
>Ga0181525_10001368_pt1 | contig 20820 bp, 20 predicted proteins | sample PEATcosm2014_Bin_48_FD_121100 | JGI IMG/M metagenome (GOLD analysis project Ga0181525, IMG submission 121100) | Peatland microbial communities from MTU Mesocosm Facility, Houghton, MI, USA - PEATcosm2014_Bin06_10_metaG | ecosystem: Environmental > Terrestrial > Soil > Wetlands > Peat | place...
AATCGAAGGAAGACGACATGCAGCGCGACCCCAAATCGCCGCGCCCCGACGAGGCGGCCCATCCCGATCCGCACGACCACACGCTGCGCGAACAGAACAAGTTGATCAATCGGGTGCGCCGGCTAAGAGGGCAGGTTGACGCGGTCGAGCGTGCACTGACCGCCAATGCGAGTTGCTCGGAGATCATCCAGCGCGTCACTGCCGCCCGGGGCGCGATCGACGGGCTGATGGCGGAGCTTCTCGAGGAGCATGTGCGGGAATATCTGTTGCCCGAGAAGCCCATGCCCGAAGACGCCCGTCAGCGCGCGGCCGAAGAGCTCATCGGGATCATCCATTCCTATTTGACGTAAAGGCGGTCAGTTCGACGCTTGTGCCTCGAGCGACGCCGTCATCTGTTTGAGATGCGCCGTCAGCGCGTTGATATCGCCATTGTGTTCTTTCAGGAAGCCCTGGAAGTCGTCGCGTTCGGCGAGCGCGAGCCAGATTCCCTCGATGCTGGCGTCCACGATCTGGAACTTCCCGCCGTCATAGACGATCCGGAAATCCACTTCCGGCGGCGTCCTTCCGTTCGCCGAGCCGGACGGATCGACTAGCAGCGCGCTGACCACGAAATCGCCCGGCGCATGCTGCGTGGCGCTGGTTACTTTCAGCGTCTGCCCGGCATAGTTGCCGAGTTTCGAGTCATAATTCGCCACCATGAAATCGCGGAAAGCATCGGAATAGGCGTCGAGATCGGCCGGATTGGCGGTCGCCTGTGCCGATCCCAGCGTGTAGATCGCGATACGGTGCGTATCGAGAAGCGACAGCAGGAACGCATGAATGCGGTCACGCCGCTCACCCGCCGCGAGACTTTTGTCCTGGAGGATCGAAAGCGCATTCTGGACATTCGCCTGAACGAAATTCTGCGCCGACGGCGCATCCTGGGCGCGCACCGCCAGGGGAAGAAATGCGAGCGCACAGGCGAGAAGACCGCGCCGGATTACAATTCGTGCCTGATTAGCCGATAACATCATGTTTCCCCTTCGGTGAGCGCGGACTATGCGCGCAATGGCCGGATTCCGCCATGGCCCGCGATCCGTTATTTTTTTTCTGCGGTTGAAAGAGCCTTGACCGCTTGAAGACATCTCTCTGCGTTGGAACTTAACCGGCAGGTCATCCCGCCGTTCACCATGTCCGCCGGCCGGGAACCCGGGACGCGATGTGCCGATCGAGTTAATACGCGGCTATTCTCTGCGCGATCATGTCTGTCATCTGTTTGAGATGTGCCGTCAGCGCCGCGAGGTCGCCATTGTGGTCGGCTAGGAAACTCTGGAAGTCGTCATGCTGTGCAACGGCGAGCCAGACGCCGCGAACGCTCGCGTCGACGATCGCGTATTTCCCGCCTTCGTAGAGGATTCGGAAATCGACCTCCGAAGGCGCCTTGCCGTTCGCCGAGCCGGACCGGTCGACCACCAGCGTCGAGACGACGAAATCGTTGGGCGCGCGTTGCGTGGAGCCGATCACGTTGAAGGCCCTGCCGGAATAGGTGTTGAGCCCATAGCCGAAATTCGCGATCAGGAATTCGCGGAATGCGTCGGTGAAGGCCGCAAGGTCCGTCGGATTTGCCGTCGTCTGCGCCTGTCCCAGCGTGTACATCGCGATGCGCTGTGCGTCGAGCACCGACAGCAGCAGCGTATGAAGCTGTTCGCGTTTTTGTTGGGGCGCCAGGCTCTCGCTCTGCAGGATCTGAAGCGCGTTCTCGACATTGCTCTGGACGAAACCTTGTGCCGACGTGGCGTCCTGTGCGCGAGCCGAAAGGGGCGTAAGCGCAAGCGCGACGGCCAGTATGATCGAGGCACGCAGATAAAGTGTTCGTGTCAGCTTTGCAGGCGACATTGCGAGGTTCCTTCCATTTCCCCGCAACTCTCGGCGCGCTCGGACCTTGGCCGCTATTGTCGAAAATTTCCATCGAATTTCTTGCTTGACGGCGTTAAGCGAGGCGGTTATTAAACCAGCAGGTTATTTAACCAGATGGTTTTTTGCCGATGGCCGCCGATTCCCTCAGCCTGACATTCGCGGCCCTCGCCGATCCGACGCGGAGGGCGATCCTCGCCCGGCTCGCGCTCGGAGAAACGTCGGTGCAGGAGCTGGCGGAACCGTTCGACATGTCGCTTCCGGCGGTCTCGAAGCATCTCAAGGTGCTCGAGCGCGCGGGCCTCATCGCGCGCGGACGCGAGGCGCAATGGCGCCCGGCGCGCATCGAACCCAGGCGGCTCAAGGACATCGACGATTGGCTCGAATCCTATCGGCGCATGTGGGACGAGCGGCTCGATCGCCTCGACGAGTATATCCAGAAACTTCAAGGCCAAAAACTTCAAGGCCAAAAACTTCAAGGAAGGAAAAAGAAACATGCTCGCAAAAAATGACGAAGACGCGCGCTCGCTTGTGACCACGCGTCTGTTCGATGCGCCACGTGATCTGGTTTTCGAAGCGTGGACGCATCCCGTTCATTTGAGCCACTGGTGGGGACCGACGGGCTTCTCGATCACGACGAGCGCCTTCGATTTTCGTCCGGGCGGCGTCTGGCGTCTGACGATGCACGGTCCGGATGGACGGGATTATCTGAATCTCATCACGTTCGACGAGATCGTGGCGCCCGAGCGGATCTTGTTCCATCACGGCGATGCCGGCGGTTCCGATCGCGTCCATCACCGCACGTCCGCGACATTCGAAGATGTGGGCGGCAAAACCAGGCTCACCATGCGTCTCGTCTTTTCGAGTGTCGAAGAGAAGGAGCGCGTCGTGCGCGAATACGGCGCCGCGGAAGGCCTCAAGCAGACCGTCGGCCGGCTCGGCGAATACATCGCGGGCTGGGAGGGCAACAAGGGGCTCGAGAAACGCGTCGTGCTCTCGCGCTTCTTCAAGGCGCCGCGCGCACTCGTGTTCGAAGCCTTCACGGATCCGAAGCATGTGGCGCAATGGTGGGGACCGAAAGACTTCACCAATCCCGTCTGCGAGATCGATCTGCGGCCGGGCGGCGCGATCCTCATCCACATGCACCACCCCGCGGGCTTCTCTCATCCGATGACGGGAACGGTGAAGGAGATCGTAAAGAACGAGCGCTTCGTTTTCATGGCGACGCCGCTGGACGATGCGGGGCAGGTGCTGGCCGAGGTGCTGACGACAGTCACGTTCCGCGACGAGGCGGGCGGAACGCGCCTCACTGTCGAAGCACACGGCAAGGGCTTGCAGCCGATCGCGCGGATGATGTTCGCGGGCATGCAGGAAGGCTGGTCTCAGAGCCTCGACAAATTCGAGGCCCTGGTGGCGAAACTGTGAGCGCGTCCTAGTTCGCCATGACCACGAAGTCGCCGCGCTGCGGTGGTGTCTGCGTCACGGCGCTGTAACTGCCGGTCGAATATTTGTCCTGGACGTCGGTGATCGTGAGGCGCCCCAGTTGCTCCTTGACGGCGCCCAGGACCTCGGCGGTTGCGGGGTCGGTGATGGATTTGGTGACCCGTTCGATCGTGAACTGATCGCCGACCTTCACACCGGCGACCCGCCCGGCATTGACGATGACCTGGTTGCCGTCGACTTCGGCGATCTGTCCCTGCCAATGGCCGCCCGCAACGATCAGGGCGATTTTGTTCGTCGCCTCCGTCAGAGCCTCGCGCGTCGCCTGGCCGATGGGCGTGTTCCAGAACTGGTTGAGTCCGAACGGAATGCCTTTGTATGACGTCGTGATCCCGACATTGGTGCTGGAAATATCCCGCGTCACGGTGAAGGCGCCGACGACCACGCCGGTTTGCGTGCTGATGACCCTGAGATCGAGTGAGACTTTCCCGTTCGTGCGCGACAGCGACAACCCGTTGCCTTCGCCGCCGCTGCCGATGCCCAGCATGTTGGAAACGATACCCCCACCACTGTTCGCGCCGCTTCCGACCCCGATGCTTGAGCCCGTGTTGCTCGATCCGTAATCGGTGACCATGCCGGTTACGAAATATTGGGCGGCGACGACATGGGCGGGCTGTGCCGCCGCGATCGCTCCGCTCGAGGCTTGTGTGGCCGCCAGATTGTTTTCGACCTGCAGCTGCGGCAGCGTCGCGCGTTCGACGACGACAAAGCGGTTGGACTCGACGAGCGCCGTCGTCAGCATTGTGGCGAGCCCGGCGGTGACGTCCCAGGTATCGTTGGGGGTGGTGATCGGACCGCTGGCGGTGATCGGACCCACCAAAATCGAGCGGCGCGGGCCGGCGATTTCGGCGACCTGATGGGTGAGGATGCCGCCGCTGCCGTCCGCGGCTGCGGTCATGGGCTCGGAAAGGAAAAAGCCCGCAAACGCGGCCGCGCCAAAGAGACCGGCCCGGATCGCCAAGTATTCCCGGTTGCACTGAAGCATCGTCCCCTCCGCTCGTTGATCGAGTGTTGGCAGCGGGCAGCAGTTTATTGCACTGCGGTCGGCCCGGACGCGCCTTTACCAGTTCTGGAAGCAGTAACAGCCTTTGCGCGCAAAATTGCGACGGTCGAAGTGCCTCCCGCACAAAGCTAACAGATAATTAATGTTGTCGCATTTGCGCAAAAAAGCGGCTCAGCCGGGCCGGCGTGTAGGGGATCGCCTGATAAGCTGCGGGAATCCATAAAGGAATTTTAATCGAGATAATCGCGCCAGAATCAATACTACCGACAGACGAACGATTGTTGCTGCGAAGAGAAGCCCAAGGCGAGGTAGACAGGGTTCATGTCATGGATGGTAAATATTGTTAACGTACACTAACGTTGTAGTTGGTTCGCGGCGTCGAGCGCGGGTTTTCAGAAATGTGAATGGTTGAAACCGAGGAGACATTTCATGAATCCTGAAGACAAACAGGTTGGCGAAGTCAAAACCGATAAGCCAGAGGCCGAAACCACAGATATGGAGCGCCGCTCCACGATGAAGGCGGTGGGTCTCGGAGCGATCGGTCTGCTTGCCGGGCAAGCTGCGTCTGCACCCGCCCAGGCCCAGGGTGAAATGGGTACGATGAACAGGGGCGCGATGGTCGCGCAGCGCCGCGGCGCCGCGCAATTTATCGCCTCGCGCAATGTGAGCGACCTCCGTCAGGTCCGCATCGCCGGGCTCAGCAAGCCCTTCGAGGAATTGACGATCAGCGAGCTCGCGCAACTTCGCCCAGGCGGAAACGCCGAGGACAGTTGGACCATCGAAGGCGTCGGCAGCGACATCTCGGTGTCCGGTTCTTCGATCCTTGCCAACCTCGCACGGGCGCGCGGTGAAGCCGCCGTTCAAAGCGAAGGCGCGAAGCTGGCGCCGGGAGCGTCAATCCAGATCGAAGGCCAGTAGAGCCGTCGTACGTCTTGCCCCCGTTCGGGGCGACAAATGGGCGGGATCTCCGATGGCGATCGGGACGGTGCCGGTTGGGCTACCCATGTCCGGCGACCAGTTGCGGGAGCATCAAAGGCTCGCCGCACAGCACGTGACGTTCAGCGTCACGGAGAGCTGCCCGTTGCGGTGCGTCCATTGCATTGTGGCGACGGTTCCCGCCAACGACCGTTCGCGCACAATGCCGATGGAGCGCGCAGAGTCCTATGCCGCACAGATGGGCGCGCTCGCGCGTCGAGGCGTGCGGTTCGTAAGCTTCACCGGAGGGGAGCCGCTGCTGGCGCGTCGTCAGCTGCAACTCCTCTCTCGTGCGGCTCGTGACGCGGGGATGGAATCCACCGTCGTGACGGCGTGCCATTGGGCGACCTCGACCGCGACAGCCGAAAAGGTTGTGGCGTCATTGCCTGACATAGAGTGCTGGCAGGTTTCGACGGACGAGTTTCATCGCGACTATGTCAGCGTCGATCATGTGATACGCGCAGCGAAAGCGGCGTCGAAATTCGGCCGGAACGTCATGGTCCGGCTGTCGATGAGCTTGCCCGAAAGCGACACCATCGTTTCCATCTATAATGAGTTGCGCGAGGCGTTGCCGGACATCCGGATATTCGCGCAGCCCATCATCGCCATGGGGCGGGGCGCATCGGTTCCCTCCTTCAGCGAGTTGGCGGACGTGCCCGCCTGGCCGTGCGTTCCGCAAGGCATGGTCGTTCGTTTCGACGGCACGGTCGCGCCCTGTTGTGCGGGGCTCGTCGATACGCGCGATGGACACCCGTTCCAATATCCCAACGCCGATACCGCGGGGCTCGAAGGCGTGCATCAGGCCTGGTGCACCGACCCCTTGCTGCAGCTGATCCGCGCCGCCGGCTTCGCCGCGCTGATGCCGTGGCTGCGCGAGATCGCGCCCGAGCACGACGTGCTGGCGGAAACGCCCAGGCATCCTTGCGAGTTTTGCACGCGGCTGTGGACCGACCCCGGCGTCGGCCCCGCGCTTCGTGAGCGTATCTCGCGAGACGAGAACCGCGCCAAGGTGGCGGCGCTCGCCCACGAAGTTTTCGGCGAAACGTTCATGCTGGAAGAGGACGCGAAGCTTGCGTCCGTCGCCCGTGCGGACGAACCAACCGGGGTCTGCTGTCCATGAAAATATCCGTTTCGGAAAGACTGACGAGTGCGGAGCTTGTCCAGGAACAGTCGTCTGCGACCAAGCACCTGACGTTCAGCATGACGCTCGCGTGCCCGTTGAAGTGCGCGCACTGCATCGTCGAGGCCGGTCCCGACAAAGGACACACGACGATGCCGCTCGAAGTCGCGAAGTGGTACGCGTCGCAGATGCCCGAACTCCACGAATACGGCATCCGCATGCTGAGCTTCACCGGCGGAGAGCCGTTGATGGCGCGCCCGCAGCTCAAGGTCATGTCCGAAGCGGCCGATGCCGTCGGCATGTTCAATGGCGTGGTGACCGCAGCCCAATGGGCGACGTCGGCAAAGCCGGCGGAGCGGGTGGTGAAGGCCTTCCCCGGCCTGCATCTCTGGGACATTTCGCTCGACACCTATCACGGAGAATTCGTGGCGTTCGAACGCGTGCGCACCGCGTATCAAACCGTGAAGAATTGCGGCCGTCAGGCGATGATCCGTTTCGCCTACCACGAGCCCTTCACGCCCGAAGACGAGCAAGCGATGGAGTTTGTGGACAGCTTCGCCGACCCCTACGACGTCTCGACGCAGCGGGTTCGCAGCGTCGGCCGCGCCATCGGACAGCCGGTCATCGAATCCACCGATCAAAGAACATTTGTGAAGCCCTGCATGACCAAGGGGCTGGTGATCCGCTATGACGGATCGACGTCGCCCTGTTGCACCAATCTCGTCGAAGAACGGCGGCATCCGTTCCAGTTCGGCGATCCGAGGTCGCGGCCTCTGCGCGAGATGCATGCGGATTACGTGGCCAACCCTCTGCTCCAGATGATCCGGGTTCTCGGTTTCGGAGAGATCGTCGAGTGGCTGAAAAAGGCCGGCCTCGAATCCGTGCTGCCCGAACAGATGCCGCAGGATGTCTGCGATCTCTGCCCGCATATCATGACGAACAAAATCGCCGCCAATCTTGTCAGCGAGCTCTGCGCCAGGCCGGACAACCGTCTGAAAATCGCGGTGCTGGCCGATCAGCTCCTGGGCGAACCCCAGATGCTCCAGCGCACGATCGAGGATCTGCGCGGCGCGTCCGAAACCATCGACGGCTTCTCCCTTGCCGAGATGCTGGCCGAAAAGAACGCAAGCGCAAACGCGACCGTTGGAGAAAACGATGCTCAAGCAGGCTAACCCCAATCTGCTGCTGGTGAACATGCCCTGGGCCACCGGACATCGGCCGTCCATTCCGCTGGCGATTTTGCGCAGCCTCGCTGTCGAAGAGGGCCTTCCGGTCCGCACGTTCTATGCGAACCTCGACATGGCGGCGGTCGTCGGCTTCGAGACCGCGGGACGTTTCGCCGACGAACGGACGCTCTTCGGATATTCCGAACATATCTTCGCCTGCGACATGTTCGGCGCCGACAAGCTCGAGAGCGACTATTTTCTGCAGGCGCTCGCCGAACTGATGGCGACCTTCGATCGCGACGAATGGCGCAAGCCGTTCACCGACATGAAATTCCTCAGGCATTTGCGGGACGACGTCGTTCCCGAATTTCTCGATCGCGCGGCCGAGCGCGTGATTGCGATGAATCCCGACATCATCGGTTTCACCGCGACGTTCAACCAGGTGATGAGCAGCCTCGCGCTCGCGCGACGGGTCAAAGCCCTAAAACCCGAGGTCGCCATCATCGCCGGCGGCGCCTGTTTCGACGAGGAGATGGGCCGCGAGTTTCACCGCGTGCTGCCGGAATTGCTCGACCACGTCTTCATGGGCGAGGCGGAAGAGTCGTTCGTCGAATATCTGCGCCGGTTCAAGGCCGGCGTTTCCACGCGCGGCATACCCGGCGTGACCACCTGGGTCGATGGCGCGGTGGAACTTGTTCCGGGCCGGCCGCTCGCCGACATGAACCAGAGCCCGTCGCCGGATTACGACGATTTCTTCTCCGAAAAGGAGCGCCTGCAGAAAGAGACCGGCAAGATTTTCAATATCGAAACGATGCCGTTCGAGAGTTCGCGGGGGTGCTGGTGGGGTCAGAAGAACCACTGCACGTTCTGCGGCATCAACGACAATCTGATGGCGTTCCGGCCGAAGGACGTGGACAGGGTCATCGAAGAGATCGTGATGCTGTCCGCCCGCTACGGCATGGTGAAGCTGACGGCGACGGACTACATCCTGTCGCGCTGGCACTGCGACGAGCTGTTCGCGCGGCTGAAGGAGCTCAGCCTCGATCTGGAGATTTTCTACGAGGTCCGCGCCGACCTGAAGAAGGCCCAGATGATGGCGATGAAGGAAGCCGGCGTCATCTACGTGCAGCCGGGCATCGAGTCGTTTTCGACACCGGTTCTGAAGCTCATGAAGAAGGGCACGACCGGGATACGGCATGTCCAGTTTTTGCGCTGGGCCAAGGAGATCGGAATCCACGCGGCCTACAACATCCTCGCGTGTTTCCCGGGCGAGGATCCGGCCTGGTATTTCGAGATGACCAAGCTGATCCCGAGGCTCCATCACCTTCAGCCGCCGTCGCAGAACGTCACGCCGATCGAGATGCACCGTTTCGCACCGCTGTTCGAGAAGCGCCATGAGATGGGCGTCAAGCAGCATGACGTCCGGCCGGACTATTCGTTCAACTTCCCGGCGGGAATGGCCGATCCGATGAAGATCGCCTATTTCTTCACATTCGAGTCCCCGCTTGTCCCGAAAGAGACCGACTATTTGCGCGCGGTGGAAAAGGTGCTCGATCCCTGGCTCGACGCGCACAAGAAGAAGGAAATTCCGCTCTACGATTTCATGGTCGGCGCAGGCTTCGTCCGCATTCGCGATACGCGGCATGGCGAAGGGCGTTACGTTCGCCTCGCCGACATGCATCGCGACGTGGTGCTCCTGTGCGACCAGATCCAGGGCCGCCGTGCGCTCGCCGACCAACTGCGCGTGATCCACGGCAAAGCCGTCGAGGACGGAACGCTGGCGCGTGTCATCGACGAGCTTATCCGGTCGGACATTCTGATGGCCGAAGGCGAGCATTTGCTGACCTTGCCGATATGCCACAAGCCCCGCTCGACGGAATCGTTGCGGGAACTGGTGTTCGGACCTGCGGAAGCGGTGCCTGCCGAAGCCGTATCGCACGACGACGACATTCCCGCGCCTGCGATCGCGGCGATGGCGAGCGGCCGGGCTGCGGGCGCCAACGGCGCCGTGGCGCGCTGACGCACCATTCGCGGGCTCGGCGGCGGAATGCAGCCCAGGTGTTGCTGAGCCATGCGCGCAACGACGTCGGCCATCTGGATCGGGCTCTTGAGCGTCTGGGGCAGCGTCATGGCGCCTGAGATGACGGCGGCTTCGGGTGCGGACGCGCAGTTCGAGCAATTGCTGGAAGCGCGGGATTACATCGCGCTCGAATCCCGGCTGAGCGCCGCAACCGGGATTCCCGACGAAGACAAACGCTTCTATTCCGGCGTGCTGGCGGAACGGCGGAACAGTCTCGACGCGGCGTTGAACTTGCTCAAGCCGGTTCTGGCCGACCCGCGTGCAAAACTCACGGGAACTGAGACGCGCATCGGCCTGACGGCGCTCGCAGACTGTTATGTGAAGCAATTTCGCTATCGGGACGCGGAAGAGACGTTCGACCGGATCTTGCGCCTGAACGGACTCAGCGCATCGCAGACAAAGGACGTTCTCGAATCCCGGCAATTGATGGTTCTGCTGCACGACGCGCCCGCTCAGACCGTGTCACCTGGCGGTGCGTTCGAAATCCCGGTCGTTCGCAACAAGATCGGTTTGATGGAAGTCCCGGTCACCGTTGCCGGCCAGAACCGATCGTGGATATTCGATACGGGCGCAAATTTCTCGCTCGTCACGCGTTCGGTGGCTGAGAAGCTCCAGCTCAAATTGTCCGCCGAGCGGGCCTTCGTCACGCGCACGGGCGGCGTAACGGTATCGACGCAAACCGCCATCATCCCGGACCTGCGCGTCGGTCGCGCGGAATTCCACAACGTCGTCGTGCTCGTGGTCGACGATTCCGATTTCTATATTCCCCAGCTCGGCTTTCAGCTTCAGGAGTTTCTCGGCTACCCCGTCATATCGGCGCTGCAAAGGCTGTCGTTCGCGCCGGGGCGTTTGCGGGTTTTGCCGGAGGCTACGGAGCAAGCGGGGATCACGACATTATGGCTTGAAGGATTGACGCCTTTGATTGCGCTCAAGGTCGACGACCGCGAGGAGTTGTTTGTGCTCGATCTCGGTGCGCGACACAGCTACCTGTCCCGCCACTATTTCGACCGGCATCCCGACTATTTCGCCGGCAAGACTGCGGGCAGCATGATGTTCGGCGGCGCGGGGCCGGCACAAGCCGTGTCGGCTTATTCGATGGCCGCGGTGACGTTTCAATTGGGCGCCGCGCAGACCGTCATGAAGAATGTCCCGGTCGCGGCCGCCGATACCGGAACGGTCGCGGATTCCGCTTATGGGATTTTGGGGCAGGATTTCCTCAGCCGGTTTCAGAGCTTTACGCTCGATTTCGGCGCCATGACGATGTCGGTAGGGCCCGCAACACCGCAACCGAACAATTGAACGGGCGCGCCCCGCGCTTACTGGATCCCGAGATCGGGCAGCGGGCAGTCGACGGTCGCATTGAGGAACTGGTGGCTGCTGGCGAGCGCACCCGTCATGACGATGGCAAGCTCGCCGCCGCTTGCGAGCTTCAGCGGCCCAAGGCGCGCTTTCGCGAAGGTGGCGTGCGACAGGTTCGCGCCCTTGAACGAAGCGCCCCGCAAATCGCATTCCGAGAAATTCGCGCCGCGCAGATCGGCATTGTCGAATTTCGCCGCCTGCAACCGGCAACCGGAGAAATTGATGTTGAGGGCGATGACGTTTTTCGCCGAAAGACCCGTCAGGCGGCGTCCCGCGGTGAAATCCTGCAACGGGCGGAGATCCTCGCCGTCGAGGGCGGCGGTCTTGCCGGTGGTGCCTTCGCTCGCGACCCATTGTTCATGCCCAATAAGCAGGGCCTTCAGCGCTTCCGCCTTGGCCTGGGCTTCCGGCGTGATGTCGAGAATGCAGCCTTCGAGCGCTTCTTTCGGAACCTTCAAATCCTTCAGGTCCACGCCGGTCAGAACCGCGCCCTTGAACTGCGCGTTGTTGAGTGTTGCGCCCTTGAACTTCGCGCCGTCCATGATGGCGCCGCTGAAATTCGCGTTGTCGAGTTTCGCGTTGCCGAAGGAAACGTGTTTCATCGAGCAATTGGTGAAGTCGACGCCGTCCGGAATTTGCGGCGTGTTCGCCTTCTCGTCGCCGCCGCTGCGGCGATCCATGACGGAGGCGCCGCCGGCGCTCACGATCATCATGCGGGCCGCGCGCAGATCGCCGCTGTCGAGGATGGCGTAGGAGAGATTGGCGCCGCGGAAGCTGGCGCCGCGCATGTCGGCGCGCGTAAGGTTCGCGGCCTGCAGATTGCAGCCGCGCAGGTCGGCGCAGTAAAGGCTCGCGCGCTGCAGGTTCGATCCGTAGAAGGTCGCGCCGACGAGCGAGGAGCCGGAGAAATCCGCTTCGCTGAGGACGCGATTGGCGAAATTGAGACCGTCGAGGCCCCTGCGCGTCAGCTGCGCGCGCTTGCCGCCCTGATAGGCGACGAAGCGTTCATGCGCCGCCAGGACCGGATTCAACTCCTTCTGGGAGAGGGGCGCGTTGGATTCTGTTTCGGCATTGGCAAGCATCGCCGCCCCCGGGCAAACGCTGGAGTTCTTCCTTGTGTGCACAGTAGGACTGAGGCGTTAACAAACACTTTTGGGTTGAAATGTCGTCCAGTCTACACTCCTAAGCTGCAATCACCGCGGGTCGGCCGCACAGGATGAATACCGGGACGCGTCCCCCATATTCTCGTGACGCTGCCAGAGGAGAACGGCCATGCCGAAGACATTCGGATCGGAATCGACGACGGACGAAGTGCTGGAAGGTGTCGACCTCTCGGGCAAGCGCATCCTGGTGACGGGCGTGTCGGCCGGCCTCGGCGTGGAGACGGCGCGCACACTTGCGGCGCATGGCGCGATGGTCGTGGGCGCTGCGCGCGATCTTCAGAAGGCGCGCCGGGCAACCGAGGTCGTGGTCGCGGGCGCTGCGCCGCGCGGCGGTCTGGAATTGGTGGCGCTCGATCTTGCATCGCTTGCGAGCGTGCGCGCCGCGGCCGACGCGCTCGTCGCCGCCGGCAAGCCGTTCGATCTCGTGATCGCCAATGCCGGCGTCATGGCTTGCCCCAAAGGCACGACGGCGGACGGCTTCGAAACCCAGTTCGGCACCAACCATCTGGGACATTTCGTGTTCGTCAACCGGATCGCGTCGCTCCTGAAGCCGGGGGCGCGTCTCGTCAACCTCTCATCCGCCGGTCATCGCTTTGCCGACGTCGATCTCGACGATCCCAATTTCGAACGCACGCCTTACGCGGAATTCGTCGCTTATGGCCGTTCGAAAACAGCCAACATTCTCTTCGCGGTGGAATTCGATCGCCGTTACAGGGGCAAAGGAATTCGCGCGACCGCTGTTCATCCGGGTGGGATACAGACGGAGCTCGGCCGCTACATGACGCCGGAAACGCGGGAGCAGCTGATTGCCAGCATCAATGCGAGCCAGCCGCCGGGCGCGCCGCCGTTTCAGTGGAAGACGATTCCGCAAGGCGCTGCGACGTCGGTCTGGGCGGGCGTTGTGGCGGCCGCGGATCTCGTCGGCGGCCTCTATTGCGAGGACTGCCACGTGGCGGAGGTGATTGATAATCCGGCCTTCCGCGGCGGCGTGCGTCCTTACGCGCTCGATGCCGACCGCGCGAAAGCGTTGTGGGCGAAGAGCGAAGACATGGTCGGCGAACGGTTCTGACGGGATGCCTGGAGAGGCCCGCCGTGTTATGATTCGCATGCGCGGTGCTTTGACAGAGTCCCATGGGGCAGGACGCTTTCGCGGAAGCCATCGAATCGGAAGATCTGCGCGTGCTCTTTCGCCATTGGCAGGAGTGCCGCGGCCGCCGCCAGATGCCCGCGTGGGGCGACATCCGTCCGCAGTCCATCAAGACCGTTCTTCCGTTCGTCTGGGCGTGGAAATACGACCGGGCGAGCGACCGCTTTACCGGCCGGTTGGCCGGCGATGAGATTCACCGGATCTTCGGCGCGACCAACGCCGGGCGGCCGATGGAGGAGTGTTTTCCCGAACGCTATTACGGCGCCGTGTTCGCGCTCTTCAAGCGGGTCGTCGCCGGACCGCAGTTCTTTCGCGAGCGTGGGCCGGTCTATATCCATCTCGGGCGCGCGTGCCTGGGCGAGCGTATCGTCATGCCGCTCGCCGATGACGGCACGAACTGCGACGGGATCATCGGCGCGACACTGTTCGAACTGAACCGCCCCATTCACCCCGACGACGCGCCGCTGGTCGGCACAAGGGAAGACTGGTTTTCGCTCGCGTGAAGCGCCGCGGCGCGATGCCCGACAGATTCAGAACAGCGCTTTGGCGATCCGCTCGAACAGGCTGGGCCGATCGCCGTCTGCTCCGATGTTTTCGGCGACGTATTGCGAGCCGCCATATCCGTTCGGCGCTGCGTCGGCGTTCAAAAGCGGTTTGCCGTAAAGCTCGGCCAACAGCGGCTGATTGACCTGGCTCACCGCCGTATTCACCGCCCTGGCATAGCAGCGATTGTAGAGTGCCCTGAGATCGAGATTGAGCATGTCCGGTTTTCCGCCGCACACGCCTTCGGCGGCCCACTCAATCCGGTCGAGAAGAGCCTGCGCGCCGGCGGGATGTGACACGTCGAGGTCTTTGTAAGAAACAACCGCGCGCGGCGCCCAGCCTGTTTCTCCCGCGAATACAGGCCCGGTTGCGGAAAACATCGCGATGACCGCGGCGGCTGCGATGATTGTTCGAGTCATGGCTATTCCTTTCCAGCGATGGATTGAACGGGCTAAGGAACACCAGGGGTTCGGCTTTGCTGTCGCATGCCGAAGCGCCAACGCGTGATGAAGTGTTAGCGTCAAAACGCAAACATTTCGCGACCGAAATGCAATCGCGCACGCGCGCGACGTTCACATTGTCGCGAGAAGAACGGTGTCGACGCTGTTGCATGTATTTCGGCAGATGAGACCAGCGCGTCGTGCATGGCTCTCGATTAGGCAGCGCACTGTTGCGGGCAACAGGCCTTGGGACATCGTCTCGCGCCGACGTTCGGGAAACACCGTCCGCGATATCCCGCACTCGCGGCAGACATACGATTCACAAAAGGAATCCGGCGGCACGATGCGGATCGCAGATGTGGTCGGTTGCGATGGCGGGCGCGATCTTTGCGGCGGAACTTCTGCAAGCGATTTGTTCCCCTTATCTTGCGAAAAGAATCCGGGTTCCCGAAAACGCGCGCGCGCAAAAGAAATCAAGTCGCGATATGCGAATAGTCCAAACTATTATTGTCCGCATGTACGCGCTTTAACTGGCCATGGAGCAAATTAAAGCCGACGGTCCACTTGCAGATTGAACGTAATATTCAAATTCTGCCAACATGATACTCATGGACAAAATAGAATGACCTATCAAACCCCGCAGGCCTCTAAGCTGAACCAGACTTCATGGCTGAATTCGGCGTCGACGTTCGACGCGAAGAACGGGCTCGTCTCGGCGATGCGTCGCGAGATCGACCACGTCTTCGAAGAGTTCGGTCATTACCCGTCAGGCTCGGCGAACCATGGTCCGTCGCTCAGGATGAATGTCAGCGAAACCGAAAACGCGATCGAGATCGAGGCCGAATTGCCAGGCATCGAAGAGAAGGACGTCGAGCTCGCGTTGAACGACGACGTTCTCACGCTCAAAGGCGAAAAACGGATGGAGCACGATGAGCAGCGCAGGGACTACTCCTGCCAGGAACGCACCTATGGCCGGTTTGCGCGTTCGATCACGTTGCCATTTGCGCCCGATCCCAAGACCGTCAAGACGCTCTTCGGCAAAGGCGTGCTGACGATCACGTTGCCGAAATCGGCCGACGTCAAACAGCATACGGTCAGGATCCCGCTGCGGACGTCGAACTAACGCGGCGCAGGCCTTTATCCGGTAACACGCCAACGGGAACTGACTGGGGCGAAGTTGGCGGGCGCCCGAATACCGGCCGCACTGGAATAAGCGAAGCCCCGGGCGGTGTCCGGGGCTTTTGCTTTGACGCAGGGGATTCGTGTCGCCGAAATCGCGCCGTGGCTTTCGTTGCCCCAAAATGGAACTACGCCCGTGCGAGCTCGTTAACGTCCTGTAAACCAACAATCCAATCGTAACCAGCGGCGCTCGTTCGCCGTCACGCGCGCTGACGCGCGCGAGAGGAGTTCCACGTGAAAAATCTTCTTCCCGTATTCGTTGTGGTAGCCGGCGCGTTCGCCATTTCCGCTTGCGCCTTCGATCCGCCCGGCGAGCGGCTCGCGCAGCAGGGTCGCGCCGACAAAGCGCTGGACAGCGCGTTCGACAGCGACAACGCCGACAACGATTCAACTCAGGCAGAGATGGCCGGAGCGCGAGGCGATTGGGCCATGTCGGTGAAGCTCGGGGAAAAATCCTACAGAGAACAGCCCGGCATCTGGAACGAGTTCAATCTTGCGACGGCCTATGAAAACACCGGCCGGAAGGATCTCGCCGAGCCTTTGTATGTGAACCTCGTCGAGCGCGGGCAATTCGTCAATCTTCACCCCATCCAGAATATCGACGGCTCCTGGCCCACGAATATGCTGGCGACAGTCGCCCAGGAATCAACCCGCCGGCTTATAAAAATGGGCTACGGGAACCAAAGCGTAGCCGTGAGCGACACCATCGCGCCCTATCCGGCCCTTGTCGGAGAGTGATCGCGCATCACGGGACGCACGGCGCAAATACGGCGACACGAAGGGACTGACGAAGCGCATGGAATCTGCACCGTATCTTGTCATAATCTCGGCTGTCGCTGGTGCCGTTGTCTGGTGGCTTGTTGACTGGCGCCGTACCATGCGGCGGCGCAGAGCGGCGGAACGGTTCGACCAGATGCTCGAATGACTGATGAGAGCGCCCATGCGTTTGCGCCAACTCTATCGCCGGAATTCACGCGCCGTCGTGGGTCGCGTGTTCTATGGCGAGGCTTGCGGCGAAAAGCATCTGCTCTGAGCCGGCCGGCGCCGAAATAAGGGCGCTTGTCGGCAGGCCGTTTGCATCGTGCCCCGACGGAATGGCGAAGCCGGGCAGGTTGAGGAAGTTGCCCAGCATCGTGTTGCGCAGCGTCTTGATATTGACGGCGTGAAACAGTTCGGGATCGGCCTCGAGCGGTGCTGTCGCCGGCGCCGTGTGTGCGACGGTCGGGAAGGCTATGAGCGCGCCGTCGAGCTCCGCACCGAGCTTGCGCTGAAGTGCGAAGCGCTGTGTCTGCAGGACGAGGAGATCGTAGGCGCTCATGCTGGCGCCGCGCAGGATGCGGGCCACGACGCGCGGATCGACGCGGGCCGCATCGGCGCTTTCGACGAGCGCGCGATGCGCGAAATAGGCTTCGGCGGCCGTGATGTTGCCGTGCGGGGCCGTCGCCACGACGTCGTCGAATGCGCCGATGTCAGCCGAGACGATCCGCGCGCCTTTGGCTGAGAGCTTCGCGATCAGCCGCTCGAAATTCGCGACGACAGCGTCTTCGGCTCCGTCGAAAACAATGTTCGTCGGAACCACGATGCGGAGATCGGAGAGATTGGCCGGCGCGGCAGGGATCGGCGCGCGGCCACTGAGCGCCGCGTAGAGCAGCAGGCAGTCTTCCACCGTCCGCGCCAGCGGTCCCATCGTGTCGAGCGTCGGCGACAGCGCGAAGACGCCGGTCCTGTCGATGCTGCCTTCCGCCGTCTTGAAGCCGACAAGGCCGTTGAACGCTGCAGGGATGCGGACCGAACCGCCCGTATCCGTGCCGATCGCGACGGGCGCGAGACCGGCGGCCACCGCCACGGCCGAACCGGACGACGAACCGCCCGGCGCGCGATGCACTTTGGCGTCATGGGGATTGCGCGGCGTGCCGAAATGCGGATTGAGGCCCAATCCCGAATAGGCGAACTCCGACAGATTGACTTTGCCGAGACTGACAAGCCCTGCACCTGCGAGATTGCGCACGACGACAGCGTCTGCGCGCGCCGGCGGTGCGTTGCGATAGATGTCCGAGCCCGCGGTCGTCGTCGTGCCGGCGAGATCGAACAGATCTTTCCACGCGACCGGGACGCCATCGAGGGGACCGAGCGGCCGGCCGTCGCGATACCGCGCGGTCGACGCCGCCGCTTCCCGCCGCGCCCGCTCTGCCGTCACCGTGATGAAGATCGCACGATCGGTCGTAGTTTCGATGCGATCGAGGAACCAGTCGGCGGCCTGCGAAGGCGTGATCGCACCGTCGCGATACGATCGCGCCAGCGAGGCTGCGGACAGGGATGCGAGATCGAGAGTGCTCACGGAAACAATTTGCCAGATTTGATGCGGTGACACGAGGACCATCGCCGGCCATGGCTCACCCATCGGAAGCAGGTGACACAATGCGCTCGGCGGATATGATCGGGACGGCGGACTTTCGGGGCCAAATGGAATGCGCGAGGGGACGGCAGAGGCGAGGTTGCCACGATGGCCAAGTGCGGACATGTGGCGGATTGGACGCCGGGCGCTTGTGTGGCTCTTGCCTGGCGCCGCCGTGCTTTATCTCGCGGCGCTCGGCGCACTCTATCACTGGCAGCGCGACATTGTTTTCGTCCGCGCGCGCTGGTGGCATGAGGGCGCGCGACCGGCGGATTTCGTGGAACGCACGATTGCGGAGCCCGACGGCACGCGCCTGCGCATCTGGGAAAGCGGGCCGCCAGCCAAGGGAAAGGCTACGGTCGTCTTTTTCTACGGCAACGCCGGCACGCTCTCGGATTTCGCGGGCGTCGGCGAAGACTTGCGCCAAAACGGTTATGGCGTCGTGCTCGGTTCCTATCGCGGCTATTCGCGCAATCCGGGAGATCCAAGCGAAGCGGGACTCTTCGCCGATGCGCGCGCGATCCTGGGCGCGCTCCCGCGCGGCCACGGGCCGGTTGTGGTGTGGGGGCAGAGTCTGGGGACGGGTGTGGCCGCTCGCATGGCCGCGGAGGGACGCGCTTCCGGCCTGATCCTGCAATCGCCTTACACGTCTGTCGTCGACATCGCAGCCATGGCGTATCCGCTGTTCCCCGTGCGCCTGCTCGACAAGGATCCCTTCGACACGCTCTCGCTCGTGCCGAAGATCGCGACGCCGGTGCTCATCATTCACGGCACCAACGACTGGACCGTGCCGTTCTGGATGGGCGTGCGACTGAAGGGGCGGTTCGGACGCGCGGCGACGCTCGTGCCGATCGAGCATGGCGGGCACGATGATCTGAGCGCGGATGAGCTCGTACCGCCCGCGCTGCAGTGGCTAAAGGCAAATGCCAAAGCGATCGCGCGCGGTCACAACGTCTGACGGTCGCGCTGCAATTCGCGTTCAAATTCGGTGGCACGATATGTGTTGCAGAAACTACGCGTGAGAGCGGCAGCCGCGAAAATCCCCTCGTAGATCCGTCAACGACGGCGCGGAATATGTATCGTGTTGTTGGAAATGGCGTTCCCGTCGGGAATATGCTGAAACCTTGGCAGAAGAAGGGGGCACTTATTCATGAAAAGCGGACGAATTGCCGGTGTAACTATGGGATGCCTATGTCTCGCCGTGGTCGCTCTCGGTGAAACAAGCTCGTATCTGAGACCTGGTCTCTGGAGTGTTACCATGAGCGGATCAACCAATCCGGATCGCTCTGGATCGTATAGAATGTGCATCGATCAGGCGACCGAGCGGCGGCTCGTGACGCATACGTCAGAGCCGCCCCCTGAATATTGCAGCAAATACGAAAGACAATTCACATCGACCGGAGCAATTATTGACACTGTTTGCACCCAGGTTGGGGGCACAACGACGACCCACAGGGTCGTCACTTACAAGGGCGACACCGCCTACACGATGACAATGCACGCTCAAAGGGTGCAGACAAACGCGCCTCCTTCCGAGGACATTCTATCAGAGCAGGGGACCTGGCAGGGCGCGTGTCCGCCTTCAATGAAACCCGGCGATATGCTTCCGATGACCCTGGCGCCAAGATGATTGATTTTGGCGGGGCGAAATAAGGGCTCAGGTTGGCTCCGACGTTCTCTCTTGCGTGTCTAGCGGCGATGGAATTGGAAGGGATACGTTTGGAGGACATTTGGAGTTCTGGGGCAAATTTGGTGACAGGAGCACCATTGCCGACCGGCGTGGAAAGTTCGATCGCTTTGCGACTCTGATCAACGAGGGGAACTGTCACCTATTTCTTTGTTCGCCTGCCTGGCGGCGCTGGAGGCGGAAGGGGTGAGGCTGGAGGACCTTTAGTTGGCAGCATTGGGAGGCGCAGCTAGTTCGCACGAATCGAGAAACAGACTGTACTCTCCGACTCCCTGCACCTTGCAGTATGCGGCAATCACATCGTTTCGGTTGAAACCATCAAGAAATTTTCTCCAACCATAGCCGAAGATCAGCATCGCTCCTTGATGCTCAAAAGGCACGGATTTTAGAACGACCGTCTCGTATGAAAATTGTACGCCACCCATGTCTTGCACCGAGTATTCGTCAATAGCACCACTGACCGCAACCCATCGCCCTATGTAGGGTTCAACCAGTCGTTTCGCTTGCCCTTCGGTAAAGTCGCGATAATAGCCCGTTAGTTGCTCTAAATTGAGCAGCACGAATTCTCGCCCACGCCACTCTGAGCGTGCTGGCAAGAAGACAGTCGGATTTGGCCCATACTTGTATTGGTCAAGAATTGCGAACGCCCCCCACCCGACAAGCCACATTATCCCGCCGCAGAACAACATTGACGCAACGAAAAACGCTATGCCTTGGGGCCGTGCAGGAATGGGCTCCACGACTGGCAGTCGGCCATCGTCATAGAAAGTGACTCTCCTGGCTGGGAACGCGCTAAATAGGCCGAGGGCGTCCATCTTTGTCATGAGCGCGCGTGCGGCCTGCCAAATTCGTCCACCTCGAATCCAAAGCCATGCGAGGTGAACGAAAAACACAGCCGAAACTAAAAGGCTCAGGATGACGCTGTATGCGACCAGCGTCTTCAGCCAAGGGGGGAAATCAATCCCAATTTGATGGAAAGCCCACACGGAGCGGTCTAAGGCAAAGCTACCGGCGCCAAAAATGACAGCGCCGATTGTGTCGCGAACTTTCTTTTCGTCCCCCATATCCGATTCCTCCCACGAGTCCGCCTTTGCGCCAACACGCTGGCGCAAGTAGTTGCCTCTTCGGGGGTTTTGGGGCTTGTCGCCCCTGTCGGAGCCCTGAGCATCG